>Ga0098041_1000082_pt1 | contig 37489 bp, 45 predicted proteins | sample 8_EtaG_FD_77066 | JGI IMG/M metagenome (GOLD analysis project Ga0098041, IMG submission 77066) | Marine viral communities from the Subarctic Pacific Ocean - 8_ETSP_OMZ_AT15162 metaG | ecosystem: Environmental > Aquatic > Marine > Oceanic | place: Pacific Ocean | collected 2015-01-08
TCCTGCCACAGTAAACTCTGGGGTTAATATTTTATCAAGTTCCTCGCAATGTATGTGTAGGTGTTTCCAATCTTTTTCACTGTCATATTGTTTATCTCTACACACACCTAGTATATGATACTTGATGCTTAAATACTGATAACTATCAATAAGATCGTTTTCTGGCATAGTGCTTATATCATCAGGTAACAAAAAGTTACCGAATGCTTTACTAAACTCACTGAGTTTGTATTTATTAAACTTAATCGTTTTCATAATTTTAACCCCTTTCTAGGATTTTATTTAACTTAATTAATTATAGCAAAAACAGTATGTTACGATGGTCTTTTTTAATCTTGTTTAATCTCATTGGCGAGAACTTGGTCTGCATTTAGTTGAGTTCTCATTAAGTGTTTAGACCTAGGATTTACCATAACACACCAATGATAAAAGTTGGCGAGGCTTTCTCTATGCTTCACACTGAGCCCATAAATGCTTCTTTCCCTTGCCAACTAATAAAAGTGAAGCGAGAAAGACTACTAAACTCCCTCGCTTCGGGGCTCTTTGTAGGAGAATGATCAACACCTACAAAGTATCTATTGTTCTATTATGCTTTAGGAACTAGATGCTGTAAATTATTTTTTTCAATAACCTCTGCACATTCCTTACAATCATATTTTTCAAACTCACAATCTTTTGCATAGTTATTACTAAGCAAAGGACTTCCGCATAAACCAGGAGAAAACCCAACATGTGGATTATCACTTCCTACTAAGCAATAATGTCTAGTACCTATTCTTCCTGTGTGCTCATACAACATATTTTTAGCTTTAATCATTTTAAACCCCCTTTCTAAGAGTTTTAATTTGTTCATTAAAAGTAGTATAGCAGGTTATTTTTCAAACGGTTTCTTTTTTAATCGGTATTGGCTCTTTTTTAATCGTTGTTGTTGCTTCGGCCTCTATCGTTTCATTTTTATCTGTGATCGCTGCTAAAGCAGGAAACTCTTTTTGTAGATTTTCTATTTCTAACATGACTTGTTCTCTACTCATTTGATCTATTTTTCCATGTAAGATTTCTTTTCGATCTACATAGATCCCAGCAGCTTGACCTCTAGATTTTTCAGCTGCGACTGCTGCTGCGAAATTACCTGAAGTAATAGCAGAGTCACGTATCTCAGCAAGTTTTTTTACATGTCCTTCAAATGAGACTTCATATTTTCTAGCTATTTCGCTTTTTAGTTCTTTGATCCTTTCAACAACATGAGGATATCTTACTCCGTTTAATAATTGAGAAGCTATTGCGTGAGCAGAATCTTTAGAATAACCTGCTTTGATCGCAGCTTCTGTTTGTGTGATGTCTTCACAAACATATATTCTAGCAAACTCCTCTTGTTTTGGGGTTATCTGTTTTTCTGTACGAGGGTTTCCAACTACATCTAATTTTTGTTTATGGGTTTTTTTAGCGACAGGCATTTTTATCTCCTATGAATGATACTTTGCATAATAGGGTCAAAATGATATTTTGTTAAATAAAAAATTTTTTTGATTTAACTGTGCGGACGGACATAATAGATGAAATATATCGGATCAAATCATTGTTTTTGTCCTATAGTCCGCAGATATAGGTGTATAGTCATATATTGTATATCGGAAAATCTCTAAATTTGTTTTTTAAACTATTTCTATTTCCCTCTATTATACAAAGTGTGATAATATATCAAGAATCCATGTTCAATGTTCAACGCTCATAGAAAAAATTGTTGACGATAAGATTAATGATTTCCCTTTTTCTATAGTTTAAATTAAAATTTTGAGCCAAAGTGCTACAGAGATTAAGAATCGCTTTTTCTGCATTATTGTTGAGGTGCATAATTTTAGTTTTTGAACAGTCCGAGTTGTGATTCATGGAGGAAGTTCGGTTATAAAACTTGTCTGGTCTAATTTTAAAGTAAGCATGGAGCTCTTCTAAAGGTATGTCACATAAGGTAACGATTACGTCTTGAAATGTGAATCGTATATGGTGGTCAATAGATAATATTTCTCGTATATCTACCATATCTTTATGTAAGTCGTAAGATATAACAACTTTACTTGTCATTTTTCATACCTTGTAGATATAGTTTAGTAAGGTTGTCAGTTATGTCTTGTATTTCAAGTAAAAGCAGTCTTACTTGTTCTTGCTTTTTGAAAAGCTCGGCATTAACTTTTAAAACTTTGATTTCAAAGTCAATTTCTTTTTGTTTAACGGTTTCTACTTTTTTAACCATCTCGTTCCAATTAGCTTTTTCGTCTATTATAATTTTCGTAGCCATTGCTATCACCTTTCCTTTTTTATTAATATATAAAGTATAGCTTAAGATAAAATAGTACGATGCTCTTGTTTGTTCTTATTTACTCAGAATCCATGGTACAAGGGCAAAAGTCAAAAAATGGGGGGTTACTTACCTACCTTAAAGGGTGCTTGAGGCAATCGAGCACGCATTTATGGGCTCAGTTTTTGGTCGTGGAGCATTAAAATTGTACAAAACCATTGCTTACACCTCTATTTTTCTGTCCATACAATAAAAGAAATCTGTTTCGTTGAGAGCTTTCCCTCGTACTTTCCATCCGTTACCTAACAACTCGTTGATCACATTTATATATAAAGTTTCTTTCACTTTTACCTCTGCTTCGGTGGCCTCTCCATCTTCCCATAAAATTTCGTGAGCTAAAAGAGTACCAAGCTCATAAAATAATTGATCAGCTCTTTCTTGGGTTTCGCATACAGCTTTCGGTGTGTGACCGTAAGGGTTAGCAAACGATCTGGATTTTATAAATTCCTTTAAATATTTATTTTTCATGTCTTCTCCCCGTTGTATCAGTTGTGTATGCCCATGTAGAAGCTAACCGTTTATCTCCATCAAAACTATATAAATCTACCACTACTCCTACCTCTGTAATAGCAACAATAAGTTTCATATTTCTTTTTTCTATGTCAACCTCTAAATGATCTTCATCTACTGAAGATGTTCTTATAAAGTTATCTGGCATCTTTATTCTCCTCATCTAATATTTCATATTCGCTTATATAAAATTTGGCATGGACAAAGCCCCCTTGCATAGATGTTATAGAACATTTGAAATTAGGAGGACAGGTTTTAACCCATCGTAATAGTTCTTCTATGTTTTGTATTTGAAATGTTATCATGTTTTATACCACCAACAAGTTTCGTTTGTCAGCCCTCTCGTTATTTTTTCATGGTTATATTTTTCTAACTCTTTATTGTATTGCTCTTGCACAAATTGTTTTATGGATTTTTTTGTGCATCCTTTAGGTATAGGGATTTTTATTTCTGCTACCCTTTTTTGAGCTTCTTCTAATGTATGGCTTAAAGATATATGATCATCAACCCATCCCCAATAATAAAACTCTGGTTTTTCTTCATCAGGCACTATGTCATCCATAATAATTTTTTTAGAATTTTGTAGTCCTGCTTCCTTAACCCATTCTTCTACTTTATCATTCATTTGTTTTATCCTCTCCGTTAAATGGACGACCAAGCATCCTTTGTATTTGTTTGTCACTAATTGGTCTTTTTAATTTAATAACTTTAGCACCTTTCACATTTCTAAGGTTACTACCTACCATATCTTTTGCACCTTTTTCGTCAGATGCAGATCCTAATACATTACCATTTGGTTCAACAACCACATGATCATTCATTTGTTTTATCCTCTCCGTTACCAAACACTCGATCAAATGTTTCGCCTTCAAAGTTTTCACCTACACCATGTAAGATCTTTTCTTCTGTGTTATCTAAATAAGAAAGTAAACCTTGAGCACATTCCCAACGACCATAAGCAATATTATCATCGTGAGTAGGTTCATTAGCCATTTTATCTAACACATCGTTAGCCTCAGTTTGCATTTTTAACTCGTCCTGCAACCAAGCTCTAACTTTTTGTAATATTTTCTTTAACTTTTCATTTTCATTTTTTATTTCTAATGGTTCACTCATAGTAAAATCCTTCTTTATATTAAATTTTCTAAATCTACCCATGTTTTTCCTCCACGTTGTAGAATATGTTTACCTATGTTTGTTCACCTTGTTTCATGTAAATCCTATAGCAATCGGTTAGCATGTTGCACTACAAACATATTCTACAACTATCTTTTGTAAGCCCCCGAAGTTACCGATACCCACAAGAGCTTCGGTGAATAGGATTCCATTATACTTACTAACCAATTTCTTTTGTTAGTACCTCAAGGTATCTGTCCCACCTAACAGACTTACAAAACTTTTAATCCATTGCTAAACAATCGTGCAATGAATGTGTGTTTTCCTCAAAATGCTCATCACGTTCAACAGGTAAATTGAACGGTGGACATTTAATGTTTTCTAATTCTTTTATTGAAAACATACCAAACTCACTATCCGTAATGTGAGCAACACCATAAGCTGTGTCATTATCTGGTGCTAGTTCGCTAACATACCATGATCCTGCCCCACTAGGATTGAATAATTTTACTACGGCAGGACTAGATTTATCGAATTTTACACGACGCTCGTAGTTCTTGCGTAGTTGTTTTTTATGTTGTTCTGTTAGTAATTTCATAATAACCCTTTCTAAGTTAAAATTTATTAATATATAATAGTAACAACTAAATTATCTATAGAAAATTCTTTTTTGCTCTATTTTATCACCTGAATGGCAAGGGATTGCACCATTGGTAGAAATAATTCTCCGCTACAACCTCCTAATAGAAAAGTTCCTGCGAATAGGAAGAATCGGGGTGGGTGGGTTATTCGCAGGAAGCTCTTACTAAACGATACTTTATCCATAACAAATTTTTTCATGAAAGCCAAGAAGTAAGTTTTTTTAAAAAAGATTCTAAGGACGAAGGATCTTTCTTTGTAACTTTTTTAACAGGAGCAAATTTGTTTCCGTAACCATGAGGCAAACCTATTGATTCTGAAGGTTCTCTTTTATATAACAAATATCTAACTTGCTCTACTTTAAGTTTCATCTTTTTTGCTATTTGTTTGATCGTTTTATCTTCTTCATCCATTTGATGCACAGCATCAATAGTTTTTTGTGCGTATTTAGATTTTCTTGCCATTTTCTTTCCTCCTTTGTTTAATGGATCGTATAGCTACGATATAAATGTTTATCAGGGTCTGTTTGTCGACTAGCTAATTTTAGACAAGTTAATAATAACTCAGCTAAATATTTTTGAGCCCACTCGGTTTCAGCTTCACTGAGTTGATCATGCAAACGAGCAAGCCTTCTTTCCCAAACTGTTCCGCTTGGAGAAATAGTTTCTACTTCTAATACATTTATTTTATCCATTTTTGGTTTCATAATTTTCCTCCCATTATTAAAATAATTATAGCTATTGCGATCAACATAACAAATACATGTGCTCCCATTATTTTTCCACCCATTCTTGTCTTACATCTACTATATCTCTGTATAATTCATCAGGAACATGCTCGAAAAAATTAGGATACGTTTCGTCTTTTAGTGTTTCTATAGTATCAATTAAACTTTTTCCATATTCTATGTCAAATGTTTTATGTGGTAGATTATGTAGGTGCTTTATCAATAAATTTTCCTGATCATCAGTTAAATTAAAGTTTTCATCATAAGCATTCATTACTTCTACAAATCCTTTGGCCTCATCTCTTTCCATAAATATTTGTTGCTTTGGGCGATGAGGGTTGTTTCTTCTTCCAATAATATTATATTCTGCAAATAAAGAATCAATACCTTTGTATTCATCAAAACCCCATCCTCCATAAGCAAACTCAACTTTGTACCATTTGAAATCATCCATATGTTTTCTCCTTAAATACATAACGGTTTGTTTCTTTGTCATATTCACATGAATTTACTCCATACCTTAATTGTTCATCAGACAAGTTATAACCCAAATCATTCATACACTTAGCGAATGCGTCTGCTTGTTTTTTGTCTGTAAATGCTCTAGAAAAATGTAAAGTAAAATTATCAGAGTTAAGGCTCATATCGTTGTAGTTGTTGATAAATGCTGGGATATCACCAATTTTAAAAACTTCCCAAGGTGCTCGGTAAGATTTAGTCAGTTTTTTTACTATATATATAGTTTCGTCAAAAGTTTCCATAAACAATTCTCCTTTCTACAAGTATTGTTTGTTTAAAAAATAAGTATAATAAAAAAATAGTCAACCCACTACTCTTTTTTGCTCTTTACTGTTCGTGTTACTCCAAACAATCTTTTGTTTTTCCTTTTAAACTCTTTTGCAACATGGGAAATAGTCATAGCCATGCTAGGTTTGAATCCAAGTTTATTGGTTAAAGCGATCTGTATATCTTTTAAATCTTCGTAACAATCTTCTTTTACAGCTAATGGTTTAAACATCATTTGTTCCTTTAGTTTTTTGAGTAATAAAGTATTATGCTTCAATTCTTGGTGTACTACTTCTAAGTCACTATCTTCTTGTCCTGCTAAAATTGCATTTTCTTGTTCTCTTAAATTTATAATTTTCTGTTTCAAAGTGATAGAAAACTTTTTTCTAAACATATCTTGTTCTTCTTGGTATTCTTCTGCTTTTAAATCTATCAAATCGTCTTCTAAAGATTTAATATAATCGGTTTCTGACACACCTACGAATGTTTTTTTCATAATTTCCCTTTTTTTATATTTATTTATAATAAATTATAACATAACAACAATCTTTTACAATAAATTATAAATCAAGGAGAAGGTTTTTTAGTTTTCCAATTTAAAGTGGTTAAATATCCACATTCAGAACAAGCTATTTGTTTTTCATCATTTAAAACCATGTAAAAAGAATTAGATTCACACAAAGAACAGACTAACACATTTTGTACTTTTTCTGTGATCGTAGGGGGAGCAGGTTTCAAACGAAAAGCTAACACATTGTTTTTATATTTACTCATAGTACATAAAACTCTTTTGTAAACCAATCTGGCATAGGTCTACCCTTTTCCCATTTGGCGATGCTTTTCTTAGCATTCACATAATATGTTCTGTATGCTTTGACTGTATTGCTGTGGACACGCAATTTAGTAGATTTATATTCATCTGGCATACATTGTGGGTGAGGTGTTTTAAAGTAATTATCAAAATTAAATTTTTTTGGTGAAGGATAAGATACATCCATAATAACTTGTTGGGATTTATGTATTTTGTTGTACCTTCTTGTGTACTCAAAACATAACTCCATACCATGTCGCCATAGCCAATTATAATTATCCATACTATTTCCTGCCCACAAGGTAGCAGGATGTTTTTGGTGTACTGCTTTATATGGTACTTCGTGTCCTAAGTTGTGCCTATGCCATACAGAACATAACATCTGTGCTGTTTCTAATGGCATTTTTACTATATGTTTGTCACATAACATTTGTGCAGAAAGTATAGGGCATTCGTCTAATACAAAAATATTCATTTATTTCTCCTATAAAAAGTGTGTTCAGTATTAAAGTCTACACCTCTGTACTGAACGACGTTTATTGTACTATTATTAACTGTACAATGCTTTTTATCTTTTGACTTTTCTTGTTTTTTCTTTTGAATATTTTTATTTAGTTTTTTCATTTAGAGTTTTTTCTGCTTGGTACACGTCAACAATACTGTCACAGTTAGGACAAGATAAGTTTGTTGCCATAATGTATCCATCGTTTTCTTCAGGATCTAAATCGTGGTCTCCTCCCCATATAAGTTTAGTTCCACAATGCCAACATTCCATTTATTCTTCCTCTTCAAAATACATTTCTAAAGCTTTTTCTCTCGTTTCAGAAGTACGTCTTAGCCAACCTTTGCCAAAAGTTTCAAAAGTAGAAAGAGAGTGGTAAAATTCTTCTCTCTCATCGCATATGTAATTGATCAAACCTTGTGTATCTCCTTCAAATTCATTTAAAGATTTAATAGAGTTAGGTCCAAGATAACCATCAGAAACTGCACCTATAATCAATTGTAAACTTTTGGCAGGTTTAATAAATCCACTATTTACTGCCCAATCAAACATAGTTAGATCTAACCCATTTGGTAATTCATCAGCAGAAAGTTTATTCCAAAATTTTTCTTTATACAAACTTTCTAAATGCTCGTCAGGAATATTTTTCAAATCATCTACTGTAACATCTTTTTTTAAAAACTCTTTATATGTTTTTAAGGTAACTCCTTTATTAGTAGCTCCTCCTGGGTCTTTTGGATGATCAACAAAACCCCCCTCGTGTTCTAATACAAGTTCTAAACATTTTACAAAATTATTTTCCATGTTTTAACATAGCTCGTTTAAAAGAGATTCGACAACTTTATATTCAGGAAATTTCTCAAAATTATCTTTTAGGTAATCTATTCCTCTTAAATATATGGGGAGAGCTAATGTGTTTCCCATCTGCGTTTGCCTTTTACAATGAAACACTAATTCTAACATATCCGAAATTTTTATTTTTCTTTGGTCTGATTTTGTTAAATTTTCATTTAAAGGCAAGTCTAACCTTTTTTCATACTTCTGTTCCGCTTTTTTGTATAACGTAGCTATTTCAGGATAATTCCATTTAGTAGTAGCAGGAAGATCACCTAACTCTGCTTCAGCTACGTCGTGATATATAACCCATAAAATAGCTTCTTTGCTAATGTCAGGCCATAGAGTAGTTAGTATGACTAAAGCTCTCCATGAATGACTAGCTACATCTTGGTTATTTCCAACTTCAGGTCTTGTATGGTATCTAGAAACATGACCTCCTTGTAACCTTTTGTGTAATTTTCTCATCAGTAAATAACTTTCTAAACTTATACCTGAATCTTCTTTTATCATTTGTTCCTTTCCCTTACATTATTAAATAAAAACTGTGATTTAAATTCATCAAACTTATTAAAAGCATCTCCCCAACTATAACCTAACTCTGCATCAACAATGCTAGGTACTTCTAGGTTCACGCAACTTTCCATAATTTCTATTATTTTTTTACATTGTTGTTCGTTTTCCACACTAACATCTAACTCATCGTGTACTTGTACCATAGGCATAATACCTTCTTCTGCTAAAGCGACCATCGCTGCTTTTGTTTGGTCAGCTGCTGATCCTTGTATTAATTTATTCAAAGCCTTATAAGTAAATGCTCTTTTGATCGCTGCCCCATGCTCTGCATAAGCTTCTTGGTAAGACATAGCCTTCCAACTTCCATACCTAGAAGGCTCCCATTTGTCAAATCTACATCTTCTCCCTAAAACAGTACGAATAATTCCTTTTTGTGAAGAACGATTTATAGCATAATTCGCAAGTTCTTTTACAAAAGGTACTTTGTCATGGTAAGTAGCAAATAGGTCTTGTGCATCTTCGTATTCTAATCCTAATGTTGCAGCGAGTTTTTTAGAACCCATACCATAGAATAAACCTAAATTTATATCTTTGGCTTGTTTCCTAGGAACTCCTACAATATCTGCTGCCATCTGATGAAAATCTGTGCGTGGGTTTTCTTGGTATTGCTCAGCAAACTTTTCAGCTCCTCTAAAATTCATCAACTTAGCATAATGAACAACTATGCGTGGTTCTTGGCTAGAGTAATCAAATGCCCCCCATACAGAGTTTTCTTCTGGTAAAAATAAACTTCTTATTAAAGGTCCTATTTCTTTGTGTCTTGCAGGTATTTGTTGAAGGTTAGGATTACTATAACTAAATCTTCCTGTGACAGTACCCCCATCATCACTTCTTAAAGGGTGAAGTTCTGCGTGTATTCTTCCTTTAGTTTGGTGTTTTAATATTGTATCAACAAAAGTAGTTCTGGCTTTATTGTATTCTCTAGCTTCTACTATCATTTGTGGTACTCTATGAGCATGATTCACTAAAAAACCTTTAGTAAAAGAAGGAGCTGAAGTTTTTTCTGTGCGAGGGTAGGTAAGATCAATAGCATCAAAAGCTTGAGAAACACTATCAGCTGCCCATATTTCTACATTTATTCCTGTTTCCCTATGTATTTCTTTTAAAAGTTTTTCTTCTTTCTTTTTTAACATTTTTTTAATTTGAGAAGCTTTGTCTAAATCTACCCTTACTCCTCGTTCTCTCATAGGAATAATGGTTTTTAACACTTTTAACTCTAACTCAAAAATATCAGATATATCTTCTTTAACTATTAACCCTTGAAAATGTTTCCACAATTTTAAAGTTAAAGAAGCATCTTTTTCTGCATACTCTCCTACATATTGAGCAGGTAACTTATACATTTCACTTTTAGCATTAATTCCAAATGATTCGGCTGCTTCTCTTAATTCTTTTTCACTTTTTCTATCTTGTAAATAATCTCTACCTAAAGCATTAAGAGCATAACTGAATCTGTTTTCATCCAACAAAGGTGCAGCGACCATTGTGTCGATGATTTTTCCTTTGATCCGCACATTTTCAGCGAGCATCCACCCAACGTCATAAGGAGCATTGTGAAAAATATAATTACGGTCAATCGAAACAACTTCTTGTAACCACTTCATAGTTAATTTAGGGTCAAAATTTGGACCTATATCATGTCTTATTGGAAAATACCATTGACTACCTTCTACTGCAATAGCTACTCCAATTATATGTCCATCTTTTCTTGCCCAACCTGAACCCATTGTTATGAGGTTAGGGTCTTTTGTTTCTAAATCAATAGCTATTTCATCATATTGTGAAAGATCAGGGTAACTATCAGGCATAACCCATTCTGTAGAAGGTTTAAATAAAGGTATCTGCATTACTTTTTATCCTCATAGCTTCGTTGCATTTTTTACATTGAGGCCATTTGTTTTTTAAATTTCTAAAAGTCACTTCCCTTTCTTCCTCCCCACAACTACATACTGCTAACAACGTATCATCTAGTTTTCCACTCATCTCTGTCTTCTCTGAATAAATTTGCTTCGGGGTCTTCTTCATCGGTTTTTCCTTTGTTTAACTTCAATTCTGATTCTACTAATATTAAATACCTTCGTAAATCTTGGATATCATCAATTATACCTTCTTCTCTTTTATCAGTTTCTGCTGTTAAAAATATATCATAGCCATGTTTTTTGCATTGGTTTTCTAATCTATCCCATTTCCTAGCCAACATCATATATGCCCCAACTCCTCCTCGCTTTTTCCAACTGTTGCCATAAGATTTTTCTGCTATATCTAACGCAGTAACATCGTTAGAAGCTATATCTATTAATTTTGTTTTTAATTCTTTTTTCATCTGCCTTGTCCCCTATATTTTTTGTAACTTCTACGTTTGTGTTTATTAAGTGGTCTACTTCTGTTGCTATTACCAATACTTGTTTTTTTAGGCATAGAAACAATGTTTTGTTTTATAGTTTGTTTAGCCATCTTTTTTTCCTTTCATTCTACGTTGTAACCATTCTACACAAGCTATTTTCCAAGCCCTATCGTCTATTTTTTCAGCTTCTTTTATAGCCTCTTCTATTTTTTTGTTTTTCCACAGTCTCCAAGATTTTTTCATAGGAACTGCCGTTTTTTCTAAATAACTGTTTTTAAACTTTTCTCTTTTGTCATCATTAAAAAACTCTTCTAGTTCTTCATCAAAACAAGTATGATCATCAACTAATGGGGGAGGGTTATAACTCAATTGGTTGTCTCCTATAGTAAGGTAATTTTCATACTCAGGTATTAATCCTTTTAATTTATCTAACTGTTCTACATAAGCATGTAAATTATTGCTTACTTGATAATATCTTCCTACCCCTAATTCTAATCTCGCTGCCATATACTCTAAAAGAACAGACATATGAACAGCATTAGCACCGTAAGCTCCCCAAATCATATCATTACTACGATTTACTACAGTCATGTTTAATCTTCCATCTCTTTCAGAAAAGAATATTTGTGTGTTACAAGGATAATCTTTTCCATCATTTGTAGTTACCAAATCATAATTTGCATCCCACATACTTATAACAGTACGACGATCATTAGAAAAAGCAGATAATCTTTCTATAGCTCTTTCTAATTGATCATACCCAAACCAACTTCTCCATCTGTAACCATAAGCACCGTGAAAACTTTTTCCATCATCACTATATGTGTTTATCCTTCCGTTAAATTGGCTTATCCACTCAACATCATTTCTTCCTGCTAACATCCAAAAAGATTCCATTAAGTGAAAAAAAGGGTTTGCGTCTCTCTGTTTATAAAACAGTACTCTTTCTCTAGAATGTGTGTAGGTAGTGCAAACAGGAGTATCAAATTCTAACACATCTCCGTTTCTGCTTTTTATTAGTCTACCTGAACTTTGTAAAGCCTGAACACCTAAGTATAAAGCCTCGCTTACGTTTCTTACAAAAAAATTATGCACTATGGTATGTACCCCCTTCGAACAATGTTTGAGGCACTCTACAGGGCTTTATACGGCTCTCAATATTAAAAAAGTTTAAGTTTTTGTTGCCATTACTAGCCATTTCGTCTGTTACCTCTCCCGTAGTAAGTGTTGCTACAAAAACACCGTTTATCAAATCTGTGTATCTTTTAGCTACTGTGTGCATGTTAAACATGTCTAACAAATCATAATTATTAAAAACAATATCTAACCATTGATTTTTATCTGATAAGGCATTATCAACAAGTTCACCGAACTGTTTAGCATTAAAAGTAGCAGGAATTTTTATGTAGTTTTTTCCAGCGATAAATACTTTACTATCTTTCATTCCTAGATCAGTAGCCATAGGTGCTGTTCCTACTATCATTGCTTCCACCGTTGTTCTATTAAAATGTGCTCCATAACTAGAATACTTTAAAGACCAGCTAGGGTCAATTTGTAATTTAGAATTATAAAGATGTTTAAACACTTCTGTGTTTTTTACTGTTCCCACATAATTCATTCCAAGTTCTAAAGCTACATCCCATATTTTTTCTCCTTTAGCATTATAATATTTAGGTTTGCATTTATCTTTACTTGTCATATAACGGTATTCTATACCTTTTCCTCCTATAACTTTTTCTTCTTTGTTATTCATAAAAGGGATTGCTCTTATTAATGTATCCATACGTTTCCATGCTTTAAATACTTGTATGGCAGAAAACCCTGATCTTTCTTCGAACTTTTTCTCTGGATAATTAATTAGCGTACCTAAGTCAAAAGGGTTTACGATTAACAGTCTAGGGATTGCTATGTTTTGTGCTGAATTATAAGCAGATTCATGAACACAGACACAACTATGAAATTTTTTCTGTACCAAAGCTAAATGAGGATATAGTTTTGGTAAGTTTCCATCATGTATAATAGCAATATTTTTAGTGTTGTTATCATACAACTCTGTCCATACATTAACATTCTGGTTATCTTTATTTAACGTAGGCACAGGAATGTGCCAAAGAACAGCATCAAACTTACTACACTTTTCTATAAAACTTTCCCTAGCATACTTATCTAAATAAGGTATTTTAGGAACGGCATACCAACCTTTAGCTTGATGAAAATAATATCTTGTTCCTAACTTTTGATACTCATTAAAATTTTTAGGAGGCAGAGATCTATTGGAAACTTTTAGTTTAGGAATAAGAATATTGAATTCAACTTCATGTCCTGCCTCTTTTAATCCTAAAGCTAAGTTTTCTGCATGGTTTATAATACCTCCGTAATCTTGTATTTGATACATGGTCATTAATATTTTCAATCTACTGCTCCTCTTTTAAACGGTTTGGTTGGAAACAAAGTGTTTTCTGCTACATACTTGCTTCTTGGTCGGCCTTGTCCTAGCCTAACCCTTTCATATTTATCCCACTCACATAAACTATGTTCAATGGTACGCATGTCTATGTGTTCTTTTGGAACATTTTTTAAAACAACTTTTTTGATATAACTGTTTTCTTTTCCAAAGGTTAAAAGTTCCTTCATTTCTACATTACACTGATCTTGGTTTAATGCTTTTTCTAACTTTCTATCATGAATACGGTTTAACCCTCTTACTGCTCCTGGTCCTGCATTTGCCCATGTCATTCTATCTTTAGCTTTTTCTAACACAGGAGTATAGTTTAAATCTGTAACTACTTCATAAGACATAAATCCTCCACCACCCCAACCTCTATATTTAGAAAGTTCTTGGTGGGTTCTTTTTAAAGATAAATAGTCTGTAGCTATTTGTCCAATACTTTTTTTATTTTCCCAAATAGGTTTTAAAAAATGGTCTACAACAACCTCTGATTTTGGTGCTTTTATTCCTTGGTTCGTTATTATGTAAGCACCTGTGAATGTTCTATTATTATTTTTTAATCTGTTTTCTATAATACTTTTTGTGTATTCTGGTTCCCAAGTTTCTCCTACCCACTTATGTTCTTCAGCAAACTCTACTGTACCTATCATTCTAAACAAGCAACAATTAAATATAATTTCTTCAAATGATTTATTTTTATTTGGGTTTGTCCAATTTTCACGCATCCAAATGGTTACATAATCATTTTCTCTAAAGGGGTTTGTGAATTTATAGTCTCGTAATATTGTATCTTCTGTCCAAGGAGGTTTTACTCCAGAACACCTTTTCTGGTAAATAAGATGACGATCGGCTATCCATTTAAAAAACCTTGTTCTGGGGACAGGTTCAAAATAATTGTGGGTTTGGTATTCGAAGTCTTTCATTTTAGTTCCCTTTCTATGGAAAAATAGTATGTATTAACTATAGTTAATACATACTATCACTACAAGAATTAGTTTATCACTAACTATACTTTTTCTGCGTACTCAACGGCTTTTCGTAAAGCACTACGTTTTGTCGCTGCTCCTGAACCAAACCATGCAGAATGGAGAGCATTACCTTCAGCCATTGCTTTTTTCTGATGATCAACAACATAGGTTACTGCATTTAAAGCTCCCCACCAAGTTCCTTTTGCAGAAGTCATTTGTGCTCCTGGGGAAGTTTCAACTGCATCATGAACAAGTTCGGCAGTACGTTTAAACTCTTCCCTTAATGGTGGTAAACTTTTTGGGTTATTAGATTTAGCTCTTTCAATTAACAAGCTAGGTTGAAATAACTCTGCAATAAAGTTTTCTAAATGAACATGCTTAGTTCTTTTAGAAGCTAAAAACTCAGATTGCTCTTGGAATTGTTCAACTTGTTTTCCACTAATACCTAAAGCTTCTTCTGCCGTTTTTATAATTTCTTCATCAAACATTTGTAAATGAGGAATTCTAAAACGGTTACTATCAGTAGTGTTCAAAGCCATCGTTAAAGTATTGTTACAAACTACTCGTATTGGTGTAAACATAATAGTCATAGCTTTACCAACTTGATGACTATTGTTTAATAGCAAGTAACCTTCTATTTCATCGTTAGTTCCTAGCTTAAACCCTTTTTCAAGTTTAGCTAAACCCCAAATGTCTTTACCTTCTTTTAAACTTCCTGCAGTTTCCATTTTCATTTTACCTGCATCAGTAAATTTTTTGAAAAAATTTAATACTTCTTCGTTTTGAAAAGGTATATAGTTTTCTCCGCAAGCAGAAAGCACTTTATTATCTGAGTCCCTAACTATAAAATGGTTGTCTTCACAACGCAAGAACTCTGCTTCTCCTGTTGGGTTTATAATGTTCATAACATTTGGTTTATTAGTAGTATAGGCAGGACGTTTACTTACTTTCCAATCTAACCCTGCTTCAACTAACATTTGGTTTGGTGTCATATCAGAAGATACTTTGTTCCCTAATCCATGCCAAGGAACAGCTCCTGCGTATGCCATTGTTTCTACTTCATGTGCCATTACTTTACTCCTTTCTAGAGCTTTATTGTTTTGCATAACTTTGCATTTATTTATATTGTATAGTAACTGTTTTAATTGATAAGTTTTTTTATATCTTTAATTTTCATGTAGGTATAGAAAAACCCTGACTATACATAGGATGAACTAAATGCAAAGCCTTTTGAGCTCTTGTTAATCCTACATAAAACACTCTTGCTTCATCGTCTTCATAGTTAGTGATTTTTCTCCACATGGAATATGGTCTCCGCATAGTATCTGTTAAAAGCATTACATTAGTTGCTTCAGAACCTTTAGCTGAGTGAATAGTAGAAATTCTTATGCGTGGATCTTCTGTCAATGATTCACCTTTTCTTAAACAAGCTTTTATGTAACCTTTATCAATTTGATTTATTTTGCCTAACCCTTGATCCCATGGACGACGATGCAATAACCCATGATCTTGCATTAATTCTTCAATAGTATAATACACTCCATCTTTACCATCGGGCATTGTTTTAAATCCATAAGCAACTTGTGAGTTTAAAAGCATCTGTTTGTACACTAATCGTACTTCATCAGCCGTAATAGCTCCTCCAGTCCGCAAGGTTTCCCACAACCTTACTGCAATGAGTACTTTACCATCTATGCTTTTAGAACCGTTGTAGGTGTACAAATGACCACGTTTTCTCACTTCCTCTTCTATTTGTTGTGCTCCTCTAGTAGTTCTACTTAGTAAAAGCCAATCTTCTTTTGACATGTCTACTTTTTCTGAATGACTATGCCATTGAACAGTTCCTTGTTCATCTTTAGGTTCAAAAGGTTTTTGTCTTCTTCCTACTATTTTTTTAATAACATTGTTAGAAAGCACATGGTGTTTAAGAGGTATTCTGTAACTTTTATCTAACAACGTAGTAGTGCCTTCTAAATTTACAAAATGTTCTACATCTGCTCCTGCATAGCGGAATATAGCTTGGTCATCATCTCCTGCAATGTAACAAATTTCAGAGTTTTTTTCTAATAGCCGTACCATTTTCCATTGAATAGGACTAAGGTCTTGTGCTTCATCTATAAAAACTACTTCTAATTTAGGACACAACTCTCTGTTAATAAATTGTTCCAACATATCGGTATAATCATATAACCCATAAGATTTTTTCCAATGAGTCAAACCGTTTGCTACATATTGAACTCTAGCCCAATCTGTTTTTAAAGGAACAATGCTTTCATTATAAACTTTTCGTAAAGGTTGTAGAAGTATTCTTGAAATGTTGATTATTTCTAAAAATTTATCACCATAACCAAAATCTTTGTATGGTCCTTGTTCTGTGTTTTTGTCGCTGTAAAATTTTCCTATCTTTAACCACTCGGCTACTTCTTGGTATTTTGCTGAAGTCATAACTTCGTTGTGAGTAAACCCTGCTTGGTAAAAAGCCAAGCTATGTAAAGTCCTGAAAAAAGGTAAATCTTTCTTTTCTAAATTGAATTTTACACATGCTCTATCTACGGCCTCTTTCGCTGCTCTTCTCGTAAAAGCAAAATAACCAATACGATCAGGCGAAACACCTTTTTTGATGTACGTTTCTACTAGTCCCAACAGCTTAGTTGTTTTTCCTGTTCCTGGAGGTCCTAATACTATGTTCACTAAATCACCCCTTCTTCTATAGGTAGCTCTGGTAAAGGTATTTCTGTTTCTTCCCCTTCAAAATAATTTTGTGGTAAAGACCAAACATGCACACCTTTTCCCCTAACTCTCCAAAACATTTTTTCTGCATTTAAATCTTGTAGACGCAAAGTAATACGGTTTGAAGTATAGTGGTTAAAATCATTTACAGACAAATGTTTTTTCAAATCTTTTACTTGAAAAAATACTCTTGATTCTAACCATACAGCTACTCCTTGTAATATATCCTCTTTTTCCTCACCTTTTGCTCTTTCACAACAGAAGGCATGTAACAAATCTTCAAACTCTCCTTTTAAAGTAGCATCAGGAGGCACCTCAACAATAGTTACGTTATCTAATAAAAGTTGAATACGAGTTTGCCATGCTCTTTGGTTTACCATTACAGGAAACTTATTTATTTGAGCAACGCACTCCCTTTGGAATTGGGATTGAGCTGTTAAACCATTGGTAGTAAGTTCTACTCTGTTGCCATCTACATTTAAAATCCAAATAGGTGGATCACCATTAATTTTTGTAAGGCTACTTAGATCGTTACTAAGTCCTGTTGTCCCTACTCCATATTTCCGTGTCTTACATAATTGTTTATCACAAAAAGGTTTTATTGGTTGATCTTCACACTTATAAAAATATTCTTTCTTTTTTAATTGTCTAATGACTGTGCCTACTTCAGTATGACTTAAAGGTGGTTTCAAATAATTTATATTATAACTCTGTAATAAAGTTTCCCAATTATTATCATCAGACATACGAGCATACACACCTAAGTTAAAAAGAGCATTGTTTCTTGAACCTTCTCCAAAACCTTTTCTACACAAATGCTGTAAACAAGGAGGTCCTTCTTCTAAATCTTTTTGTGAAGTTCCAAAAGAAAAATCTAATTTTAAAAATTGTGCAGGAGTTATTATAAACTTCTTAGCATATGTTATAAATTCTTCAGGAGACAAAGCCTCTGAGTTATCGTCAAAACCATACCTGACACTATTTTTTCCTGCATGGTAAGGCATATTTAAAAAGTTTCCTGTATCGCCTCTATCCAATAATATTGTTGTTTGTTTAGGAAATATTTCACTTCCTGCATAACCTAGTGAAGCAGATAATTCTGTCATTCTTCTCTGCATATCTGCGGCCTCTATAGGAACACTTAAAAATATCCATACATGTGCTCCTCCGCTTTTTGTTCTACCTACAACAGCAGGAACTTTGTTTGTTCTTAAAGTGTTTACAAGATCTTTATGGCTAACATCATAAAAATCTATATCTATTGCCCCCCAATGACAAAAGTTATCGCTTTTTATAGGAATAATACCTACTCCTGTGCCACCTTTTAAATGTTCTTCCCACATTTTAATTGTAGTTGGTTCTCTAATTACTTTAGCAATTCCTTGCTTTTTTCCATCTGTCGCCCTATTTGAATTAACAACGAAAGTTCCATGAGCTATATCGCTCCCTTTAAACAGTTCAAAAAAAGCTTGTGCTAAATCCATTTAACTTCTCCTTTTATAAGTATCTTTAGGAACAAAGGTATTTGTTGCACTTCTTCCTTTAGTTATGTTGCTCCTTATAAAACCTCTTTGATATTGTTCTAAGTCTTCAATAAAAAAATTAAAAGTGTGTTTTAAAACATCTTTTAATTCTTCTACTTCTGTTTGTGAAAATTTATCTAGTTTTCTTTTTAATATTGTTCCTCTAGGTTGGTTTTCGCAGTACCACATTAAAAACTCACGGAACTCTTTTTTAATATAAATCATTTTTTATTCTTTCTTATAATGAAAACTTGAGTTTGCATCACAGCCAAAGGATGTTCAATTCCACAAACTCAAGTTTCCGCAGTTTTAAGGTGATCAATCCCTAAAACTGAACTGTTAAACTAAAAAGGTATATCATCTTTTTCAAGTTTTTCATCTGTTGGGACTTCAGATTTTACTTCAACTTCCCCTGCTTTAACAGACTGAGCAAAACTGTAACCCATTTGAAAAACATTGTTGTCTTCTTCTTTTTTAAGATCTAAAGCACCTTCTCTTTGTATTTCCCAACCAAACCAAGTACCTTTATCGTTTTGTTCTTGAACAGTTGTTAAGTTATACACTTGCGACATCAAAGGTAAGGTGTATATACCGTTTTTCCCTTTAGCAGTGAGGCCTTGTGCTTGTGTTATCCATTTACGAGCTTTTTTCAACTGTGTGCTTGTCATAGTTATTAAAGCTCTTTGTGGTCCGAATTTTTCATGTAAACAAATCACAAAAAAGTGTGCTGTGTTTGCTAAATAGTTGCCATTAGGTAACACATCTTGCCCTCTTTCATCCCTTGTAGTTGTATTAACAATAGGATCTTCAGGAGTGTATGATTGTACATAGCCACCACCCTTTTCTCTTGGTGTCCATTCTACAAACCTTCTATGGTATAAACAAGGCACAACTCTTATGCCTTTGTCACCATCATACACTTCATTTAAAACAGTATTAAAAATGTTTCCTGCTTCAGCACCTTCAACGTAAGCACCATCTCTTTTATTAACTTGCGGACTTAGTTGAGCTAATATCCTTAAAAAAGGTATTGCTAAATCATCCGTTGTTACTTCACTTAATCCTGCACCTTGAAACTGTTCAAAATCTTCAAACACAACAGGAGCAGTATTTTCTTCTTTTACGGCTACTTCTTTTTCTTTTGACATTTTATTTCCTTCGTTTAGTTATTTTTGCTTTATCGCCTATATAAATACCAAATAAATCCATAGGTATTGCTGATCCTTTTTCAATTTGGTCTTTAACAAAAGCCTTAAGAGTCATTGGTTCAACCCATTTTTTAGTATTCACAGGCATACCTCTTTCAGCTAATTCACTTGCAAATTTTTCTGCATCTTCTTCTTGACCACGAACAAAGTTTGTTGCTACTTGGTTTTTGATTAAATCTGCATAATTATTATCTGCAAGCCATCTAAATGCTTCTGATTGTTTATCTTTCGATATAGAAGCACTATAGAATTTTGAAACAGAAATCATAGAGCCATCTTCTAGCTTTAGTTCTGTTATATTGTGTTCCGCCATTGCTGAAGGTAAATTATCTTCTGCAATAGTGCGTAATTCTTTTTTTGCTTGTTTTAAATCTTCTTCTAAAGATTCAATTCTTTCTTGTACTTTGAGTTGTTGGTTAGCAAGTTTACTAACTTGACTTAACCCTTGCTCATCTACCTTTTGTAACTCTTCTGCTACATCTTCTAACGATGGTATCATATTATTCTTCCTCCATTTTTATTATAATGTTATGGTTAGTGTCTGCTTCTAAAGGAAAATACATGTTTTGTTCTCTATCCCATTTTAACATTTTTAACCTACCTCTATTTGTTCTCGCTGCAATAGCCGAAGCAAGAGCAATGGCAACAGGATCACCTGCTAATAACAAATAATCTTTGTCATTGAACTTTCTAAGTTTTCTATCTAAAATTCTAAGTGTAGGTTGAGCAGAAAAACTTGTTTGATACTTTGCTGGAAGAAGTATTTCTAAATCCCCAAAACTTGTAGCATCACTAAGATCTCGGCCTCGCATTTCTTGAACTATGTAAACGGTCATGTATCTTTCTCCACATGGTGAACTTTTATAGTAAAATATATTTAATATATCGTAAACTAATATTTTATCAACTATATTTTTTTATATACTTTTTATAATAGGGTAAATTTACATTAGAAATATAGTTATTTTTTATCTGATTTTATCCGTCGGACGGAAAAACTGAGAGATATTGTATATTGTATATCGGAAAATCATAAAAAACAAATTTTAAGTTTCAAGAGTTTCACCCTTATATAGTAAAGTTTCAAAGTTTGAAGACAAACAAAGATAAATTAATTATATTATATTTTTCACAAATAAACTATAGTAAAATAACATTCCTAAAGAAAGCAGGATTATGAGATATAGATTTAAACTAACACCATATGAGCATCAATTAGATGCTTTAAAAAAATCGTGGGAAAAGCCTTACTTTGCTTTTTTCATGGATATGGGTACAGGAAAATCAAAAGTCCTTATAGATAATTTTTCTATGCTTTATGACAAAGGTCGCATAGAAGGAGTATTGATTATTGCCCCAAAAGGTGTATATAGAAATTGGGAGCAAAAAGAAATACCAACTCATATTCCTGAACACATAACATCGGATATTGTTCTATGGTCTCCAGAAAACACTAAGAAAAAAGCTAAAGAACTAAATGTTTTGTATGAACCTAACGAACATTTAAAAATATTTTTAATGAACGTGGAAGCTTTTTCTACTAAAAAAGGAGTAGAAGCTGCCGATAAATTTTTAACATTAAAACATTGTATGATAGCTGTTGATGAAAGCACTACTATAAAATCTAGAACAGCACGAAGAACCAAAAATTTAATGAAGTTATCTAAAAAATGTCCTTTTAGAAGGATATTAACAGGGTCACCTGTTACTAAATCACCTTTAGATTTGTTTACACAATGTGAGTTTTTAGAGCAACAGTCTTTAAACCACTCTTCTTTTTGGACTTTTCAAACAGATATGCCAAAATGGTAAGAAGAAACTTAGGAGCACACAGCTTTAATCAAATAGTAGGATATCAAAACCTAGAAGAACTAAATTCAATTATTGAACCTTTTAGTTTTCGTGTTAGAAAAGAAGATTGTTTAGATCTTCCAGACAAAGTTTATACTAAAAGAACGGTGGAACTAACACCAGAACAAAAAATTCTTTATGAACAAATGAAAAGAGCAGCATTAGCTTTCATAGCAGACGAAGGTATGATAAGTGCTTCTACTGTTCTTACTCAAATAATTAGATTGCAACAGGTTTGTTCTGGATTTGCTAAGTTAGATGATGGTAGAACAGTTGAAGTCCCTACTAATAAATTAAATGAGTTGTTGTCTACCATAGAAGAAACAGATGGAAAAGTGATTATTTGGGGTAATTTTACACATGACCTTATTATTATTGAAAAAGAACTAACAAAAAAATATGGTGAAGAAAGTACAGAGTTGTTTTATGGAGAAACTGAATCTGCATATAGACAAAAAATTGTAGAAGATTTTCAAGACCCCGATAATCCTTTAAGGTTTTTTGTTGGACAACCTAGAACAGGAGGATATGGCCTCACATTGACACAAGCTAAAACGGTAATTTATTACAGTAATGGTTATGATTTAGAGATTCGTTTGCAAAGCGAAGATAGAGCTCATAGAATAGGACAAACTAATAAAGTAACTTATATAGATATTGTTGCAGAAAAAACAATAGATGAAAAAGTTTTAAAAGCATTACGAAACAAGATAAACATTAGTACACAAGTAATGGCTGAAGACCATAAAGAGTGGATTATTTAAAAATTTATTGTCCTGCTAATGGATTATTTAAAGCTTTAGTCAACATATCTCTTAACCTATCTTCTAGTTCCTTTAACTTTACATCAAGAGTTTCTGCTCGTCTAGTAGCATCTGATTCTATAGCAGTTCTTTTTGCGTCAAACCTATCTTCTGCATGTTGTATTAAAGTACGGATATCATTTTCTGAATTTCTTATACTTGTTCTTATTTCTTGTTCTGTAGCTCTTGTTCTTTTATCTACATCTGCAATAGAATCCATAACATCATTTATATCCTTACGTAGTTCATTACGAATATCTCTAGCATCACCTTGAGCAGATTGTACGAGTTCTAATGCAGTTGATATTTCTGATTGTAATAATGTACTCATATTTGTAATTTCGTTTTCTAGTTTAGTTTCTAAGTTTTGTATTTTTTCATTGGTAACATTTACAACAGTATCAAATTCACTTAATTGTTTTGTAAAACCGCTTAAATCTGGAGCAGTATAATTAGCTATCTGATCCTCCATTGCTACCCAACGAGCATAGCCTTCAAAACCTGCCCATATTGCACCACCGATTGTTCCTAATAAAGGGAATATCAATAACAGCTTACCCCCTTTTATTTTAATTCCTTTATATTCTACTTCATTACTCATATTGCATATCAATCATTTTATTAAATGTTAAACTATCACGAACTCCAAAATAATTACCCAATGGATCTGGAATCAAAGCGTCAGAATAAATATCTTTAGGTTCATACCACGTTGGAGCTTGTACTATTGGTTGTTGAGCATAACTACTCATATTAGGTCCTAAAGCATTAACCAAAGCCAATGTTGTTATTTGAGCTATAGCGTCATATTGATTATCAAAATTTGCCATTATTTTTTTAGCCTTGTTTTGTTTCTGCTCTTGTTTCTTTTCTTCTTTTGTTTGTTTTTGTTCTGGTTTTGTTTTTTCTTCTGTTTCTTTTTCAGCTACTTGTTTTTCTTCTGTTTCTTTCTTTGGTTCTTCTTTTGTTTCTTTTTTAGGTTCTTCTTTTGTTTCTTTTTCAGCAACTTCTTTTTTAGGTTCTTCTTCTTTTGTTTCTTCCTTTACTTCTTCTTTTGCTTCTTGAACAGGTTCTTTTTGTTTTTCACTAGCTGTTTCAGTTTCTTCTGGTTGAGATTCTTCTTGTGCTTCTTCCTTTACTTCTTCAGTTTCTGTGTTTTCTGAAACTTGGTTTGTTGTTTCTGGTTCGGAGTTTTCTTCATTATTTGCTGTTTCAGTAGTCTCAGTTTCATTTTCATTAGAAGATGTATCAGTATTAACCTCGTTTGTAGATTCACTTTCCACTTGGGTTGTTTCTGTCTCGACTTCTTGAATATTTTCTGTATTTGTGTTTTCATTTGTTCCTTCACTTTCCGAAGGAGCATTGACCGTTGGCGGTTCTATTTCATTACTAGATTCAACATTATTAACTGCTACATCTGTAGCACTTGTTGTATTATTTTCTGTAGTTGGTGTTTCTACCGTTGGCGTATCTGTATTTGTATCTTGTGTTGTTGTCATTGTTGTATCTGTATTTGCTACATCTGCTACCATTACTTGAATATTTGAAATTTGTTCTGGGTCAATGTCCATTGTTATATTGTTAAACATTGTATCTACATTTGCTCCTGCACCACTATCTGTTGTCTGAGTTACTACAGGTGTAGATGTATCTATATTTGTAAAAACTTCTATTGTTGTGGTCGGCATATTATTTACCCCACCTAAATTATCATCAATATTTCCTGAATCATTGCCTGAATCTTCAATCGGTGGTGGAGTGTCTTCTATTCCTAAATCTATAACTACAACATCTGTTGGAGGTAAAGTGTTATTTGAATTATCTCCTCCACTATTATAATTATAATCTGGTATTGCTATATTTGTATTATTTTGTATTTCTTGTTCAATTAAATTATAAACTATTGTTTCTGCTATTGTTGTTTCTATTTGATTATAATAAATATCAAACCAAACAGAATCAAACATATATTCACCATATCCTCCTATGTTAATATAAAGTGAGTCTAAACCATTAGCATAATCTACATTGCTATTTATATGACCATAAGGAGCTATATAATTACCACTTGATGTACCAGAAGTGCTTAAAGCAAAGGTTGTTTTATCTACGTTATAAACATCAGTCCATTGTAAAGCACCACCATCATAACCTTTTAATTCTACAAAAGCTGTTTTATTTGCATCATTGTACATACTTGGTTCCATACCAAAACGCATTTCCCATCTTACTTGGCCTCCATCTTCAATAGAAAATTGGTTCAAGTTTACAGTTTGATTCCAAGTAGTTAAAGAATCTAATCGTGCTGAAGCACAAGTGTTGCTACCTGAATATTCTCCTAGTTTTCCATTGCAAGAAGTATGCGAATTGATAGAACCTTGCCCACCCCAATCTATGTCCATATCACCCTCGTACCTTGTCGCTACGATACCTGTTGATTCGCTACTTAATATTGCTCCACTATTTTTATTTTCTATAACAGTTGTTGTTGTAGTGGTAGTAACTTTTTCTAAATCACCTTGAATTTCTGAAGTAGTTTCTGTTTCAACAGTAGTGCCTTCTTCTAACATTTGAGCATTAGAGGAAAAGCAACATAAGCAGAACACTAAAAATACCAAAAGCACTTTCATCATCGCTTAAAAATTCCTCCTCTGTTTTTGCTTTTTGTTCTTTTAACCATTTATCATAATCAGGTCTTTTTTCTGGGTTAGTAGCCCATTCCTTTGCAGCCTCAATACCTATTTTTCCCATGTATGGACAAGGAGTCCCTGCCATTTCCATCGCTTGGAATACTCTTTCATCTTGGCACAATAATGCTACAGCACCTACTTTCATGCCCATTCTATTTAATGCTCTTGATAATTTTAATCTTTCACAATTTAAATCTCTAGATGTTGTTCCACCTGCAATACCTAATATCTGACTTTGTATTGCCATAGAACTTGCTACAGAACAAACATCTTGATTATTAATAACTACAGAAGGAGCAGACGCAGTAGAAGGTGTACGGTCTACTGTTGTAGTACCAGAAACGGTGGAACTCGTACTACTAACGGTGTTAGTTTGAGCATGGCTATTGTTACAAAAAGCTAAAAGAACACATAATATAAAACCAGCTATCAACTCAGATTTATATTTTTTTAAAAAATTTTTCATGTTTTTCTCTTTAAGCTAATGAACCAATACCACCTTGCATTCTCCTGTTTTCTATTGCTCTAGAAGTAGGATCGTTAGGAAACAGGTCAGAAACCATTGTAGCATTTTGGTTATTATTAGGCATAGGAACATTAGGCCTCGTCTGAGCGTACTGTTCTGACGGTAAGAATGGGTTTTTATATTCACTTGTAGGAACAGGATCAGGTTCTTGCTCAGGAAATCCAGGAACTTCTATTATAATAGGATCTGGATCAGGGTCTTCTATGTTTTGATCACCAGATATATTCAATAACCTTCTACCTTCTATAAGTTGACCATAATTTGCAGGTTGTTCTGTAGAAGGAAAAGGACGCATAGATTTATAAAGAGATGGAAAACCATTATCTATTACTACTTTATTCACTTTATTAATCAATTCTTTACTCACTTGGTTAGGACTAACTTCCTGTAACAACATGTTAGCGACTTTAGGATTAATAATAGCTTCTTGAAATAACATAGCATTTTTTAATCTTGTTTGTTCATTAATTCCTCTAGAAAGTAAATACACAAAAAGGTGTCTTTGAGATATACGTCCACTTGCTGCTGCAACTCCTTGTGTGCTTAAAGAAGGAACAGATGTGCCTAAATTGGAATAAATGCTTTGTATAATAGAATTCATTTCTAAACCAGCAGGTTTATTAGATCTGACAGCAAGATCTAATCGAGAATAAATTCTACCTAATTTTATTAAATTATCTACATGTTTTTCCCCTAAAACTTTATCTAAATTTAATCCTTTATAGTAATCTCCTACACGAGCATTACCTTTGTTAGCTATTAAAAAAGCAGTAAAACTTTCTGCACCCTTATCTCTCAGTTTAGGATATTGATTTAATAGTTGTTCCATAATAACAGAATTGAAAGCTCTTGTGTAGTCAGGATTTTTTAATGATTTTACTTCTTTTGATAATTGTTCTAACAACGCAGGATTCGTTGTTTTATCGTTTAATAAAGTATTCAGTACTTGAGAAGGGTCTCGCATTTCTCCTAAGTTTCCATCTTTAGCTTTTTTATAAAGAAGAGAAACTAATTCTTGGTTTGTAAAATGATCTATAGCTGCTTTATTACTTGCTGCCTCTTCTGCTAAACCTATAATCACTTTAGGAGCAATTAATTCTACACCAGCTATAGTAGTTGTGCCGTTTCCAAAAAAAGTATCCGTTAAACCTAATTCATTTATGACATCTGCATTTTTATTTAACCAAGCATTAATTCTTTTAGGATCAGGAATTCCGTTTTTATAGATACTATTCCCTGTTCTTCCTATTGCTTTCATATCTAAAAACAAAGCAGAAGTGATGTCAGCCATTGCTAACTCATCATCTCTAAAAAGATTCATGTATTGTTTTGCTGTTGAAGTATTTTTTAAAAAAGAACCTGCGATTTCTTCAGAAGGAGTAACATAAGTTGTTCCCCCTTTGTCCATATTTACTACTTTTTTAATAGTAGATTGGTTGTAAGGAGTCATTAAAATTTCATATTGATTTACAAATTTTTCCCAATTTTCGTTCATTACTCCTTTAGTACCAAACTTAATAGTTTTATCTAATTGTTCATTTAAAATTGTTAGTTCTCTTTTATCTCCTTGTCTTCCTTTTGCTACTGCTGCTCCTAAAGCATCAGATACTTCCATTTTAAATTTTTTCCAATCAAGAAAAGTTAATGGTCCTTGAAAATCTAAAAATCTTTTTACAATAGGATTTATACCACTTAAAGAACCAGCAGCTATGTCTAGTTTTCCTCCTATTTTCGCTGTTCCTAATGAACTTCTAATATTTTCCTGTGCTGTTTGTATAGAAGTTGCATCTCCTGAAACTGTAGATGAATTTATTTTATATTTTGTAGCTATTTTATCTACTTTGTCAAGAGCAAGAGTTTTAGCTTCTAATATTTTTTCTCTTATAGAAGTTCCCGTTTCAACTTTTGATGGGAGTAAATCGATATTTCTTTCTGAGGCAAGTAAATCATCTACCGTACTTATAAGTTTACCTTCTCTTACTATAAATTGATTTTTGTATGAATTGTTAAGAGCATCAAAAACGGCAATAGAATTTGCATCAACAGTTTCATCACCAATGCCTAAATTTTTCAATTTATAGTTATTAACACTATTTGCTATATCGGCTATTCTTTCATTGTACTTAGTTATATAAGCATCAGGAGCTGATCTTAAAATATTTTCTTGGCTTTTTATTAATACATCATCAAAAGTTGATTCAGCAGGGCTGAAAACAATAGGAAATTCTTCGCCTCCTTCTGCAGAAAGGAGCATTTTTATTTCTTCTTGATTATTTTTAAAATTTTGTTTGTTAGAGTCAGAAGCTTCCATTCTTTCTTTTATTTTAGTTTCAATTTTATTTAATGTTTGTTTGTCTTTTTCTCCAAAAGTTACTTTTCTTTCCCCTGTCTGGCCTTCAATTTTTATATCTTCTTCTGCTGCTTTGTATTTATCTCTTGCATAACCAAACCCTTTTCGAATACCTTGATTAATCTTGTTACTGTTTCGATAAAGCAACAATGCTGGAGTATATTGCAATGATTTGAAAACTGCAATAGGAGCAAAAGCAGAAGTTATTGCTCCTATTCCTCTAAATTCTTCTCCCAATGTGTCAGCTGCTACTTCTCCTCCTGCTCCTGAAATAGCTGATAGACCAGCATCAATTGAAGCTGATTGTCCAGGAAATTTTTGTAAAGTTGAAGTAATTAAATTTCTAACATTTTCAGCTACGGAAGCGGTTCCAATAGCAGGAACAGCAGCACCATATATTTTATTAGCATAGGTTTGTAGAGCACCCCCTAATGTCCCTGACATAGCAACCATTTCACCTGCTGAAGCGGCTATTTTTCCTCCTAAATCTGTTTGTCCTATTAATTCTCCTTGACCTTTTCGGAGGCCTAGTAATTCACCAAAAAATCCTTTTACTTTTTCTGTTGTTTCATAATCTCCAGAATTTATGATCCTTCTAAAAAAATCTTTATTCGCAGCTTCTTCAGGAACACCTAATGCTCTTGCTCCTGCATAAACAAGAGCATCTGGAATAAGTCCTATAAATCTATTAGCCCCACTAAAAAAATCTTGTGCATAGCTGTCTTCGAATAAAGATTGAAGATAGGGTGATCCTAAATTACCTAAATTTGCATCTTTTCCTCCAAACAAAGGAGCTTCTCGCATAGCTTCAGGAGTTCCTGCTCTATCAGAAGCACTATCTTTTTCTAGTGCTAAATTTAAACCACCACCAGCAGTAGAATCTGTTTGTAAAATATTTTGAGAATCATCAGCTAAAATATTTGTACCCATTTCTTTAGCTTTTATCTTAGCTCTATGCTGTTCATATTTATCCATGTTTTTAAAATCATCAGCCATTATTTTATCATTTCTTCTGTAAATTTACCGCTAAACATTTTATTTGGATTATCTGCAAATTCTTGTAATTTAGCTGCTGGGAAAGCATTCATTCCTGCAAACGTATCATACATATACAAACCAGAAGCCTCCCAATGTTGACCTACCAATGTTTCTTTACCTCCTGTATTTGTCATTCTTTGCAGATAACTACGACTTGGTCTTTCATCTATTCTCCAAGGATCTTTATTTGTTCCTCTAGGAGGCATTTCTAATCTCATCGGTTGTCTATTTTCTGCAATAGCAGAATTTGCTTCTAATCTATTTCTCATTTTGTAATAAAGAACCTGTATTTCTTCTTTAAATTTCCCTGGATCTTTTATATTTCCTTCTAAAAAACCAGCAATAATATTTTGTTCTTGTTGATTAAATCGAGTACTCAAAGCCATTGCCATTTGAAGATCTTTTCTTGCTAACTTTAAATATTGTTGAGCTCTTGTTGTATCTAAAAACTCAGCACCATTTTCCCAAAAATCATTTGCTGAAGACATAGCATTCCATGTTTGTAATCCAGTAGTGAATTGACCTAACTGTGTTCGAACACCTGATAAATGTCCTTCGTTTGCTGCAAACAATAATGCTTCTAAACTTTCAACAGCTCTTGTTTGATGTATTATTTTTTGTGTAATATCAGTACGAATAGATTTGTCTAATGCTTCAAAAGGTTTATCGCTCCTAATTTCAGAAGTTCCTGGTCTAACAAACTCCATACCATCAACTAATCTGCCCTCTTTATTAAACTTTGCTGGTTTCAGTAAGTGTTGATTTGGTCCTCTGTTTATTACTATTTCTTTTCCGAAATCTGGATTTGGTATATCACTATCAACTACATTACCATTTGCATCATTCATAGGTAAAAATTCTCTTTCATCAATTAATTTCATTGCAGAAAGAGTTGTTTTTCCTTGTAGAGGTCCTAATTTCCATGAAATTTTAGTTATACCATCATCTGTTTGTTTAATAGTCATAACGTCATCCATTTTTCCAATTATAGAACCTGGAGGCATTTCAGCATCTTCGTATACTCCTGTATTTGGATTAAACCTTTTATAAAAAGCTTTTCCAACAGCAGGATACCATACTCCATCAACTTGTTCATAACCCCCTAGTTTATTAGGATTAGGTATAAGTACAGCTTTTGGTTTAGATCCTGTTTTATCTATTCCACCACTTTGTGAAATAGCACTTAGAGTAGCTGCATCTATTGGCTGATAACCCTCAGGTCTTACTTTTGCCCCATTTTGAATATAGTATGGACCTTCTGCATCATAACGCACCGCTTTTAAATCCATTGTTCCATCAGCAAGTGTTTTGCCCCATGTTTCTGAGCTTTTTCCTGCAAAAGTCATATTGCTTTCAAATGTTTCCAAAATAGCGGCATTGACAAGTTTTTGTTCGTCTTGAGCAAGCGTAATTCCTGCATCTACTGATTTCATATTAATAGCGAGCATATTAGATAATAAATCTCTTTCTGTAGACATTGTTTCATTTATAACTTGGTTCAGTAACCCTAATTTTTCACTTCGTTGAGCTTTTATATCCCCTTGTTCTGCTTCATAAGCTCCTATAGCTATTTGTCTGTCTTGAGCAGCTTTATTTGCTGCTATAGTTTGTAATCCTTCAGCGAATTCTGGGGCTGGAGTAGTTAAAGCTTGTAATAAATTTCCTGGACTATTGGCAACATTTGCTCCATATTTCATTAATTCAAGATAAGCGTTTGTTGCAGCAGCATCACTATCTCCTTGCCCTAATAAATTTTGTAACTCTGTCCTATATTGTTCTGTTGTTTTTTGAGGTGTTAAAAAAGGTTGTGCTAAATTCATTCTTTTTTCGAGAGCTTCATCTATATCTGGTTTAAAACCTTCTACTCTTTGACTATACATTTTCCAAAAATTTTCTACATCTTCATTTACATTAGTTAAATCTGGTCGAGTTTGCAACCCTACTGGACCTTCGGTATAGTCTCCTTGAAAAGGAATGTTTATAGGAACAGGTGTTGCAAAGTTGTTATCACTAATGTTTACTGCTGCTCCAGTATAGGCACGAATAGGTTGCTCACCCATTGCCATTCTAGCCATTGCTTCATTTTGGTTAGAAGGTTGGATGTTGACAGCAGTATTAGTGCTGTCAGCTTCTAGCAGGGGGAGGTCGGTTATACCACCTCCCATGTTATTAGGTTGTCCCATTGCCATATTAGGTTGCCCCATTGCCATGTTTGGTTGTCCCATTGCCATTTGGTTATCTTGACTTTGAGCTTGTGCCTCAGCTAAATCCATTGATTGGAACGTTGGTTGAAGGAGCGTGATAACTGATTCAGGAGTTTTACTAGCATCAACGGATCCAACATAACTTTCTAACTCTTTTCTACGGTCTGCCATAGAAAGTTGATCACCACGAATAACATTCATTATTCCTTCATAATCTTCAGCCATGTCAATACCTTGATTTACTTGTTCCACACCTGCTGCTATTTGAGACATAGCTTCTTCAGGGTTTAAACCAGAAGTTATACCTGTTCCTTCTGCTGTCATTCCTCCCATAATGGGAGGTATTAAAGGCGAAGAAGTTGCAGCATTTTCTGCAAACATACTTCTACCTAATACGTCGTCATTTTTTGCCATTATATTATCCCTGCTTTGTTAGCTGCGTTATAAGCTCCTATCCCACCTATCCCCGCACCTACCACTTGATTTAATAAACTAGGACTTGGTGCTGTTGTAGAACTAAGTGTTTGTTGGGAAGAAGGAGCTCCTCTTAAAATATCACTATAATAACTTAATCTTTGATATGGTTCATAAATGTTTTGTAAATTACCTTGACGTGTAGCATCTAACTCTTGTTGGCGTAGCTGCTGACTTTGGATACCCAAACGATTCATTAAATCTATATCTTTTGCAGACATATTTTGAGCTAGTTCACCAATTCCTGCTTGTTGAACACCTAACTGACCCATTGTTGTACCATAACCAAGTTGTGTTTGTCCTAATTGTTGAGCTAATGAGCCTAACCCTAACCCTGCTCTTAAATTTATATCTGCTCCTTGCAATTGACGACCTTGTTGGTTTTGGAAAGCATTCATACCTGCTGCAAGAGCTTGTGCATAATTAGCAGCATTGTCTTTTGCTATTTGATCATTCATCATGCGTGCCATGTTACGTTCAGCTTCCGCTTCTGCAATACCTTGTCTACTACCACCAAACGCTCCTGATTGGACAGCAGCAGCATTTCTTTGTTGTCTTGATATATCGTTTTGTCTTCTAATTTCTGCTAAAGTGTTTTGTGTAACAGCAGCTTGAAATGGATTCATATAGTTAGCTGTTGCTGTATTAGGGTCGTAACTTTGCATTCCTGCTGCTGTAGTAGTAGGAACTCCTGCAACTGCTGTAGTAGCAGGAGCAAAACCTGTATTTAAATTTTGTTGAGCTGCTTGTAAATTAGCAATACCACTTCCAACCGCTGTGTTTCCTGATGCAACATAAGGAGAAAAAGTTCCTAATCCTGTGTTTGCTAGTGTTCTTGCTTGTGTAGAAAAAGGGTCTAATCCTGCTATTTGTATAGGTGGTAATCCTCCTGTAGGTTCAGAAGAAGATAAAGCTTTTGCTTGTTCCATGAGGCCAATTTTATATGCCTCAATATCTGGTGCTTCTCTTTGAATTACCTGTTGTGTTGTGGTTTCAGCCATTATGTCATCCTATTTTCTAGGCTACGCATCATTGCATACATTTTTCTTGCACCTTTTTCACGATCACCGCCCCCTGCACCACGAACAGCTTTTGCATTCATAACAAATTCACCATCACTTAACATAGCTGGTATAGAATCACTGGTTGATGTTCCTGCTCCTGTAATATGACCGCCCCCTGCAACTGTTACAGGAACGGTGGGCATAAATCCAGGATCTTGGTAGTAAGGGTTATTGCCATAAAAATTATCAGTTCCAAAACCGTACTTACTAGGGTCTCTTTGCCATAAATCTTGTCCTGTTGTCCAATAATCAGGAACCCCATCACCATCATTATCTGGACCAGGAGTTGGTGTATCAAACATACCTGCTGCATACGCTCCGCCCCCTGCTACTGCTGTTCCTGCAGCACCTAATGGAAGATATTTAGTCCATGTAGAAGGAGTTTGTAAAGCATTTGCATAAACATTTTTTGTAGCAGCATCTGTCAAATTGCCTATTAATTCAGGAGAAGCTCCTGCCTCAGATAGTTTAGCAATATTTTCTGTAACTGCTGCTGCATCTTGTCCTGCTTGTGCTAAATTATCTGGAGAAAATGGATTTATAGAACTTCTGTTTGGACTAAATATGCTTTCTAAATACCCTTCACCTTGTCTTTGAGGTAGTAAAGCTCCTTCTGGTGCTAGGTCTACTCCTGTGTTTGGAGCTGGGTTATACACATATTTTTCGAATATGTTAGGGTCTCCTGGTTTGCCTAATTGATTAACTGGACCAGGAGGATCTATAGAATCCATTAAACTTGCTCTTTTTTCAAAATCTGTTAATCCGCCCCCTGTTTCTTGTATTTGAGTACTTTGATCACTTGGAGTAGGAGTTCCTAGTGTTGCATTAGGATCTGTCATTGTTCTGTTCCTATAAGCATTTGAAGCAGCACCAAAATTACTAGAAAAGCTAGGTGTGAAAGCATCACTAAAACTAAAATCTCCAAATCCAGCGGTAGGATTTACACTAGAACCAAAGAAGCTACCTGTACCAAACCCTTGTCCAAAATTAGAACCAAAAGGATTAGAAGCCCCAGAAGCCATATTACCAAAAGCGACATTACCCACTCCTGCTAGAGCAGCGGAGAATAGAGCTTTTTTGAAAGAATCTTTTATACTTGTTCCACCAATTAAGTTTCCTGCAAATGAACCTAATCCAGCAGCTAAAGCTACAGGCATCATAGGGAAAAGGAAAGGAGCAGCTACAGGTAATACAATAGGTGCAACTTTTTTAACTAATTTTTTAATAGATCTAAAAATTTTTTTGAAAAAGAACTCAGGTGCTCCTGTTACAGGATTTATACTGTTTAATTTATTTCCAACAATGTATCTTTCAGGATCTAAACCAAGCTCTTCCATTTGCTTGTAGATCATGTTTTTCATTTTAGGGTTACTGTTTAAAACTTCTAAAGGAAGAACTGTTTCTCCTTCAGCAGCATGTACAATGTATGTATCCCCTTCTCGACCAAATTGTGCTAAAAGATCTGTTGCATTTTTTATTTTCCCTACTCCTTCAAGAGGAACCATTGGTGCGTCTTGAACTTCGTAAGGAAGAGATGCTATACCATTCATATCACTGTCCTCCTAATGTAATTAAGGCAGGATAAGCGAATTCCTGAAATAACGCTTTTTGTTTCATATTACTCATATCTTTTCCTTTATGCAACCCTAACTTATATTAACTGTCACTGAACCGACCGAAACTGTTGATTCTAAACCATCAAAAACAACATAATTTAACAAAGAAACAACAACATTGTTTCCAATTCTCCATAATGTTCCTTCTTCTAATCCTGTATCGCTAGTAGGTAATTGCGTCAAAGTAAGTTTCGTACCACGCATTAATCCAGGATTATCTTGCGATTGTAAAAAAGTTTCTAATGCTCTTACTAAATCAGCAATGTAAGCAGTAGTTATTTCCGCAGGAACAGAAGGCAACCTTGGAGACATAAGATCACGAGAAGACATTTATCTTTTTCCATCTAATCTTACATCAACTCTTGGAGAACCTAATCTCCAACGTACTCCTGTATTACCAGAAGAAAGACTCATTGCAAAAGACCTTCCTCGTAACCTTACATTTAGTTGATTTGTAAATGTTTCAAAAGGAACAGTTGTTGAAGTTCCTAATCTTGATACTGTTTCTGGATCACTTTGCAAATAATCTCCTCCAGGATAATTTCTCGTTTCCATAGTAATATCTACAGAAGGTGAATTATTTGTAGATCCATTAAAAGTTAAATCAGGTATTACTCTATTTATAAAAATAAATTTATCTCCTTCTCCTATATCTATCTGACTAGATTCTATAGAAGAAATCATTGCTGCTCCATCTGCATCATAACCAATTTCATGGTTATATAAATAATTTAAACTTGGATCTGCTGCCATAGGATAATTTCTAACTCCTCTATCAATCCAAGCTGTTCTTGCTAAACTTCCATAATACCATACTTTTTCTAAATAGTTATAAATAACATAGCTATCGTTTTCTGTAGCATCACTTGAAGGATAAAACCAAATAACTTCTCCAAAATTAGAGTTTACACCTGCCACTACTTTTTCTTTTTCATTCATATTAAAATCAAAGAAAACTTTTTCTTTTACTGTACAAGGTAGTTGTTGAGTTTGGCCTTCATAAATATAAAAATTATCTTTACCCATCCAAATTACTACGTCTTCTACAGCAGCAGCAGCATTCGGACCCATAATAGTAATATTAGAAGCTAATTGTTGTATTCCAAAAGTAAAAGGAGGACCAATATATCGCATAGAATGTAGTGCTGTATCTGTCCAAATAACTATTTCTCTTTTTGTTTGTATTGCTTTTACAAAGGTAGATCCTGCTCCTATTCTTAAATCTCCTGCAGAATTAGTTGCAGTAGCTCCCCAATCTGTTAATGATTCTTGGTTAGAAAACCTTATAAGCAAATTATCTTGTGCTGCTGATCCTTCAGCATTTGTGCCAAAAGCAATTACGTGTCTATCTGTATCAGAAGTTAATATTTGTTTTGCTATAGTAGGAACTTGGTTATTTCCTGAAACAGTAGTTAAATCTACTGCTCTTACCCCTGTTCCATTTGTTTTATCCCAATAGTAAATTGCTCCATCTCTTGGATTAAGTAATAAATCTTCACCAAAGTTATCATGAGACCACAACCTAAGTTCAGTAACTGTTGTAATACCTCCTCCAACTCCAGAACCCCATGTATCTCTTCCCCAAGTACCAGCTCCCCAACCTGTTCCTCCTACTTCAGTATTTAATCCTACATTTATTTGATAAGCAGCAGTAACACTACCTCCTCCATTTCCTGTGTCACTACTATTTGCAGCAACAGCACTTCCTGAAGTAGGATCTTTTGCTGTTATTTTATAAGCATTATTACTTACTATTTCTATTATTTGATATTCTTGGTTTAAAACAGCAGCAGTGATAAGTCCTCCTAAACTTGCTGCTCCTGAAAAAGTAACAAAATCATGTTGAACTGCACCATGAGAATTGTTTGTTACTGTAATTGTAGAACCTGTTCCTGCTGAAGCCGCAAAAGTAGTTGCGTTCACACTTGTTTTTCGTAAAGGAGTAATATCATAAAACCCTTGTCCTTGTTCTATATAATATTTTAAATGAGTTCCTATACCTAATAAATCAGAAGAATCTAAAGCTATCCAATTATGTAATGCTCTGCATGTTCCTAAAAAAGTATTAGAAGAATATTTTTCCCAACCACCTATTTTTTCAGGAAAACCACTACGAAAACGAATTTTATCACCATCTACCCAACCGCCTTCATTTGTATAGGAAGTAACATCTCTATTGATTCCAGGACGAAACTGAAGTTTCGTTAGAGCCATTAATTATCTCCTATGTTGTTTTACGTTAGCATCTGAAGTCCAACGATTTACTCTTGCAACAACATCTATTGTGCCATCACCTTTATAGGTATTAGTATGCAATGAAATAAAAGCGTTCATATCACTAGCACCATCAATAGCATCACATATCGCTTTATGATCTGTTCTTATTGCTGCCATATATGTAAGAACATCTGAAGGGATTGCCGTATCAGCAGTAACTTTGCGTTGTATTAGCCATCCGAAACCTTTAAGAAATCCATCAGCATCTGATGTTGCTTTGTTTTTTGCATTAGTTTTTAATCCGTAATTAATAACTTTCGAACCATCATCATGTAAAAGTTGATTGCCTTTTTCATCTTTAGCATCTTCGTCAGCTAGTTTTTTATCGGCTGCTTTTGTAATTGTTTCAACTACTTTATTGCCATCAACAGCATAAGTAGGATTATTAGAAATATAGTATTTATTATCTAATTCTGCTGCTGCTGTAACAGGATATATTTTTATTGCTAATTTTTCAGAATCAGACATAGCATTTAATTCTGCTTTATCGTAATTCCTATTGTTTATGGTAATTCTCGAA
>Ga0098041_1000085_pt1 | contig 37005 bp, 47 predicted proteins | sample 8_EtaG_FD_77066 | JGI IMG/M metagenome (GOLD analysis project Ga0098041, IMG submission 77066) | Marine viral communities from the Subarctic Pacific Ocean - 8_ETSP_OMZ_AT15162 metaG | ecosystem: Environmental > Aquatic > Marine > Oceanic | place: Pacific Ocean | collected 2015-01-08
ATGACAACAACAATTAAAGTATCTACTAGATCAGCTTATGGTCAAACTTATGTAGATGTAATTGATGACAAACAGAGAGGTGCTTTGCAATCTTTAACAGGCAACAGCACATTAACTCAAAACAATATTAACTCCTTAAAAGTCCTTGGCTTTAACTTTGAGTTAGTACAAGACAAACCACAAGATATAACTCTTTAACGATTCCTTAAAGCTTACTTAGTAGGCTTTAAAGAGTCCTTAAGACTCTACAAACCAAACAAACCAAACAAACCAAACAGAACCATGAACCAACTTAAAAAAGATGTAGCCAATTATGCCTTCGATAGATTAGACGAGGGAGTAGGTCAAGATTCTTATATTGATGATTTACACCATGAAATTTTCAATACTGATTATTTCATAATTGGAACTTACAAAGCTAAGCAATGGTTAGGCGAAAGTATTTTTGATGTTATCGAAACAATCAGAGAATATGAAGAATTTAATTTTGGGCAAGTCTCAACAGATTTTTCGAGTGCTGAAGCTGTAGCCAATATGTATGCTTACATCTTAGGTCAAGAAGTTTTGAATGATTCTATGTTTTATCAAACATTATGCAATTATCATACTGATGTAAAACTAGATGAACATAGACTTGAATTAATCAAAAACTCTCTTGATGTTTAAAGATTCTTTCTAGGTGGGCTAATAAGCCTACCTTGAAAGGCTCTCAAACCTTTCAAATGTAAACCTTAGAACCACTAATTAATTATGCAACAAATTAGACAAGAACTTCCAATTTATTGGGCTTCATACATAGCAAACAATGACGCTTCAGGATTAGAGGAAGGAGAAGAAAAATTGATTGATGAAACATTAAAGCAATTAAACTTAACTAATTGTGTAGATGTACTAGAAGACATCAATTTTAAATGGGGTATATCATACCTTCCTGATTTACTAGGTGGAGATTATTGCACCTATGTATTTTTAGAACCTGATAATTAGAATCTTTCTCAGAGGGCTTTCTAGCCCTCTCTGAAAGGCTCATAAACCTTTCACTTGTAAACCTTAGAACCACTATTAAATTATGAAAGCTGGACATTATTACAATCAAGCTGAAAAAGCTTACAAAATCTTACATAAATACCACACTAAAATGTTTGATTTAGGAGGAGAAGAATCTGATTTCTGGAATGATGACTTGAATCATTATGAAAGAGTCTTAAGAGATTCTCTTGATTGGGGAAAAGAAGATGAGCTTTTTACTGAAGCTGCAAACTTTGATACAAGACTCTCAAGAGTTGACGATCATATAAAAGAATATTTATCTGACATTAGATATTTAAAAGGTCGTATCAAAGAACTTAAAGCAACTAAAGAAAGAGTACAACAAGAGAAAAAAGATTATCTTGTAGAAAATAATATGGACTACAAGACCATTGATAAACGACTTGCTACAGAGTACCCAGAATTTGTAGAGGAAACCAAAGTTGAAACACAGGAAGGCAAGTTCTTACCTAACTTTCACGACTAGATTTCCGTAGCCCAAAGTTAGTCAGCTTATTTTATAAAACAATTAGGTTGACTTTCTTTATATCTTTTGGCATACTTATATACAGGTATGCCAATACCATTAACCAAAACAACAGGAGCCACATGAAAATTACAAATAATGAACACGCTTATCTTCAAGCGTTAATGCTTGCAATTACCGCACCAAACAAACAAAAATCTTTAGAGTGCCAAAAGATTGCAGCATCTATTGAACCTCACTTAACTGAGAAGCAAATAGATTTATGCAAAAAAGGTATAGAAGTTTGCATGGAGTTTATTTGTCCCTGATGATTAAACGTAAGACCTCACAAACGTATTGGGAATTAGAGTCTATCTACTATAGAGCCTGTAGGATTACAGGCTCACTACCTGATACGGAAGCCTATAAAGATCTTGATTACAAGCAAGCAATCATCATACTTAAAAGACTAATTGTAAAAACTATTTCATCTATTTAAAAAAAGGAGAACCACAATGAAACAGGACGAAAGAAAATTTATTGACATTCCAAAAGATGAGTACTTTAAAAAGATTACTAAGTATCAATTTGAATGTCCTTTTGATCAATCACTTTCATGTCAAAGTGTCATTAGAAAAAATCAAGATGGTGAATCTTATTTTATTGCATCAATAAAAATGAGAGTACCAATAAACAAAAGAGATTGGAGCAACGAATGAATTTTATGGAAGAGATCAACAAAGAAACTCAAGCCATGTTGAAACAAATCAGCATACGAAAGCTAGAGAAAAAAGCTAATGCTGAAAAGCGGATAGCAGAATTGAAAACACTTATCAAACTATGGGAAGAAGATTTATGAAGTGTACTAAATGCGAAAGCCTAGACGTTAAAGTTCGGGAAACTAAGCATAGAAAAGCTGAACAGACAAAAGGCTTTAGAAATAAAAGCGACACACCTTATGTCTATAGACGTAGGGTGTGTCTTTCTTGTGGACATAAGTTTTCTACAAGAGAATATACAATCCCTGATCTTATTGCCTTTGGCAAGAAAGGTTATCTTGAAATGATAGATGACCTGACACCTAACTAACCTTACAGAGAACCACTAATGAAAACTAAAGTACCAACCTTATCGGAAGCTGCAAGGCTTGTGTATAAGAGAACTTACAATGGCACAGACTCAGCACAGAATTTTTTAATAGCTATGAAACATAACATCAAAGCTATTGGAGACTTGCCTGTAAATAAAATAACTACACCAGTAGTAAATAAGATGATGGATTATTTAAGGGACGAACTGAAGAATAGTAAAGCGGTCATCAATACTAAACGAGGGTATCTTAAAGTGGTACTTGATAGCATGATTGATGATGGACATATCAAAGAAATCCGACTACCTAAAAGACATAGGGTAAAGAAACAAAAGGTAGAATATTTAACTAAGGATATGGAGACAGAGTTACTTGATTATATACTTACCAATGAACATAGATACAGAGCAAGTTCATTGTATAACGAAGCTAAAAATATTATTGAGTGTCTAATAGACTTAGGGTGTAGGGTTAACGAGCTACTAAACTTAGAAAAAAGATTTATTGATTTTGAAAATAATCAAATAAATTTTAATGAGAGAAAGAATGATAAAGCTGTAGCTGTACCTATGACTTACAGAGTAAAAGATATATTAACTTATCATTCCTATGATCTAAAAGATTTTGATAAGGTATTTAGCTTGGACTATACAGAACTAAATACTATATGGCAAAGAGCTAGGAAGGACTTAGGCTATGCCGATAAGAAGTTTTATACCTTGCACCTATGCCGACATACTTGTGCCTCAAGATTAGTACAACGTGGTGTTCCCTTACTACTGGTAAAGGATTGGCTAGGGCATGAGGACATACAGACAACCATGATCTATGCACACCTAGCACCAAAGGCTTTGCACTCTGTAGTGGAGGTGTTGAACTGATGGAATTTACTGACAGTCAAATTTATTTTATTAATCAATCTATTAAAAAAGCATTAAGGGAAGAAGAGAAGTTTATAAAATACTGGACTGATTTAGCACAAAAAGAAAATGATATAGGTAAGAAAAGAAATTACAATAGGTCAATAGAATATTGTATTAGGAGGACAGAAGAGCTTGAAGCATTAAGGGATAAGATCAATGTCTGAACCTAGTAAGAAACAACTGGAGCTAGAGCAAAGTATCTGTAGTATCTCAGCCTATAACAAGATCAGTAAACAAAACAGAAACATTGAGAAGGGCAGGGAGTCTGAGAATTACTATGCTCGCAACATGATTGAAGCTGGTCTTGAACAACTAACTAAGGAACTAGAGAAACATATCTTTGAATCTTTATCTGGCAAGGTAGGAGTCAAGGCTATATCTGCCTTGTTCCTATCTCAGTTCCCCGACTTAGACGTAGTATCTTTTATTGCTTTCAAAGTAATAATAGATAGCACTTCACAATCTAAAACAACAACTTCAACTGCATTAAAGATAGGGCAAATGCTAGAGGATGAACTTAGGTTTACTAAGTTCGAGGAGGTAGATCCGAAACACTTTAAAAATATTATTAAACATACAAGTGATACAAGACACGAAAGATATAAGAGAAATCTTATGGTCTATCACATGAACCAGAAGGGCCATGAGTTTGAGACTTGGACTAGAGCTAATAAACTTAGGGTTGGGCTAAAACTTATTGAGTTAACCATGACAAAAATAGGCATGGTCAAGATAATAAATAAAAGGATTAAGAATACTACAGTCTCACATATTATTTTTACTGAAGTCTTTATGGAGTACATAAGGAAAGGAAGATCTAATCGTATTGCTGCTTACCCACTACTACAACCATGTTTCGATATGCCTAGACCTTGGACTTCTATTAATGATGGTGGTTACTACACCGAGAGACTACAGACTAGAGCAATCAAGACGACTGATCGAGATTCGATAAAGAGATTACAAGAAGAAAACTTATCAACAAGTCTGAAAGCGTTAACTCTGGCGAGTCAAACGGCTTGGACTGTAAACAAATTTGTGCTTGAAATTCTTGTGTATTGTTGGGAAGAAAGAATAGAAGTAGGTTCATTGATTGATAGAGAACTAGCTGAACTGCCTACGAAACCACTTGATATAGATACCAATAAGGAAGCTCGAAAGGAATGGAGATACTTAGCTTCTCTTATACATGATATGAACGCACACAATAAAAGCAAACGCTATCAAATACTTTCAATGATAGATACCGCACAAAAATATTCTGATGAAAAGTTCTTTCATGTATATCAATTTGATTGGACAGGTAGGATGTACCCTGTTACTGCACACTTTCATCCACAAGGTAATGACGTAGCTAGAGGACTACATATATTTCATAAGGGTGCTGCTATCAATAACAAGAAACAATTAAACTGGTTAGCCATAGCAGGTGCTAATCATTGGGGTCTTAATAAAGAATCCTATGAAGATAGATTGGAGTGGGCTTACATTGCTGGTACTGATTTAGCTCTACAAATATATGATGATCCTATTGCTCATGTAGCTTTATGGGGTAAAGCAAAAGAACCTTGGCAGTTTCTTGGGTGGTGTAGAGAGTGGGCAGAGTTTCAAAGAGATGGGTGGGGTTATGTATCTCATCATTGCTGCTGCCTTGATGGTACTAACAATGGCTATCAACACATAGCAGGTCTTACAGGCAACCAACATCTAGCTAATAAAGTTAACTTGCAGAATGTAAACCAACCGCAAGATTTATATAAACAAATCCTTGATGTATTACTAGAAGAATTAGAGAAGGATGATAAACCAGAAGCTAAAGAGTGGCTTGCAATTAAAGATAAGTTAACTAGAAAATTTATAAAGAAACCTGTACTTATGATTCCTTATAACTCAACAACATTTGGCATAGCTAATTACATAGAAAGATATTTTGTAAACGAAAACATTTCAATGGCAAAAAATTTTCGTAATAACTTTTACTTGGCACATTTGATTGAACATTCTGTAAAGTCTGTAACCCCTGAGAGTCCTTTGCTTTTAAAACACTTAGCTACTATTGCTCGCTGCTTTAATAAAGAGAACAAACCTATACGTTGGCATAGCCCATCAGGTTTTCTTATCGAACAAAACTATTATGTGAATCAAAGTAAAAGAGTTAAGAGTAAGATAAGTAACTCAACTATATATTTAAACCTAGCTGAAACAGATAAGACTAAGGTAGATAAAAGAAAACAACACCAAGGTTTTCCTAGTAATTATATTCATAGTCTTGACGCTGCTCATTGCCATTTAAGTTTGGTTGCTGCCAGTAAGAAAGGACTAAATCAATTCTGTATTATCCACGATTGCTATGGTAGTCCAGCTAGTGAATTAGAAACTTTAATCCAATGTGTTAAGCAAAGTTTCTATGATATTTATAGTGATAATAATTTAGATAATCTATACCATCAGGCAGTACAACAACTGAGTGAGACAAAGGATTTACCCAAGGCACTACGCATGGGGGATTTTAATATTACTGATGTGTTAAATGCACCATATATATTTACTTAATAAAGAACTAAGGTACAATAAACGAACGTCTAATTTAGACGAACTAACCAGTTAATTACCAAGGTAAAAAATGGACAACATTAAATCGGAGACTATTAAGTTAGTCACCCCAGTAGGAACTCGCTTTCGTTACTCTTATCTAGTAACACCTGATGAGTACATGGGTGAACAGAAGTGGAAGACTGAAGCATTGATACCAGTAGGTTCAATGATGAAAAACAAAGAAGGCAAGATGGTAGAAGCTACTGCTTATATCATTGAAGAACTAGAAGGATTACTAGAGATATGGAAGGGTCAACTGAAAGCTGCTTTCCCTGATAGATCTTTTAGTTTAACTAAGAGTTCAAAGACAGGACAACCATCTTTCCCTTGGTCATTCGAGGAAAGTGATTTAGTTATCAGACTAAAGAAAAATTATAAAGGCATGAAGGGTATTAATACACCTGTTGCTTTCTATAAGACTGAAGAACAAAGTGGTCAAGTAGTTCTTATGAATGAGGATGAAAGATTACAGATGGAGAAGATAAGTCCAGAGACAGAAGGACAAGTATCTTTCTTAGCTTCTGGATATAACGCAGGTGGTAATGGTGTGGGTATTAGATGTATGCCATTAAGTATTTGCTTTAGAAATATAGTTCCCTTTACAGGTGGAGGTGGAGCAAGTGACTTCGAGACAGCAGAACCAACGACCTACGAAGAGAAAGCGACTGCCACAGCAGCCGACTTCTAAATACAAAAGCAAGTTTGAAGCTGCTTTTGCCGACAGTTTACACAAAAAGAAAATAGTATTTACTTATGAAACTATCAGCATTGACTACACAATTAGTTACAGCTACAAGCCTGACTTTATCCTCAACAATTTTATTGTTGAAACGAAAGGATATTTTTCGACTGAAGACCGCAGAAAGCATCTTGTTATTAAGGAGACAAGACCCGAACTAGACATCAGGTTTTGTTTTCAAAATAGCAAGACACGATTAAGCAAAGCAAAGAGAAGCCTTACCTATGGTGCATGGTGCGATAGGCATGGGTTTCTCTACTGCGATAAAACAATTCCTACTGAATGGTATGACTTACCCACAACCTGATAACCCTAAAGCAGGTGATACTTTTTTTGATCACATGAATAATATGTGGAGAGTTTTCAATGGCATGACTTGGGTTGAAGTTAATTTACAAGAACACAAATGTAACTTAGATGAAGAGTCAATACAAGAATAAAAAGATTTGCCCTGAGTGTGGCAAAAAAAACTGTGCAGTCTTTGATGATGGGCATGAACATTGCTTCACTATGGATTGCGAATACACCTACTACCCCAACCAAGACAAAGAAAAGAAAGTGAGTAACATCATTCCATTAAAGAAAACAAATCCAAAACTATTAAAGGTAACACCTATACCTTTAGCTAAACGTGGAATCACCAAAGAGACTTGCGAACTATTTGGTTATGGACAGGCAGAATATAGAGGACAGCCTGTTCAAGTTGCTACTTATAAAGACCAACAAGGTAGAGATGTAGCACAACACGTACGATTTCAAGACAAGAAGTTTGTTTGGATAGGAGATATATCTAACGTCCAACTATGGGGTCAACACCTATGGCGACAGCATGGCAGCAATGGATCTGTATTTGTAAGCTGCTTTGAAGGTGAGATTGATTGTATGAGTGGATCTCAAATACAAGGCAACAAGTTTCCTTGTGTATCAATACCATCAGGAGTGCAGTCAGCAGCTAAGTATTTAGCAGCCAACTACAAATGGTTAGATACTTATTGTCGTATAGTTCTTTGCTTTGATAACGATGATGCTGGTAATAAAGCAGCAGATAAATGTATGGAAGTCTTACCTAAAGGTAAGGTTGCAATAGCAAGACTAGATCGTAATGATGTTAACGATCATCTTGTAGAAGGTGAAGGAGATTTAGTACAAGAAAGATTATGGAAAGCTAGACCAGTAAGACCTGATTGTTTAATCAATGCTGCTGATGCTTGGGATTTATTTACTAAAGAAACAAGTAAAGCTGTAACAGATTTTCCTTTTCCTAAACTAAATGATTTTACAAAAGGATTATTTCCTAGCCAATTATTTACAGTAGCTTCTGCAAGTGGGGCAGGTAAGTCCACAATCTGTAGAGAATTCTGCCATCACTTCTTGAAGAGAGGATTGAAGGTTGGTTATATAGGACTAGAAGAATCAGTACAAAGAACACTTCAAGGTTTAGTAGGCATTGATTTAAATGTTCCTTTACATCTAACTGAAGATGGTATAGATGAAGCGAGCTTAAAGACTGCCTTTGATAAACTTACTTCAAGTCGTAATCTGTTTTTATACAATCACTTCGGTAGTCTTGAACCTGATGTACTGCTTGAACAGATCAGATACTTGGCAACAGTAGATGGAGTGCAGGTAGTAATCCTTGACCACATCAGTATAGTTTTATCTGGTCTTGAGTTAGACAATGAACGTAAAGCAATAGATATTATAATGACCAAGCTAAGAAGTTTATGTGAAGCTACAGGTATAGCTCTTGTATTAGTCAGTCACTTACGCAGACCACAAGGACAATCACATGAGTCAGGCAGGGAAGTTGATACCTCAGACTTGAGAGGATCTCATTCACTACTCCAACTAAGTGATGTAGTACTGAGTGCTTCCAGAAACCAGACAGGGGATGCTAGTGAGAGACAGCGATTACAGCTAAAGGTACTCAAGTCTAGACATACAGGGATGACAGGAGAAGTAGATAAATTATTATACGACCAAAAGACAGGTCGATTAATTGTATATGAAAATGATTTTGCTGAACTATGACTTTATTAATTGATGCTGATTGGCTTGTTTATTCTTCTTGTTGTGCTTGTGAAATAGATACAAGATGGAATGAATGGCAACATACTCTTCACTCTGATGAAAGAGATATAATGAACCTGATTGAAAGCAGGTTAGAAGTATATAAACAGATAGCAGAAGACAAGCATGATGTGGTTATGTGCTTTACTTCTTACCCTACATTTCGACATGAGATATTTCCTGAGTACAAAATGAATAGGATAGGTAAACGAAAACCATTAGCACTAAAAAGTATTATTAAAAAAATTAAGAATGAATATGAATCTGCTGCCTATCCAAACCTAGAAGGAGATGATGTGTTAGGTCTTTTAGCCACAAACGGTCAGTATAAAAATCCAATCATAGTCTCAGTAGATAAAGACATGAAGACTATACCTTGTAAGTTAATACAAGAAGATGAGATCTTACATATCACAGAGAAGAAAGCAGACAGGCATTGGTTTGAGATGTCACTAGCTGGTGACTCTGGTGATGGTATCGCAGGTCTTAAAGGTATGGGTATGGTTACTGCTTCCAAGACACTAGCCAATACTCCAGATACTAGAGATGCACTTTGGTCTAAGGTACAGGAGACATATACAAAGAAAGGTTATAGTATTGCTGATGCTATTCTCAATGTAAGACTTACAAGAATACTAAGAGAAGGAGATTATAACTACAGCACAGGTGAAGTTAAACTTTGGCAGCCATAAAAAAATCTCTAGATAGAACCACTTACCTAGAGATTTTTTATTGCGTTGCAACAAGGTAACCACTCCTTGCTATCTACAGCGTAACATATAATATAGATATATCTTTTAAATCTTTGTGTCTTTACCAGTAATTACTGACGAACTTATTGAAGCTTTAGATCAAGTGTTTCCTAATAGACATCCAGACCTATCGCTTACTGATCGAGAAGTATGGTATCGTGCAGGGGAAAGGTCTGTTGTTAACTATTTAATTGAGCAACAGAAAAGACAAAAAGAAACCATGCTCAATAACAAAGTCTTGGAGAATTAACTATGTGTTTTGGTGGTGGTAGTACTCAACCTAGAGTTGAAAAATATAAAAGTAAAAATGATCCTGTTGTAATTACAGGTGAGCAAGAAGGTCTTGAAGATACAAAGAAAAAAAGTGAAGCAGCAGATTCTTTAAAGATTGCAAAACAAAAAGAAACTAAAAACTTTTCTAACCCAACTATTACGACAGCACAAAAGCTAACCAAAACAAAAAAGAAGACAATTATTTAGCTCATGCTAAGATAAGAAAAAAATAATATGCACCTGCTATGTGCTTTGGAAGACCATCACCCCCACCTGCACCTGCACCCGAACCAGTTGATTCTCCTATAGAAGAAACTGCTGATGCAGTTGTTGTTGGCAAACAACAAAAGAAAAAAACTTCAGAAACCAAAATAGCTCAAGGTAGAAGAATGGGAACTAAGTCATTACAGATACCATTGCTTGATGGTGGTAGAGGTGGAGATTTAAACTACCCAACTTAATATGGAATACTCGACACAAGGCACAACCGCAGCAGGTAGGTACGAAGCACTTGTTAGTAGTAGGTCTGTCTATGATAGAGAAGCAAAAGAATCTTCTAAGCTAACGATACCTAGCTTGATACCAGAACAAACATCAGGTACAAGAGCGAGAATCAAGACACCTTTTCAAGCTACTGGTAGTCGTGGTGTTAATTCTTTATCGAATAAATTATTAATGACTTTGCTTCCACCAAGCACAGCATTTTTTAAATTAGAAATAGATGACCTTGAGATAAGAAAGCAAGGCCAAGAACAAATGCAGAGTGAGATAGATAAAGGACTACGCACTATAGAAAATGCTTTGATGAATCAGATAGAAATATCTAATGATAGGGTTGCTATGTTTGAAGCCATCAAACATTTAGTTGTATCAGGTAATGTCCTTCTCTACCTAACAGAGAAAGGACTAAAGGTATATCCACTATCTAAGTTTGTTTGCAAGCGTGATGAAGTCGGTAATGTATTAGAGATACTAACTAAAGAAACAATACATCCCCAAGCTTTACCTGCTGCTTTCTTAGAACAGATCAAGAAGAAAGAGAACTATGATGCCAAGACAATGGAGAATGATCTTGATATATATACACACATTAAAAGAGTTAATGATGATGTCTTCTGGTTCCAAGAATGTAAAGGAGAAAAGATACCTAATACAGATGGCAGATCAAGAATAGATGTAACACCTTGGCTACCTCTCAGGTTCATTCGGATTGATGGAGAAGATTACGGAAGAGGATATGTAGAAGAATACAGAGGAGACTTGATTAGTCTTGAGTCTTTAATGCAAGCAATCATTGAAGGTGCTGCTGCTTCTGCTAAAACTTTATTTCTAGTCAATCCTAATGGAGTAACAAGGGCAGCAACCATAAGCAAAGCACCGAATGGAGCAGTAAGAGAAGGACTTGCTTCTGATATTTCTGTGATGCAAGTAGGTAAAAGTGGAGATTTTAGTATTGCTTTTAGTGCAATACAAAGAATAGAAGCAAGACTTGAGTTTGCTTTCCTTATGGCTAGATCAGTACAACGTGACGCAGAAAGAGTGACAGCAGCAGAGATAAATCTTATGGCACAAGAGCTAGAGAATAGTCTTGGTGGTATCTACAGTATCTTGACTCAAGAGTTTCAACTACCATACCTTAGACGTAGGATGCACATATTAGTAAGGCAAGGTAAAGTACCAAAGCTGCCTGATGATTTGATAACACCTAAGATAGTGACAGGTTTGTCAGGTCTTGGTAGAGGTAATGATAAGAACAAACTGATTGAGTTTATTGGAACTGTAGCTCAAGCTTTAGGACCAGATGTAATGAGACAGTACGTTAATGTGGATGAAGCGGTCAAACGTCTTGCTACCAGTATAGGAATAGATACTGCTAATCTAGTAAAAACACAAGAAGAAATCCAAGCAGAACAACAAGCTGCACAACAACAACAGCTTATTCAAAGTCTTGGACCTGCTGCTTTAGGCTCACCTTTAGTTGATCCTAAGAAGTTATCTGATGCAGCAGCTTCACAACAACCAATGGAGGACCCCAATGCCCAACAAGAAGTCTAGAGAAAGAGATGAAGACGGAAAGTTTATCTCTAAATCTGAAAAAGCAATTGTCAGTCCAATAGGACAGAACGAAAAAAACCCTGTACCTGAGAAGTCTGGTGATGTTACTACTAGACATGGCAGTACAATTCACTATAGTTAAATAAAAAAACCACTATGACTTCATCACAAGTAAATGTTTCAGAGACACCACCAATGTCTGCTAATGACTTGGAAGGTTTAAAAGACGAGAATGGTTTATATGCTGGTAAGTTCAAAAGCGTAGAAGATTTAGTAGGAAGCTACAAAGAACTTGAAGGTAAGCTTGGAGCTATAGATCAAACTAGAGAAGAACCAGAGGGTAACGCAGAAGAACAAACAGAAGAGACAGAGACAGAAACAGAGACTAATGACTCTGACTTTAATGCTGAAGAATTTTATGGAGATGGTCTTGCTTCTGTACTAGAAGAAGTTGGTATTGATGCTCAAGACATATCAAATCGTTTTCAAGAAAATGATGAGATCTCTGAAGATGATTACAACAAGTTAGGTGAAGCAGGTTTCTCAAAACAAATTATTGATACCTATTTAGATGGTCTTCGCAATGCTGGTATGGCAGGTGAAGTAGATGCACAAGGTATTAGAGATTCAGTTGGTGGTGATGATAGCTATGGTCAAATGGTTTCTTGGGCTATGGAAAACTTACCTGCTGAAGAAGTTGATGCTTTCAATAAGTTAACTGATGTCGGGGATGGACCTGCTATTAAGTTGGCTGTTCAAGGTATCTACTCACAATACAATAACGCTATGGGAATTGAACCAGACCTTTACTCAGGTCGTGCTGCTGGTAATAGTGCCACACCATTCAGAACAACAGCAGAAGTTGTTACTGCTATGTCTGATCCTCGCTGGGAAAAAGATTCTGCTTATACAGAAAATGTTAAATCACGTTTAGCTGGTTCTAACGTATTCGGTAATGGCTAAACCTACAAATCCAAAGCTTTACGCAAGAATAAAAGCTAAGTAAAAGCAAGGGTCAAAAAATGGCCTAGTGCTTATGCAAGTGGACAACTTGTAAGACAATACAAAGCAGCAGGTGGAGGTTATTCTTAAAATGAAAAAACTAACAGACAAACAAAAAAAAAGTCTTGATAAAACTGGTGATGGTAAACTTACCAAAGAAGATTTTTTATTAGTTCGTAAACTAAAAAACAAAAAGAAAAATGGCAAAGCTAACTCTTAGTCAAATGAGAACTCTGAAGAAACATTCAGAGCATCATTCTAAAAAACACATGGACATGATGAAAAAACTCATGCGTGAAGGTACATCATTTAAAGCTGCTCATAACAAAGCACAGAAACAAGTAGGCAAATGAGTCTTAAAAGATGGTTTGATGAAAAGTGGGTAGATGTAAAAACAGGCAAGAAATGTGGTCGAGGTACTAATGAAAAAGGCAGACCTTACCCTGCTTGCAGACCTTCTAAAAGAGTTAGTAGTAAGACTCCAAAGACTACAAAAGAATTAAGCAGTACAGAAAAGGCAAGATTTAAAAAAGCTAAGACAAGTAGTAAAAGAATTTCTTACAGTCACAAAAGAAATAAGAATAGAAATAGTTTAAAGATTGCGTAATAATGCTATATTTTAAATAGCTTACATCTTTTATGTCTAAAGGAGTATCTCTTACCAAGAAGGATAAAGACCCTACAGGGGGTTTGACTGCTTCTGGTCGTAGGAAATATAACAAAGCAACAGGTGGAAACTTGCAAGCACCTGTTACTAAAAAGACAGGTCTTTCGGCTAGACAAAAATCAAGAAGGAAATCTTTTTGTGCAAGAATGTCTGCTGCAAAAGGACCGTTAAAGAAAGATGGCAAGTTAACTCGCAAAGCCCTTGCTTTAAGGAAGTGGAATTGTGGGTCAGTAAAAACTTAACAGAGTAGAAATCTAAATATCTAAGTGCCTGATGCGTCAGATAACACTTGTGAGAAAGGATTGAAGCAAAGTTAGTTTCTCAAATTTTTAAACATTAACTAAGGAGTTTTCGTATGGCTAACGCCACTACCTCTCGCCTTGGTCTGGTTAACAATAGTGGAACAGGCTTTGATGCCCTGTTTTTAAAAATCTTTTCGGGGGAAGTGCTAACTGCGTTCACCAGAAATAACATTTTTAATGAACAGCTTCATTCAGTTCGTACTATTACAAGTGGAAAATCAGCACAGTTTCCTGTTCTAGGAACTGCGACTGCTGCGTACCATACAGTAGGCAACCCACTTGTAGGAGCAAACCAGATCTTAGCGAATGAAAAGATTATCAACATAGATGATCTTCTAATTGCACAGAGTTTCATTGCTTCAATAGATGAACTCAAAAATCATTATGACGTAAGAGCAACTTACGCTGATGAACTTGGTAAAGCACTTGCTCGTACTTACGATCAAAACGTAGCCAAGCAAATAGCAAATGCTTCAAGAGCATCTACTACTCTTACAGGTGGTAATGGTGGTCTTGTATTAACACTTGCTAATGGTAATACAGCATCTTCTGATGTAACTGGTGATGAGATAGCAGCAGCTATCTATGATATTGCACAGACATTTGACGAAAGAGACATTCCTCCAACAGATCGTTTCTGTGTACTACCACCTGCTGAGTACTACAAACTTGCTGAATCTGCTACTAGAACTGTAGATGTTGACTTCAACCCACAAGGTAATGGTTCATTTGCTTCTGGTAAGGTACAACAAGTAGCTGGCATCCCTGTAATGATGTCTAATAACGTACCTCAGTCAAACGTAGGATCTAACCCAAGTGGTGCTAATAACACTTACTCAGGTGACGATAGTAAAACTATTGGTCTTGTCTTCCACAAGTCTGCTGTTGGTACAGTAAAACTTATGGACATGACAACTGAGATCTCTGGTTCTGACTACGGAATTATGTATCAAGGTACATTAATGGTTGCTAAGTATGCTCTTGGTCATGGAATCCTAAGACCAGAATGTGCAGCTACTATTAAGTTATCTGCTTCTTAATTTCAATTTATAGGGTATCTTATTATTAGATACCCTTTTTTTATAGCTATGTATTCATCAAAGAAGAAAAAAAAGAAAGGTGGGAGAGACTCACTTAAGATTAAAAAGAAAGGGTATTAATTATGTTTGGCAAGAATAAAAAGAAAAAAGGTATTCTTGGTCTAGAAGGTCAAGCTTATGTTGATGCCTACAATCAAAAGATGAACGATACAGGTAAGACTACGCTTGCTGAAAAATCTAGATTTGTAAAAGAAACAGCTAAGATTAGAAATAAACTTATAGGTGGTAACTAATGGCTGTAGCTGAAACCACAGAACTTGAATGTATCAACATTATGTTGGCTGCTATAGGAGAAGCACCTATAAACAGTCTTGTCGGTACTCTTCCTGTTGATGCTCGTATTGCTCAATCAACTCTTACTGAAGTAAACAAAAGTGTACAGTCAGAAGGTTGGTCTTTTAATACTGAAACAGATGTAACTCTTACTAGAGATGGATCTAATCATGTAAACTTACCTGCTGATGTATTAAGAGTAGATGCTAATATTCATCAACACCCGACCATAGATCCTATACAACGTGGTTTAAAATTATATGACAGACAAAATAATAAGTTTGAATTTGAAGAAGACTTGATTTGTACTGTTGTTTATTTTAGAGATTTTAGTGAGATACCAGAACCAGCTAGATACTATATGAATATCAAAGCTGCAAGGATATTTGTTGATAGACTTGTAAGTGACCAAGGATTAAGAACTTATACACAGCAAGATGAGGTAAGAGCTAGAGCTATATTAATGGAAACAGATTTAGCAAATGGAGATCACAATATGCTACGAGGAGATCCTTCTCTTACAAATGTCTTTGACACCTACAATCCTTCTAGTGCTTTAATTAGATAACTATGAGTGTTATTTCAAGATCTATACCTACATTACTAAGAGGTATATCGCAGTCTTCTGATGCTTTGAAGCAAGCAGACCACGCTGATATACAAGATAATGCTGATAGCAACCCTGTTCTTGGTCTTACAAAAAGGTCGGGATCTCAGTTCTTAGCTTCAGTTGGTAGTTCTACTCTTGGTAATGTTCATATACAAACTATAAATAGAGATGCTAGTGAACAGTATGTAGCAATATTTAGTAATGGTAATGTCAAAGTCTATGAGTTAGATGGTACAGAAAAGACAGTAACAAAACCTGATGGAACTGCTTACTTAAACACATCAAATCCTAGAAGTGTAATGAAGACAGTAACTATTGCTGACTTTACTTTTGTTGTTAATACAAGTATCACAACAGCAATGGATTCTGCTTTGTCAAATAGTGCTAGTAATATAACTCAAGCAGTAGTATTTATAACTCAGGCAACAGCTAAAACAACTTACTCTGTGACTGTAGATGGGGTAACAGTTACCGATAATACAGATGGTAATGATCCTCTTTCAACTGATACTGTAGCTTCTGATCTTGCTAGTGGTTTAAACTCTGGTCTTACAGGTTTTACGATTGCTAGAAATGGTCCTGTAATTCATATAAAGAAAAATGATGGTAGTGATTTTTCTATAGATGGTACTGATACTCAAGGTAATACCAAGATGACAGTAATAAAAAATTCAGTACAGCAATTTACTGATCTACCAAATGTGTCACCTAATGGATATGTAGTAGAAATTACAGGTGATGAAGGTACAAACTTTGATAACTACTACGTTAAATTTACAACTAATAATGGTAATGCTTTAGAAGAAGGACAATGGCAAGAAACAGTAGAAGCTGGCATACCTTTTAAATTTGATTATGCAACCATGCCCCATGTTTTAATACGTCAGGCAGATGGTAATTTTAGATTTGCAAGAGTAGATGGTGATACTTATACATTATCTGGTACTACTTTTACATTACCTAAATGGGGTGAACGTGTTGTTGGTGATTTAGTTTCTTCACCTAACCCTTCTTTTATTGGTAATAAAATTAATAACGTATTCTTTTTTAGAAATAGACTTGGTTTTTTAGCAGCAGATAATGTAATACTTTCGACAGTCTCAGAGTTTTTTAACTTCTTTTCTGAAACAGTCATATCAGTTTTAGATACTGAACCCATAGATGTAGCTGCTTCTCATACCAAAGTTGCGATCTTAAAACACGCAGTAACTATGGGAGAAAAACTTATATTATTTTCTGAACAAACGCAATTTGTATTATCAAGTTCAGCAGATAACCTTACACCTTCAACAGCTAACGTACTGGTACAGACTGAATTTGAAAGTAATGCAGCAGCACAACCTGTAGGTTCTGGTTCTTCTATTTATTTCTTAACCAAGAAAGGTTCTTTTGCTGGTATAAGAGAATATATTATTGCAGGTAATCAACAGATTCAAGATGCAGCAAACACAACTATTCATGTACCAAGACTGATACCAAGTGGTATTTTTAAAATGGCAGTATCAAACAACCAAGACATTCTTGTTTTGCTTGGTACAGAAAATCCAAACAAGCTATATGTAAACAGATGGTTATATGGAGAGGGCTTTAGTAAAGCTCTTAATGCTTGGTTTACTTATACATTAAACAGCAATAGGTCTATTTTAAATATTGATTTTATTGGTACTGATTTGATAATGGTTGTAGAAGAAGCTAATGGTGTGACCTTAGAAAAGATACCATTTGAAACAAACTTTAGAGAACCTAATGCAGACTTTGAATATCATCTAGACCATAAAGTAACTGAAGCAACTACTGGTGTATCAGTATCTTATAGCTCTGGTACTGGTCTATCTACTTTTACAGTTCCTTATAGACTAAGAGCTAATATGAATATTGTTGGTAGGTATCTGGCAAATGGAGAAACAAGTACATTTGTAGATGCTCAAGGCAATACAAAAACTCTTACATCAGGGCAAGCACTTACGACTACTAATACTACTAATGGTTCTACTTCTACCATTACAGCAACAGGTGATTTTAGAAATAGTAAATTTATTATTGGCGAACCTTATGAAATGCACTATAGGTTTAGTCAACAAAGACTAACTCAAGGGGGAGGAGGTGCTACTGAACTTATAAGTGGTCGATTACAAATACATCATTTTTATATTAAGTATGAAGATTCTGGTTTCTTCCAAGTAGAAGTAACACCTGAGAATAGAGACACATCTCTACATAAATTTACTGGTCGTTTGCTTGGTGCTGCTTCTGCTGCTATTGGTGAGATTAATTTAGATACAGGAACATTTAAAGTACCTATTATGAGTAAATCAGATAGAGTAGATATAGATGTCAAGAACAATACCTTCTTGCCTACCTTGTTAGCTAGTGCAGAATATGAAGGAGTATTTCACATGAGGAGTAGAAGAGCTTAATGGGATATTTGAGAAAATCAAAATTATCAGATCTTAATTATGTATGCCAAAACATGAGAGAAATGGATAGGTTAGAAGGTTTATACCAAACAGGAAAAAATGCCGAAGATGCTTTACGTTTATGTTATTTGTTTGGTCAAAGAGTACTTACAATAGCTGGTGACAAAGATCAACCTATGGGGTTATGCGGAGTAATAAAAGATGGTTGTATATGGATGATTTGTACTGATGAATTGTTTTCTAATAAAAAATACAAAATACAACTAATAAGAAAAGGTCGAGAATGGGTAGATAGTTTGTTGAAATCTTATAAACTCCTATATAATTTTGTATATGCAGAGAATCATACTGCTATAAAGTGGTTAGAAGCTCTCGGTTTTGTTTTTATAAATTATCACGAAAAGTATGGACAACATGAAAAACCATTCTATGAATTTCTGAGGATTGCCTAAATGTGTTCAATTCCAACAGCTATTAGTGGAGGTCTAAAGCTTTTTGAAGGGCTTGCTATGAAAGGTGCTGCAACTGACGCTGCGGAGCAAACTGCTGAACAAGAAAGAACAGGTGTCAAATCTGCTGAAGACAGTAAAAGAAATCAACAATTAGCTTTATCAGAACAAAAAGCTTCAAAAGAAAATCAAGAAGCACAAAATATATTTGCTAAAAATATAGACATATTAAAAGCTCAAAGTGCTTTGTTAGCATCAGGTCAAGCAGGTAACAATATAAATTTATTGTTTGCAGATTTAGGAAGACAAGGAGGTAATTTTACAGAATCTATACGACAAGACTTAAAATCATTTAGTAGGCAGTATGATAGAAATATACAAGGTACAGAATCAGAATATCAAAACATAAGAAACAGATTGAGAAGTAATACTATAACTGCTTATAATCAAATACCTTCAACAGGATCAATTATTTTAGGTGCTGCCACAAGTGCCTTGACAACTGAACTTTCTCTAGAAGACAACATCTTTGGAGTCTAAAATTATGTCATCAAGTTTTCAAAGTACAGCAGCTACAAGGATTTACGATAGTCCTGTAAATACTTTTGTACAGCCTGTTACTGCTATACGAAAAACTAGCATTATGGATGTAGCTGAAATCTTACAAACAGTTAATCCAGCAATAACAAAATTTCTTGTAAGTAAAAGCGATACGAAAGCAAAAAAAGATAGAAAACGTGCTGTTGCTGATGTTTTAGATGCTGAAATAAATAATGGTGCTATTGCTGATTTGTCAAACAAACTTGAAAAAGCCGAAGGCAGACAAACAGCTAGAGAAATAATAGGTGGTACAAGAGCTTATAGAAGACAATATGAAAAATCTTTAGTAACATTACAAGCTTTAAAAAGAAGTAACAGAATGGAGAGTGATTATGATGTCACTAGAATTGATACAGGTCAAAAAGATGAGGACGGAAAACCTATATTAAAGTTTTTAAAAGAATTTAAAACTGATAGCAATGAATATAAAACTTGGAGAAAAAGTTATCTTGATGAAGATTTAGATAATTTTAAAAAATTAAATATTGATTCAACTGTAGTAGATGATTTTTATATTCCCGAAATGAGTAAGGAGATGTTTAAGAATGCTAATTATGGAACTAAACAAAATCAAGCTTTTGAATATAATAAATTTCTAGGATTGATGCCTGAGATTTTAACAGAAGCATCTTTACATCTAAGCAAAGGAAAAGAAGATCAAGCTGGTGAAATTTTAAATAACTACCTAGAAAATATGTATAAAGGTGGTATTACTGGTACAGATGCTACTAAAACATATACAACTCTTATAGAAAATATTTATGCTCAAGGTGAAAAACTATTAGATATAGATGTAAGCAAACCTGATGCTGCACAAAAATTAGCTTTAGCTGAAAGTTTCCCAGATAGGCTTTTAAGTTTAGTTAAATATGGAGAAAAAGATCTTAGAAGTCATAAAGACTATCTAACAAAATCAGCAGCTTTTGATGAAAAGTTTGAAAGATTAGTATTGCAAAAAATTAAATACAAAAATCAAGTACAACCTTTACTTAACAAATTAGAAATTAAAAATAAGTTTCAAAATATTAATAAAATACCTCTTACTGTAGATATGACAGATGCAGAAAAAACTACAGCAATAAAAACTAAACGAAATGCGTATGAAGCGTTAAAAAATGATACTAGATTTACAACAAAAGAAGAACAAGATTATATAGATCAATTAGGTAAATCAGATAACTTTGATCTTAAAAGTAAAATTATTCCAGATTTAAAAAAGAAAATTACATTAGGTGTATTTGATGGTTTAGATACTGATTTAGAAAAAGCTATTTCAGATATAGAAAATAATCATGCAACAATGGACAATGAAGCAATCGACTTAATAGGTAAACTTAAAATCTTTGCAGCAGAAAGTGATGGTTTAGGAGAAGATATACAAACTTCTACAACTAACATAATGAATATAGTTAACGATAACTTAGGTGTAGGAAATAAGTTTCAAATACTTGGTCCTTTTAACGATCAAACTAGAAGCAATATGGTAAAAGCAACTAAGATTAGTTTTGATGTTCGAGATAAGATAAAAAAATATTACATAGATTATATAGAAACAAATGGCAAACGACCTACAAGTTTAGAAGTACAAGCAATAGAACAACAATATGCTGTACAAGCTTTAGCTGCTGATGGAAGACCAGAATTTGTAAAGTTAAGAAATCAATTATATCCAAACGCAGAAAATCCTTTTAAAAAAGCAGTATTTAAACAAACGGATTTAGATTCTGATGATCCTAATAGAATTTTGAATAGAGGATCAGAATTTACTGGTAGATTTTCAGAAGAAAATAAAGAAGACCCCACAAATAACACAAACACCACAAAGACAAATAATAATTTTTACGAATCAGAATTAGATTTAAGTTCTTTAAATACACCACAAAATCAGAAAATTTTTAGTGATATTATTACTTCATTAGGTGGTGTAGATGGCAGTTTACTTGCTATGGCTCCTACAACTCAAAAAAGCACTAAAGAAATAATTAGCAAAAACACAAATGCAATACAACGTATGGAAACTAATTTTAAAACAATTTACAATTTAGCTAAAGAAGTTGGTATTAAATTTCCAGAAGTAGTTGCAGCACAATTTGGTGTTGAGTCAGATCATGGATTAAAAATTACTGGTACAAATAACTACTTAGGGATAAAAGCAAGACCAGAAGACATAAAATCAGGTAACTTTACTGAAGTTGATACTTATGAAGAAATAGATGGCAAAATGGTTAAAGTTAAAGCTAAGTTTAAAAACTTTAAATCTGTAAAAGAGAGTTTATTAGATTACAAGACACATCATAATGATGATTGGTTTAATGGTTTTACTACTAGAAAAGGTACTATTAATGTAGATACTGCTGAAGAAGCAATAATAAGATTAAAAGAAAATGGTTATGCAACAGATTCAGACTACGTTAAATTAGTAACAGATGTTCTTAATGATGCTCGTAGAAATCCAGCATTATTTTAAAAAATGACAGACTCAAACTTAATTCCACAAGACGAAAATACAGTACCAGAAGGAGCTTTTGGTATTGGGTCTAAAAAAACTGATGACTTCACAGAAAATGAAAAACTAAAAAATTTTGGTATTAAAGATATACCTAAAGCTTTATATGAACAACTTAGAAAAGGAGGAACAGTTGTTTTACCAAGTCAAATTACAGAAGAAGTTATAGAAAAAGCTGCTAAAACTCAAGATGAATTTTTAAAACCAAGATCAGAAGAAGAAGCTACTGCTTTAAGAGCTACCGCAGCAGGTCTTGTTGACATACCAAACGAAATAAAACATATAGCTGATTGGATTCAAGGTAATCCTTATGATCCAAATGAACTAATTGATTTAAAAGCTTTAGGTCTTGAAAAAGAAGGTGATTTAGATGATGCAGCATATCAAGTTTTTAAATTTGGTTCTGGGTTTTTGATACCTTATGCTGGTTTTAATAAGACTTTGAAAGGCATAAAAGGTATAAAAGCATTACAAGGTATAAAAAATTATGACAAGATTGCTACTGGTGCTAGATGGTTTACAGCAGGTGGAGCAGCGGATTTTGTTGGTGTAGATGCTTATGACGAAAACTTATTTAATTTTTTAGCTGATATAGAAAATCCAGTACTTACTAATAGATTTGTAAAACCTATTGTTGAATATTTATCTGCACCAGAAAGACCAGAAGAAGGAGATGAAAGTAATTTTGGTGAAGCAAAACTTAAGCAGTTTTTAACAGGTACAGTTTTTGGAGAAACTATTGGGCTGACAGGTACAGCAGCAACAAAATTACCTAAATTAAAAAATGTATTAGAACCATACGCTGTAAGACTTATTGATGATATTACAGGTGGTCCTAATATATTAAATCCAGAACAGATGGCTAATAGAACTATTCAGCTATTGAAAGATATAAAAAACAACCCAACTAGATTAGCTAATGCTCTAAAACAAATTAAAAGGTTAAATAAAGCAACTCTTGTAGGTAGTGAAGAATTTTCAAATGAATTTACAAAAGTATTAGATGACCTACCTAAGTTTGATGAAGTAGCACCTAAAACAAAACCAGTAATAGATATACCAGACACTAGAGGTCAAGGAAAATTTTATCATGGTGCTGCTAGTGAAATTAATCTTGTAGAAGGTGGTGAATTTGGTAAAGCTGTAGAAAATTTATATGGAGATGGGTTTTATGTCACAGAAGATTTAGTAACTGCTGCTAAATATCAGAAAAAAAACAGAGTAAAAGGTAAAAAACCTAGTGGTGTTGTTTATGAAGTTACTGAAAAACAACCTGTAAAGTTTTTTGATTTAGATGCACCTGCAACACCAGAACGAATAGATCAACTGCGTAAAATTTTTGATGTTGATGCTTATGATGAAGTTGATATTATTGATAGAGCTTTAGATAATGTTGGTTCAAATGCTAGTATTGCTCAAATTTATGATGAAATAAAATTAATTTCTAATGCTAATGATCTTAGTGCTAATACGACAGCAGACTTATTTTCTTCTTTTACTGAAGAATTACAAAGAGAAGGTTTTGGTGGTTTAACACATCAAGGAGGAAAGAAGGCAGGTAAAGGTAAAAGACTACATCAAGTAAGAATATATTTTGATCCAGCAAACTCTTTAAATATAAATAAAGTAGATATAGGTGGTAGTGTAAAAACTAAAATTAAAGCTACTGACTTGCCTTTACAGCAATCAAAACCTAATCCTAAGATTTGGGGAGATGTAGAAAGTATTACTGATGATACATGGAAAGCTACAGGTAAAGTCTTAAATAGAATCGTTATACCTGATGAGTTTTCAGTAGAAGCTGCGAGTGCTATGGGCTATGATGAATTGTTGCCTAAAGTAATACAAATAGCAAAAAAAATTAGTCCTAATGACCCAGAAAAACACATGAGGGTTATTTATCTTGGTGCAATAAAAGAACAAAAAAGATTAGCCACAAACGTAAGCCAATACATGACTGACATAGAACAAGCTTTTATGCTTGGAGAAGAGATACCAGATGAATTATTACAGAATTGGTCAGAAGATGTATCAAGAATGATAAATCTTGCAGGTCCAACTAAAAAAATAAGTAACGAAACAGCAGGTACAGTAAGAGTAAATCAACTTATAGATGCAGAACCTAAAGATGTTATTCGTAAATCAGTTGACGAAGAAGTAGCAGCAGGTATTGGTGGTGGAGAAAAAACTGCTGAACGTGCAAGAAAAGAAAGATTTCAAACAACAACAAGAGATTTAGTTGAAAAGACTAAAAAACAAATAGCTGAACAAAAACTAATACCAACAAAAGAAGAGCTATATGAAGGTATGCAAACCTATATAAAAAACAATGATATTGAAGGTTTATTAGGTATTACAAGAAAAGTATTAGCTATGCAGGGTGATAGTAAAAAAATAAGCAAGCTTGTACAAGGTATGACTTTAACTGATAGGGCAGGTAAGCTTTTTAGAATTAGTAATGAGTTGTTTATAAATAATTTATTGTCAGCACCAGAAACACAAATTATCAATATTATTGGTTCTTTATTTAATGTTGCTCTTGGTCCTTTAGACCTAGCAGCAGGTAGTCCAATTATGGACAAACAAATGAAAATAAGGGCAGCTAGAGAGCTTGCTACTATTTTTACTTCTTCTATAGATAGTCTTAAAGCAGCAGGTAAAGCGTTATGGCTTGATAAGAATATTCTTGATGAAAGAAGAATGTTTGGTACACAAGATGCTTATGAAAGATATGCAATAAGAATGATGGGTGATAGTGCTTTTGCAAAGAGTATAAATTTATTTGGTCATGGAGTTAGAGTACCTTCTCGATTTATGATGGCAGGTGACGAGTTTACAAAACAAATTGCATTTAGATCAGGTCTTATGGGTGATCTTACGCAACAAGCAACAGAAAGAGGATTAACAGGTAAATCTTTTCAGATTTATGTAAAAAGTAATTTTGATGAAATTATAGATATTGTTAATACCAAAAGTTTTACTAGAGGACAAGATACTGCCTTTCCTGATTTTGTACCAAATGAAAACATTTTAGACGCATATACAAGAAATTTAGATTATGCAGCAGATAGAACATTTACAACTGAACTAGGCAAAGGATTTGGTCTAAATGGTGCAGGTTCAGCCCAAACAAAAAAACTTGCAGAAATATTAAAATCTTCTCCTTTAAGGCCAATAGTTCCTTTTGTTACTACACCTGTAAATATAGGTAAACAAGTAATTAGAAGAACAGGTGTGCCAGACTTTAGAACTTTATTTAAAGGTATGCCACCAAAATATAATGCAACTATAGGAAGAATTTTAAAAGAACATAATGATAATTTATTAAGTGATGACTTAGCTACTGCATATAGAGCTAACGGAGAAGCTACTATGGGCGGTCTTTTATGGGCTTATTTCATATCTTTAGCAGCAGCCAAAGATGACCCAGAAGCAGAATTAGCACTTATTGGTGGAGGTCATCATAATAAATATTTAAGAGAAGGAGAGAAAAGAACTGATGAATTACCTTATAGTTGGAGAGTTTTACAGAAAGACAAAGATGGCAAAGTAATTAGAGGAGATAATGGTTTACCAAATTATGAATATTTAGATCTCTTATCTCGAATGGAACCAATAGGTTCTATGTTTATGATCTCAGGTGATTTAGCATATATTAGGGATTTTGTAAGTGATGAAGATTATGATAATGCTGCTTTTGCTTACACAGGTTTGGTATCAAGAAATATAGGTAATAAATATATGCTTAAACAAGTTGCAGATTTTATTGATTTAACAAGTGATGTTGGTGCTTTAAAAAGGTTTTATAGAGTAGGAGCAAATTACGCTGCAAATCTTGTACCTTTTTCTTCTTTATGGAGAAGCATTACAAGAGCAAGAGGTGAAAAATGGACATACGAACTTCGTGATAATGAAGGTAAATTATTAGGAACTAAAACATACGAAGGTAGATTTCCAAAAAGAAAAACTAAATTTAGAAAAGGAGATACAAAACCTCAAACAGAAAGAATTGAAGACAGAGGAAACTATACAGAAGATTATGGTGAATATGAAGGTAATGATTTTGGTAGTTTAAAACTATCTAATAATCCTTTCCAAGATTTAGATATTTTTGGCACAATGATAACAAGAAGTTTGCAAGACTATACAGCAGGTTTTAGTGCAGATATTGAACCAATAAGAAGCATGACAACAGGCAGAATTGCAGAATACCCAGAGGGTGCTTTCTTTGGTAATTATTTCAATCCTTTTAAATATAAAAAAGAAAAAGACAATCCTGTTGATGAATATATAAGAAGATTAGATCTAAAGCTTGTACCACCGCTTGATACTATTAGATTTAATAAATATGGTAATGAAGTAAATTTAACAACACAACAATATAACAAGCTAACAAGTCTAATACCTTTTATAAAAATAAGCTATGACGAAAAAGGCAGACCTTTCTTTGATCCGCAAAATGGTAAACGTTTTCCAGAAATAATTTTAGAACTTTCTAGAAATAAAAATAATATCAAAGCTTTAAAAGAATTAGAAGCTGATCGTTCTGGTGGTATTGACGCACAAGGAATGTTAACAAGAAAAGAAATTATAAGAAAAGAACTACAACTTCCAGTAAGAACTTTTTGGAAGGATTACAAAAAAGTTGCTGTAGAGTATTATAAAGAATATATTATGGATAAAAAAATAAAATCAATGGCTGAAAACGAGAACAGAAGAGCTTATGAAGATATAATACCAATATTAGAGAACTTCTCTGGAAACTAACTATGGCTACCAACACAACTGCTACCTCACAAACTCATAACGGAAATGGCAGTACAGCCAACTTTGCTATATCTTTTTCTTTCTTAGAGAATACTGAAGTTGATGTAACAGTTGGTGGTGTTCTTAAAACACTAGGTACTCACTATACAATTAGTGGTTCGTCAGTTACTTTTACTTCTGGCAACATACCTCCTTCTGGTACAGGCAATATTAAATTTGTTAGAGATACAAATATAAGTGTAAAAAAAGTAGATTTTGCTGATGGTAGTGTTTTAACAGAAACAGATTTAGATAATAATAGTGACCAGATATTATTTGCTCAACAAGAAATTACAACTAAAGTAAATGGAATTGAAGAAGGAGCTACCGCAGATCAGACAGACGCAGAAATTAGAGCAGCAGTAGAAGCTGCAACTGATAGTAATGTCTTTACAGACGCAGATCATTCTAAATTAAATGCAATAGAAGCTTCTGCTACAGCAGATCAGACTGCTAGTGAAATAAGAACACTTGTAGAAAGTGCTAGTGATAGCAACGTGTTTACTGATGCTGACCATACTAAGTTAAATAATATTGAAGCTAGTGCAACTGCTGATCAAACTAATGCTGAGATAAGAGCAGCAGTAGAAGCAGCTACAGATTCTAATGTTTTTACTGATGCTGACCACAGCAAACTAAATGCTATAGAAGCTAATGCAACCGCAGATCAGACTGCTAGTGAAATAAGAGGATTAGTTGAATCGGCTTCTGACAGTAACGTATTTACAGATGCAGATCATACTAAATTAAATGGTATAGAAGCTTCTGCTACCGCAGACCAGACTAATGCAGAAATAAAAACAGCTTACGAAGCAAACAGCGATACAAACGCTTTTACAGATGCAGAAAAAACTAAGTTATCAGGTATAGAAGCTAGTGCTGATGTGACAGATGCCACTAACGTAAATGCTGCTGGTGCAGTAATGAACAGCGATCTTGATACTAAAGGTGAAATCTTAATTGGTGACGGTTCTGGAGATCCTTCAGCACTTCCTGTTGGGACTAATAACTATGTGTTAGTTGCTGACAGTAATGAAGCTACAGGTGTGAAGTGGGCAACAGTTCCAGCAGGTAGTGGTATGAGTAATCTTGTTGAAGATACTACCCCACAATTAGGTGGTAACTTAGATGTTCAAGCTAGTGAGATTAATACAAGTACAACTAATGGCAATATAAAATTAAATCCTAATGGTACAGGTGTTGTTGAAGTAAAAGGTGATGGCAGTAGTGTTGATGGAACAGTACAACTTAACTGTAGTCAAAATAGTCATGGTGTAAAAATCAAGTCACCACCTCATAGTGCAGGTGCAAGCTATACATTAACTCTTCCCAATAATGATGGTGATGCAGGTCAGTTTTTAAAGACTGATGGTAGTGGTGGATTAAGCTTTGATACTGTTTCTTTACCTGATTCAGATAAAATTGAAGAAGGCAATAGTAAAGCAGAAGTTATTGGTAGTGGTACAGCTAATGGAGAATTTAAAGTTGGATTACAGGATTTTACATATACTGGTGCAAATAAAACTGCACTTAGGATGTATCAACCTAGTGATGGATTAAATAAACTTGAGTTGTTTGAAGAGAATACAGCAAATAATGCTACTTTAAGTATTAAACACGTTTATAACGGAAACGGTACTTCAGACTTAGACTTCACTACAAATGATGGGTCAAGACACGCTAGTATTAAATATTGGGGTAATTTACAATCTCTAAAACATTATATTGCTGGTACTGAAAAATTTGCTTTAGGTCAAACGCAATCAGTATTAGGTACTACTTTAATCCCTGCTGCTGACAGCACACATGATCTTGGAGATAATGCTGTACGTTGGCAAAATATTTATGCCGACACATTATATGGTGACGGATCAAACCTTACTGGTATAACAGCAGGTGCTCAAGGTGGGGGTGGTGAATCTATATTTCATGAGTCAGAAAATACGATGGATAATGATTACACAATAACTGCAAATCATAACGCTTTGGTTGCTGGCCCCTTAACAATTAATGCTACACTAACAATAAATAGTCCTTCAGTTGTAACGATTCCATAATGGCTCTAACATTTAACGGCAGCAACAATACAATCGGAGGTTTAGCAAATGGCGGTTTACCAGATGGCTGCATATTAGATGCAGATATAAATGGAATGGCAGCTTCTAAGTTGTCAGGAGCTTTACCAGCTATATCAGGAGCATCTTTAACAGGTATAGTTGCAGGTATAACTGAAGCTGATACATGGGTTGTAAATACTGATTTTAGCGATGATAATGTTCAACCAATAACAAGTAATTGGGCAAGACCTTCTTATGGTGGATCTATGTCTCATCAATTAGGCACAGGAATGAGTGAATCATCAGGTGTGTTTTCATTTCCAAGTACAGGTTATTATTTAATTCAATTTAAAGCTGTTTATTGGGATAATAGTGCTAATGCTTATATGAGAGCATATATAGAAGCAACTCCTGACAATGGAAGTAATTATCATAATATAGCTTTAGCTAGAACATCTAATGGTCATCAAAACCCACCATCAATGAACTGGGAATCAGAAATGATAGCTCAAGCAATTTTAGATGTGCAAAATACAACTAATTATAAAGTTAGATTTAATGTACAGGCGGGACAAGATGTAAATTGGCAAGGCGATGCAACTAGGGTTGATACAGGTGCTTACTTTATACGTTTAGGAGACACATAATGAGGCCAACAACTCTTGAAAATTATTTAGTAACTGTTAGATCAGGTCAATGGTTTGGTTGGAGTGATTCTTCAAATAAAATCTATGCAAATTTAGTTGTTTTAGATGGTGGTTCTAAGCCTACAGAAAAACAATGCACAGATGGATTAACAGCATTACAAGCAGCTTGGGATTTAGAAAACGATAGTTATAAATCTAAAAGAAGAGCAGAATATCCCTCTATTGTTGACCAGTTAGACGACATCTATAATAATGGTATAGATGCTTGGAAAGCTACTATCAAAGTAACCAAAGACAAATATCCTAAACCATGACAGCAAAGATTAAACTAAACGCAGCATCAGGTGGTGGGTCAGTAAGTGTACAAGCACCCTCATCATCTAGTAATAACAGAGTCTTTACATTACCAGATTCAGCAGATGCAACACTTTTAACAAGCACAGCATCTTTAGGTAAAATTCTTCAAGTTGTTAGTACGGCTACTACAAACCAATTCTCAACATCGAGTTCTACCTTGACTGACTGTACTCCGATGACTGTAGATATTACCCCATCTGCAACAAGCTCAAAAATTTTAGTTTTAGTTAATATGACAGTTGGCGGTACTGCTGACAATAGAACAGGTATTGCATTACAACGAGGTACAACAGATATATTTCAAGGTGCTGATTCTTCCAATCGTCAAGGAGTTACAACAGGTACTCCAACCGCTGAAGACAATAGTGTATATAATGTTGCTTTCCAATATCTTGATAGTCCATCAAGCACATCTGCATTAACATATCATATTCAAGTATCTGCACAATCACATGGTTCAGAGACAATGTATTTAAATAGAAGTGGAAATCAGGCTGACAATCAATATACTAAAGAATGTGCCTCGTCAATTACAGTTATGGAGGTATCAGGATGAGTTTAGATCATGATGCAATACGTTCTGCTTATTCAAACGTAGTAACAATAGATGACTCTGCTGGTGCGTTTGATAAAGATGGTAAGTCAGTAACTCTTGAGCAAAGCAAGATAGATGTTGCAAGAACCAAACTAGATGCTGAAGCTGCTGCTGTTAAGTACAAAACCGATAGAACAACTGATGGTTCTACAACTTACGATACAATCGGAAATCAACTTGATATGTTGTATGCAGATATGCTTGCAGGTAAACTAGATACAACTGGAACGTGGGCTACCCACATCAAAGCGGTTAAAGACGCTAACCCAAAACCTAGTTAATCATGTCAGAGATCAAGGTAAATTCGATAAAAGGGGTAGGAGCTAGTGCTGCTGCTATTACTGTCAACAATACTGATGGAACGTGTACTGCCAATATTACTAATAACCTAAGTAATAGAAATAAGATAATAAACGGAGCAATGTCAGTTCATCAAAGAGGAACTTCCTCAACAGGAATTACTGGGAGTGATTATTACACAGCAGATAGAATGCAGTTAGTCTTAGCTAATGGCGGTACTTGGACAAATACAATTTCAACAGATACACCAGATGGCTTTGCTGCCAGTTATAAACTTGATTGCACAACGGCTGATGCTTCATTAGGTGGAGATGATCTTGTATTATTTCGACAAATTATTGAAGGTCATAATTTACAAGATTTTGCAAAAGGTACATCATCTGCAAAACAATTTACTGTTTCTTTTTATGTAAAAACAAATAAAACTGGAAATTATGTATGTGAATTATTAGATGATACAAATTCAAGACAAGTTTCAAAATCTTATACAGTTTCAAATACAAATTGGAACAGATATACTGTGACTTTCCCTGCTGATACTTCTGGTGCAATAGCAGATAGTAATGCTGCTGGTTTGTATGTTCATTTTTGGTTAGCTGCTGGCACTAATTTTACAAGTGGAACTCAGCAAACATCTTGGGCATCAAATACAAAAGCAAATAGAGTTAATGGATTAAACGTAAATATTGCAGACAATACTTCAAATGAATGGTTGATTACAGGAATACAATTAGAAGTAGGCAGCGTGGCAACAGATTTTGAGCATAGGTCATTCGGTCAAGAGCTTGCTTTATGTGAGAGGTATTATTATAGATTGACCTGTGACCAAGCAGGGCAAAGGTTTGGATCTGGTTTTCAAAAATCTGGTTCAGCAGCTTTTGTTATGATTCCATTTCCTACTACTATGAGAACAAGACCTACGGCTTTAGAAACTTCGGGTACAGCAAGTGACTATACTGTAGCAAGAACAAGTACTTATGAAGTTTGTAATGTCGTGCCAGTTTTTGAAGTTGCTTCGATTTTTAATTGTAATATAGGTACAAACCAAACTTCTGCAAGTTTAAATACTGGTCAAGGTGTTATGTTAAGAGCAAACACAACAAATTTCTTTTTAGGTTTTTCTGCGGAGTTATAACTATGAAATACAAAGAATTTAAAGATCCTGATACAATCACTCCAGAATCCACAAAAATTTATTTAAGAATAGAAGATGATGGTTCACAATCTATCTCATGTAGCGAAGATAATGAAGATTTTAAAGCATGGGTAGCAGAGGGAAATACACCCGAAGCTGCTGATTAATTAGTCTTTTCCATTTGTCTGGTCATCATAGACATGGTGACGTACAAAGGTGCTAGTGCCATAATTCCTACGAAGGTTATTATGGTTACAGGCACTAATGCTTTAGCAAAGGCTTCTCTCATACTATGGACGAAATATACTTACCAAACCTACCAGATACAAACTATATACTCAATCCTCCTAAAACAATTTTTGATTTTCCAGTAGCGGAGATACCTTATTTAGATCCAGTTCTTTTACCGAGTCTGGAACAAGTTCAGTCGGGCTTGGGAGAAGAGAAGGCAAAAACTTCTTCAGAAGAAGAGGAGCAAGACGAGGAAGTAACAGGTATAAAACAAGAAGTGATCCCAACGAACCTGCCAAAAAACTTAGAAAATACTTCATTAGAAACTGTAGGTACTTTTAATGTACCATTCTTCGGTGAGATGCCAATACCAGCACCAGAAGTAATTGCGTCAAGTGTAATCGCTGCTGGTACTGCAAGTATTGTCAGCGTTGGAGGTGGTATTGCTATGCAAGCAGTATTAGGTCAAATCAAGAAAATATTTAAAAAGATCTTTACTAAGGTTCTAAAGAAAGAGGTTAAGGATTTTCAAACAAAGAAGAATTAGCTTTTACATAACTTCGTATATTGATTACATCACTACAAATATATGCGAACTTAGATTTAGGATTTATCATGTAGCCTGATGCGTGAAGCTGTCCGCACTTCAAGATACGAACTAGCTGCTTATCATGCACTTGCTTGTCTAGTTCTTCTTTGGCTAAGTCTAGCTTTACTTTGGATAACTCGTTACAAGTTTGATTATCTCCTAATGGAATCATAAAAGACATTTGTACACCCCAACCTTCATTGATGCTATAGGTTTCTTCACCTTGAGCATCATTACCTGTATAAAAAGGAGTTACAGCCATAGTGGGTTGACTGCAAATTAAGTTTCCAAACTGTTGCTTACCTGTCATTCCATTATTGATATTCATATTCTGGTTGATAATACTTGAATTACCAACAGCATTAGGTTGAGCTTGTACGTTTGTATCGCCTTCAGCCTTTGCTTGGTTACTGGCTAAACACAGACAGGCTAGTAATAACGCTTGTAGTCGTAATCGCATCATTCTGTGTAATCTTTTCAGTCATTTGGTTTGCTGCTCTGGTAGTAACAGACAAAGACCAATCAGAAGTTACAGTCTTTGGTGTAAAGATTGCGTCTGAATGTGCTATCCCACCACTAGAAGCACTTGTAACTTCTATGTTTGAAGCTTCCCAAGTATTTAACGCTGCTCCGTATTTCTCTGTAACTACAGATCTTGTTATTGTTTGAGTAGTATTTTCTGTTCTGTTACTAGAACCAGTAGTCCAAGAAGGAACTCCATTGGCATATACAGGGCTAAATACAAACAAAGATAGTAGTAATAATTTTTTCATGGTTTTGGTTTTGTAGAGTCAACTTTAATAACATCAGGTTTACTTGTAATTAATTCTATTGGTTGCTTTATAATTATAGTTTGTTGTCCACTTGTGTTTGTATTATTAGTTGCTTCTCCTTCTTTCTTTTTCTTTTTTGCACCTGTAGCAGCACCAACAGAAACACCCCATCCAGCAAGAATATTTCCTAATAAACCTGCGGCAAAAGTGCTATCCACTCTAGGCTGGTCTGGAATATCAAGACCAAATAATTTATTAGGTAATTTAATATATCCAAGAGATAAGACGATCAAACACCAAGCAAGAATAGCTCCTTGTGCAGTAGTGCTAACTAAAAACATTATCTTTTCTTGATAGTCAGGTTTATCATCATCTAATTGCTTTTTATTTTCGATTGTCTTATCTGCCATAACTTGTTTTATTAGTCATACTATACATAATTATATAACTAAGCAATGCCAGAGGTTTATGGAGCGTTAATAGGTGCAGCAGCTACCGCTTTTGTTATGGTGCTATCCAACATGAGCAACAGAAGAGAAAAAACAATTATTGACATCTACACTAGATTAAACAAGTTATCGCAAGCGGTTAGTAGGCTGGAAGGCAAGATCCAATAGCGTATGCTATGTTTGAAAAAAAACTAATTATGTACAAAATACTAAAGCCTATTTTATTACGATTCCTTTCTACGACAGGATGTAAACGATTAATCTTAGATTTATTGCGGTCAATATGTAAGCAGACCTCCAATACATTGGACGACAGAGCAGTTGATTTACTAGAACAAAAATTATTTCCTAAAATGAACTAATGACCCATAAAGAATTTTTTGATATTCTTATTGGTAATCCTCCTCCCGAAGTAGAGCTTGAAATAGAAATAAAATGCAGAGAGGTAAAAGAATTACCTGATCCTGTAATCAAAGATTATTGTTGTGATCTTGTAAAACAAATAAGACTACAAGATATGTTACTTGTCGCAGCTTTAGTTCGAATCTCTGATACTGAAAGTAAATTACACAAGATTGAATCTCAATTAAAACGCTATAAAAATCAAAAGAAATTAGGTTTTATAGGTAAACTTAAGTATGTTTTATTTGGCAATAGACCTAAAAAGTGATTATATTAATTTAAAACGTAGTTCTCATGGATAAGAATTTTAAGATCCTAGAAAAGTTACACCTACTTCTAGCTAAAGAACTGACAGATAAGATCACAAGTGGTGAAGCAAAAGCTGGTGATCTAAACGTAGCGAGACAATTTCTAAAAGATAATGGTGTTGAGTGTTTACCTGTAGAGAAAAACCCTATGCAAGAACTAATGGAGAACTTACCAGACCTAGATGCTGTTCCTGTAGCTGATTTATAATTGCAACCTTTACCTAAAAAACTACAAGACTTTAGATATTTCTTAATCGTTACTTGGAGACATCTAAACCTACCAGATCCTACTCCTGTTCAGTTAGATATAGCTGAATACCTACAATATGGTGCTAGACGTAAAATCATTCAAGGATTTCGTGGTGTAGGTAAGAGTTGGATTACTTCTACTTACGTTGTGTGGCGACTTCGTATGAACCCACAACTAAAGTTCCTTGTAGTATCTGCCAGTAAAGACAGGGCCGATAACTTTACGACCTTTACTATGCGTCTTATCAATGAGATGCCAATACTTGCTGGATTGATTCCTAGTGACGACCAGAGAAATAGTAAAGTAAGTTTTGATGTAAGGCCAGCACAAGCTGACCATGCCCCCTCTTGCTCTTCTAGAGGGGTCTTAGGGCAGATGTCAGGAGCTAGGGCAGACGAAGTAATTGCTGATGACGTAGAAGTTCCTAATAATTCTTTCACTCAACCCATGAGAGACAAACTATCCGAAGCTGTAAAAGAATTTGAAGCGATACTAAAACCTAATGGTCGGATTACTTTCTTAGGTACTCCTCAAGTAGAAAACTCTGTGTACTTAACACTAGAAGAAAGAGGATATGAAACACGAATATGGACTGCACGTTACCCAGAATTAAAAAACAACTACGGAGATAGACTTGCTCCTAAAATCCTCAAGGAATTAACAGAAGGTCTAGTCCAACCAAAAGACCCTGTAGATCCGATTAGGTTCTCTGCACAGGATCTTATGGAAAGAGAAGCTTCCTATGGTCGTAGTGGCTTTAACCTGCAATTCCAGCTTGATACAACCCTCTCAGACCAAGATCGTTACCCATTAAAAATAAATGACCTTGTGATAATGCCAATAAACAAAGAATTTGCTCCAGAAAAAGTAATTTGGTCTAACTCTCCCGAATATGTAATCACCGATCTGCAATGTGTAGGCTTCAATGGCGACAGGTTCTACCGACCTGCTCAACAATTCGGAGACTTCATAGAATATACAGGCTCAGTTATGTTCGTTGACCCCTCAGGGAAGGGAAAAGACCAGACCGCTATAAGCTGTGTAAAGATGCTTAATGGTAATTTATACGTAACTGAGTGTTTAGGACTCTCTGGGGGCTATTCTGACGCTGTTCTGGAGAAGATTAGTAAGATTGCTAGAGATAATCAAATCAATACTATCCTCGTAGAACAAAACTTTGGTGGTGGTATGTTCGCTGAACTTCTAAAACCTTTCCTAATGCGATTCCACCCCTGCCAATTAGAAGACGTTAGGAACAATAAGACTAAAGAACTGCGAATAATAGATACCTTAGAACCTGTAATGAACTCTCATAGACTAATAATCGACCAAAAGGTAATAGAAAAAGACTTCCGTTCTAACTCTCAAGAAACACCAGAGCGGAGATTAAAGCTTCAACTTGTCTATCAACTATCTCGTATATCAAGACATAAAGGTTCTCTAGTACATGATGACCTCGTTGATTCCCTAGCAGGTGCAGTTGCCTACTGGACCGAATATATGGCTCAAAATGAAGACCTAAATATATCTAAAAGAAAAGATGAACTTCTCTCAGTACACACAGATAACTGGAACTCTCTCCTAAACAACACAATATCTCAATCAGCCATGGGTATGTCCATTACTCAGATAAGAAATTCTAATGTATCTACCGATGGATTCATAAGTGACGCTTATTAGGTTGCACTATAGGAGAGGGGAGCTAAAAAGACACACTAAGATAACACTAAGACCAAGGAAGACCAAAAGAAGACTGCTGCCTTCCTGAAAAAAATTTAGTTCCAAAAATTTCAAGGGGTTTACGTATATACAAAAAGACCATTTTCCCCATCAATAAAATAAAAAAAATCAAGAAAAATCAAGACTATTTCATTAAATTCTTTGATATAACTAAGATCTCATAATATATATAATATTATTTGATAGTATTCTCTTATTATTGATTCTTTTTGATTGGCTTATATGTCTTTATGTAATCGATACGAGGGTCTATTGTTACATTATGTAAACATTAATATACATAGTGATAGCAAGGGAAGAAGAAGAAGTTTGTATTGAAGCCTTGCAATAGGCAACAGTATATGTAATGATACCAATATCGGATTCAAACCAATCCGACCTAATCAAACTAAGAACCACACTATGACAACAACAATTAAAGTATCTACTAGATCAGCTTATGGTCAAA
>Ga0098041_1000088_pt1 | contig 36867 bp, 30 predicted proteins | sample 8_EtaG_FD_77066 | JGI IMG/M metagenome (GOLD analysis project Ga0098041, IMG submission 77066) | Marine viral communities from the Subarctic Pacific Ocean - 8_ETSP_OMZ_AT15162 metaG | ecosystem: Environmental > Aquatic > Marine > Oceanic | place: Pacific Ocean | collected 2015-01-08
AATGATTGCTATGATAGGGAGAAAAGACCCTAAAAACACATTAGCTAAAGTAAAGCTCACTATTAAAAATGGTGATACCCCTGAAGGTATAGCTCGAATTAATGATAAAATTGTAAAAACTATCCCTACTTAATATAATTAAAGTATGGCAAGTGGTTACTTAAGATTAATGCTCGATTCGGCCCGTCGTTGTGCCGCAGCTACCCAAGACGCAGCTGAAGATGCAAGGAAAGCCTCTGAAGAGGCCCGTCACGAAGCTCAGGAAATTGACCAAATGGCCCAAGACGCTGCTTCAAAAGCTGTGGAAGCTAGTGAGAGAGTCAAGGTTTTAGAGGCTAAGGTTCTCAAGCATGATAACATGGGAGAAGTTGAATCGGTTTAAATCATTCGCTTCTTTATGGACTCTATTATGTCAATTTGGTTTTCTAACCTAATATAATTAGTAATTATAGTAGCCCTTTGGTTCCGCACTTGAGTATCAATACTTAAGCCCCTTTCTTGAAGAGGACAAATTATATCAGAAATAAAATCAAACATGCCCCGCTGGTTTAAAAACTTCCAATATAAATCTTCTGTTCCACGCTCGCACTCTAAAAGAACGTCCATATCGCAGTCCATATGGGCGCAAGATAAAACATACCTAAATGGCAAAGATTCTGTTGGCGGCTCAGATAAAGGGGCGCAAACTATTAAGTTCATATAAAATATTACACTTATGACTCCAACCAATTTAGTAAATGATATCCCTATTACTCAGGATGGCTTTGGCCATATCAGCTGCATTGTAGAGATACCTAAAGGAACTAATACTAAATACGAATATAACGAAAAATATAATATATTTGAACTCGATCGGTGTCTTGTTTCCTCGCTCCAATACCCTATTAATTACGGATTCATAACACAAACTTTCGCACTTGATAATGACCCTTTAGATGTATTAATTTTTAATCACGACCCTATCGACAGAGGGAGCTTGGTGAAATGTCGCGCTCTAGGAGTTTTAGACTTTGTAGATAATGAGGAAATAGACTACAAGGTTATAGCCGTTCCTCACTGGACCCCAAAATCCCGTTACCCTAGACTGAGCTCTATCGAAGCGGAGCATCTTAAAATATTTAAACAATTTTTTCGTATATACAAAATAGATAAATCAAGCACTGTTAAAGTCGGTGAATGGAAAAACGGAAAAAAAGCCTCCACGGTAGTTTTGGATGCTCACGATAGATGGAATCAACAACAAAAAAATAGCAATGTTTGACAATATAACTGTACCTAAATCTTACTTAAGAAGCCTGTTAACCAAAAAGCAGGAGAAACTAGTCGATAGAACTGACTTCCAAACGAAGAGCCTAGAAAACTCTCTCTTCAATTATAAAATATATAAACAAAAACTTTTTTTAAATCACCCTGAGAAAGTAAACCCAAAAGAACGATGGGTAAAAGTTTGTTATTCAGGGAAAATAACCTTTTACAATCTACTTAAGGAAGAAAGCGATAAATCTTATTGGGTAGTTTTCAGTTTTACTTTTAATAAAGGGTTAGTAGATAAAAAAGAGCTTATAACTTTTGAAGCTCATCAGCCTCACAAAGAACAAAACCCTCAAGAAATAGCCTTTAGAAGAACTTTTAAATATAAATTTTTCCGTAGGTTTCTTTCGTTTCTGACACGACTCCATTATTGGGCCTCAGCGAAAACGCTAACACCTGCGTCGACCCCATCAACCGTCTCAAAAAAAGAAAAATTAAGCCTCTGGAAACATTCGTAAACATGAATGAAAGAGAGCTTTACAATATTAGAACTTCTTCTGGTTACAACTATTATCATGCTGATTGCATCTTTCTCTCTTCAAACATATATGAATGCAAAGAGGTCAGGACGAATTGCAGCGTGTAAGACATATAGAAAACAAGTAGAAACTTTCCACTATATGCCCGAATACGATTTTAGCACTTACTCAGCTAAAAGCCCTGAAGACATAAAGCTGTTGGTAGAAACCTATAATCAGTGCTATAATTGCCACACAACAGCTGGAATCCCTTACTACTACGCCGAATAAAATGAAAAAACTCATCTTTTTACTTTCTCTAACGATGGCCTCTGCTGCTGATAATCAGTATACAGGCATTACCACCCGTAACGCCTTCTCTCTAGGTAAAGATTTTTTACCTCCTGCTCCGCTCGTAGTAAAGACTAATGCTCCTCCTATTAAATTAAATCTCACGGGAATTATGAAGTATAAGAATCTCACTAACGTCTTCCTTTATTCTAAAGATATTCCTAAAAGGTTCCTTACCCTTAGTAATAAAAAAAGGAGTGATAGCGGCATAGAGCTTTTAAGTGTTAAGAAAAACCTCGTAAAAATAAATAATAACGGCGTCGTCGAAACTCTCTCTTTTGAGATTAATAAAATACCTAATATAATTGGCCCAGCCCCCATTTTTAATCGCCCCACTGTGATAAAAAAGGATAAAAAAGATGATAAAAATAAAAATAAAGAAGAAGAGCGCCGAGAGAATATCGCTAAAGCGATAGAAAAATATAGAAAAGAGAGAGACAAAAGCAAATAAATATAAAGCATAATGGAATTTATTGATTTAAAATCTCAATACAAAAAATACAAAAACGCCATTGATAAACGTATTCATTCAGTATTAGATCACGGAAAATATGTAATGGGGCCTGAAATAGAAGATCTGGAAGAAAAACTAGCCAACTTCACTAAAGTTAAGCATTGCGTTACAGTAGGCAGCGGCACTGTTAGTTTAGAAATCGCTTTAAGAGCCTTAGATATAGGGCCGGGAGATGAGGTTATAACGGTTCCTTTTACTTGGATTAGTACTGCTGAAGTAGTCATGGCGGTAGGAGCTACCCCAATCTTCATCGATATTGAGCCTGAAAGCTACAATATGAATCCTGATCTTTTAGAGGCAGCAATTAATAAGAACACTAAAGCTATTATCCCTGTCAGCCTATTTGGTCAGATGCCCGATTTAGAGAAAATTTGTTCTATCGCAGATAAGTATGACATACCCGTTATTGAGGATGCCGCTCAGAGCTTTGGAGCAACTCGCCATGGCAAGAAAAGTTGCGGTGCTACCTTGATTGGCAGTACGAGTTTTTTTCCGGCCAAGGTATTTGGATGTTACGGAGATGGGGGAGCCATCTTCACTGACGATGAAGAACTAAGCTTAAAATTTAAATCTATAAGAAATCATGGAGGCATTGTCCGAGGATACCATGACCGAGTAGGAATGAATGGACGCTTTGATACTATCCAAGCCGCAGTCCTATTAGAGAAGCTCATTCACTTCCCTCAAGAAGTCAAAGACCGCGCAAATATTGGGGAAAGATACTCTACGCTCCTCGCAGATACTTGCGCCACTCCAATTGTATCCCAAGGAAACACTCACGTTTATGGACAGTATACAATTAGAATAAGAAACAGAGATGAAGTAAGGGGTACACTTCAGAAGAAGGGTATACCTACGGCAATATATTACCCCAAATGCTTACACCAACAACCAGTTTTTTCTTCTCTCCCTTGGTGGAAGACGAATGATCTAGGGGATTTCCCAGTCGCAGAACTGGCCTCTAGTGAAGTCTTGAGTCTCCCTATGCATCCTTTCCTTAAAGAAGAAGAACAAAATAAAATAGTGGAGGCTATTAAAAATGAAGCATGATTTATTTATCACTGATTTGTGGGAGTTCGATTTCCCCTATCATAATCAATTTAAGCCTCAAATTTTAAATTTTATCAAGTCATCTAATGAGGCTGAGACCCATTTAGAAAATGGCTCGAATGCTCCTTCTCTCGACTCATATGGGGGTTACGAGCTAGACATAGAAAGCGATAAAAGTATTGTCTCTTTTTTTGATATACAAATAAGAAAGCTATTAAAAAAAATCCAAGACGCTCACGAATGGGAACCCGGGGAATGGATAAATATAGATCCTTGGCTCAATATAAATAAAAAAGGAAGCTTTAACCCCCCTCATATTCATCCGGGTAATGATTACTCTGGAGTTTATTATGTTTCTTTTCCCCCTAACTCAGGTAAAATACATTTTTTAGATCCTCGCCCCCAGCATAGACTCAGTTCACCTAATCCAGCCCATAAAGAAGGGACTAACTGGTACGCTACCAAAAATCCATATGATAGTAGTATTTTTACCTACGACGTAACAGAGGGTAAAATAATAATTTTCCCTTCTTGGTTAATGCATTACGTAGACCCTAATCCCGCTGACGATCTAAGAATATCTATAGCTTTTAACGTTAAATTTTTTCAAGAAGAGAGTAATGATAGTACCAAAAAGTAAATTAATCGCATTCGTTAACTTGGTAAACGAATGTTGCGCGGTAATGAAAGAAGATTACGTTGGGGATTGGTTAAATAAACCTAATCCCGATTTAAACATGGATACCCCTCTTGATGTCTTTAATCATGAAGGATCAGAAGGAGCGAATAGAATTTATAGGCTTCTTTATTTTATAGACATAGGGGAAGCCGACCTTTAATTATTCAGGAACGCTACTCACTATAGCACTTGTCCCGTCAGGGAAACGAGTCCTAGTTACTAAATAAACAACGCCTGCTACTGTCTCTTTTTGAGTAAAGTTGCCTACCCGTGTTGAACTCGTAGGTGTATCATTTTCTTCAACTATATTAAACTCAACCACAGAAGCGTCCAGTATGACTTCAAATTCACCGATGTTTTGATTGGTCCCACCAGACAATAGAATGTTCGTCATCCCTCGAGCCTCTATACCTTCTGTAGGTACAAGAGCGGTTATCTTGTTGCTTGAATTTATGGTGAATTCAGCTTCTAGGTTTTCCCCGCTAGGTATTTGAAAATATACCCCCGAGACAACCCTAAAACCTTCTCCAGAAATTTCAACATTTGAACCCGTCACGCCCCTAGCAGGCCCGTAACCAGTTGCATTTACTCGAGTTCCTGTAATTATATATTCATTAGGAAACACATTGATCTGTTTCGCTAAATAGTCTTCAGACTCGCTATCGTAAAAAGCAGAAGAGCTGGTCTGTGGGTCCCAAGAATTGACGAGGAATAATTGACCGGTTCCTATAAAACTATTGTCTGGCCTAAAGGTGAACTCAGAATAGATCGTATTAGGATCGCTTCCTATTCCCGAACCAGTCGCAAAACTATCAGTAGAATAAAGATGAACACCATTCCGTGAGTCCCCATTTCCTGTCCCGCTTATCCCTACGGCTAAATTACCGGAAATAAAGCTAGTCTGAGCATTTATTCCCGATATAGTTACTGTGCTGCCTGTTTCTATTTTATTATTAGAATCAAATCCAGTTACCCCACTAACAACAGTTAATGGAGAAAAACCATCAAGAATACCAGCGCTCCCATTTCCCCTGCCACTTATCCTCAAGTCACCCGGCCGAACGCCCGAAGGCACTTTGGCTGATACCAATTCCATCTGACCAACACTAGAACCCACTGAATCTAAGCCTGTAAAAAATCCTCCAGTTATACTTGAGAAATCCACAATAAGCCCTGAAACGTTATCCCCGCTTATATTCAAGACCTCCCCCGGAAGCAAATAATTATTTGCACCTGAAACGTTTGTAACGTTTATAGGATAAGGGCTTTCTGTTTCTCTTGATTTAAAGTCTTTTAAGATAAATTGACCGCTCCCTGTGTTTATCCCCTTAGGTACGTTAAATTTTAAATTTGAAGCTTCTTGAGAGACAAAATTGTTAATTGAGAAAGTAGTATTAGACCCAGAAAAAGTCACTCCCGTAACAAGACTCATAAAATCTCCCGTCACAGTTAACACATCCGACTCTTTAAATACCTGCGTCGAATCAAAAGTATCTGGCGCATCCCCCTGACCTAAAAAGTATCCACTAATAGTTGGCTTTGATGGAGAAATATTTATGATTCCTGTGCTGGAAACAAATCCGCCGCTTGTATTTACAGTGATTATATCACTTGCAGTTCTTTTAGGTATATTAAAACTGATTCCAGTGTGAGAGACTTGAGTGAAGGAAGGGACCACCTTTTCTCCTATCTTTAAACCACTAGGTCTAATGCCTGAAAAATACCCCGATACCACAACAGGATCTCCATATTCCCCACTTACTATAGATACTCCACTTAAAGTCGGCCCAAAAAAAGTAGTTATTGCTTCTAGTGAGCTGCTTCCTCTTTCGTTAGTCACCCTTAACCTATAATTGTTTCCTGTTTGAAAATTATTAGGATAATTAAATATTATTTCGTCATGGCCTGCAGAATAACCGCTAACTTCTACATTGCCTCTAAAGTTCGCAGGTGCTACATTGGTATTATAAAGCCTTATTATAGAGCCCGAATACATTCTCGCTCCATATATAGTTCCTGTTGAACCCGGCTCGACATCAGTATCTGGAATAACTTTAGATATAGAAGGAGTCCCATATACAAAAAATCCATTAGTTATACTTCCTGTGCCGTAATACCCTGAAACATCTATGTCTAAAAATCCCCCTGCTACATTAAAATTAGAAGTGTCCGGAACTATCGTTGTAATACTTTTACCGGGTTTATTTACAATGATGTTTTGAGTCTGGAACTCAGTGCCAACTCCAACGTTACCCCCCCTAAAATTAACCCCTGTTATCCCATATAAATTGTCCCCTTCTAATGTAACAGATTGCTGCCCTACCCCTGAAATTGGAGCTACTCCGGTTATTTCAGGAGAAGGGATACCGGGCCTAAAACTAACAGAAGAAGAGTAAGCCTCAGGATAGCCATTAGAAAATAAACCCACAAGGCTTGTTAATATCGTGGGGCCAGTAGCTATATTTCCGCCAGATAAAGTTATGTCTAATCCCGTAGGTATATGCCCTTGCAGCCTATTATATCCTCCCGCGTCAGTTATTAATTTAAAATTACCGGTTTCGGCACCTACCGAAACTAAACATCCAGTTCCATCTCCCTCTCCTGTATAAAAGATCCCTGAGCTAAAATTAGTGCCACTTATAGTAGCTACTTCTCCTAAGTTTATTCCCGGCGTAATACCGACTATTTCAGCATACGGTTTAAAAAGAAGATTACTTTCCGCATCTACGCTAACCCCACTTTGAAGAAGAAGCTTAGGAACCCCCCTAACGTTTCCTGTAGGGACCGTAGCCTTTACTCCCGTTGATCCCAATGAAGTAAAAGAAGTAAAAATAATATCATTTACCTCTATCCCTGTGACCCCCGACATTCCCATCCCTTCAATTATCAATTCTTCTCCAGCTATAATTTGCCCCGAGTTTAAACCAGTGACTGTAGGTATAGGTAAAAATTTATTATAAGTCTTCCCACTGGCAAAAGATTGATTCCCATTAAGCCCGGTTCTTAAAGATGAAAAAACTGTAATCTCATCATAGGTAGCTCCAGAAGGCACTATAGTTTCAATTACATTTTCTGAAATTACATTAAACGTTCCCGACCGACCTTCTCCGCTGCCGAAATTTACATCTGTTATTTGGTAAAAATTTTCTCCACTTAGTTGCAGAATGTCTCCCGCTTTTCCACTGACGAAACCTGAAGTCATCCCACTTGCCACTACTTGACTTAGCGAATCCAAGACTATATCAATTTTTCCTAATCCTAAAACCCCATCATTCGTTTCTACTGTAAGCTCTTCAGTTATCGCGCCCGGCGGAATCAACCCTGAGACTCCCGTTGTTCCCAGATATACTAACGCCTCCAGTAATTCTTCCCCTACCGCCACATTTCTAGTGAAGTTCATATTAGAACCACTTAGAATAAATCCTCTTTTAGGGTTAAATACTGGCATTTTAGATATTCCCCTCCGAACCCGTAGTCCCGATTCCTACGCAGCCAGCTGCTCCATAACTGTCAATAATATTATTAACAAAAACGCTAGTGCCTTGAGTTGCGCCTTGAGTTACATTCACGCTCTGCTTAATATAATCTCCAATCGCAGAAGCTAAGTTTCTTTGCCTTAATAAACCAGAGCACGTAAAATTCTCCACTACTACTTCTGCATCATTTTTTAAATCTACTGATATTCTCGCAGTATTTCCATCAATAGGCAGATACCCTATAGGGTTATCGGTCTCAAAATTCATATTAACTGTTTTAGGCCCAAAAGAAACAGCGCTTGGCTTTGTCTCATTCATGAGATAAACAGGCTTAACTTCCGCTACATAATTATATGTTCCTGCTACAAATTCTTCTGGCTGAGCTGCTACACCAGAGGTTGTAGAATCTTCTATTGGTATGTAATGAGTTACATTAACGTTTCTTGAGTTTAAAACTTGAGTCCCGGCAATAGCTGCTTCATTAGTAGGCGAAAACACTCCACTTAATTGATCAAAAAAAGTAACAGTAGCATTTGCTATAGCAGGGGAGTTTGGATTAAAATTTACTGAATAAGATGTTAGGTACCCACTATCAAAAGTTAAGCCTCCGAAATTCCCTGAGAGCACTTGACTTTCTTTTATGGGTATCTCTCCTTGGCCAGTAATAAAGGATTTGAAGTAATCTCTACCTGTCAGGTAATAGTTGAATGAGAGCTGGCCGCCTATTCCATTAGATGCTGAATAATCATTAGTGTTTCTTTGCCTTATGGTATAATTAGGCTGTATGCTTGTGCCGAGAGACAGATTAGCATCGGAAGCTAGAATTTCGTTTCCATTAACTTGTAGTTTTGCGTTAGAGGCAGTATAAAACACATTAATAAGCGGCGGTTAAAGTCTTTTGACTTCTTATTATATCATCTAAACCCACAGACACAGAACTACTTATTTGTTTAGCGTTTACTACTTTTACCTTCATTCCGCTAAATGTTCCAGTGCTCCCACTACTAGCTAGCCCGGGATCGAGACCTTTTACATCTATCACGTAACTTCTCTCTATACCGGTATAAGTTAGCCCTGAATCGAAAATATCTTCTGTCACATTTATACTTTCAGAAGCTGTAGTATAATAAGTGCAAGTAGGAAACTCTTGGCCTATTTTATAAAGAGGGTTATGGTTAAAACTTATAGAATAATCTGCACTATAAATAGTCCCCGTCTGTCTTTCTTGAGAACTAGGAGTTACTGAATCATCATAAATTACAGTATTCATTATTGGAGGCATTTGAGTATATCTACCATGCCCTATACCAGTAACTATAGAAGCCCGCGCTCCCTCAGTTCCTACATTACCAGCTTGAGTCGTTGCATTCGCAGCAAGTCTTCCACTTACTGGTAAAAAAGTCCCACTTCCAAACAAAGTGAAAGAGGCGCTAGATGAAGAAACAGAATTGGATGTAACATTAAAACTATAAGAATTAAGAAAACCTATGCCGCTTACTCCCGCGCAAGTTATTCTAACTCCGCTGGCGTACGAATCTGTAGAATTTTTAATACCACTAGCAAGCCCGTTAATAATGTTTCCTTGTTGCGCAAAATAAGAACCCGTAATGGTAGTAAGAAAGTTAAATGAAATATCCCCAATACGAGGCCCACTTGGAAGCTGTCCCAACGGACCCTTCCGACCCACACTATAAAGAGGAGAAATAGAGTTAGAGAAATTAATAGAGCAATCTGAAGCCATTAATACCTCTCCCTCATTCGAGGCGAGGTCCCGTACCTGAACCGCTGCTTTATCGTAAAATATTTGTGCCATGACCTTTTCCTTTTTTTTATTACACTATTTTTCCCTCAAAATGAAAGATCTTAGGTTGAAATTCATCTTTACATTAGAGTCTACGCCCCCATTGAACGATTCTGACGTTAATAACATATTGTCAAAGTCATACCTTAATAATATATCGTGAGAATCATTTTTTTTCAAAGTTATCACTGTATTTTTGAAAACTGTTTCATCAGGACTTAACCTCATACTCTTTATCTCATAATCATCTACCTCTAATTCAAAATTAACATTCACTTCTATTGGGGTTCCAGCTATGACTCCAGTAGGCTGATCAATACCTAACGCATAAAGAGGCACTCGGGGCGTAGCTATATTTACATCAAAAGAGCTTACTCTATTAGTGCTAAAAGTATCTAAGTTTATCTCCATAGACCCATAACTAGTAATATTTAAGCTAGGAGACGTGGATGAAGTCTGCTCCCATGAGTCAAATTTAGCCCCTGTTCCAAAGTTTCCATAAATCACTGAATTAGTTGAAGTCTCAGGAATTTGCCCAATGCCACACTTAACTGAATAGGTTTCTAAATACCCTTCTGTGAAGTAAAACTGCTTAGCTCCATAGTCCACAACCCCACTAAAAGGGAAAGTCCCCGTAAAATTTTGCATCAAATCCCTAGAATATCCTGCATTCGGAGGTAAAAGCTGAGTTAATATTGTACCCACCTCTAAATTAGCCTGTTGAGGACCTTGTGGGTAGTAATCTATAGCTCCTCCTATACCTAAAGCTGTCGTAGGTTGAGCTGCTGAGCTATAAGAAGCGCTTAAAGATTGAATTCCTTGTATTCCGCTGCCGTTAATCGTGAGCTTCTCCGCTTCCCGTGTTATTCTTCCTAACATTACCTTATCTTTATTTTACACTCTTTTTTGTGTGTAATATAATAAATAAAGGATTAAGGAAAAATGGCAGATAGTATATATAACGTACCAGAGCACAATAGCAGCAATACATATGCTAAAAATGCTATAGTTTTTACGCAAGATCCCATTCAAGCAGGTACTGGAGCCCCTAAAAACATTAAATATTATTACGCGAGGCAAGCTGTCCCAGCTTCTACAACCATCACTACAACTAGTTATTGGGGAGGGTACACCACCGCAAGCGTTACTCCGGGGCCACGGAATAAAACTCTTCCTCAGTTTATTTGGACCCCTTCTTACAATTTGTCCGTTAATCAGCAACCTAAAGTAAACTCTATTGTATTAGGCAATGGATACGAACAAAGGATTCCAGATGGAATTTATAACAATTTAATTAGACTAGACCTGTCTTTTGACATGAGGACTGAGCTTGAAGCTCGAGCAATAGCTCATTTTCTTCGCGCAAGAAAAGGTTCGGGCAGTTTTGCTGTCCAATATCTTCCAGAAATTTATCTAGACACTGCAAATTACGTTAAAAGGTTTTATTGCCCAACGTTTAATACCAGTTTTGCATTTCATGACAATTATACAATTAAAGCTACTTTCGTAGAGACTAATAACTAAAATGCCCGATTTTGACAATCCTACCCCTGCTCAATTACAAAGCTCTATAAAATCTTTAAATTTTGAGCTATCTAACCTTGAACCCTCATCTATGGTCACCTTGTTTGAGATTGATGTATCAGACTTAATGAGAGACAAAGATATAAATATTCAAAGCGATGCCAAACATTTAGGTTTAGATGAAAATACTGTCAGCGACGGAATCTTAAGGTTTCATAACAATATTAAAGTATTTAATTCTTATGTCGTATGGCAAGGTAAAACCTATGTTCCCGCCCCGATCCAAGCAGAGGGTTTTGAATCAAGCAGTAGAGGGACTTTGCCTCAACCTACTCTTTCTATTAGTAGCCAGTCTGAAACAGGGAACGATCAATTAGCTCTTTTAAAATATGAAATTAGAAAAATAGGAGACCTTATTGGAGCTAAGGTAACTAGAAAAAGAACCTTCGCCAAATACTTAGACTCGGTAAATTTTGGACGTAATGCTGAAGCAAAAATTGGTCGCAACAGCAATATGCTGCCAGATGGGTATGAGCCTGATCCTTTTGCTTATCTCCCTAGTGATGTTTATTTTATCGAAAGGAAACAATCAGAAAATAAAACAATGCTTAGTTATCAACTTTCCTCTGTTCTTGATTTAGAAGGAACGAAGTTACCTAAACGTGTTATATTGGCTGATAAATGCGTTTGGCAATACCGAGGAATAGGATGTTGGTATCAGGCACCGTATGAGGACGAATTTAAAGATGACCCCTCAAACAACGAGCTGAACTACCCGACTAATGTCCCCCCTCTCTTACAAAAGGCACAAGTAAAAACTTTAAAAGCTGAAGGTTTAGGACCGGACTTGATCCCGGCCAAAAAAACTTTTGTTGCCGCTGGTACAGCATGCGGGATGCTGAAGAGAGCTGCGCCTATCGCTACGGATTCCGATGAAGAGATCGATAAGGTTATTGGAACGGCCTTAAAGGCAGATAAAGGAGAATTTGGGAAGGTGAATGGTGAACCTGCCTTCCCTAGCGACGGCTATAATAAAGGAGACTTTGTTTATATTATAAAAGATGATATTAAATATTATTTTGTGTGTCGGCTAGCCAACGGCCAAACCGGCCCTGATTCTGCTATCTCTCCCCCTAACTCTACTTACTGGGTTGCGGATGAATGCTCTAAATCTTTAACGGGATGTAGAATGAGATGGGGATCTGGATTACCAAAAAGTAAAGGGGCACAAACATTTATTGAAGGAGAAGATCAGCCCCTACGAAAAGGCAAGCTACCTTATGGAGGATTCCCCGCCGCTAAAAAAATGTCTAGGTTAAGTTAATGATTGAAGAAAATATAAAACAAAAAATAAAACACCACGCTCTAGCAGAAAATCCTAGAGAATGTTGCGGAGTTGTAGTCTCTCAACAACCTCAATCTCTTGTATTTGAATGTAGAAATGTTTCGGACACTCCTAAAAAAACTTTCTCTTTAAGCCCGGTTGATTATTTACACGCCTCACGCAAGGGTAAAATAAAAGCTATTTATCATTCTCACCCCAATGAAAATAAAACATTTTCTAATTATGATATTTTAAACAGCCAATCCCATCAACTCGATTATGTTCTTTATAACATACCTTCTGATTCTTTTTCTTTCTTTGATTATAAAAAGAATAAAACTTTTATTTATAACAAACCTTTTAAAACGCAGACCGCAGATTGCTATTCTTTAGTGAAAGAATATTACCAAAAATTAGATATAAATTTGTTAGACGAGCAAAATAGCAGGACTAACCCGGATTGGCATACCCAAAATCCGAATTTAATAGAGAAAATTTTTAAGTTAAATACAAGTAAAAACAAACATCTTTTCCATCAAGTGAATACAAACGAACTAAAAAAACATGACATTTTATCTTTTGAATTAGTGGAAGGGAAAGGCCCTATCCATGTGGGGGTTTACTTAGGAGATAACACCTTCACGCATCATCCAAGAGGAAAATATCCGTGTATTGAGCCTTTAAATAGAACTTACAAAAAAAGAATTCATTCTATATTTCGATATGAAAAATTTAACTAAAATTACAATTCATGGAGTTTTGGCTGAGCAGTTAGGACGCTCAGAATGGAATTTGTCTGTAGATAGCGTTGGAGATGCCGTAAGAGGAATCGAGTGTAACACAAAAAATTTTTTCCGGCAGTTATTGGAAAACGACAAACAAAATATTAAATACAGAGTTTTAATAAATGACCAAGATTTTGCAATTGAAGAAGGTAAAGATATAAATAGTGAGGAAGGGCTAATGTCTTCAGAACTGGTTATGAAAAAACAAGGTATTAAAACTATAGATATAGTACCGGTTATTGAAGGCGCAGGAGACTGGATTACTATTATAGCAGGAGTTTTTTTAGTGGCTAGCGGGTTAGGAGCATTCGGGGCCGGAGGTTTGCTAGGCGCTTTAGGTGGAGGCGCTATGGCTCAAAGCGCCTTGATACTTGGAGGTATAGGATTAATTGCAGCCGGGGTGACAAACCTTTTAACAGAAATGCCTAAGTTTGGAGACTTTAGAGAAATTGAAGGAGGGGGAGCTAAGTCTTATCTTTTTAATGGTCCTGAAAACACAGTTAGAGAAGGCGGCCCTGTGTTTGTAGGGTATGGAAGGCTTTTAGTCGGAAGTCACGTTATCCAAAGCTCTGCTGATGTTGTAGATATTGACGCCGAAATTAAAAAACCAAGCTCTAAATGGGGAGAAACTAAGTACGGGTTAAAATATAATATACCTAATCAAATAGACACATCTAGCTGGAATGGCTAAGGATTAAATAAAATGGGTAAGAAAAAACATAATAAATAAAGGATTAAGGAAAAATGGGAGAAAAAAAAGGAAGACCGCAAATAGTAGATATAGCAGCGGTAAGAAAATATGTTGGCTCAGAAGATGTAGCTAACAAAGGCCCTCAGTATGTTGTATCTCGTTCTTATTCAGAGGTAGTAGACCTTATTTCAGAAGGAACTATAGAGGGGCTAGCCAGCGGTAAATATACTTATAAATATGATCCATCTAATGCAACAGGATGGAAACAGGTTAATTTTGATGTATATACGGCCACAGGAACCAACGCATCAGACACGGTCATGAGTGAGGAATTAGGGTTTTTAAGGTCCGTCTATTGGAACGAAGTTCCTTTAGTTGATAAAGATGGATATTATAATTTTCCTTCTATTAACATTAATTATGTTAAAGGAAATCCTCTAGGGGACGTCCCTAAACTTGGAGCCGATTTACCCGGATACGGAGATCTTGATTCCAATGAACAACTCGACCTTTCAATAACTAGAGCGGTGGGAGAGAGACTTTACGGACCAGAAGTAAAAGGAGGAGACGCTAGCCCAACCTCTACAAAACACGCCGTATTAAAAGGCGATATAGATAAATATGCTAAAACGTACACTATCCTGAACAAGGAGTGCTCCTCTATTCAAGTTAATATAAAAGTTGCAGCCCTTCTTGAAAATATTATGGCGGGGCCGAAGACCTATAAAAAATCAAAATACCTCCGGGCTTGCGCAAAAGCCTCCACTGGATACGGAGATACAAAAGCAAGAACTGTGGAGTACAGTATTTATTATCAACCTATGTTTGACACTAAGTTCTCTAATGAAACTCAGACTAACCTTAACAAAAGCACACTTTCTTCTTATAAATGGACTCTCGCTAAAAAAGAAACAATAACTGGTAAAATAGACGAACCTTATATTCGAACCACGCCTATTGATGTGTCACAAGCAGGGTTTATGGATAAAGAGGGATTTGAGGGTTGGAGGATAAGAATAGTTAGGACAACTCCGGAATCCTTGACTTCATTTTTAAGAAATCAGACTTTTGTAGACTCTCTTGTAGAGGTATACGGAACTAAACTGATCTATCCTTATTCTTCTATGGTTTATAGCCTCTTTGATGCTCGGAATTTTCAAAGAATGCCTCATCGAGCCTATGACACTAAACTCATGAAAGTTAAAGTGCCTAATAACTATAATCCTATTTTAAAAAGCTATGGCAAAAGTGACGGGGCTGGAGCTCTTAAAGAAAACTGTACTCTTACAGAAGAAAATGCGGGCGCTTCTAATTACAAAATAACCACATGGGTGCGCTCCACTGTCGACCCTAAAGACTCTGTATGGGATGGGGAATTCAAAAAAAATGAGAATGGAGAGTACGTAGAACAATGGACTGATAATCCAGCTTGGTGTTTTTATGACTTGCTAACTAACCCGCGTTATGGCCTCGGTGAATATATAAATTCTTCAAATATTGATAAGTGGGCTTTATATGAAATAGCTCAATATTGCGACGAGTTAGTTGATGACACTTATGGTGGATTTGAACCTAGGTTCACTATTAACTATATTATTACATCCCGGGAAGAAGCTTTTAAAGTCGTCAATGATTTAGCTTCAGTATTTAGGGGTTTAGCTTATTATGCTAATGGTAGTATTTTTTCCGCTCAAGATAAATATAAATTACCAGTTTATCAATTCAACAACTCTAATGTCGTTGATGGCAATTTCACTTATTCTAGTTCGTCAAAAAAAGCCAGACATACTGTAGCTATAGTTCGTTATAACGATAAGAAAAATTCTTTTCAACCAGCTATTGAATACGTAGAAAATGAGGAAGCTGTTAGAAGATACGGTATAAGAGAAATACAAACAACAGCTTTAGGTTGCACAAGTAGAGGGCAAGCAAGGCGATTCGCCAAGTGGATATTAGCTAGTGAAGCTGAAGAGACAGAGACAGTTTCATTTACAGCTGGGTTAGAGGCCAGTTATTTGCGCCCGGGAGACGTCATACAGATTTACGATAATAACATTAGCCCTTTAAAATACAGCGGAAGAACTAATATAGTTCGCCCTTTAACTATCAACAAAAGTAGAGCTTTAGCTTATGACTTTGAGGGAAGCAATAACGTTAACAGTATAGTCTTAGATCAATCTTTAAATTTTTCAGCAGATAAAATATACGAGCTTTCACTTTTAACTCCCACTTATGATTACGCATCTAGCAGTTCTAACTCAAGTCAAGAACAAGACGGCGTGAGAAGAAGCCATATACAAAAACTTTACTTTAATGGTTCTGATACCAACTCACTTTCCGGTACCGATGGAGCGTACAGATCTGACACCATCATCACCGGAGCCCCTGTCTGTACTCAAATCTTTTTTAATAGCGGGTTGGGCATTAAAACTGACGGAACTGTAGGAGTATTGGACAGCAATTATAGTAACCAAACCGGAAACCAACTTGATTTTAAAAATTATGTCATTACGGGCTATACTAATAATAATGTAAGTCCTTATGTAGCTGGGGAGGACTCTATTTCTGTCGCTTATTCTGGAGGTTGTTTTTCGGGAGAAAATTTAATATGGAGCGTTGAGCCGGCTGATAAAGATGATCCCGATTATATAGATGGAAATTATTTAAATTATAAAGTTGTCAACGCTAAAGAAGAAGCAAACGGATCTAATTCTATTGCTGCGCTTTTGTACTCGACGGGCAAATATGACAAAGTAGACAGCGTAAACACTTCACTGTCAGACGTAGACAGTGCTTCGGGGTTTTTCCCTGTCCGAGATATAGTAGGTTTTAATAATCTAGACATAGATGGCTGGACTGAAGCTTACCCTGAACAAGATTATGTGCCTTCTGCCGGTGGCGACCAAGGAGAATACACCAATAAAAATCTTCTAACCGTAACCGCGGATCATCCTTTTCAGTATGACGGAACGTCTTCTTCCGAAAATAGAAATGTTTTGAGCATGTTGATAGATTTTTCTACAGCAAGATTTAAATCTACTCTTTATCTAGGGGATGCATCGACTAAAACCGTAACTACTCCAGCACAGAGTATTAAAGACAATCAACTTTCTTTAAATTATTCTATAAGTATTATAACTTCAGGCGATCCCCTCATAACAAAAAACTGGAACACTGCGAATCCAATTTCTAATCCAGCGGATAGCGTTACTTACATCGTTGATGCTGAAGATTATTACAAAATTGCAGCTAATGAAGTAGCTGTAATATCGGATGATGATAAAAAATACTTTTCTGACGACTTATCCCGTATAAAATTAGAAGCTTTAATCAGTGAAAAAGTGGCTCATTACATTGTTATTTACCCTATAACTGATGCGGGAACTGTTGGGCACGGATTATTTAATAAGTTTGATGTCCCTGATTTAGAGGAAATTGATAATTATGTAGTTAATCCGGTCGGGACCAAGAAAATTACCTCTCTAAGAACGGAAGGTCTTATAGGAAATGCAAACCCAGCTAATAGCGGCATTATAAGTACAGATTCTGAAGAGCCAACTTTCATATGGAACGTAAGCGACCCTGAAGGAATATATAATGATGACCCCCAAATTACCCAAGATGAAGGGAAAATAACTTTAGGAAATCCTGATGCTTATGAGATGCATTATCTTAATGACCTTTTAAACTATAGAATTACTATAAGAGAGTATCAACAATCTGGTGCGGCTATAAATATACCTAGCGATACTATCTATTATGAATTCACGGGGTATAGCTCTCCTACCGCCTCTCCTAGTTTTGTTTTTGATTATTTGTATAATACTCCTGACATAATTAATGATCTCCAACCTACAACAGAATTAACTTACACGGGTAATAACGAGAACACTCGAGGCTACTCTAGGTACACAGACGCAGGCCCTAATAGTAATGAGACTTTTTACAAAGTCGATCCCAGCGGATTCGTTATAAGAGATTACCCTAAATTTCCTCTACGTAATTTTGATATAGTCGTCGAAGCGCAAGGAGCAGATGGAGTGACTAGTTGCAACAATCCTCTTTACGCTAATACTATTGGTAATATTGGTGTGGGTAACGGAGCTAAAGAAGTCTTTACTGAGGAAAAAGTAGATGTTAACTATGATATAATGTCTATTTCTATTGATTCTCCTAGCGGTTTATTTTTTGCCCAGCAACATGAGAAAGACAATCCTAAATTTCCTTTTAAAATTAATTATTTAAGTGATAGACGTGCTGCTCAAAATGATTATCCTTATAAAGCGCAGGCAAGTATTCAACCTAATGGCTATTTATATTTCTCTATTAACCAAGTAGAAAAAGCTAATGGAAATACGACTATAGATGAAGAAGCATTTGATAATTATTTCAATAACACTGTTGGGTTAGTTTATTATTATACTACGGGAGACAATAGGCAGGATTTCGAGGGCGACACTCAAGTAGCTTTAAATCAAGCTCCTGAGTTTAGGGTTGAAATTCAAAATAGAGTAGGTGAAGTTTTCACAGCTGACACTGAAGCGAATATAGATAACCTAAGGTCTTCTACTGTCTCTGCTCAAGGAACCGCTTTCGAAGGATTGGTACAAGACATAAAAGCTGATTATGACGGATTAGTTCACCGAGGCTATTATCTCTTTGGAAATGATGTAGACCTTGATGCCGTACAAATTCCATTCCCTAAAGTTGGACGAGACGAAGTCCAAAACATTAGGGTTGCAATGGCTTTCTTTGACAATCTATCTCTTAAGAGAGCTTTTGATGACGATGATGATACTCCTCTTTATGTACAGAGTTCGAGTATTGATCCTGACTCAAGTAAACCTTACCGTCTTCCTAAAATATTAACAGATACAGATCTTAATTTCTCTACTAGAGTAACTAATTTAAAAACTAAATATACCGCCGAAGGCTTAGAGAGGACGCAGCAGGAAGAAATTGACGGAGTTATTAAGGAGCCTTTCTTGGAACAGCCGGGGACAGCTATATTTTTATCTGAAAGCAGTATATTAAGTTCTCATGATGCGGCTTTGGCTTTTCGCGGCTGGGGAGAAATAGTTATTGGAGCTACTTTCGACCAAGCAGAGATTCTTTGTCGATATTATGGGGGGCCAAGTTATCGAGATTTCACTCCTCTTGAAATTCTTACAGAAGACATAAATCAAGGTGAAAACATAGGGATTATCAAAAGGGATTACGTAGTAAATGTAAATAAATCTTTCTCTAAAGGAGTTTTAGATTTATCAAATATCGTAGCTTCCTGCAAAACGGGCATGCTGACTGAAGATGGAATTAATTCCGAAAGATCTAGAGACTATCGGAGTGCTTACCAGAGACTGATTAAAATTGTAGTACCTTTTGATGGGGTTAGTTATGATATTGGCAAGTATAATGTATTATGCGACGTAATGGACCCAACTCAAACTAATATAGATGACGTGATTCATTCCCACGGTTGGCACACTGATAACACCTCATTTTTTGTAAATAAAGAGAGTGATCAGTTTACTATTGATATAAGTCAATGGGGAGCACCGCTAAACATTGAGAAGGTAGGGCCTTTCGCTTCAGCAAGTGACCTTGCAGCACTAGGTGGATTAAAAATCAATATTAGAGTTTTAGCTACAGACGAGTAAAATAAAAGTATGAAGCCTGAAGTTTTTGACGGGTCTATTCAAAAAGGCACTAATCATCTCTATGTAACTACAGAGAGAGTTGTGGTTTGTAAAAACGGAGCTTTTATAAAAATAGGAGCTAATGAAATATTTTACCGCCTAGAAAATGCCGAAACTATCAATTTAAGAAAAAAATTCACGTGCGACGATAAAGAATTAACTTTAAAAGGTGATTTTATTTATAAGATCGCTCCTAATGATACTTTAAAAGTTACTTTTGAAGAATATGAAGCAATAGAAATTTCTAACATTAAACCTAATGAATCTAAATATGAATTTGGACAAAAAATATATGCTCAAGGAGGCGTCACTTCCAGTAGTAGCAGCAATTTAACCGGCGAATATACTGAGTTCACAGTAATTAAGGTAGATGACTCTGGTAGAATCGAAGAACTCAAAATAACTTCTCCGGGGAAGTATATAAAACCTCCTTCTAACCCTGTTAAAATAATGGACAGTGAAGGGGAAGTGATAGAGGCGGATATTGAGTTCGAAGAAACTTCCCAACTCTCTATACTAGACCGTCATGTAGCGTTTGTTGAAGAGAGGGAAAATAAAACCATAATAGGTCTTTCTTACCCGTTGCCACCCACGGTAGAAAAGGGAGAATTTACCATCTCTAAACAAGTATTATTTTTAGATAAAGCTTATGTAGGGGAATCTATAGAAAACCACCGGTGTGAAATGACTTTTGATTTTTCCCCTGTTAATGGTATACCGCTTTTGCCACCTGCCTCTATTGATCCTCATGCTACATTCAATGAAGCTGTAAAGATTATTGAACAGAAACTACTTATGTTAGAAAAAAGGATTTCTAACGTAGAAAATCGGAACCATTAAAAGCTAGTTTTCCCTTGTTGCAATAAACCACCGGGACGTTGTTGTTTGACTATTTCTTCTACAACCATATTAGATAATAACTCGCTAAACTCAGCGTTATTCTGAGCTTCTTGTTGATCGCCTCTTTCTTCGCTAGGCCCTGAAGTATCTGACGAAGCGCTAGATTGAACATCAGCTTTACCGCTCTTATCTATATTAACGTTAATCTTAACGTTATTAGTCATATTGCCACCAGTGTTTAAAGTGGAGCCTCCTCCACTTCCGCCTCCTACCAATCCTCCAGAAGCATATCCCGGAACACTTCCTCGGTTTAATTCCGTCATGAACCCAACGCCATGAGTTCTAACAGCTTGAGGGCTCATGATGTATTCTCCGCCCATTACTTTAGCTAAACCACCATTGCCCCCCGTGTTTCCTCCCCCCGCGTAAGTAGGTATACGACCTCCATTAGCTGGGTAATATGAAGTTGCTCCAGTCATATTGGCTATATCATTATCTATTTTCATTTGATCAGCCGTCGCCCAATTAGGCATACCTGTAGACCCTACATAGTCAGCAGTCTGAGTTGCTCCGGGCACCGCCGCAGCACTATCAGCGCCAGCCCCTCCTCCAAATAATTTAGCTCCGCCGATTAGCATGGCGGCATTCATCCATGCCCCAATTAACCGTTGCTTCTTTTGTTTTTTAACGGCATTAATTTGGTCTTTCCTACTTTGAGTTTCTGTAATTAAATAGTCTTGATACCTAGCCATGGTTTGTTCTTTACCAAACATCCTCGAAGTTTGAGGGTCTCCTTCATTCAACCGTCCTAAAAGGGACAAACTATTACTAACCTCAAACCTTCCTTCGGTAGGCCTAGCTCTTTCGCTTACAAGTCTTCCTGTTTGTGGATCTCTTCTATAATAAACATAACCCTTAGCTAAGGAAACAGATCCTCTTCCTGCTCCTCCACTTATAGAGTCTACTTGACCGGAATCTGGATCAGCTCCTCCTAAATACCCTAGATTACTTCTTCCCATTCCGTAATCCCTAGAGGGGGCCGGATCAGGTTGACCGGGAGCAGTAGCAGCGCCAATTATCCCGGAAAGAGCTCCGGCTCCTGCTGCCACCGCACCCATCTTCCACATGCTAGGATTTTGGCCTCCATTAGCGTAACTTGGCGCTGAATTAATAGCATTTAAAGCAGGGAGTCCGATTTTGTTTACTGCAGATTTTTTAATAACAAATTCTCCCCCTTGCATTAAAGTAGGCACATCATCTTTATACCCAGAGCCTCCAGTAACCATGCCACCACCTGCCATCTTTGCAGGCATTGGAGTCCCAAAACTACTAAACAACATATTAGAAAACATATTGGCTGAGATACTTGAGATAGAATTGAGTATGCCTTGAGCCATGTTAGCTAAGGCCCCTTTAACTGTACTAGCTCCGCTTGAGATAGATTGGAATGCATCCGCGAAAGAAGACTTCATACTCTGAGCTACCTCTCTCTGCCCAACTTCAAAATCGTTAAGTGCCTGTCGCGGCCCATATAAGAATTGATCCCTAAAAACGTTATTAGCACCAGTGTTTCCCTCAGTTAAACCAAGATAATTCCTGCTCGCGGTACGTTGAGCAGTGTTGAAACCAGCAACTTGCGAACCCGTTATACGGCCGCTTTTGAAGTCGGCCTCGGTATAATCCAACCTTTCACTAGCCCGGGACAAAGCGAGACGTTGATTTTGGAGCTCCATCCCGCGCTTATATCTCCCAGCTAACTCTATAGTTTTTAATGTGACTTTATTTTGTGATTTAGCAGCTATTACAGCTTTATCTCTTAAATCTTTTTCTCGCGTAAGAGAGGAGTTGTACGCCTCCATTGAAGACTTAGATTGCTCGAGTACTTTAGGGCCAAATTCAAGCATCACTTGGTCAAACAAACCTACAGCACCTGTTCCTCCTTCTTTGCGCTGTTGAGCTTGTCGTATTTGTGTTTGTAAAAGATCTGGATCTATATTTCCAGTTGTTAAAGCTCCAAAAATCTCTCTAGCAAAATCAGCCTTAGAAGACACCTTAAATCCAGTGCCCCCCGTCGGGTCCAAAGTTTTTCCCATAACATTCACATTCCCCCCGCTGTAATACCCGCCTTCAAAAAGTTTATTGTTTTTAGCGAAAGTTTTAAACTGCTCAGTAAGGCCTTTATTAAAAGTAGTCCATGATGCACTCAATGTATTTAGGGCTTTATCATTTCCACTCTTGAAATTGGCTTTTGCTTCATCTATGGCTACCGTCTTCGTGGCTTCAGCCACAGTTCTTGAATCCCCCATTCCGACCCCGGCCCTAGCTATACTATACCTTGAATTTATAGCTCGAATTTTTTTGTCGTGAGATACTTGACGGGCAGTAGCCTTAGCAAGCTCTCCCATCTCATAAGAAGCTTGTCGTGCGCTATTGATTAAATCATCATAAGCTTTTATTCCATCATCAGCTCTACGGGAGGTATGGTGCACCGCTTTAGCTCCTATAGGTTTATCTAAAAGAGCTCTCTGCTCAGGTGAAAACTTAGCACCCGGATCAGCGTCAACTGCTGGTAGGTCCTGCAGCCAATCAGTCCAAGGAGTTTCAATTTTAGACATCTCCATTCCAAATAAAGTTCTTAACACAATATTTCGGGCTTCCGGAGTATCTAAAGCCTCCCTTATTTTGGCTCTTATTTCAGTTGAAATTCCAGCTGCTTTTAGTCCTTCCGACATTACGCCACCGGGTTCAAAAGCTCCCTGTGCTACCTTACTATTCCAACCGCCCTCCTTCGTCTGGACCATTCGATCTTGCTCAGCCTTAAATCGTGCCTGAAGATTACCTAAACTGACTCTCGTCGCCTCATCTCCCATCATTAACTGCCCAACCTCTGCCCCTCCTATTCCCGGCATTCCCATTAACTGACGACTAAACTCAGGAGCATAATTTCTAGCGTTTATTTTCCTATGAAGTATATTTTTCTGCCAACCAACGTCAACAGGGTTGGTGCTCCCCGGAAGCCTCAGTAAACCGGGTATAATATTAAGTATAGTGTCCATATCCAGACCTCCTGCTCCCAGCATTTGCCCATAATTCCCCTTACCTGCGGCATTAGATAAAAAATCTAACGTGCCGAAATTCTGCCTCATATTAGTTCCCATTAATTGGGCTGCTGTGATCTCTTTTTGGGTAGCACTTTCGGCAAGAAGCGTGTTTCTAAATTTCTGAAGATCCTGAGCGCTAGTAGCACTTAAGTCTAAAGCGTCCATTTGAGCCTGCATTTGAGCTTTAATCTGAGGGTTGCTTATATTAGATATAGCGTTGACCATAGAAGAAACAATATCTTGTACAAGCTCAACTCTTTTAACCTGATTTGATTCTCCTCCTAATTTACCTATGCTATCCCCTACCTTATTTAGCGCTTGCTGAACTAAGTTAGAGTTTTCAGTTATTTTTTTCAACTCTTCGCTTAAACTCTTTACAGAATTTTCCGCTTCATCTGTATTATTCTTTAGGTAATCAATTCCTGACGCCACACCTCCTAAAACTGCACCAGCAGCAGCTCCATATGGTCCACCAAACATCATTCCCATGCCTGCATATCCAGCTACCCTTCCTGTGGATTCCAGTCCAAATCTCCCCGCACTACCCTCTTCCATCTGCGACGCTGCGCCACTCGCAGCCATCTGAACCACTAGGCCACTCATCGCCCATCTTAAACGCCCAGCCTCTTTCGCCATTCTTTTCATCTCAGCCCCTGCCGCATCCGCTCCTGAAGCTGCACCGCTGAAACCTTTCATGAATTCTGCGTTAGAGCTTAAGTTCATGGGCGTCGGGGGCCTATAAGGCGCTCCGGTAGGCCCTAGTATTGTAGGAGCAGGAGCAAATCCCGGCAGATCAATAAGTGAAAAATTAGGAATACCATGAGTTTTAGGATTTATACCCATGGATCTTGATCTTGATATACCTTGATTTAAGCCTCGAGGTTCATCTATAGTATTATAAACTCCTATTCCACCGGGGTTACCGGATGAACGCAACGCCGGACTACTACCAACTCTAATAGAGGAAGCTGGAACCCCCGCGGACATTTCCCTACCAATAGAAGTGGATAAAGAAGAAAAATTAGGGACATTTCCTGAAGAGCCTCGACGAGGATCGGCGAAACTCGGAAAGCCCTTATTAAATGCTGAGCCTGATCTCCCTACCCTCATCCCTCTACTATACATAGATGTAGCTAGAGGCCCAGCATACCCACTTAATGCCTGCCTTTGGGCTTGCTGCGCAGTTATAGTGTTTAATATTTGTCTTTCAACACCTAAAACATCTAAAGCTCCTGCTTTTACTTTTGAAAGAATACCCGGCTCTTTAGCCATAGTGTTTACCACTATTTCCTCCAAAGCTGCCCTTTGTTTTGTGGCGGCGTTTATACCTATGATGTCTTTAAGCGCTTGTGACCCAAACTTTGCCAAGCTAAAAGCCAACTTTCCAAAAACGGCAGTTACCATAATTAAGCCCGGACCAGCGATAAAGTCACCTAATCCCTTAATCATACCTCTTCCCCACGTTTTCCCGAACTCCTCAAAGCTTCCTCCTTTTTGGAATGCTCCTGTTATTCCGTTGACTAATCCTAATACCTTTCTTATAGCGGGTTCTACGGCTCCCCCCAGTCCCGCTCCAGCTTGAGTTAAACCTGCTAATGTATCGTTTATTAAGTGGTCAAGACTCTGGCTAAGCTCTTCGTTTCTTAAATAAGCTTCGTTAGTTGCTGAATTAGCAGTTCTTAAAGCTTGGGCATATTGAGAATTGGCTCCTGACAAATCAGATAGAGCAGCTTTAAGTATATTAACTTGGAAAACTCCAGCCACTTGTTCCGCAGTGGCAGATTGAGTAGCTTTTGACAGCCCCGTAAACTCTTTAGATAAATTTTGAAGTACCTGCATTCCACTTAATGCATTGCCGTTAAAATCCGTAACTGCCACGCCTAAGTTTCTTAAATTTTGTAAAACATCTTTTCTTTGTAGACGGGTAAATATAGTTTTAAAAGCGTTACCTATAACAGCTCCGCCTCGAGCTGTTTTTTGTTGAACTGCCGTAGTTATCGCCATCAGCTCGTTCATGTTTACTCCCGCGGAGATTGCGGAAGCTCCCACTCGACCAATTGCCTTAGCTAAATCTTCCGAGCTAACAGCGAAAGCAGCATCGACTTTAGCCATCCTGTTCACAATTTGAGCTGAAGTAGTGCCTTCTTTATTAAATGAGTTTACAGCAGCAGTTAAACTCTTAACCGCATCTGCAGCATTCATACCTGTTAGACGAACTAGAATCATGGCGTCATTAGTTCGTTGTAGAGTTTTTTCAGTAGTTAAGCCTTGACGTGCAAATTCCGTCATAGCTTCCCCTACTACATCAAAGCCTTGTCCGGTATTCCTAGCGACATCAAACATCCCTTTAGAGACTTTTTGAAGTTGTTTGGTAGTAAGCCCCATTACAACGTTGATGTCTAATAAGGTTTTTTCAACTTTGATGGTGGAAGTCACCATCGCTTTCATAGCCCGGTTTACTCCCATTATTAATCCAGCGGAGGCACCAAAAGCTATAACACGGGCGTTAGAAGCTTCTAATGATTTGTTGAACTCATCAGCTTTAACTGTAGCCTTAGAAAGCCCTGTACCAAGGGCTCTAGTTTTGTCTCCCCCTACGCCCCCTCCTACGCCGCCTAAGGTTTTACCCATTCTGGCGAGCTCAGCGTTGATTTTTTTTATCTTACGCTCAGCTTCTTGAGTGCGAAATAGTAATTCTACCTCTATTCTATCCTTAGCCATATTCCTAGTGTATTATTACACTATTTTTTAGCTATACTCCATGAAGTTTCATCATATCTTCCATAGTAAGTCTCCCTCCTTTTTCTGCAGCTTTTTGAGCTAAGTTTACCGTCTCCGCAGGATTATCTAACCCTAGACGCTCTAAATCTTGCTTCGTTGCACCTACAAGAGAAGTTGCAGACCCATCTACTCCTGCGTTTTTGGATTTTTCTAAAGTCTCTTTGGCATTTTTATTAGATTCAAACCATTCTACTATTTTTGCAGGGTCCTCTTTAATATTCTCAGGGACCGAGTTTTCTGAATTCTCTATTAGATTTTTGAAATATCGGCCATATCCAAATAACTCTATTTGATAAAAAGTAAGCTCCACTAAAGGCTTTCCATAAAAACTGTAAGCGTTGTTTTCGCTCAAGTAGAATAAATTAGTAAAAAAACCCGCTAATGAAATCTTTTTTAAATTTTCAGTTTCGAACTTATCAGTGCTATCATTATAGATTTTTATTAAATCCATCATTTTTTCTTCTTCTAGATCTTCGAACATATCATTTTTTAGAAGCTCGCCTCCGTCCTCTTTAAAAAGAGCTTTTTTCATATAATGTTCATTTATCCGCCTAGAAGAGTAATTTTCTGCGCAGAATCCAATTAATTCTTCTTTTTCTAACTCTATTCTTGAAAGCTTTAATTGATTCTCTTCAATCTGCTTGTTGATTGAGTCAATGTGAGATTGTAAAAATACTTTACTTTTAGAGTTTTTTAAGCCCGCTAGCATACTATTCAACTGAAGTACTTCTTTATTTTTTTCTTTAGTCCAAATATTTTCTTTTAAAAGATATTGAATACGCTCTTCCCGAGTAGGAAGGCCATTTGATACAGCTTTATCAAAAAACTGTTTACTTTTTAGGTCTAACTCGGCTGAGTCGAAGTTATTAAAATGCTTAACTCTAATCTTCCCATAATCTTCGCTATCAGCTAAGGTATACCCCCTCAAGACTTCCGAAAAGACTACTTTTAGGCTAGTATCTCCCACTATTTGCTTACAGCCTCTTCTGCTATAGAAGATTCTTCTTCGTCAATCTTTAAAGCTAAATCTATCATACCTTGAAATTCTTCTTGAGTATTAGGCCTTCCCACAAACCAAAAACTAACATAATAAGCAATCTTTCGAGCTACGATAATTTCAAAAGTATCATCAGACTCATCTATTTCATCATACGCTTCGAGTTTATCTTTAAAACCTCCATCTCCAAAAAACGGAGACTCTACCCCTTTATCGTCTCTATAACCTAAATGAAGCATCCACCACAAAATGACCTTATTACGAGCTCTGCTTTCGGCAGTCTCTTCATATAAGCCATCTTCCACTAATTGCAAATCTCTTAAGGCGCGTCTGGCGGGATGCATTTCCTTCTCGATTTCTTTAAGTCTTTTTTTCTGGGTAGCGTTTCTTTTCTTTTCGTTTATTTGTATAATCTTACTTTGCTCCACATGTAGCACTTTTAAGGATTCTAGAATCTTTTCGTACTCTTTATTTTCTTCATCGCTGCGCGTTCCTCCATCATTTTCAAATCTTTTTTCTAATAAAGCTCTAGTTAAAAGCCCCGCTTTAATTCCTTCAGCTAGTTTTACTCCATAATAAAGCTCCGCTTCATCAGTCATGGCGCGAGTGGGCCGACGTAAGAAAAATTTATACGGAATTTGTTTTTTTACATCTTTTGAAGTCGTTACTTCTGTACCGTCTTTTTTAGTTTCAATATCTTGTTCTTTGACGGTTTCTTCTTTATTTACAGTGAACTCGTATATACGCTTCATTTTGATTTATTATTGTTGTATTCGATGAATTTTTCAAAATATTCCTCTAATTCGCGAATGGTATCATTACCTAAATCGAGGATTCTTTTTCGTATTCTTTGGTGGGTTTCTTCGGGGATTTTCATCCCATCTGCTTGAAGGTCTTCTAAAATAAAGAAGAATTGTTTATATAAATTAGTAATTTTTCGCTTTGTTTGAAAAGCAAAAAAATTATTGATAATATCCCTATCTACTCCTTCTTCCTTTGACATACCTTTTACCTTATATCTTATACATAATTACACTAAAATACAAAAAAAAGCCCCTCTTTCGAGGGGCTAAATTAATAACTTTTTAAGTCAATATTAAGTTGCGTGGTAGCCGCTCATAAAGACCCCGTGTTCGTATTGATCGGGACCTCCTACTTGGCTAGCGAAATCTAAAGTAACAGTTTTATTAGAACCGATATCTGAAGAAAACGATTGGCTATTTAATTTGAGCCCTTTAAGTAGATAATTGACAACGGCGGCTTTAGTTACTCCGGGGCCACAAGCTGGGTCTTTAAGAGTAATTCGAGCATCAAACTTATCATCACAGTTAATGATGTCCGCTAAAGAACCTGTGGTTAAGTCAGATAAAACTGCATCTACGCTTAAGCTAACTGTAATTGGGAAATCAACCACTCTAGCAAAAGCGAACTTGTTACCAAGCTTCTGGATTGGCGAACGACTCAAATCAAAACTCATAGTATAGCTTTGAATATGTGCATCAGTTATACTACCTCCAGCGTAATCTGGGTGAGTCATGTTATCTGACTCTGTACTTCTATACAATAAAGTAGAGCTATTGCTTGCTGCAGTTTGTTTCGCCAAAGTTAACGTTATGTCCCCGGGCCGCAACGTTGAAATCTGATCTCCAGCTGCTGCAGAAGCGTCGTCAAGAGGAGCAGGAAGCGCAGCGGCAACCGAAAGCTTTGTACCGTCAGTCGTACTCACAGCTGGATTTTCCCCCGAAATATCTACTACAGCACCACCTGCTACACTGAGACCCATGCCAACAAAGGTTCCACCTGTGATTCCAGTGGGCGAGAAAGGCAAGTTAACAAAGTTCATGTTTTGTCCTTCTACCCCGACTGATACAGTAGGTAAGCCACCCACAGCACCCTCAGTTGAATAAGAATTAAGAAAAGCGTTTCCTATACCTATAATACTTGCCCCATAAGAAAAGTCGCCTGTTGTGGTATTTTCATTGGCGTCCTTACCTTCTTTAGTCGTAAGCATATAATAATCTTTTTGATAAGCATTGTTTGTGCTGTCGATTATATTACCAATACATGAAGAAAAGGTGGTTGCTCCGCTTGCCGTTACATTAAAACCTAAACGATGTTCATTACTTAAGTTAGCTAAATAGTAACTTGTATCGAATGATACAGTTGGAGATTCAGTTATAATTTGATCAATTGCGGCTAGGTTACCGAACTGATTCACGTCTTGACGAGCTACTGAGAAAGAGTAGTTTGCGCTTTGCACCCTACTCAACTGTTTAATAGCTCCTGTTGCGGTTTGAACTGCGTCAAAAGCTACGTCTTGAGAACAGTACACCGCTTCACTTTGATAAATTACTCTTGTTCTTGCCATTTTTTTATCCTTTATTAAATTTTATTTTTAACTTACTTGATGATGATCTAAGCTACCAGTCATATGATATCCACTCATAAATAACCCTTTAGATTTTTGTTCCGGGCCTCCTATTTGAGTACTGAAGTCTAAGCTCACCGTTTGATTATCTCCTATTGACTGACTAAAAGATTGAGTGTTTAACTTTAATCCTTTAATTACATAATTACATACCTCAGGTTTAGGACTTACTGTGCAAGTAGGGTCTTTTAATGTAATTCTTGCATCAAAAGCATCGTCACAATTGATTATGTCAGCTAAAGATCCTGTAGTTAAATCAGAAACAATTGCTTCTAAACTCAGACTTATGTTAATAGGGAAATCTGTAGGCCGTGCGTATGCATATTTAACGCCTAATTTTTGTATAGGTGTTCTTGAAAGATCGAAACTAATGTTATAACTTTGTATATGGGCATTCTCTATATTTACTCCAGCATAATCAGGATCCTGCATTCCTCTTTGAGAGGCGGTGAAACCGTCAGTTCCAATAACTCCAGTTGCTGCATTAAATACGGCGTTACCAGTTTGCTTAGCAAGGGTAAGGGTAATATCTCCCGGACGCAGAGTGCTAATCTCTCCCATAGTGCCTGTTGGGTTACCTGAAGGCACGGGAAGGCACACAGAACTTCCATATTTAGTTCCGTCTACCGGATTAACAGCAGGATTTTCTCCAGATATGCCTACTAATGTATTCCCGGCGGCTTGGCCTTGGGCGGATACTCTAAAACCGTTACAAAACCTGATATCTCCTGTTGCTGGATCACCTGAGAGAGAAAGGTCAGGAAGAGAAACAAAATTCATGTTCTGCCCTTCTACAGAGAAAGATACTGTAGGCATTCCACCCACTGAGCCTTCTGTTGAGTAGGACGATAAAAATCCATTCCCTATGCCAATAACACTTTCGTAATCTCCCGATTTTGCACAGGGAACTCCTGTTGGCCCACTATAATTTGCATCTTTGCCTTCTTTAGCTGTCAAAATGTAGTAACTTTTTTGATAAGCATTACTTGTGCTATCTATAATATTAGTTATGCATGATTTGGTAGCCGTGCTATCAGCTCGAGGCTGGTTAGATGCGTAAGTTGTTCCCTCTCCGCTTTGAGTTACAAAAAATCCTAAACGATGTTCATTGGTAAAGTTCGATAAATAATAAGAAGCGTCTAAGGAAACTGTTGGAGCTTCTACAATACATTGATCAATCGCAGCCAATTCCCCAAATTGGTTTACGTCTTGCCTTGCAACATTAAAAGAATAACTTATGCTTTGAACTCGGTTAAGGTCCATAACATTGAAGTTCCCCCCTCCGTCTCCTCCTCCCGGAGATATAAGAGTACCTGTTTGGTTGCCGCTATAAGGAACATCCATACTACAGTAGAGAGCTTCGTTTTGGTAAATTACGCGTGTTCTAGCCATTTTTCTTTAATCTGCTAAGAGTTTTGTTATCTTAAATTACAGTTAATACCGCTAAAAGAGAAATAAATTCGTTATTCTCAAGGGTTTCTAACCTTACTAATCTCAAAATCGATTAAGGTAGAGTATACATTAGGATTAAATTTTCTCACTTCGTTTTCTAACACCCGGTCAAACCGTGAGATATTTATGTCTTCAAGGAAGAATTTGCTAGATTCTGTCTTACTATTTGTTACCCCAGTATAATTGTATTGAACATCATTTCTATAATAACCAAACTGATTGAAAGGCATTTCCGAACCTTCAAATAAAGAAACGTAATTATGCCTCTCGTCTCTAAACAAAGAACCAATAGCGTCTATTTCAAATTGACTATCCGCAATGACTATGGCCCTAACGTTAATAATGGTATTATCCTGACCCCCAAATGCAAAAGCCTCATTATTGCTCCCGTCATTTTTAATATACACTACTGGATAAGTACGAGTGTCTGGTTCTAAACCAGTAGGGATAACTGTAGATACTTTATTTCTATTAGTATATTGAGTTTGGAAGAGTATTTCATCCTCTGTTCTGCTCGTTAAAAAAGTGTTGAAATCTTTAATCGCAAAACTTCCTGTGACGTTCCCGCCTTGGTCACCAGACCAATAAGAGCGGCCATTATTATAATCAATAGCATATAATCCAGTTCCTGCGCCCTCACCCACATCGACTAAATTACTTCCCACATATAAACCTGTGGGAATAGTAGCTCCTGTAATTGAAGCGTCAGAAACAATTTGAGAATAGCTACTAGAATAAGTTTTATATCCTGCGTATTCGGCTGAGACGCTATAAAATTGGCCGGTGGTATTTTGGTAAGCTTCACCTTTATTTAGTAAAGTATGGTCGAACCATAGTAAAAAACTTGATAAAACTTGATTGTCAAATTGCGGCTTCATTTGAGTTCTTTTCTTAATTGAGATAACATATCAGTTATATATGGTGTGGGTCTAAATTTAATAAATCCAATTTTTCTCTCCGATTGTATAGCTATACCTGATCGGCTGTTTTTGCTTGGCCTAAAGAGGGTGTTTGCATAATTAGTTATTCCCTTTTCTACTCCCTTAACCCAACTTTTGGTACTCCATTGAAGAGGTGTAACTTTATATACTTGACTATCTGAAGGCACAGAAATATCAAATGAATAAATAAAAGAAGTATCAGTCAATTTTTTCACCCTCCCTTTAGGATTAGTAATTTTAATACTGCTTTTAATTTGAGTTCTTAATATTTGGATAGGGTTCTGACCCTCATTAAATCCCAAAAAACCAAAAAGATTTCCCCGGCCACCCAGAAGAGAACTAGTTCCACTTGTTCCTTGCTCTAATTCTTTAGTTACGGGATGCTGATCAAATTCCTCTACTAATTCTTTTTTGAGCCTTTCGCTTTTTTTAATCGCGGCTCCATAAGCTAAATTTTGCAAAGACTTTGAGTTAGTTAGCCTTTTTTTTAAAAGTTGCTTTATGTTAAGTTTTTTGATTCGAGCCATTACGTAGTTGCCTCCAAATAATAAACATAATAAGTTTGTCCAATAAAGAATCGCGCGCCATCAGAACTTACAACATTAAAAAGACTCCCATTTATGTCTATAGATTCCGTCTTTCCTTTATCGATATAGTTTTTACAATCTAATTCAACTTTGATTCTAACGTCACCTTTTTCTATCATGACTTTTAGTTCGTCTTGATACTCTAAAGGTTGATTTTCTTTATAGTTTATAATAGCGCTAAAGGTCTCACTTACAGGAGTATATGTCACCTGCTCTTTGGGAGCGCTATATCCAGCGTAAATGTTTTGATCGGCTGTTAAAGTAACAGTTCTTTGCGGCTCTTTATTGACAGTTATAGTTGCTTTAAAGGTATCAAAGTGATCGGCTAAAGCTGTTTTAAAAACAGTTGCTTCGGATGCTGGTATTAAAGAAGCCATTAGAACATTCCGTTATTTACAACCCTGTTATAAGGATAAGTAGCATTTCCTACTGCGTACTCTCCTCTCACGGTATCATCTCCTGCTACTTGAACCGGAGTAGATTTTCTTAATTTGTAAGCGTTAATTAAATCAGTAAGTTCAGCGTATTCTTCTTTTTTCAATGCTAAATAAGTCTTACTTAATTCATTTTTATTAATTTTACGAACTCTAGATCCATCAGAAGCAACCTCTACTACTGGATCAGTGGATGCTGCACCTACAGTGCTTCTTATTTGCTTATCGTAATAATGAACGATATACATTTTTTTAAGAATAGAAGCTTCTTCTGGCTGAATAGAAACTATAGCAGGAGCCGAAGCCACTCCATCATTACCACTAATAGAGAGGCCTAACGCCCCCGTCGCTTCATTAAAAGCTTGAGGCTCATAGACAGGGTCAATAAAGCTCCCCGAAAATTCATAAGCATCTGAGCCGTATTCAGTTATTTTAAATGTAGTATTAATTCTATTGTTTAATTCGCCGACATTACTCCTAATCCAAAAAGAAATGGCGGGAATTGATATACTAGAGGGTTCTCCGAGTTCCCTGTAAAGTTCATCTGCTATATCGACAATTTTCATCTTTTCTAAAATTACACTTCTTTTTCAACTTCGAGCCTATCTATATCGGCTCTTTCCCCATAAATTGTGTAGAAACAGTCAATTGTTTCGCCGTCAGCAGCGCCGATTACTATCTCAGTTAATGACTGACTAACTACATATAAATGCTGGAATGAGCCTTTTGGCGTGAGTTGTACCGTGATTGTTTCTTCTCTTACAAGCCCCGTCCAATAATCCGGCAAACTAATAGTAGTAGACTGAGCTCTTCCTCGGTGATAAACTCCAAATTCTGGGCCTTCTAAACAGCCATATTCTAGTTTTTTATTTTCTTTAGTTGGGTGGTTAATTAAGAAAGATTTACTACTTGCGGAGAAAGATCCACTAACCAACGCATTACCACCAACTTGAAGGCCATAACTAGAACTAGGGGTAGTTCCGTTAATTCCAACATTTCCTGCTATAGTAACGTCATTAGTAAATCTACCAGTTCCCGAAACATCCAACTTGTAAGAGGGGGTAGAATCCCCTATACCAACTGATCCGCTTAGATACGTGTTTCCATTAACATTAAATTTTTGGGCAAAACTACTCGGTGTAAACCCAACTCCAACATCACCATCTCCAGCTACTATAAAAGAGTTAGAATCTCCTCCAGTGTTGACTTTAAACGCTTGAGCTGAACTTCCCGAAGATGCTATTTGAACATTAAGTCCATTATCTTCTGACTGAGTGCCGCTGTTGTAAAAATATGCCAGAAATGCGCTGTTGCCTAAATCGCCAGTTACATGAAGGAGTGAGGTAGGAGCAGCTACACCAATTCCAACGCTACCCGCTTTCCACACCATAGATTGAACACCGCCATCATATAAAGCTGTATAAGCGTTTCCGCCCCTTCCCATGAAATTACTGCCAGAGTAATTATCGAAATAATACCACCTAAGAGTAGTGTCCGTTCTAAATCCATAAGTATCGGCCAAAACTCTTCCATCTACGTCTAAAGATCTCGCTGGAGCAGATGTTCCTATCCCTAAGTTCCCGTTATCATCAAGAGTCATTCGACTATTAGCGCCGCCAGTTCTAAAATCCAAGTGGTCCGAAGTATCGAGTTTAATTCCCGCTGTTGCAGAACCATCTGCGTGTAGCCAATATAATCCTGTATTATTCGGAAACCTTGCTTCTTTTTTGAAGTCCCAAGTACCCGTACTGCAACGAACAACCTCAGTATCTTGAACCCTAAGCTCTAAGTTCCCTCCTACTGTATCAATAATGGCTGAGGTATTACCGTTAGAGTATGTTAGCTTAACCTTATAGGTGGATGATTGTGAAAATATTGCTGCACCATTTCCATCTATTTCAAATTTCTTACTACCCCCACCAAAACTTTAACCTGTCCAAAATTCTATACCCCCTTGACCATGGACTTTTAATCCAGCTGTACTGTACTTGACAGCTAAACCAGCACGGTTCCCGCCGGTGTCCGCGCAAATTAAATAAGGTTGCCACGTATTTGCTGTTGTTGAAGCGTTTCTAATGTAAACAGTACCAGTGCTGTCTGAAGAATTCTTAAAGCATGAATGACCAGTACTTGCCGAGTAAACTGCTAATACCTCCCCGCTAGAAGCTAAGGCAGCGTTAGTTCCTATCCCGACAAGGCCAGTATTTGTTATTCGCACGCGCTCGGTAAATCCAGACCCAGTTGAAAACACCAACCCGTCTGCGCCATCGTTTACATTGAGTGCGGCACGGACTTGTGTGGAATCTTTAAATTGTAAATAAGATCCAGTACTTTTCTGGAGCAGAACATTTCCACTAGAATCAATACTTAAATGATCGCCGACTCCATTTTTATGAATTGCAAATGTTCCGTTAGATTGAAGTCTTGTATACCAAATATGTGATCCACTTACATATTGCAATTGGTAATCCGTCCCTTTCAGTTGTACGCGTTGATTAGAATCAATGACAAGCGAGCTTGATCCATCATTGATAAAATAAGTAGTTCCAGCCCCAAAATAAATTGACTCATCACTAGCTAAAGAGCTTCCGTTGTATATACCAGAATAGGTTGAATCACTGTATGTTTTTAATTTTGTTGCAGCAGAGCCTATAATAGCATCGCCGCTAACAGTTATTCCAGCTGAAGTTGTCTCAAGCTTTTTAGTGCCATTGAAATATAGCTCAACTGCATCAGCATGTTTCATAACGGCCGAGAACTTTGATCCACCAGAATTTGTAAAATTTAAATTGCCACCATTTGATCCCTGTTGGACGTATGAATTTGAACCGTCATGCCAAATCATTAAATCGGTGCCATTACCAAAAGTGGTTTTAACACCGTCTCTTTGTCTCACTAAATCGTCTGACTCATCCCATTCCCAGTATCTACTAGTTGTAGCACCGTAAAGTCTAACATCATGGCCAGTATCGTCAACTCCAACCGTTATGCTACCACCCCTGAAATAAGAGCTCCCTGCCGCATCCAAATATATTTTGTCGGTTCCGCTATTATTTTTCAACAGCAGAGTACCAGCAGAACTTCCATTAGCGCTTTGTCCAAGTTGAGCAATCTCAACAGAATTACCAGAATGGACAACAACAATTTGATCGGTAGTTGATCCTGCTGATTTTACAGCGAGCCGTGCAGTGAAAACTGCAACACCTATACCTACTCCCGCAGGTATTATATTAATCGTTGAATCGTCTCGTATAGTCGGAGCACTGTTACTATTGTTTAATCCAATTCGAAATAATGAATTTCCATACTGAATTAAAGCGGAGTGATAAGCTGATTCATCGTCATAGAGCATTATCTTCGAACCGTTTGGCCCGTTCCCTACAAATAAATCAAAATCATCACCATCGTAACTTCCTAAATCGTTTGACCCCCTACCTAGACGCGTTGCACCTTGAACATTAAGTTTAACGAAAGTGGAAGCAGCGTTAGTTCCTATGCCAACTGAACCACTTGAATTTATGTTTAAGTTGCTTGCTGATAAGGCGTCTTGCCTACCAAAAGAAGCGTAAGAATCTTCGGCGATAACATAAGCACTTGTATCGTTATCAGTTACTACTAATTTAGCCCTATTCGCAGTTCCCTTAAC
>Ga0098041_1000089_pt1 | contig 36668 bp, 56 predicted proteins | sample 8_EtaG_FD_77066 | JGI IMG/M metagenome (GOLD analysis project Ga0098041, IMG submission 77066) | Marine viral communities from the Subarctic Pacific Ocean - 8_ETSP_OMZ_AT15162 metaG | ecosystem: Environmental > Aquatic > Marine > Oceanic | place: Pacific Ocean | collected 2015-01-08
CATTGTATCAAAACATTAGATGAAAATAATATAGGTTATCATACAATCAAAACAGATGATAATACTGTAGAAAAAATTATTGAGTTATTATAAAAAAATCATATGGATAAAAAACAAATTCTAACAGAAGTAAAATCTTGGATTACAGAGTATCTTGAAATCCCAAATGAAAACTTTGGTGGTATGCCTGTATGCCCGTTTGTAAAAGCAGAACGTGAAAAGGATGGGTTGATGTTTGAGATTTGGTATCCAAACGAATCATCCTTTACAGATGTATTAGAAAAGTTTGAAAATAGTGATTTTACATCTGCTTTAGTGATATGTATGAATACGGATGGTTTGTTGTGGGAAGAGGTGGATAGAAAAAAGTATCAGAAAGCTATTCAGCTACTTATGGAAGATAGGGGTTATTCAGATATAAAAGCCCTATGCTTTTCACCTTATGAACATCACACCGCAGCAGGTGAAGAAACAAGAAAAGGTTCACCTTATTTTCTAATCAATATCGCAGGAACAGAAGAACTAAATAAAGCTCATAGAAGGTTATTGGAGACAAAATATTTCGATAAATTTAGTGAGGAAGAGATAAAAACATTAAAAGTTTATCCAAAAAATTATCAAAAAAAGGCTTGACACGTATCATATTTTATTCTTATATTTGGTTAGTAAATGAAGGGAATAAATATGACTTATGTATTTGAAAAAGAAATGACATTGGCTCCATTGAAAGTGGAGTATGTTGTTAGTTCTATCAATAATGAGATAAAGATTGTAGATATGTGGTATGCAGGTAAACCTACTAAATTATCTTATATGTCTGAAGAAAGGCAAGTAGATCTTTTAGAAGAATTACAAAATCACTATTCAGCTATAGAAAGTGAAACTGAATGGTTAGAGGGTAAATTAGATTTGGAGTATGGAATATGATTGAATTACAATCAGTTGGTACAATGATAGATGAAAAAACAGGATATACTTATCCGATGTTGTCTGATGGTAGTTACTCAAAGAGTGAAGCAGTTAGTTTACTTGAAATTGAAAATGAAGAGTGGTTTACAAATCTAAGTTGGGATGATATACAAAGAGTTATGAATATATCTATAAAGTTAGGATTTTATAATAGCTTGGTAGAAAGTTTAGGTAAACCCATACACGTATTGAAACATGATAAATTCATAGAGTCAATAAATAAAAAGAAAGGTTAGTTATTTACCAAAATATTTTCTTCGAAAATAGTCGTCGCCGTATACACCTATGGGATGACAAGAAAGGGTATCAAGTATTTCCCTATAAACCTTATGCTTATGTAAAAGATAGGGGTGGGCAGTTTGTTTCTTTATATGGAGACAAGTTGAAAAAGGTTACACCAAGACAAGCAAAGGAATATGATGAGGCATTTGAAAGTGATGTAATGCCTGAGATGAGATTTCTTGTTGATACCTATACAGATAGTGATGAGATGTCTGAGGGTCATCGTGTGATGTTCTTTGATATTGAGGTTGAAGTCACCGATGGTTTTCCCGATGTTAGCAGAGCTGCAAACGCAATAACTTCTATTGCATTTTATGATGCGTTGACTAAAAAATATTATTGTTATGTTCTTGATAAAGAAAAGAAAGTAAATACAAATCTCTTTGGTGAAACCGAAGTTATGAGATTCAATCATGAAGAGGATTTACTCAAAAAGTTTTTCGAAAAGTATTTAGAAATCTGTCCTACAATCATTAGTGGTTGGAATAGTGATAGGTTTGACGTTCCATATCTACACAATAGAACTATGGTTGTTTTGGGTGCTGAAACTGCTAAATGTTTGTCACCAATCGGAATCGTTGATTATCAAGAGAGAACAGGCACCTATAAGATTGCAGGTGTGTCTTCTCTTGACTATCTTGAGTTGTATAAAAAACTATCTTTTGGTGAAAGGTCTTCGTATCGATTAGATGATATAGGTGAGTTAGAAGTTGGGTTGAAAAAAGTTTCTTATGATGGAACTCTTGATGACTTATATGAATCAGATAGGAATAGGTTTGTAAAATATAACATCAATGACGTTATCATACTTGAGAAGTTAGATGCAAAGTTAGACTTCATAAATATCGCTAGAGCTATTTGTCACTTAGGACACGTACCATATGAAAATGTTTATTTCTCATCAAGATTTCTTGAGGGTGCAATACTTGTTTATCTGAAGAAAGTTGGTATTGTAGCACCTGATAAGAATAAGGAAAACAGAGAGTTGATGGGTAGGGATGATAAGTTTTCAGGCGCATTCGTTCAGGATCCTATAAAAGGTAAGCATGAATGGGTTTATGACTTAGATATTACGTCTATGTATCCATCTATTATTATGACCCTCAACATATCACCCGAAACTAAACTTGGTAAATTGGTTGGTTGGAATGCAGAAGAGTTTGTCAAGGGGGTAGATAAAACATATTCGGTTGTAGATGACGATGGTAAAGAAAAAGCTAAGATGTCATCAGCCGATATGAAATCATTTTTTACAGATAATGAAGTAACAGTATCATCAAATGGTGTCATGTATAATCAAGAGAAGCGTGGTTTGATTCCTACGTTGTTGGAGAAGTGGTTTGATGATAGAGTTGAGTTTAGAAAGTTAGCAAAGAAATTTGCTGATGAGGGTGATAAAGAGAAATACGCATACTTCGATAGACGACAATACATTCAAAAGGTTGTTCTAAACTCATTGTATGGTGTGTTAGGTTTGCCTGTATTTCGTTTCTATGACTTAGATAATGCAGAGGCAACCACTACTACAGGCGTTGAACTTATCAAGTACACAAAATTGATGGCTAATCATTATTATAATTCAACTTTGGGTGATAAAGACAATTATTGTATCTATATCGATACAGATTCAGTTTTCTATTCTGCTATTCCTATCATCAAAAAGAAGTATCCACACGTAGATATCAAAGATGAAAATGTGGTGACAGAAAAAATCTTAGAGATTGCTTCTGACGTACAAAAGTATCTAAATGATTCTTATGACTTGTTCGCTAAAAAGTTTTGTAATACAGAAAAACATAGATTTGAAATCAAACAAGAGTTGATTGCTAAGAGTGGTTTGTTTGTCACTAAGAAAAGATATGGTTTGAAGATTATCAATGACAATGGTGTAAAGGTAGACAAACTTCACGTAAAGGGTTTAGATATTGTTCGTAGTAGTTTCCCAATCGCTATGAAAGAAGCACTAACAAAAGTATTAGAAGATATCTTAGCAAATGTACCTAAACATAAAATTGATGAATATATCTTGAACTTCAAGAACTCTATGAAATTGAAGAACTATGACACGATAGCTATGCCGACTTCTGCAAAGAATGTGAAGAAGTATGTTCAAAAGGGTGGTGATATCATGCAGCCAAAAAAAGGAACACCTGTACACATCAAGGCGGCTATAAACTATAATAACTTCTTACTTATAAACAAGCTAACTAATAAGTATCAGACGATTGGTAATGGTGAAAAAATCAAGTGGTTATATCTAAAAGATAATCCATTCAAGTTTGAGACTATTTGTTATAAGGGACATGAAGACCCTAAAGAAACATTAGATTTTATAAAACAATACATCAATACTGATAAGATTTACACTCAAGGTTTGAGTAAAAAAATTACAATGTTATATGAAGCATTGTCTTGGGAAGAACCAAATGATAATTTTGGATTCAACAAATTCTTTTGATTTTGAAGATTTAGAATGATATATATGTATATAAAGGAGTAATAATGGAAAAGTCAACACTAATGGGTTTTATCAATCGTTTCTACTTAGGTGGTCAGACACAATCTGCGCCTGTAACGTCAACGAAAGATAAACTAAGTTGTTCATTCATCAACTCAGCAAAGAGTTGTGTGGGTGATATAGTATTAGATAAGGGTGGTTTTGGTGACTACGAAATGGGTCTCTATGAGATTCAGGATCTTATCAAGTTGTTGAATGTTCTTGATGGTGAGATATCAATCACAGCTGATAAGGTTGGTGATATGGTTTCACAATTAGAAGTGAAGTCAACAAGAACAAACGCCAAAGTAAATTATGGTTTGGCAAGACTTGATGTCGTATCTAAAAAACCTGACCTTACAAATGTTCCTGACTTTGGATTAGAAATCGAAATGGATAAACAATTTATCAATTCGTTTATTTCAGGTAAGGGAGCATTATCCGACATAGGTACTTTCGCAGTCATTTCTGATGGAGTGGATGCTAAAGTTGTTATCGGACACAGTAAAACGACTCAATCAAATAAAGTAACTATTCCCGTAGATACTAAAAAGATAGAGTCTTTCGATGAACCTGTATATTTCGACGCAGATACTTTCAAAGAAGTATTGAGTGCAAACAAAGATTGTGAGTCTGCTACTCTTTATGTTTCTGCTGCAGGTTTAGCAAAGGTAAATTTCAAAGTTGATAACTTTGATGCTTCTTACGTATTAGTAGCAAAAACAACAGTAGACTAATGTCTGAATATGTAGATAAATCAAAAGTTTATCTACAAGAAATAGACAAAAAAAGAGCGAAGAGAATGATTGTAAAAAATCATTATTCGCACAGGTTTTCTTCTTGTAGGTATGCCATAGGTATATTCCATAAATCCGATAGTCCTCATCCGTGGTTTGCAGATTGGAATGAGGAAAAATTGATTGGGTGTATGACTTATGGCTATCCTGTAGGTAGAACTGTAATGGGTTCTATATTCAAGGATGAGAATATTCTTCAAACACAAAACATCTTAGAACTGACAAGATTGTTTATTCACGATGGTTATGGTAAGAATGTGGAATCACTTTCAATAGGATTATCATTCAAATGGTTGAAAAAGCACGATGAAAATGTCAAAGTTCTTATCAGTTATGCAGATCCTGATAGATTACATTTGGGTGGTATTTACAAAGCTACTAATTGGATTTATCAAGGTGCAGGATTGAATCTGATGCCTAACTATTCGGTGTCGTTGACTAAAGAACCATATGATTGGATACATAGTAGGACTGTATCAGCTAGGTTTGGTAGTCACAATGTTGATAAGTTGAGGGAAGCTATAGGTGAAACCTTTTGGAGAAGAAAAGAGCCTGAAAAACATCGTTACCTATATTTCTTGGGTAACAAGAAGGAAAATAAAATGTATAAGTCAAATATGAAATACGAACCTAAACCATATCCTACAGACGCTGAAGAGTATCTCACACCTATTGAGGAAGTAAATGTCTAAAATAGTATACGCTATTATGTTATCAGCGTTAGGTCACATAGTGGCTTTCTTTCATATGAATGCACAATTCAAATGGGAGTGGGCTAAATCACAATGGTTCATATTACTGATAGGAATTCCTATAAGTTATTTCTTTTATTACTCTACAAGATTCTCTTATGAGCATTTTGGTTACGTGTGGAATATAAGAATGATAGGTTTTGGTTTGGGTAATTTGATATTTGGTTTGTTGACGTGGATGATACTAAGTGAAGTTCCGTCACCAAGAATTATTGTTTCTTTACTTTTAGCACTAACAATTATTTTGATAAATGTCAAATAAAAGCTTGACAGATATATGAAATTGTTTGTAAATTTGAGTCTAATAAATGAGGTATAAATAAAGTGATTACAGTTGGTATTGATGTTGATGGAGTTCTGAGGGATTTCTGTCAAGGGTTAGAAAAAGTAGTAAAAGAAAATTATCCACAATATTTGCCTGATGATTATACAGGTATAAATAATTGGAAGTTATCAGAGAACTTTAGAGCAAGTAAGCCTGAGTTACAACAAATATATTGGGAAGACTATAGCAAAGAAATCATGGGTGAATCTCCAGCTTTCGAAGAGAACGTCAGACAAATGAAAAATCTCATTAGTCATTATGAGGAGATTAGTAATCCTAAAGTTAGATTTGTATGTGTGACATCTCAGAAACCACACGCAAGATATCATACGGCATATTGGTTAGGTAAGCATGGGTTGAACTTCGACACGATATATTTTAGAAGAGGTTTTGATAAACCAAATACTCCTGTAGACTTTCTTGTAGATGACTCACCAAACAATTACAACTATTGGATTCAAAGAAGAGGTATGGAACATGGTTTTATATTGATGGACCAACCTTACAATCAACACATCGAAACTAAGAGTAGAGTTTATGATGTTGATAGTATCATGGAATTTATAATAAAGGATTAGAATGAAACAAGAACATACATTATTTGTAGAGAAGTATCGACCAACAACATTAGAAGACTACGTTGGTAACGAACATCTAAAATCAAAAGTTGAGGGTTATCTCAAATCAGGTGATGTTCCTCATTTATTATTATATGGTAGAGCAGGTACAGGTAAAACGACACTTGCTAAATTGATTGTGAAAAATATAGAGTGTGATTATCTGTACATCAACGCATCTGATGAGAACAATGTTGAAACAGTTCGTACAAAGGTAAAACAATTCGCATCCACGATTGGTTTCAAGGATATGAAAGTTATCATCTTAGATGAGTGTGATTACATTACACCAAATGCACAAGCTGCACTTCGTAATATCATGGAGACTTTCTCTAAGTATTGTAGATTTATATTGACTTGTAATTATGTGGAAAGAATAATCGAACCATTACAGAGTCGTTGTCAGATATTTGAAATCATACCACCCGATAGAAAACAAGTTGCTATGCAAGCTGTCAAGATATTAGATGGTGAGAAAGTTGATTACAAATTGTCAGATATTTCAATGATAATCAACGCTAATTATCCTGATGTAAGAAAGACAATCAATGCGATACAACGTAGTATCGTTGATGGTCGTGTTGAAATGGATAAGCAAAGTAGTATACAAAATGATTACAAGTTACAAGTATTAGAAATATTGAAAACAAATAACAAGAAAGACGCTTTCAAAGCTCTCAGACAATTATTAGCAGATAATTCGATTAGAGACTATTCAGATTGTTTTAGATTGTTATATGACAATGTTGATGAATACGCTACAGGTCATGTAGCAGAAGTTATCTTATTGTTAGCAAGATATGAGCAATCAGACACACAAGTTGTCGATAAAGAAATCAATTTCATGGCGATGTTGATTGAAATATTAGGAGTGATAAAATGAGTATGCATCCAAAAGGACCTATCAAGAAACCACAAGCTAATGTGCAGGTGGATTTAGCAGAACAAGAAACTTTAAAATGTGATAAGTGTGAAAACTATTTGTTTATTACATCTTTTGTTTTGAAACGTATATCAGCTTTAGTATCACCAAGTGGGCAAGAGGGTATTGTACCTGTACAAGTCTACAGTTGTGGTAATTGTGGAGCTGTTCCTGAAAAGTTATTAGAGGGAAGTGGACTTGGCGCAAGCTAAAAAAAGATTAGGATTATTTGATTTCATAAGAAATGTCACAGAGGTTCAGAAGCAGGACTTTTGGGATAATATTACAGAGGAAGATAGAAAGGGTTGGTCGACATTTCTTGTCAATCGTTTCTTATCTATGAATACAGATTTTCTACCTCTTGTAAATGAAGTTCAAAAGTATGACTTGAAGCCAAAACTATTATATAAGATGTATGCAGATATGATACCAAAAGGTAAATACTATCTTAGATATGTCAAAGGTAAAAAGGAGAAACAAATGGCTTATGAAGATTGGTTAGTCAACATTATTTGTAATGACTTAGAGGTGAGTAAAAGAGAGGCCAAAGAAACCATAGATATATTGATGATGACAGAGGGTGGAGTATTGGAGCTTACGGAAATAGCGAACAAGTATGGTGTTGATAATAAAAAAATGAAAAAAGCAGGATTGATAGTTGAGTAATTTCGATAACTATTTTATCGAAAAGGTTTATAGAACTGCTATTCAATCTTTTATTGAGACACACCATTACAGTCACAATACAAATGGTGTTCAAACATTAGAATGTTTTGGGTTGTATAGAGAGGGTAACTTTGGATTTCCTGAATTGATTGGAGCAGCCATGTTTGCTATTCCATCCATGCCCGCAACAGCTGCAAAATATAATCCCATAAATCCAAGAAAGTGTGTAGAACTTCGTAGGTTGGTTTGTATTGATGATACACCAAAGAATACAGAAAGTTGGTTTATGGCGAGGATGATAAAGTGGCTAAAACAACATACCGATTATGAAGTGATTGTATCATTCGCTGACAAACATCATGGGCACGTTGGTATCATATATAAGGCATCTAATTTTGAATTTCTTGGAGAGACTGCACCAGGTCGTGTTCTTATGGTTGATGGTAAGGAGTTTCATTCAAGAACACTAAATCAAGCACACAAACCTTACAGTAGAAGAATCAAGAAAAGGTACGATGAGGGTGACAAGGATGTTTATTTTAGAAAGAGAAAAAGTAAAAATATTTATGTCTATTATCTAAATAAAGGTATTAGAAAAAAAATAATGAAATACAGGAGGGAAAATGTTAGTAACTGAAGTTGAGGGTAAATTTATAAAAGAAACCTCTAAGAAAAAGTCTGCAGGAAAACAATATAATGTTGTTGAATTGATGGAAAAAGAATGGCCTGAGATGACTAAAGAATTCAAAAAGATTCAGAGAGAACAATATGAGTTGTTCTTGCACAAGCAACATGATTATGGTCCTGGTAATATAAGTGTTGGAACTAACTTACAAACACCTGAAGAAGTAAAGTTATCACTTACGGGCTTGTGGTTTAGAATGAATGATAAATTACAAAGGTTGAAAACATTACTATTGAGTGGTAGACAGAACGCAGTAGAGGGTGAACCACTTGAAGATGCATATCTCGATGTATCTAACTATGGTATCATGGCTACAATCGTTGGAAGAGGTAAGTGGGGAAAATGAGATTTCCACTAATACAATTATATGTGATGAATAGAAGTAAACCCATCGTCGGAATAGATATTACTGAAGTACAATGGGACTATTGTGATTTAGAGGGTTTACCACCTGAGAGAGAAGGCGTCTCAATGGTCAATCATGGTAACATACCAAGAGGTCAATATGATAATTTACCTGAAATGTTTACGGATACTGAGGGAAATGAACATAGAATCGAAGATATACACACGATAAAAAGTAGTCAATGATTAGAGAAATTATAAGACCCTTACTACAAGAGATATACCAAGATAATGGTTGGAAGATGTTGGTATGTTGTATGTTAGTCAATGTAACTAACAGAAAACAGGTGGATATTGTAAGGAATGAATTATTTACTAAGTATCCAACACCTGAAGATATGATGAAAGCTGAACATTCAGAGTTAGTGGAGATAATAAAACCATTAGGATTATACAACACAAGAGCTGAACGTTTGATAAAGATGAGTGAGGGTTATGTGAATGGATTCAATGATGTTACTGAGTTGTATGGTATAGGACAATATGCAAAAGATTCATGGGAGATATTTCAACTTGGAAATCGTAGCGTGAAACCAAGAGATTTAGTATTACAAGAATATTTGAGAGTGACAACGTAATGAAAAGAATAAGTTATAGTCAGTATAGTCAATGGGCTGCGTGTCCACATCGATGGAAGTTGATGTATATTGAAGATAGGAGAGACTTCAAAGGAAATATACACACCCTATTTGGTTCAGCTATGCATGATGTGTTACAAATGTACTTGACTGTAATGTATAATGATAGTATAAAAAAAGCAGATTCATTACCACTATCCGAAATGTTACTAACACGTATGAAACACTACTTTAGTGAGATAGTTGATTCGTCAGGCAAAGAGCCAAGTTCAAAAGCTGAGATGGGGCAGTTCTATCAACATGGATTAGCCATCATAGAGTGGTTCATCAAGAAGAGAGCTATGTATTTCAGTAAGAAAGGTTATGAGTTAGTTGGTATAGAGGTTCCTATTGATTATGATATTGATGATAATATAAAGTTTATCGGATACATTGACGTTCTAATCAAGGATACTGTAAGAGATAGATATAAGATTATAGATATCAAGACTTCTACAATGGGTTGGAACAAGTGGGCTAAGGCTGATAAAAATAAGACAGACCAATTACTATTATACAAATACTATTATGGTGAACAAAACAATATACCATTGGATAAGATAGATATAGAATATTTTATTGTAAAAAGAAAGATATGGGAGAATGCAGATTTTCCACAAAGAAGAATACAAACCTTTATACCCGCAAATGGTAAACCAAGCGTAAATAAAGTGGTAAGAAATATAGATAGTTTTATCACAGAAGGATTTAATGGTTCAGAATACAACATCGACCATATTTATAGAAAAGAAGCTTCAAAAAAGAACTGTCGTTTTTGTGAGTTCAATCAAACTGAACATTGTGATGCAGGAATAAAATAATGTACGAAAAATTTAATATTTCACTTAGACTAAACCTTGATGATGTATTGGGTACTTCAGAGGATTTGATATTATCCTCACTAAGTATGGCTGAAAAAAACATCAATGGTACAAACATATTCAAGTTTTCATATTCAAAATCAGAACCCACTAAAGTTGTGGAGTATGCAAAAAAACTTGATAGTTTGAGTAGTAATGTTATTATCAGAGCTGAAGATGCTATTGGATTCGATGATTACGTTTTATTTGACGTTTACAATCACAAAAAAGTAAATAGTAGAAGTAGATTTCAAATGAGAGCAAAAACCATCGATGATATACTGATTGGAATAAGAGAATTCGTAAAAATATCTAATTTTATATTATCGGTAAATGACAGATAAAATCAAAATAGCAATCGTCGGTAGTAGAACCTACACCAATAAAAACAAAATAAAAGAATTTATTTACAAACTAAAAGAAGAACATGGTAAATATGTTGAAGTTGTTAGTGGTGGTGCAAGATATGGTGCAGATAAATTTGCAAAACAAATCGCTATGGAATTTGAGATGGGATACAAAGAGTTCCCACCATATCACGAACCATACAACATATATTGTGCAGAACACGTAGGTAAGTATGGTAAAAAGTACAATGTACAACACTACTTTTTACGAAATAAAAATTTAGTCGACTATGTAGACGCAATAGTTGCGTTTGTGAAAAATGGAAAAGTGACTAATGGAACAAAAGATACAATTAATCACGCTAAAAGAGCAAATAAAAAAGTTGTGATTATTTCTTGATATATTTATATTTATATATATGTATATGAATGGAGTTATAAATGGAAAGTAAACTAACGTCAGTAAAGGTTATTCCTAATCTTTACAAGAGATTTCGAACATTGAGTCTTGAACAAGACTTCACACTACAGAAATTAGTAAATCGTTCAATGGATTTATTCGTACAAGACGATGAATTTCAGAGAACAATTTTAGAATACGTCAACCTCAAACAAAGTGGAAGCAAATACTAATGGATGTGAAGTTACCGACTCTCAAAAAAATCGATAACATCGAACTAAAAACCCACAGAAAAAAGAAAAAAATACTATTACTCTCAGATGACCTACGTATGAGTAGCGGAGTCGGTACGATGTCAAAAGAGATAGTATTTGGAACTGTAGATAAGTATGATTGGGTGCAAATGGGTGGAGCAATAAAACATCCTGAAGAGGGTAAGATTGCAGTTCTTGATAAAGATGTGAGAGAAGAGACAGGTGTTTTTGATGCGAGTGTCAAGATATATCCTATTAGTGGTTATGGTAATCCTGATATGATAAGGTTGATGTTTGAAAAGGAAAAACCTGACGCCATTATGATTTATACCGACCCAAGATTTTGGATATGGTTATTTCAAATGGAACACGAAATCAGACAACACATACCAATCATGTATTACAATATATGGGATGATTTACCATATCCTATGTGGAATCAACCATATTACGAATCTTGTGATTTGATGATGAACATATCTAAACAGACTGTGAACATCGTGAAGAACGTTCGTAAAAACAAGCCCGTAACCGATACAGACAATACTTATGTACCTCATGGTATAAATGAGAAATACTTTTTTCCGATAGGTGAGAAAGATAAAGTCAATCTAAAAAATATGAACGACTTGAAAAAATCAATACTTCATGGAAAAGATTTCCCATTTATTGTATTGTATAATAATAGGAATATAAGAAGAAAACTACCAGGCGATGTAATCATGGCATACAAGAAGTTAGCAGATGAAGTTGGACACGAAAATGTTGCTTTGGTTATGCATACTGCACCCATAGATGATAACGGAACTGATTTGCCCGAAGTGGCATTGAATGTGATAGGTGAAGATGCAAATGTATATTTCTCTAATCAGAAGTTAGATCCCTTAGGTATGAATTATCTTTATAATTTATCAGACGTAACTATCAACATGGCATCAAATGAGGGTTTTGGTTTAGCTACTTGTGAATCATTGATGGCTGGAACACCAATCGTCGTAAATGTTACAGGTGGATTACAAGACCAATGTGGATTCAAATTGAAAGATAAGTTACTAACTTATCAAGACTATTATGAGATAGAATCCTTACACGATCGTGACAAGTGGATGAATAATCCTGACTTGACTTGGGGTGAGTGGGTAAAACCTATTTGGCCAGCCTGTCGTTCGTTACAAGGTTCACCACAAACACCTTACATCTATGATGATAGACCAAGATGGGAAGATGCAGGTGACGCTTTGATAGAGTGGTATAACACACCAAAAGAAGAAAGAATCGCAGTAGGAAAGAAAGGCAATGAATTTGTACATTCACCTGAGACGATGATGACAGCAAAAAATATGTGTAGTAGATTTGTTGAAGACATAGATAGATGTTTAGACGAATTTGAACCACGAAAACGATACACCTTATATAAGGCATAGGAGTTACAATGGAAAAACCTTTTATTTTGATACAAGGTCCTGTAGCCACAAGAAGTGGTTATGGTTCTCATGCGAGAGATTTATGTATTGAATTATTGAAATCTGATAAGTATGATATAAAGATTGTTTCACGTAGATGGGGTAATACACCTATGAACGCACTTAGAAACGATGTTGAAGACCATAAACTAATCATTGATAATTTACAAGTTGGAAATAATTTACCAAAACAACCTGATTTACATATCGACATAACTGTACCAAATGAGTTTCAGGCGATAGGTAAGAAGAATATGGGTATAACTGCAGGTTTAGAAGCCACTGTGATACCAAAACATTGGGTTGATGGTTTGAATAGAATGGATAAAATTGTAGTGCCATCTAAATTCGTAAAAGATGTATGTGCTTCTACTACGTTCGATGAAAAACAAGGTGATAAAGTCGTAGCTCAACATAAATGTAACAAACCGATTGATGTCTTATTTGAAGGTTATGATGAAGCAGTTTATGGTATGACTAATGAATACTCAAAAGCATTAGTTGATGAGATGAAACAAATAGATGAGACATTCTGTTTCTTATTCGTAGGTCATTGGTTACAAGGCAACATGGGTGAAGATAGAAAAGATGTTGGTATGATGATAAAAGCATTTCTTGAGGCATTCAAAGGTAAGAAGAAGAAGCCAGCGTTGATTCTAAAGACAAGTAGTGCTACATTTTCAGTAATGGATAGGATGGAGATTTTAGATAAGATTGAATTTGTCAAGAGAGATGTAGGTGGTGACATACCAAACATTTACTTACTGCATGGTGATTTAGAGGATTCGGAGATGAATGAACTATACAATCATCCAAAAGTAAAAGCTCATGTATCGTTTACACATGGTGAGGGATTTGGTCGTCCACTACTTGAAGCGAGTCTGAGTGGTAAACCAATATTGTTTTCTAAGTGGAGTGGGCACATTGACTTTTTACCTGCTACACTTTCCACTGCTTTGGATGGAACTATGGTTGGAGTACCGAAGGCTTCATTTCCCAAAGATATGTTTGTAGATGGTATGGGTTGGTTTGCTGTGAACTATGGTAAAGCTATAAATCTTATGAAAGATGTTTATGGTAATTACAACAAGTATAAACCAATATTTCAGCATTTAGGTAAATCTAATACTCATAAATTTACTCGTAGTAAAATGGGAGAAAAGTTCGTAAAGATTGTAGATGAGATGATAGCAGGTACACCAAAGCAGGTAAACATCAAACTACCAAAGTTGAAAAAGATTGATGGTGGACAAACAGGTGCAATAAAACCACCTACAGGCTTACCAAAACTAAAGAAGGCGTAAAATGGAACAAAAGATAACTTGTCCCGTATGTGGAGATACCCAAAGATGTTTTGAAGAACAACAAGAACACTTCAGTAGTTTTATGTGTTTTAATTGTGGATTCATGAGTGATACGAGATATAAGCAAGGAAGTTTAGAGTTGATTGATAACATGAGACAAAGTCCTGCACTCATACAAGATTTACAATTCGAAGACACAGGTCGTGGCATAGTTTGGTTTCCTTGTGTTATCAACATGGGGACAAAGGGAATTATTTTCCCTGAGGGTGTCAAGGAAGAGTATGTGTGGAAATATGCAAAAGTTGTTGAAATACCCGAAGATGAACGTGAGAAGTATGATAATTATGATAGTAGGCTTGACGTAGAAAACGCAGAAACTTATGAGAAGTTTGAGTTTTTAGAAGCCTGTAAATCAATGGGGATAACACAAGACTTGTAATGGCATTCTTACAAAAACATAGAAGTAGAATATTGAATAGGGTTCCCGTGGCTCGTAATCGAGTTGAACAGGGTTCTATTATTGAGTTTAGATATAAGAGTGTAAAAACAGGACAATCTAAACCTTATATGGCTATTGTGTTAGAAGTTTGGCCGCCAGCAGGAAGTATCAAAGAAAAGAAAGTTCATGCTTTCTCTTTAGCTACCATAAGTGATAATGAAATGAAAAGATTTATTAGACGTATTGGTGCACCTGCTGTAGATGCTTCTGAACCTGTAAGTGGTAAGCAAAATGAAAACGTATCTAAATTCAACCTACCTACAGGTCGTGGTAAAGCTGAGATGTTTTATGAAACAAAATTATCTAAAATTCCTAAGTTAGTCAACGAATCTTACAGAACTTTCAACATGGATAGTATGACAAACGTCTCTATGATTGAGTATGATTTCAAGAATATCATACCGAAAGGATTTGATATTTGAAACTCAGTTACGCGATAACAGTTTGTAATGAACACGTAGAGATACAAAATTTAGTTACATTTTTATTAGAAAACAAGAGAGTAGAAGACGAAGTAGTAATCACTTTTGATTCAAAGAATGGTTCTAAAGATGTTGAAGAATATCTCAGAGCTAAATCAGTAAATGGTGAGTTTAGTTGGCATCCATATGAATTCGATGGTGACTTTGCTAAACTAAAAAATCATACTAAAGATATGTGTAGTGGTGATTTTATTTTCCATTTGGATGCTGATGAGATACCAAATCAAATACTTATGGAACAGCTACCACAAATAATTGAAATGAATGACGTTGATTTGATTTGGGTTCCGAGAGTCAACACGGTTGATGGGTTGACGCAAGAACACATACAAAAATGGCAATGGAGAGTATCAGAAAAAGGTTGGGTAAATTATCCCGATTATCAAGCAAGAATTTTTAGGAATAGTGATGACATCAAGTGGGTGAAACCTGTACATGAAGTCATAGATGGTTGTAAAACATATTCACATCTACCACCACACGAAGAACTATCACTCTATCACCCTAAAACTATAAGAAGACAAGAACAACAAAATAGGTTATACTCAGAGTTAATACATGGATAATATAAAAAATTTCGTTTCTCAGATGGGACTTCCAAGTTTCATACATAACGACTTCAAAGATTTCAAGCCAGGTAAAACAAACATATTTTATTCAGGTCCCTATTGGGATGAGAATGAAGTTGAGATGGCAGTAAAAGCGTTTATGACAGGCAAGTGGTTATCTTCAGGCGAACACGTGTACAAGTTTGAAAAACGTTTCGCAAGAAAGTTTGGTGTAAAAGATGCGTTGATGGTGAATAGTGGTAGTTCAGCAAATCTTGTTATGATAGGTGCGTTGAAAAAAGTTCTTGGTTGGAAAGATGGTGATGAAATCATTGTATCGCCTGTAGGATTCCCAACGACAATAGCACCGATTGTACAACATGGAATGAAACCTGTATTTATTGACATTGAGTTCAATAGTCTAAACTTTGATGTAGCTTTAATCGAAGATAAAATTACAGACAAAACAAGAGGTATATTTGTATCACCTGTATTGGGTAATCCACCTAATATGGATATCCTTTCAGATATTTGTAAAGAATATAATATAGAACTTATCATGGATGGTTGTGATAGTTTAGGTAGTCAGTACAAACGAAGAAATATTGTTGACTACGCAATAGCTTGGAGTAACTCATTCTATCCATCACATCATATCACTACAGGTGAGGGTGGAATGGTGTGTAGTAATGATGAAAGAATAATATCTACTGCGAGAAGTATGGCTTGGTGGGGTAGGGATTGTTATTGTGTAGGTGCAGGTAACCTATTAGCTAATGGTACTTGTGGTAATAGATTTGATAAGTGGTTACCTAACTATGAGGGTATAATGGACCACAAATATATTTTTACTAACTTGGGTTACAATCTAAAACCATTAGACTTACAAGGTGCTATCGGTTTAGCTCAATTAGAAAAAGTAGATGAGATACATGAGAAGAGAAGAGCAGCTAAGTTTAGATTGGAAGAGATGTTCGAAAAATATTGTGGTGTATTCGTACCAAAAGAAGATCCTGAAGCAGAGACTTCTTGGTTTGGTACACCGATAGTTTGTAATGGTAAAAAAGAAAAAGACTTGTTAGTTAGTTACTTGGAGAAGAACAAGATACAAACAAGAAACTACTTTGCAGGAAATATCCTATTACATCCTGGCTATTCTAATCTTGGTGATTGGATGGATTATCCTGAAAGTAATAAGGTTTTAGATAAGGTATTCTTTATTGGTTCAGCACCACATTATACCGATGAAGTTTTTGATTATATAGAAATGAAGTTACAAGAGAGGTATTATAATTGAGAGATTTACAATCGTCACTAAAGAAAAAAGGTGAGTATGTCACACAAATTATACACTTCAAGGGTGGAGTAAAAAGAACTTTTGAAGGTGTATCTACTTCAGAGATAAAGCAAGGACAGATGACAAAGTTAGAACTCAAGGATGGTCGTACAGTTATGATAAATGATTGTAACGTTTTGTGTATAGAGGTGTTTAGTGAAGAATGATATTCTAATTCTTGGTGATGGATTACTTGGTTCAGAGATTGTCAAACAAACAGATTGGGATTATGTAAGTAGAAAAAAAGACAATGTTGATTTGGATGAAATTCTATCTATAGTAGCATCAAATGACAAATCAATAATCGTAAATTGTATAGCTAATACTGATACTTATTCAAATGATAAACAATCTCATATGGATGTGAACTTTAAGTTTGTTGTTGACTTGGTTCAGATTTGTAATCAGTTTGATAAAAAATATATCCACATATCTACAGACTATGTTTATTCCAATTCAATAGTTAATGCAACTGAGGATGATGTGCCTGTACACAATCCAACTTGGTATAGTTACAGTAAGATTTTAGCCGATGGTTACGTTGAGAACTTCTCTCAAAATCATACGACTTTCAGAGTAACGCATAAACCAAAACCATTTCCATATGAAAAAGCTTGGGATAATCAGTTTGGTAATTTTGATTATGTAGATAATCAAGCGAGAAGAATAATTTCTTTGATTTTGAGAAATGTAAATGGTATTTATAATATAGGGGTAGATAATCCTCGAAGTGTTTTTACTATGGCAGTAGAAACAAATAAAGATGTGAATGGTGTTGGCGCACCACATGAAGTTCCAAAAAATCTAATAATGTCAGTTTCAAAAATAAAGGAGTTGCTAAATGAGAGTAACTAATATCGATAGTCTTTCAGCATATTTCGATAGACTTATATCAGAAAAAATAAAATGGTATTTCTTTGACAAAGATGGTAAGACGGATGAGGCTCTACATCAAGAAGCAGTGGTAAAAGAAATTAGAACAAAATTAGTTGAGTTATTTGAAGAGGCTTTTGAAAATCATGGGTATCAATATATTGGTGAGAAGAGAACCTTTGATGAAGCCAAACTTATACTTGACGTAGAAAAATTAGTTACAGATGACTTAGGAGTAGGTGCGGCTTACTATGAAAAAACAGATGGTGAACCATCATTAGAAAAGTTCATGGTGAATGAAGCGAAGTTACGTGTAGCAAATGAGTCAAGGGGTCGTCAAAAAAATAAGATTGACGACATTTTTTCAAGGTTGATAAACGGAGAATAATAGTGCAAATAGGTATAGTTGGTTTAGGGGTTGTCGGAACCGCCTGTAAAAATGGTTTCGAAAAATTAGGACACGAAGTTGTATATCATGAGATAACACATTACACACGCATACAAGATGTATCAGATACAGAGGTATGTTTCGTTTGTGTACCAACACCATCAGATGAAGAGGGTGCTTGTGATATTTCTATAGTTGAGAGTGTTGTCAATGATTTAAGTGTAATGGATTATAAAGGTATCGTAGCAATAAAAAGCACGATCGTGCCAGGTACAATCAAAGCGTTCAGAGAAAAATATGAGAATCTAAGAATATATTTTGTACCTGAATTTCTAAGAGAAAGATGTGCAACAGAAGATTTCATTTACAATCATAATATTCTTGTGATTGGTGCTGATAATAATGAGGATTTTGAAAAAATCAGACAGACTCATGGTAATCTACCATCTCATGTTGTAAAAGTAGAACCCATCGAAGCAGAACTTGTCAAGTATTTTAGTAACAATTACAAGGCTCTAAGAATTACATTCGCTAATAGTTTTTATAAATTGTGTGAAGAACTCGGAGCAAGATATGACGTAGTAAAAGATGCTTTTTTGTTTCATGGAGTTGGAGAGGGACATTACCTAAATGTAAACAAGGAGTTCGGTGGATTTGGTGGAACTTGTTTACCAAAAGATACAAAAGGTTTAGCTTTTCTTATTGATGAATTAGGTTTAGACTTGAAACTATTTAGAACTGTAGTGGATGAAAATAATAAATTCGTTGTAAAAGTACCTGAGGGTATGAGGAAAGAAATATGAAGAATGTTTTAGTTACAGGCGCTGCAGGTTTTTTAGGAAGTCATGTCTGTGATGAACTTTTGAGTAAGGGATATACTGTAGTAGGAGTAGATAACTTTTTCAGAGGTAAAAAAGAGAATGTAGCAGAGGACGTTATCTTCTCAGAGAGAGATTTGACAGTAGAGGGTATAGAAGACCTTATTAATCTTCATAATATCGATACTGTATTTCATTATGCAGCAATAAACGGAACAGAACATTTCTATGATATACCTGCTCAAGTTTTCAATGACAATATGAATATGACAAGAAACGTATTGGAGAGTTTGACGAGAGGTGATTCAGTAAAACGTATTGTTTACACATCTACTTCGGAGGTGTATGGTCCTCATCCCCCACTACCAACCGATGAACGTGAACCTATTATACTGAATATGTTTTCAGATAGAGATAGTTACGCATCATCAAAAGCGATAGGTGAGTTTCAGATAAAATATGCAGCTAAGAAGTTACAAATAAGTTATCTTATACTGAGACCATTCAACACTTATGGTACAAGGATGGATAATACCAAATACGGACAAGTGGTGCCTGAGTTTTTCCGTAAGGTATATGAGCCTGAATTTACATTAATTGGTGATGGTTCGCAAACAAGAAGTTTTTGTCATGTTGATGACCATAAAGTTTTGGCAGTACGATTATCTGAATACAATTCTAACTCAGTTGTAAACATTGGTAATGATGAAGAAATAACTATTTTAGATTTGGCTAAGAAAGTACATGAAATAAAAGGTAGAGCATTTGAACCTAAGTTTTTACCACCAAGAGATTATGACACGCAGGTTAGACAACCTGATATAAGAAAAATTAGATTACTTTACCCATCATATGAATTTATTTCAATCGATGATGGTCTAAGAAGAATGGAGATGTAATGATTAGATATCAGTATTTGCCTGAATTAGTTATTGAACATAGATGTAAAAAAATTATGGAAGTTGGAGTTTGGAATGGTGGTACAGCAAATCACATGATAAGTGCTGCTGTTTCAGTCGATGATAGAGCTGATAATGTATACTATTATGGTTTTGATTTATTCGATGAGTTTGTAGTAAACGAATCAACAGGTGATGTGAAAATTCCACCACCGATTGATGACGTGTGGAATATGGTAAATGTACCTGGCACAATCGCTGATTTGATAAAAGGTGATTCAAGGAAAACAGTCCCTAATTTTGTAGAAAACTATACAGGCAAAATGGATATGATATTCATTGATGGTGGTCACGGAGAAGATGTAATAGGAGCAGATTGGAACAATGTTCAACCATTGATAGATGAAAATACAGTTATCGTATTTGACGACTATTGGTTACCTGAACATGGTTGGGGTTGTAACAAAGCTATATCAGAACTTGATAGAGATACTTGGGTTGTAGAAGTAATGCCAAAAACCGATTCTATAAGATGGAAAGATAATGATTATAGTTTAGGTGTAGTGAAAGTGACAATGAAGTGATAACTTTTTGTACGACATTTGCTAAAAGGATATGGGATAGTAAGGGACAAACCTTAGTTGAATCAGTAAAGGATATGTATCCCGAAGTTCCTTTTCTATGCTACCATGAGAACTCACAAGAAGATGACAAGGTTGATTTTAGTGATACTTGGGATAATCTAATTCCATACGACTTATTTGAGGAAGATAGCACATTAGAAACTTTTATGAAAGAGTCGCCGTTTTCTAAATCATTATCAATGGTTGGTGATGATGCATTGAACTATTATAATAGAAGTGCTTACTATTGGTTTAGAAAAGTGGCGACTGTGAACGATGCGATAAACAAATGTGAAACACCTCTATTGATTTTCTTAGATACAGATACAGAAATCTTAGAGAGATTACCAATGGATGTGTTGACTTATCTTGATTCAAAAGATTTTTGTACAATAAAACGTAGAATGGGTTGTACGGATATTTGTAGTTATCAAGGTAGTGGTGTTGTTGATAGTGGCATTATGAGTTACAACCTACAACGTAATGGAGCTGATGTTGCTAAGTATTGGTACAATTATTATAAAAATGGTGGAGCATTTGAAGAAGTCATATGGGCAGACCATTACATACTGACATCAGTAATAAAACATTTAGAGGGTGGTTTAGATATTGGTGGGTTAGATGCTGAGTGGGGCGCTCCGTTTGGACATATAAATAATTACATAGCGCATCACAGAGGTGCACAATATGAAGATAGAGATTATAGATGATGGATTATATAGCAGCAGTCATTATAATAGGTTTTACCGTTTGGCAAATACATAAATTTTTGAAAGAGAATTGATGATAAAAACAATTTATATAAATGGTTGTAGTTGGACTGCAGGACACGAATTAGATGATATGAAAAATGATTCTTGGCCAGGACAATTAGAATCACTTACGGGCTTAGAAGTTATAAACGAAGCTATGTGTGGTGGTTCGAATCATAGAATACTAAGAAAGACATTAAAATTCCTTGAAAAGAATAAGGATAGATGGAACGAAATCTTAGTGGTTCCTGCGTGGAGTTGTCCAAGTAGAAATGAATTTTATGAGCAAGGTTCACAACAAGTTTATGCTAAAAAGTTTCCTGAGTTGATGGAGATTGGTAGTCTTGAAAGAAATAATGATGAGGATTGGGTTTGGGTAAATCAATACAGAGCAACATCTAAAGATGAATCAGTACCTAATAATGTGATGGCAAAGTATTGGTATTATGCATTGGAATCTCCTGAGACTTCATACTACAATTACATAGTAGATGTATTAGCACTTCAGAATTTCTGTAAAGCAAATGATATAAAATATTATATGTTTAGAGCATTTCAGTTTGAAAATATAGCCACACCAAAACATAGTTGGTTAGGTAAATATTTTAGAAAGTATACTCAAGTTTCTGAGTATGAGTGTGAAGATATTTTTAGAGAGGTAGCGGACAGAGGGAACTACGAAGAATTAATTGATTTAGTTGATACTAAATTATTTCCAAGTTTTATAAGAAGTAAAGGTACTATATTCAATTTATCAGAGACACCGATAGGAATACATCCTGATAAAAAACAATGTGGTACTGTAGCAAGTAAAGTAAAAACAATATTGAAAGAAGAGGGTTTGATATGAGGATATTAGGAATAAATGGACTCAATCATGACGCAGCTGTTTGTGTAATCGAAGATGGTGAAATATTATTCGGCGCACACTCAGAGAGATATAGTGGTAAGAAAAATGATTATGATTTGAATGCAGAAATTATGGATGAAGCTTTATCTCATGGTATGCCTGATAAGGTAGCTTGGTTTGAAAAACCATATCTAAAAAAGTTGAGACAATTCAAAGCAGGACAATATGGTGAAGTCTTCACGAGACAAAACACGCCTAAAGAATATCTAAAACAATTTGGGTTGAATCAGAAAATACATTATGTTCCTCATCACTTGTCACACGCATCGGCAGGATATTATAGTTCACCTTATGATGAAGCTGTGGTTGTTGTCATAGATGCTATTGGTGAGTTTGATTGTGCTACTATATGGCACGTGAAAGATGGTAAGTTCAAAAAGAAGTGGAGTAGAAGTTATCCTAATAGTATTGGGTTGTGGTATTCAGCTATGACTCAAAGGTTAGATTTGAAACCACAAGAAGATGAATACATCCTTATGGGTATGGCAGGTTGGGGTGAAGTCAATGAAGAAATCAAAAATGGTATTCGTAAAGACTTTTTTTCTGATGACGCACAACTTCTTATACTAAATCACAATTTACACAAAGGTGCAAGATGGTGGAATCCTGAATACTATCCCGATAATGGAACAGATAAATGGAAGTTTGATATAGCAGCAAATGTTCAGGCGGTGTGTGAAGAACAAATACAAAGAATATTTGAAGCGGCTAAGAGGTTAGTTCCACAAACAGACAACTGTATCTATATGGGTGGAGTTGCATTGAATTGTGTAGCTAACTCTATATTAGCACGAAATCACTATCAGAACTTATGGATTATGCCTAATCCTGGCGACGCAGGAAGTTCTTTAGGTTCAGCGGCTTACGTGTATGGAGATAAAGTAAACTTTGAACAATGTTTCATAGGGCATGAAATAAAGGGTAGATATCCAACCAAGAAAGTTCTTGACGAATTACTAAAAGGTAATATCGTTGGTGTAGCAAATGGTAAAGCTGAGTATGGTCCAAGAGCGTTGGGTAATCGTAGTCTATTAGCAGACCCAAGAGGTGATGATATCAAAGACAAGGTAAATAGAATAAAGAAACGTCAAGAGTTTCGCCCGTTTGCACCAAGTGTATTGGAAGAACACGCACATGAGATATTCGATATGCCTGTTCGTAAATCTCAGTTTATGCAGTTCGTAGCAGATTGTAAGTATCCTGATAAGTATCCTGCTATCTGTCATGTAGATGGAACATCAAGAGTTCAGACTGTTAGTAAGGAAGATAACATACATTATTACAATCTAATCAAACGATTCTACAAAGAAACAGGTTGTCCGATGGTTCTAAACACAAGTCTAAATATCAAAGGTGAACCAATCGTCAATGATGAAAGTGACGCAGCTAGATTTGAAGAACGTTACGGAGTAAAGGTATTTTGTAAATGATTAGAACCGAACCATTTCCACATATACTTTGGGATAACTTTTTATCAGATAGTCTGTTGGATACTGTTAGATTAGAGTTTCCTAACAAAGATTCGCACGTATGGAATTGGAAATCAAACGATGAAAACAGCATAAAGTATATGTGTCAAGACAAGAACTTAGTAAAATCTTTACCTAATATAAGCACATTGATTGACTATCTAAACAGTGACTACTTTTGTAATGTGTTGAGTTCTATGTTCAAAATACCAAATTTAGTTTCGGATAGGGAATTAGCAGGTGGTGGATTACACATGATAGGAAATGGTGGTTTTCTCAAAGTTCACGCTGATTTCAATCAAGCAGATACCATGCCTGATTATCACAGAAGACTGAATCTAATATTGTACTTGAGTGACATTTGGTACGTTGGTTTCAATGGTAATCTCGAATTATGGGATACTAATCTTACAGAAGCAAAGGTGAGTATAGAACCTATAGCTAATAGAATGGTTTGTTTCAATACTCAACCTGATGGTGATGTAATAGCTTATCATGGACATCCTAAACCTGTAAAAGTTCCTAATGGTGTCTATAGAAAATCAATAGCATTGTACTATTACACTAAAGAAAAACCAAATAATGTCCTTTCAGATAAACACGGTACATTATATATGGATGTGTTATGAGTTTCAAGGTAGAAGATAAACACAAAGATACCTTGTTTAGTACAGGCTTTACTTCTTTTATGATTCCAAATAAGTATTTTGAACGTGATATTAAGCCTTTAGAAGAACTTACAAATAAACTTCTAAATAATAAACAATTAGTAAATATACAAATTGATGGTAGTGATAAGTGTATGCAATACATCAGAGATTATTGTAGTGAGTTGGGGATATACCACGATATAAACAGGAACACATCAAACATTACAGGCTATCACGAAGACTTATCTGAACTAAATAAATTAGTCAATTCTAAAAAAGATGCAAAAGTTTATCAATCTTGGTATTGGTATGATATAGAAAAGAGTAGATCTATCAGCCACTTATTGGTTGATATTTATCAACAATTTTATGGAAAGAAACAAGTGTCGAAGACATTAGGTGAATCACATCTTCGTATACAATTATATGAACAAAACCAACACATATACATTCATCGAGATGGGGATTACGATGATGATAGTTTTGATAAGAATTGTTTTATGTTATTTTACTATGGTGATTGGGAAGATGGATTCGGTGGTGAGTTAGAGGTTGGATTGGGTATCAAGAAAGGCTATGGTTGGTCCAATCTTCAATGGCATAGGGTTGATAAAAAAATAACAAATCCTGAACGTGGTAGATTAGCTATTTTAGACTTCAGTAAATTCAATCTACCACACAAAGTGCATAAAGTTTTAGATAATAAATTTATTAGAAAAGGTATATCTGCAATATGGATAAGCCCAAAAGAAGAGGTAGCATGAGTAAAAAGATAGTAATTGTTCCAACATTTGGTGAGAGTCATCTAATCAAGTATCAGATTCCGAATATAATAGATACTATCAATCCTGATTATATCATCTATAATGAGGGATTGTTTCCAGGTGGCACTGAGGGTAAAAAGGAACTTACAAAAGAATGGTTGGATGAATACACTTTAGATGGAAAAAGAGCATTTGATTACAAAGATTTAGAAAAAATTGTTGATGATGCACAAAAACAATACCCTAACACGAAGATAATATTGAATCCTATTGATTATAATGAAAGTATGACCTCTACAGATTGTTACGTAGCAGGTTGTACAAACTTTGAGGAGTTGGGTATAAAAGTAGAAGAGGGTGATTATATATTCCCATTTGAAGGGGACGTGTTTCACCACGAAGATGCTAAAGATGAAATTCAAGGATATATGGACCAAATAGAGCCAGGTCAAGGATTCAGAAGTATTTGGATAGACTATATGCAAAACTTTTGGTATGTTGAGAAGAGTCGAATAAAGCCGTGGTTGCCTGAAAAGGAACATCAGCATGATGGAAACTATATGTCTCGTAGAATTTGTGTGAGGTATGATAAGGGTGGTAAGTTTTACGATGAAATATTAAATAATTTTATGACAACGAATTATCATAATCCGAATGAGGGTTATGGAATGTTATTCCCCACAGACTTGATAACTTACCACTATGCTTGGATAAGGCCAGGTAAATTCAGAGAACTTCGTTGTGACCAATTACAAAGGTGGCAAGGTTATTTTGATATTATAAAACATGGTTTAGACAAAGCCGATGAACTAACTTATAGTGAGATATTATTCAGAATAGAACATTACAAGTTGACTAAGGGTTGGATAAAGTTTTTTGATTTTTTTCCACATCCAAAACACATAAAAGAACATGAGTGTTACTTTGATGTAGATGAGGAGATGAGAAACAAACTAAAATCAGCTGAACCATATCAACCAAAAGAATTAGTTGAGATATATAATCCTTATGTTGAGCCCGAAACAGGAATATTATATTTAGATAAAATACCTGAGGGTGAAATAGCGGAGGCTCTAAGTAAAATATGAACGTAGTATTTATCCCATCAATACAATCAAAACATCTAACTGATGTTGACAGTTATTCTGATTATAGCTTGAAAACTTGGAAACATTATTGTGATAGAATAGGTGCAAAGTTATTTGTAATGAATGAACCGATTCACGATCCTGATAAGATGAAAGTAACTTGGCAGAGGTGGTACGTACATGACTTGTTAGAACACAATAATATAGACTATGATAAAGTATTCATGGTTGATTTAGATACTATGATTAGATGGGATGCACCAAATATTTTTGAAGATGAGTGGATAGGAAAGAATAGTGATTTTGCTGCATGTGTAGATAATGACAATCTTGGTTGGGTAAAAGATAGTGTTGACGGTTATCAACATTTATTCGATGATGTTAGTCTTGATTGGGAGAGATACTTTAATTGTGGTGTTATCTTTATGACAAAGAAGATGGCAAAGATAAGCAAAACAATTATAGATTTTTATTTTGACAATGAAGAAGAAATACTAAAGTTACAACATGAAACTTTGAAAAAAGGTTCTGACCAAACACCTGTAAACTATATAGTCAATCGTGATATGAGTGATGTGAATCTGTTATCAAAGAGGTGGAATCTAACGCATCTGATGAGAAAAGAAATACTGAATGGATTCAGATTTGTTGATATGGGTTACGTTTGGCATTTCAATGGTTTTGATAAAAGTTTGAGAGCACAGGTAATGTCAGAATTTATGAAACAATATGGACACAAATATGAAACTGAGTAACACATATCTCATAGGATGTCAGGCTATGTTCTATGAAATAGAAATAATAGAGGAGTACACAAAATCTGTATACAAGGCATTAGAGTTTGTGGATAATAAAGAAAATGTAACTGTAGAGATAATGTGGAACTTATCATCTTATTTTGAGGAGTGTGAATCAGAGCAAAAAAAGACAGATATAGTTGTTCGTATAGGTGAGTTGCAAAAGAAATATGGTTTCCAAAGTTTATTCTATCAAGACGATAAGAAACCTTACACGATGGCAAACTACAGAAGAGAACTCAATACAAGGGGTGTAGATTATGATTTCACGATATGGGGTGAGTCAGATTGTTTGATGCCATCACAAACATTCGTGGTGTTAGAACAGATATCAGAACACGCTAAAGCCAACAATATCCACAGATACATCACAACATTTGCTATCAGAAAGATGTGGGATGATAGTTGGAAAGTGTTAGAACACAATAAATTTACAGACGCACCATTCTATGAAATGGTAGATCCTAAAGCAATTACAGAACAAAGCAGTATTAGATATACAATGAGTCAAGAAGAGATGGATGAGATAAATGGTGAGGTTGATGAGTTAGATGTTAGGTTGATTACACACCCTAAATTTGATGGTAGTGGTCTTGTGATATCAAAAGACTTGTTGATGACAGGCGCTAACTTACCACCCGCTGTTTATATGAATGGTGATGACACTGCTTTTTTACAAAGTTGTCTACTTCATTTAGGAAACAATTATAAACAATTTGTTGTGAAGAATATTTTGAAAGTTCACAATCGTAATCATCCTAAAAAAAGGTTGTATGTAAAAGGTGAAGATGATAGTAAACAATCACATTTCAAAAGACAAACAAATTGGTATAAAAAATTCAATGATTTATCAAAAGGAAACTTAGATAAATTATTTCACAACCAATCAAGGTTTTTCAATTACGATGATTTTGAGGAGCAAAGAAATGGCTAAGGATAGAAGATGGTTACCTACACTAAATGAGTTGATAGACAGATTATCAATACATCAGTTGAAAGAGGTTTTTATTGCTGACAATAAAGAAAATTATGCGAAAGAAATCAAGGATATGATGCATGACATTGACTTGATACTTGAAGAGAATGATTCTAAAATAACAGCAGAGACAATTAGAGCAATCATAGTTTTAGCACAAATGAACGCACATATTTGGTATAATGAAACAAAGGTAAGAAATGGTGAAAAAGATGGTAACTTACATCTAACTCATGGATTGAACGGTATTAGAAATGTAGCAGGAAATAAGATTGTTGAGTGTGTTGGTGGTCGTAAAGATTATAAAACAGATTGTTTAGCTGCAGACTTCAAAGATTGGGAGATTAGTTGGTGAAGAAAAATATAGTATTCATACCGTACATCGACATGGGTGACGGAAGAAGTGGTTCTTATACTTACTCAATCAAAAGTTGGGAAAAGTTTTGTGAGAGACACGATGCAGAAATTATAGTTTGGCAAGACTTAATAGTACCTGTCGAAGAAATGAAAATAACTTGGCAAAGATATTATCTGTTTGATATGTTAGAAAATAGTGGTATAGATTACGACAAGGTATTGATGGTTGATGCGGATACTATTGTTCATCCCGAATGTCCAAACTTTTTTGATAAGGTAGATGGGTATGGTGTTGTCAGAAATAATGGTAGTTTTGAATGGGTTCGTAGGTCTATCGCAGGATTTGCTAATTTGATGTTTGATGGTTATAGTAAGTGGAATGTTTGGGATTATGTAAATTGTGGATTTCAGATTGTCAACTCTGACCACAAAAACTTCTTCAAATATGTCTTAGATTTTTATAAGAATAATAGTGAAAAGATAATAGATTCGATTGAACGTGTCAAGGCAGGTACAGACCAAACTATTATGAATTTTTTATTCAGAGAATATGGTGTAAATTTACAATACTTGGGTGTGGAGTATAACTTACAAGACTTACATTCAAAACAATTATTGTACTTACAGGATGGTATGTGGTTTCCTGATGAATTGATTTATAAGGAGTGTGGTTATGTATTCCATTTCAACGCTATTCCACCAAATCCATTGGGTCGTGATTCAAATTATTGGATAAAAAGAACTTATGAGGAGTGGTATAAATGAAAGTAGCATTTTTTAGTGAGATGGGTTTTAATGGGAAAGTAGATAGGACAACTCATAACAATATGAGAACAGAGTTTGCATGGATGAGTGCATTAGACGCTAACCATTATAATATTCATGCACCTAATATCAATCACGATTATGATTTAGGTATTGTTATAATTCCTAAGAATAATCCTGAGTTTAATATGTCTGCTCTAAAAAAACATTGTAAGAAAATAGCTATACAACAAGAAGGTCCTTTTTGGTATTTCCAAGATTATACAGTGGTTCAACAATTTCATTTTCATAATTACTTGATGGAAGCTGATTACATTTTCTCACATAATGAATTAGATAAACGTTATTATGAGGGTATAACAAGTAAGCCTGTATTTGTTATGAGAAGTCTAATGGTAACTGATAAGTTAGTTCCAAGACAAGAATCAGGTGATGCAGTAATCATGGGTGGAAACTTTGTTAGTTGGTATGGTGGATTCGATTCATACATGGTGGCTAGTGTGTTTCAGCCCGAATATAAAATTTACGCACCATCGATGGGTAGAAAGCAAAAGATGGAAAGTCAAATAGATGATATAAATTATCTAAATTATATGTTGTGGGAAGAATGGATAAATGCTCTGTCTCAGTTCCACGTTGGTATACATCTAATGAGAACACACGCAGCAGGTACATTCGCAATGAATTGTTCATTTCATGGAATACCTTGTATTGGTTATGAGGGTTTAGATACTCAGAGAATATTACATCCTGCTTTGACTGTAGGTGATGGTGATATAAAAGAGGCTAGAAGATTAGCAGTAAGATTGAAAGAGGAGCCAGGTTTTTACGACGAATGTTCTAATGAAACTAATACACTTTTTGATACTCAATACAAAGAAAAAGTTTGGTTAGAACGTTGGAATGCTTTTTGGAGTGATAATGGAAAAGATTAGTTTTATAATACCATCAAGAGATAACCTAAAATATCTCAAATGGGCATATGAGGGATTAAGAAAGAATTGTAGTCAAGAACATCAGATTGTGATGGCTGACGACGCTTCCTCAGACGACACGTGGGAATGGATGGTAGAAGAAAAAAAGAAAAACAAAAACCTAATGATTTACAAAAACTTTGGTCCTGATAGATTAGGTTTGACTATATTATATGACTATTTGGCTGAGTTAGCTGAGAATGATGTAATTATGTTTTTTCACGCAGATATGTATCCATGTAAAGATTTAGATAAAAAAATATTAGCAAGATTAGAGAGAGGTACAGTTGTATCTGCTACAAGGATAGAACCACCACTACATCCTGATGGACCTGAGAAAATTATATCACCATTAGGATTCGAGCCTGAAGAGTTTGATGAGGATAAGTTCAACAAAGATGTTGAGTTATATTCTAAAGATGAATTTACAGAGGGTGTATTTGCGCCGTGGGCTATGTACAAAGAAGATTTCTTTGATGTGAATGGGCACGACCAACTGTTTATACCACAATCAAAAGAAGATAGTGATATATTCAATAGATTCTATCTAAATGGATATCAGTTCAGACAGATATGGGATGGTTTCGTATATCACCTGACAAGTCGTGGTAGTAGATTCAGAGATGGTGTTGGTAAGAATAGTGATGAGTGGTTATACTCTAACAATAGGAATATGAGAAACTTTATAAGAAAATGGGGTACGCAAGTTTTGCACGACTCTCTTATGAAACCTATTGTTTATCCTAAGTATAATATAGGATTAGTTGTTGAAAATTGTTCTATGGACTTACTCAGAGCTGTGGAGCCGTGGTGTACTGATATTTATGGGAGTTGGTTAGAAGATAACGTAGAGCAGTATATTGATGTAGAAGATAAAGAAACAGAGTTTGATATACGTGCTAAGATACATACAATATATGATGAACCAACCAATGAGATAATTTGTAGATTTGATGGAAGTAGGATAAATAATGAGAACATAAATTTTGTTAGTCAAATACCTTTTCTAATCAAAGACCAAAATCTTGAGGTAGGCACTTATGAGTTTGATATCTTTACCCTAATAATCAAAGGTAAGACTTACGATATGAAGAAAATAATAAAGTCAAAACCATTAAAATCTTATGGTTTCGATTTGTAAGTTTATATTTATTATTGAATATGGTTTATTATATCTTAGGTAAAAATGAAGACAAGAGCAATCTAATGTTTGAGTCAAATATCTTGGGTGAGGAGAGTTTTGGAACTTTCTACCCGTCTCAAGGCTTTATAGCCTTACACAACATAATCCACACAAAACCTGATAAGTTAGAAGACTTTACTATTTTGAATGAACAAGGTAAAAAATACAATGCTTCAGAGTTTTTAGATATTGTTGAGAAACTTAGGATAAAAAAAGCTTGACACGTATATGATTTTGTTTGTATATTCAATTATTGGAGAAAACGATGCCTACAATACATAATTGGGAAGAGTGGGATGAAGTGGAGGATGAACTTTCTTTAGAAAAAAAGAGAGCTCAAATCAACCATTCTCACAGAGTAGAGAACAATAAAAATAAAAAGGGTTATAAAAATGAAAGTAAAAAATCAGATAGCAAATTACCTAATAGCGATAGTTAGTTTATTTTTAATAAGTTGTGAAGATAGGACAGAACCATCCCTTTATGACTTACAGGTATATGCTGAAACGTTAGGTGAAGATGATAACGGTTTTTATACGTTCAACTTGACTACAGAGGGGATATCATACGCCCAAGTAAGTAGGACACGTATTGTAGCAAATACCAATAACCCAAACATACAAAAAGTAAGTTTCCTTTCAGGATCGTGGGAGTACAGATTTGCAGGTTCGAATCACGACGTTCCATTAGTCAATGGTGCGAGTTATACCAATAATGAGTCATTAGCCTATACTTGGATTTCTATACCAAAATCTATGGTGGGTGATACTGTATATATAATGGTAAAATATTTTGATGAATACGAGTGGGTAAATTATGATAAAACAATAGGAGTGATTGTAGAATGACATATGAGTTAGTTTCTAAAACAGATGGTGATGTGATATTTACCGTAGACTTAGCAAATGTGACTAAAGAGTTAGCTAGAAATTATTTTACAAAGGTAAAAAAATTAGATTGGAAATCTTTTGATGAGTTATACGAAGTTCGTGAAAAGAAAATAAAAGTTCCAAAAGATTATCAATGGTGGAAAGAAGAATCAACCGCTCTTGACTTGGAGAAGTAAATGGAAAAACTTATAGAAAAATCATTAGAGTCTTTGATGGATGTAAATTTACATTCAGCTGCAGGTAGACAGGCAGTAGTAAAAGAAATAATGAAACGTATTAGAAGCAGCGAACACTCATATTTTTTGAACTTGGGTACGATAGATGATAAGATACCTGAGTATTGGGATGAGAAAGAAAAAGAAAAATGGGTATGTGAATATTGTGGTAGTTCAACCTTTGATATGAATCATTGGCAGTTGGTAGATAAAAATCACAGGGGATGTGAAAGACAAGAATTAGAAGAAATGGAAATGGAAAATGAATGAGACAATTCTACACATCATACTATTTCTAACGGGTAGTATGTTTGGGCTGATGGTGACAGGTTTACTTTCAGTAGGTAGACAAGCAGATATGCAACGTCAGATAGGTGAACTCATAGAAGAGAACGTACACCTAAAGAGTAGAGGTAGAAAACCAAAACCAAAGAGAAAGCCGACGAGAAGAAGAAATGCCTAAACAAGGAGTTCATCCGTTCGGTAAAGGTCCTATACCAAAGGGTAGGGTTGAATGGGCGATATCACAAACTAAATCATTGATGTCAGCGGCTAGGCTGTTACAAGTATCGTATAACACGTTCAAGAAATATGCTAAGCTATATGACTTATTCCATCAGAACAAGAATCAGACAGGCGTTGGTATAAGTAAAGGCCCAAAGAATTCAAGTTCGGTTACTATGGATAGAATCTTTAGTGGTCATCATCCAAACTATCCACATTACAGATTACAAGAGAGATTGATGAAAGAGGGTTATCTTGAACAAGAGTGTAGTAACTGTGGATTTGATGAGATGAGGCAGTCAGACTTGACATCACCTATATTATTATGTTTCTATGATAATGATAATAAAAACCACGCTTTAGAGAACCTATACTTTTTATGTTATAATTGTTTTTATCTATTAAAGCCAGGCGGTAAGCTATTACATACACCCGCTAATGTGGTCAAACTACGTAATAAGATGTTAGAGGCATTAGGCCCGACACCTAAAGAAGAGGCACAAAGGATAGCATCTTATAATCTAAACGATATAATACAAGACGACAAACAAGACTTACCTGATGCCGACAAATCACCCTAAGAAAATATTCACGCTTGGAGATAGTTTCTTTGACACCAATGGTGGTTGGGGAAAACCACTATGTGAAAAACTTGGTGTTGAGAATATAAATTGTGCATATGGTGGTGCAGGTAATAAAAGAATCACAAACGCCTTCTTCAAATCAAATAACCTTATAGATGATAATACAGTTGTAGTAGTATCTTGGACTGACTTAGACAGAGTTGATAAGTATATATCAGAGACACCACACCTTGTGGCAGAGTTCAACGAATATGAAGGTGCTACAATGGTATATCGTGAGGGTTGGATATTATCAGGATTTGGTTTGGGTAGTTATCAACAAAAAACAGCTAGAGCTATGGGTATGAAACTTTTACTCAAGTCACAAACGTATGAGAATGAAGAGTTTTCAGACCATAAGAGATGGAAAGCTTATTGGAAAGAATATTATAAGAGATATCACACGTACGAAGATTCTTATTGTGAATCGTTATTACATTTTGTGAATGTAACTCAATGGTTAGAGGCTAGAAATATACCATATATAATGACTTCTTTCTCAAATATATGGGAGAATAAACACTCAAAAGAGTTCGGTTATCTAAGAGATAATTTAGATTTCAGTAAATGGTTTTATCATAATAAACTTGGTTGTTGGGAATGGGTTAGAAAAAACGGACTACCTGCAAAATTAGGGCATCCTACAGAAGAAAGTTATGCAAAATGGGCTGATGTATTCATAGAAAATTCTAATATTGAATATTTATTAGAGAACCTCTAAATAGGAGAATATTTTGAATCAAGCCGACAGAAAAGAATTCGATGCAATACATGAGAAGATAGATGAATTGTCTACGGATATAAAGTTTATCAAAGAGAATTTATTCAATCCACATGAGGGATTATGGGCAGAGACAAAATTAAATTCAAGTTTTAGAAAACAAACATCAAAGTGGAGAGGTGTCATAGGCACAGGCTTTGTTGGGTTATTTATCAAACACGTATGGGATATGTTCAATCCGTAAATGAAATCAAATATATATTACATCGGAGACTCATGGAACGAGTTTCCAAAACACATAGAAAATAGAGTAGACGACTATCTGTTATATCATGGTGCAGGAATCGAAAAGGTTTGGCAGTCTTCTAAAGGTGGTCGTAAAAATGCAGATATAACTGTACTCACTATACCTGGCTTCGTTAGGTCAATTCAATTCATGAAAGATATAATGACAAGCTCACATATGAATACACACTTTTGGTGTAAGACTTTTTATGAGCATATGCAAGAGGATGAGAACTTCTTGGATGAGTATCTTGCTTACTATTGTAACTTACTAAAAGGATACTATGAAGAGCAAAAGAATTTAGTATATTTCATATTCAACACAGGCGGTTGGCCATATCGTCATCCATATAATATGGCTTATCATGGAGTAGAGGACTTCGAGCAAACCATGTTAGATTGGTTTGAGGAAAGTGGCATGAGATATACCTACTTAAATTTACAGGGGCAAAAAGGGATGTGTCGTAAGGAAGAGGACGCGCCGAATGAGGACTTTATAGTAAGGTTCGGTCGAGAATATTATGATAAGACGCTTGGTTGGAATGTTCCACCTTGTTATCATGACAAAGATATATACCCAAGTGATGGTGTTATTACAGACCATCATCCAAGTCCCGAAGCAGAAATTATAGCAGCTAAACATATCGAGGCTTATTTAGCAAAAACTTTCTAAAAAAACGCCGCTTTCTTTTAGCTAATATATATTTATCGTTGAGGGATGTAGGAGTCTCTCATAAACAACGACGTTAGTAACATCCATAGCCAGGAAATTAGCAAATGAAATATCTCACACTCATCGCAACGCTTGTAGCATCACAAGTACAATCGTGTGATCCTTATGTCATAGAGGACAATACAACACGAACCCACATTTATGAAATGAAGCTCGACTTTCAAAAAGAAAACCCGACTATCGCTTTTTGTCATCTACATCAACAAATGGAGTCGGTGTTATTGCGAACCCACGACATACAAGATGTCGAGGGTGAAAACATGGTGAAAGTCACCCTAACCGAAATGGGCAGTCAGCCCGAAGAAATCCTATTAGTAAAGGAGTCATATGATAAAGAATCTAATTAGTTTAGTTGGTAACTATATAATGCTTGGATTCGATAAGTATGTCGGTCCTTGGATAGAGTCTCTCATGTTAGTCTTCACAATCCCACAACCACCCACGAACAAGATGGATGATTTATTAGACGACGAAGAGATAGATGCGTACACGACATATTCAATCGATGAGAGCGAAGAAAATATATATCGCAAACAAACCACGAAGAACGCACCAAAACCGCCGTTCGTGCAAGAGGAGAATGGATTTGTCTAAAGTAAGCCGTCAGCCAAATATTAATCAGCGCCGTCATACCGACGAGGCTACCGAACAAAGGGAGTTAGAGGAAGCTATGGTAGACAACTACGAGAATAACATGGATACAACTCTATACACGAGTGCAACCGAAAGAGCGGACTACCTTGATAAGCACCCACCCAACATGAAAGAGTATGGTAGGGTTATGAAAACATTCTCAGCGCTAACTCTAATGCTACTCCTCTCCTCTTGTATATCAATCGCACCCAAAGGGAAGACAACCCTATATAACTACCATGACGTAGAGGGTAATAGGCATATCTTCCAAGAGGATTTATACAAGATAAAGGAGACATCGCATTACTATTGTTACGAACACGATACGTTACATGAGCTTGTGGTATATAACGTACCCAACAACGAGGCTCTCATGAAGGTGATATCACAGGAAGAGGCATCCCCACCCGAAGGGGAAGAGTGATGATGTATAACAAAAAGGATTTAGCACTCACAGTAGGCTACCTACTCATACTACTCTCGATAGGGTTATTCATACCATACATGATAGGAGCTAAATAGATGTTCCGATATCTCGTACCCATAGCTATCATAGTAACAGGCGCCCTTTTATTCACAGCGCTTCATGTGCTTGGGAACCTCATAGACAAGACGTACGAAGACTAAACACTCTCCCCCAAAGAGTAATAAGAACCCCCATACAATAGGCATAAGACACCTCAGGAGAGGAAACCTGAAGGTTTATTACATGCCCCACTTCCAATACAAATTGATATATACTTATATTTTA
>Ga0098041_1000093_pt1 | contig 35854 bp, 58 predicted proteins | sample 8_EtaG_FD_77066 | JGI IMG/M metagenome (GOLD analysis project Ga0098041, IMG submission 77066) | Marine viral communities from the Subarctic Pacific Ocean - 8_ETSP_OMZ_AT15162 metaG | ecosystem: Environmental > Aquatic > Marine > Oceanic | place: Pacific Ocean | collected 2015-01-08
AAACAGCCCATGAGTGCATAAATACAGATTTTCCGTGGTCACGGCTACAAATAATAACTGCACGTTTTGAGTTATGCATCATATCTAACCATTCTTGATGGAAGTCTGTAAATTCAAACCCTAGAATATGTTGAAAGAAATATGGGAATGAAGATTTAGAAATCTCCATATCCATTTCGGATGCAAAATCTAACTGGTCAATTTCCATAATAATCACGGACTCTTATAATCTTCAAATTCATAACCACTATAATCCCCTTCGTCGGGGTCAGATTCAATATGAAATTTTAATTTAGGTTTAGGTTCGTATTCATCAAATCTTTGTCTAGGGATAGATAATACATTAGACTCACTTCTTCCCCCATCAATCCAAGTTACGTCAAAATGTTCTCCATATTCAACTAACCATTCCATCATAGTCTCTTCACTAGAAAATACAACTTTAACATCAGTTAATATATCGTCTTGCCTTTCAGGACGACCACCCTCCCAAGGTGGATATTCGTTTAATCCTGTTAAAGTAGTTCCTTCAGGGATTGAACGTTTAAATTCGTTCCATTTAATCTTTTTTCCGGTCCTATTTGCATTAGGCCGTGCTTTAAGTATATCTTCCCAACTCATTCTACCAAATCCTCATGTCCTCTTTCACCTAGATAATCTCTTGTGCCAAATGTTTGTTCTTCGGGGTTAGACTCATAACCAGCCATTCTATCCATTAATGCTTCTCTACTTGTCCAATCAGTTCTAGGATGATAATCTGAAGCATCAGGTAATTCTTCATTTTCTTCAATAATAATATAATAATATTCAGGAACGCCCATTACTCTAAATATACCATCATAAATAACCATTTCCCCACCATATAAATTTCCTTCAACAGTCCAAGGTCTAGGACTACCAATTTTCATTTCTTCTTTTAAAGCATTATGCGCTTCTCGTCTTGAATTGTATGTATGCCCTTCAGGTTTACCAGCAATTTCATACCAATTACCAGCCATTCGTGAAGTCCCGCGTTGTCCTGTAATCCACAATTTAAATTTTTCTGAAGGACCTTCTTGTTCTTCAGGCTTTTGTAAAATTTCGATAACAGAATCAGATACTTCTTCAAACTCAGTAGTTTCTTTTTGATTTTTACCACTAGGTGGTCTTGGCTCATCTTTATGCCACTTCTTGTCTTTTAATATATTTTCCCAAGTCATCTGCACAACCCCTTAATTTCATAAACAATATCTTGAGATAAGCCGTGATTATTAGATATTGATTGTAAAGAATCATTTGAATATACAATATTTAAGACATCGTTAGTTGTAATATCTACCTTATATTTATTTTCCATTTTAGTGATTAAATAATCCATATCATTCAAACTATTTACAGACAAACTGCCGTATGAAATTTCTTTACCCTGCATCTTTCTAACAACATCGTGAGCGAGCAATAAAGATTTTCCTATATCAGAAATATTATTTAATTTACTTGGAGAAGTAGCCTCTAAAATATCTTTGGCGACATTAGTTAGTTTAGTAACATTAATCCCCATATCTTCGCGCTGTTTAACTAGAGCATTAAATCTTGGCCCCTGTAACCAACTTCTAATATCAAGTATAATCGAATCATTTTCCTTTCGACCCTGTGACCATTCAGCAAATAATACGTTAGCATTAACACCTAAAATCTTATATTGAGATAAAGCATCAACTTCATCTTTACCCTGCAAATACTTACGAAGTTGGTCTGATGCAAATTGAGCGGCGCGTCTTTCCTCGCCAGACCAATTTTTTAGACTTTGAGCAAGTTCTTCTAAAACCTCCACATAAGCGTTTGTATCGGGTTGATTTTCCACACTAATTTCCGCCTGTAAATTCTGAGAGATAAGTAATAAATCGGAATAATTAAAATTAGCCTCCAAATTTGGACCTATACTTGCAGATTGTTTTGCGGCAGGGTTATTACTAAATAACAGTCCTAATGTTGAGAAATCATAATCACCACTCATTTCATGTGAAAAGTGAGGGATAATTTGGTCTATGAATAAAGTTGATTTTCCTAAAATTGGCACAAAATAATAAGCATCTACTAATTTCATAACCTTATCTATCGCGTTTTGAATATCAGCACTACCAAAATCTGTTCTTTTTGTTGCCTTTCTTCCGGCTTGTGTCCTTGTTCTTCTTAATCCCATAGGTTTAGGTTTTCCATGAGAATACTGGTCAGCAGGTGGTGAATGTAATGGTGTTTTAGTATTAGCATCTTTTGGTGGAAGAGGATAATTTCTTTCCATTTGCACTCTCTCTTGACCTCTAGCGAGTAACATTATATCTGCTAATTTTTTGAAAAATATCGCAGTATATTCATTAACTTCATCAACATCACCTGTTAATTCTTTGTAATTATCTTTAACCCAATCCGTCAAAGGGATATGGAATTTATCTTGAACACCTTTAGTCTTGAGTGCTTCCTTTTCTAATCTAATTAGTTTAGACTTTAATTTTTTCTCATTAGCAGGCATTTTTCTATTTCTAGCCATAGTGATAGCATTTTCTACGAATTCTTTAGCATCATCTATTTCAAAATCACGGATAACTATATCTAATCCATCATTAAGACTATCCCAAAATATAGGGTCTAAGTATTCCCAAGAACTAGTGGCATCTTTTCTTTCACCTTCTGATACAACATGATGAGGCAATCTTATTTTTTCATTTATAGTATCAGGTTTAGGCATATCTGCCGATTCTCTAGGACCAACTATTTGTGGGCCAAGAGAAGAAAGAGGGTTATATTTATCATCAACAGTTTCTCCATGAATAGACCAATCTCCCCTTTTAGGGTCAGGGTCAGAACCCTGCGATGTTCTCATACGGGGCGTTCTTTGACGTTTAGATGCTCCAGTTAAATCAGAATAATCTCTACTTTTTTGGCCTAATTTTGGCCCTTTAATTTTATTCTTAATCTCATAACCAATAATAATTGTAGCAATCCAATCCATAAAACGTTGCCCTTTACTGAATATTTGAACTTCCTTTGCTGGGACTTCTTGAATATAATTAGGTAAGAATGCTGCATCCGAAGGTGTTATTCTTCTTTTAGGCATTTCGGTTCTAGTTTTGAAATCTTCCTCACTTTCACCTTCCATTCTTTTTGGCTGCTCAAATGCGTCTGCTATTTTTCCCCGCGCTGATGGTTTTGACCCACCCATAACTGCTTGATTAGGTAATTGTAAAATTAAATCAGCAACTTCACTTTCTCCACCATCTCTTACTGCTTGTTGTAATTCTTGGATTGCAGTTATTAATTTTGGATGTAATTTTGAAATCCTTTCCCAATAATCATACATTTTATCTCTATTTTCCTTTAATCTAATATTACGAATACCTTTAATTAATTCTTGAGGAAGTAATTCTAATGTCTCTAATTCATCAGCATCAATTTCTCTAGCCAATTGGTTATCAACAGAATCAACAACTTCAATTAAATTATTAGTAACATTTTGAGCAAGATAAGGAAGAATATTCAATTCACTAGTCCACCCTAATATCAATGCTCTTTGTTCAGCCCAATCTTTTCTTAAATTCTTTTTATTTAAGGTAACTCTTCCTGGATTAAAATCAGCATCACTTAATTCATCTAAAGTTAAAGCACTTCCATCATAATTAAAGAATTTTTTAATTCGATTATTGTATAAACGTTCTACTTCTCTTTTTTGTTCAGCATCATCTTCTGCACCAAATTCTTCAGTAACTTCTGCCCAAAGATTATCTAAAAATTGTCTATTTACACCTTCGTTTCTAAGGTCTGGAATTCGAACCCATTTTCTATATTTAGCATTATATGCATTAATTCTAGCCTTGTCAGTTAAAGGTTTCTTAACTATTTCAACCAATTCGTTTTTAAGTTTATTTGTCGTTTCTTCACTAACCATCTTACTCCCTCCTAATTAGACCCTTTCCTATGCCACCGCCAATTTGTAGTATGTCAAAAATTTGAATGTTATATTGTAAATATTCTGCTTGATTGTTTACCATCATTTCTAAATGTTCTTGAATCAATTCTATTACTTTGTTTCTAATATTGGTAATAACTGCATCAAATACTTTAAAAAAACCTTCAACTAAACTTTTAAATTCTTCATCGGTTAAATCTCCCTTTAACGCCTTACTTGTTGTGCTATCATCTTGTAATATGGCATTCACTTTAGCATTCCCAAATAATTTATTTTCAATAAACCTTATTTCTTTAATCAAATCTGTGATATTTACAGTTCTAGCCATTGATGGCGTATGTTTATTAGTTAAAACTGATAATTCGGTATTTCCACTTTGGACTTCTGTAAAGAATTCAGCGATAGCATTTCTAAACGGGTCTGCGAATTTAACATCATTGTTATCAGAATCAATAGAAAGTAAATCACCAAACAATTCCACATCAGACCATTCTAAATTATCAGGCTCACCTAAAAATTCAAAATAATCATTAATTAAATCATCCCAAGCCTCTTCTTTACTATCAGACCAATTTTCCGGAAATGTTTCACCTTCCTCCATATACTTATACATGACCTTCACTTTACTATTACTAGGTAAAGCATAAATTGGAACCATACCTTTGTTTCTACTTAATAGTGAATCTATAACTCGAAATCCAGCAGGTTCTAAATTTGAATCTTGCTCTCTAACTTTATCTAAAAATTCATCATAACCATTAGACCAAATCGCATTTAACTTCGGTCCATAAACACTCTTATTCTTAGCGATTTGCATAATGAAATCTTTAAATAATTTAGGAACGCCTTGTCTATAATTAGAAAGTTTTTGTTTGTAACCTTGAGTCATTTGACTAATAGCATTTTCATCGTCGGTGAGTAATCTCATCACTTGTTCTTTGAAAGCCTCTTCATCTTTTTGTTCAAAGGGTGCAGCAATTGGCATCTTAGGTATTGGAATCCCTAATTTCTCTTCCCACTCTTCAGTCGTGGCTTTACCCATCTTAATTTCCCATAACGCATCTACTACATAATCTTTTATGGAATCCAGATTAATAGCACGACTTTCTAAATCGCTAGTAATTCTTTGAGTTAATCCTAATTGAGCATCATCTAAATCATGTTCTAATAAACCTTTAAATACTGGTGTAAATCTACTGCGAGAAGAACCTCTTACTTGTAATTTTTTCAATTCTGTTATTTTAATATTTTTAGTAGTAACTTTCTTCTTTTTCCTTTGGCGTTCTTCTTGCTGCATTTCACCCATTTGAGTTTCATGAAATCTAGAAATAAGTCCGGGTTGCTTAATAGCACCTATACTTTGCCCTTCTAATTTGTTTGGTTCTTGAACTTTTTCTAAAAACACTACGGCTAATTCTGGTGTAATAGTTTCAACAGTATAATTTACACTATCTGCCGTTTGAGTGAAATTTTTATACATAGATTTTAATTTTGGTAAATTAGAACCTTTTGGAATATGAGAAGCGATAACCCTATTTACTTTATCGGATAATGACCTTCTGAATTTTTTTAACTCTTTAGTATCTCTAGCAGACTTATACACTTTATTAAGTTCTGCTTCTAATTCATCCCAATCTACATCTTGTTCGGCTTCTAATCTTTCTGCGGCTTCAGTAAAACGAGACATTAAAATATCAACATGTTCCCTTCCCTTTTTACCACCTTCTTTAGTAGCACCATGTCTATATTCACCAATATGTTTTTCAAATGCTTCTCGAATTCTAAGGTAATTATCTCCCATTAATTCTAACTTATCCTCCTCTTCGTCATCATCTAAATCTGGAAATTTAGACTCAAATGTATCAGTCAGGCTTGCAATAAAATTGTTTACAGTAGTAGAATCGTAACGGCGTAAAACAGTTCTAAATGTTTCTAAATATCTTTGGTCAGGTTTATCAACTAATGCTTCACCTGTTACAATAAACCCTTGAACATCGCTAGTTAAAAGTTCAACCCAATCCATTTCAGAATTAGGCCAATGTGAATCTGCTTTAAGTAATTGTTCCCACATTGTAATCATCTCCATAAATGAGTATGCCAAGATTTAAGCATTTTTTCTTCAATATCATCATCTTTCTTAGGTTTTGGTTTAGGTTCTTCATCTTCTTCATCCCTAGCCCAAAATGGTAAATTACCATCCTTTCTTGCCTTATCCTGTTCTCTATTCCAAAGTATTTCTCGCTTCTCTCTTTCATTAATTGGCTTATGAAGGAAAATACCTTTTAAGCCCTGATGGGGATGATTATCTAAGTCAATAACTTGTTGGTTGGGATTGCTAAGGATTGTTCTAATTAACCTATCGGAAATACCATCAACAAAGTAAGACACGACTTGAACATTAGGTTTATCCTCGTCATCCATAAACTCATCTTTCTTTCGATATAGAATAACTAAATCCGATTCATCCTTATCAGTAACCTTAATAGGCTTCTTTCTTAATTCATCTCTAGTCTTAGTAAAATTAATCCACAATCTATCGAATGGTTTGTTCCCTGTTGCATCTCTATAACATTTTTGCATTCCTAAAACTTCTGAAAGGGCATTCATAAATCCTTCTGATTTTTCAATTCCCAACCTTTGAATCTTACCTTTAATATGCCAATTGCTAACTTTCGTTATTGGTTCTTTAGGGTCACTAGTAATTTGGCCGAATGTTTTTAATAATGGTAATAATCCCATATTTAATTCGGGAATATCCTTCACTTTAGTAGCAAACAACGCTTGCCAAAAAGGAGGTTCAGCAGTATTTTCATCATCTGAATACCAATGTCCTTCTGCTGGCCCCATTTCCTCTTTACCTTTTGCTTTACGGTGTTTAACATATTCTGGGGTTCTATAATGCCCATAAACAGTTTTCCAAGATTCAGCACCATCTTTACCAACAGCGTCTGGAACAGTGAAAAGAATATTTCTAGGATTTAACTTATCAGTTTTTTCAATTCGTTCTAAAGTTTTAATATAACGTTTAATCGTCTTTAAATCATCAGAATCAACTAACTGTTCTGAATCAACAATATCAACTATTTTTTTAATAGTTCCTTGAACACCCTTTCCATAGTTTTTATACCCTTCTCTTCTAACATCACCAGTTACGTGTTTTTCAATATAATCAAATAGGCTAGTATTATTACCTCTTTGGTTAGCACCACGACCTGTTGTTTTTAATGTTCCAATATCAACAGATTCACAAGCACTTACCCAATTCTTTAACTCATTAACAATCTTTACAAATTTAGGAGAATGTGTAATTTGAGCAGTATCACCGTCACCAACCTTTTGGTTTTTCGGACCTTTTTCTTTAAGTTCCTTAGTGGGCTTTTTCTCTTTCTTATCCTTAGCCTTTAATATATTTGCCCAACTCATTCTTCTTCCCCCTCAATATATCTATACATAGGTAATATACTAAATTCTTCATATTGCGCTTCTGACATAATATCTTCCACTTGAGAATAATTTTCTATTCTAATACCATTACGGTCAAATACAAACTGTTCCATTCGACCAAAATCTGTCGCACCTTTAGGGTTTAATAAAGTAATTCTAGGTTTACTAATTTTAGCATCTCTAGCCGCTACAACTTTTTTCCATGAGCCTCTCGGTGCTTCAGCATTCATATAACTATTCCCAACAAACACAAAATTACCCATATCTTTCATTGTAGTGTAACCATAGGGTCTATTAGTGTCATCATCATATTCTGTTACAAAAAGACCATCATCTACTGCATCAGGATAACCTTTACTACTAGGGGTATCTAATCTTAAATTAAATTTTTCAAACTGCTCTTGTAATGTGTCTAATTTTACAACGCCAGTATATTTTAATATATCTTCCCAACTCATAGTAATCTCCCCAATGCTTTAATTGCTTTAGGTAAACCCGTATCTCTCTTTGGGTCATAGTTATCAGAACTCATAGCGAATTTTAAATCTTCAATAAGTCTAGAAATTCTATCTCTTGTAAACTTTTCATCTAAATCAACAAAATAAGAATTGCGTAAGTCTTCTTCATCTTTAAACCAAAGGAGCAAGGCTTCCTTTACTTGATTAGCACGTTTTGCCCCAAAGTCATATTTCTTAGCCCAGTCAGGTTTCTCTTCTTCAGTATTTTTTAATACATTTTCCCAACTCATCTTAAATCAGCCTCCGTTAATGCGTCAATAGCCTTATCATAAACAGAAAGAACTGCTGCTGAAATTTCTTCCCAATCAACGTCATCTATGGAAAGGTTGTTACGTTCTAATTCCCTTATTATACTAGGGTCATTTCTAAGTAATTTTTCTGCCATATCGGGGTCACGCCAAACACCATTCATATTTTCCCTAATAGCATTTTTAATACTTTCCAATTTTGGTTCCATACCACCATATAAACTTCTAATTTGTCTAGCCATAATATATGCTTGTAATTTTATTTCATCTTTACCAGTAATTTCTCTACTAATTGTTAGTAAGGTTCTTAACAATTTAGTAGCATCATTTATTTTTAAAACAGTTTCCCAACTCATCTTTGAATCCTCCTTAACAATTTGTGACTTTTCCATAACTCATCTGTTATTTCTTCTGCCTCAACTTCCACTGTAAAATCAAGAAGGTCATCAAGGGCTATCCAAAAATTATAGAAGAAAATAGCAGTTAAAATAACCAAAGAACTTAAAACAATCCACATCATACATTCTTCCCCCATATTGTATATCTTGGTAAATACTGTGCATATTTAGATAACCATGTTGCTAATTTATCAATCATCTATTAGCACTTACCTGTTGTCCTTTTCTATTAGTTATCCTATTAATTTCTGAACTTAATTCATTATCAGCGTTTTCATCTGCTAACGCCCATAATTCTTTTAACATCCTCTCATACATTCGTAACATTGCTGAACTAACATCTTTACTCACTTCTTCAGGCATATACCTTTCAGCGTCTTGGATAGCATCTTCTGTGCTAATTTTTAAAATATCATCCCAACTCATTGTTCATCACCCCAATACCATTCGTAAATCTTATCTATAATATCTTTATTTTCATTCTTGTGGTCACGCCAAATTTTCTTTTTCTTTTTCAGTGATTCATGTCCTTCAAGTTGTGCGTTCCAATAATCCCAATTAATCATTCTAACTTCCCCTTCAACCATCTAAGTAAATGTGGGGTATAAAGGTCATGTTCCCACTCTAGAGGGTGTTCGTCATAATATTCATTTAATAGTTTGCTCGATTCAGAATTTTCTTGTTCTTCTACCAAATTAAAAGAATTTACTCCCGCGTCTTCCCTATCCCCAAAAACTTCATCCCAATCTTCGCCTGTTAATTTCTTCAAAAGTATCTTTATTTGTTCAAAAGCCTCATCGCTATATTTGCGGTCAGAATCATTTTTTAGTATATTTTTCCAACTCATTGTAATTTCCTCCCTACTGTTCTCCAAAATTAACTACCCAATCCACATCTACTTTTCTTGTTGCTACAATGTTATTATTTATAACTATTGCTAAAGTCATATCCCATAATTCATTAGTAAATTCTACCGCAGTTTGGCCAGCATCTCTATAATGATAACTATTTCCATACCCAAACATATTAACTATATCTTCAAAAAATTGTTCTGCATATTCTTTCATTTCTTCTATCTCTTTTTCAATTTCATTTTCATCTCTTGCATCAACATCATGTTTTCTTCTATATCTTACTTTATCGGGATTACTAAACAACTGAAATTCAGCAGTATATTGCTTTAATATATTTTCCCAACTCATTGCAATTTCCTCTCCATTTCTTTTCTAACATCTAACCAGACATTAGGGTGTTGTTGTGCAAGAACTTCCTTAACAATTTGCATTTGTGCGATAACAATTGTATCTTGTCTTTTGTGAACAAGTTTGCCTTTGAATTCCATAAGATATTTTAAACTCTCACGGACTTCTCTTGCTAACTTAGTTAATGAATCTAATTGTCGGAAATCTAAATTTTCCTGTTGGAAAAGTTCATCTAATTTAGCATCTACCTTTTGAATATTCCTTGATAATAAATCAATCTCATCAATCTCTTTCTTAGCCAAAATTACTGCGGCTGATTTCTGAACCAATGGTTGTAAATGGGATTGCATATGTAATCTAATCTGTTCTGTTGTTGTTCCTAATGCACCTGCTAAATCGCTAGGTTTTAATGTCCCTTCTGCTAAACCTTGTTCATACATTTCTCTTCCAGAATCAACACATAACTTACACCTTGGGTTTGATTTTTCTTCATATTCCCCAACATGATTTCGCATATGTCTACTTGTTGTTCCTGAAGGCCAATCCATTTCTTTATCTAAATCATCAGGTGTAATGGATAAACTATTGATAGCCTCTTCTCTATCTTCTCTATCTTCACATTGACACATTCGACAATGTTTGCGTGTTTTCTTACTCATTCTGAAAACCTCCCTTCTGCCATATTTTCTACTGCTTCTACTTGAGCCAACAAATTATTCAAACCTGCCTCTTTTAATTTATTTTTAATATTCTCAAATTTTTGCCTATCTAAATTATCAGCCAATTGTTGATACCCTTGTGCTTGCTTCTGTTTTATTTTAGACAATAGTATTTTTACATCCCTTTTAGTAGAATCAAGAGTTTGATTTAATTGGTCAATTCTAGCATTATTAGCACTAGACCTTTGAGTTTGTAATTCTCGTTGTTTTTCCGCCCAAGCCTCTTCTAATTTACGCTGTTCATCTTCCATTCGTTGCTTATATTCTCGTTGTAAAGTAGGTTCAAAACCACCTATACTTTCTGCTCTTCTTTTTTCTTCTTCAGTAGCAGGGGCAAAAGAAGCAGGTGTTTCTTGGAATCTTGTTCTATATTGAGCGGCTTGAGGTGCTAATTGCTGTTGTTTTTCTCTTAATCTTTTTTGACTTTCAGATTCTCTTTGCCTATTTATAGCGGCAACATCCATAGTCTGTTTTAATATATCAAACCAACTCATATCAATCTCTCCAAAAATCATCCTCTTCAGGAATAATAGGATATTCTTCTTCTTTAGGCTTCTTTACTTTCTTAGGTTTCTTCATCTTCTTAGGTTTTACACCCTTTCCACCAAAAGTTTTGTTAGTTATACCGGCTTTACCGCTAGTAATAGTTCCACCCTCTTTAAGAGTTTTCCACCAAGAATCATCTTTACTCATCTAAACCCTCCCCAAGTTTTCTTTTATCCTCTTCAGTCATAGTATCACCAATTGTTCTGCCATGTTTGGGGGCCTCTTCTGTTTCTCCGATTTCGGCTGCACCATATAAACTTTTTATATGATTTTTAATAAAGGTGTTATTTTCCCAATTAGTTTCATATTTACCGTTTCCAACATCTAAAAGTTTTGCACCTTTCCCTTTTGGATGGTTGGCTCTAGGAAGGAGTGCAATAAAATTAATTTCTGGAATACGTTTATTATATTTAAAATAAGCGTAAGTTAATAATTTACCTGTTACACTTTTAATAGGAACTATTTGATGTGGTGCAAGATTTTGACCTGTTCCCTTAAATGGATTAGAAAGTTCAGGGTCATTTAATACTTTTTGATATGCACTATGGATTTTAGGAACATAACTACGTAAATACCATGACGCCATTAATAAGTTATCATTATTAGCGTTTTTGCTAAACATATCTATAAACGCATTATATTGAACACTTACATTACTAATCCATTCATGTGTAGTATTATTTTGGACATATGTTGGTAATAGTCTTTTTTTAGAAATTTCTCCGGGCGTTTCCCCATAAGTAATTGTTGAAGTTCTAGGTTGTCTAACCTTTCTGGATTTTAATACATCTTCCCAACTGTTTAAGTTTTCACCTTCTGACCGCTGGAAATTACCTTCCCTAAGATTTTCTTTTATCTTACTAAAAGCCTCTTTCTGGTCCATTGAAAAAAGTCTATCATCAATTGGTTCTGGTTCAACCGGACCAACTTCTTTAACCCAATATTGGCCCCATTTTGAAAAATCTTCCTTTACTTGCTCAACCAATTCTAAACACCAACTATAAGACGCCATTTGCCTTCCTTCTGGAACATTCCAAGTAATTCTATCTGCTGCGTCAGGATGACCGCCTTGTTGCCAATTCCAAATTCCGCCTGAACCACTAGGGGCCATTCTTTCAAAATCGCGTAAACTGTTAGTATCTTGCAATGCCAAAAGAACACCAACATAGAAATCATTTGCCCAAATTGGGTGACCGAAGGCGTCTGAATCAGGAGCATATAAACAAACAGTATGCATTTTTCGCTGTATATTATTTTCTATTTGGATTAAATCTATACAAGTATTTCGTGGTCCTGTGCCTAATGATGGGTTTGCTTTTATTCTAATCCATGCTTTACGGTTATCTTCTACACCCCGCCCCTTATGATAGAAATATTTTTTTTCTAACTCTCGAATCCATTTAGGTCTAACTAAAATTACTACACCTTTTTGAGATTCAGTTATCTTCGAGTCTAAAAATCTTGTCGTTCCCTTTTCTGTTAAGTCACTTACTACGTCTTTTAAGAACTCATAAGAAATAAGCCTTGGTTGAACATCTTCAGTATAATGTGGAGAACGGCGAAGTTCTTCTAATTCACTCTCTAGATATCCATACAATCCCCAAAAGTAATTGTCTAAAATTTCATATACCATTTTCACTTTAGCCACATAATTTTTCTTCCAATCATTTAGATGTCTTTGTTCTCGTCGAGCCTGTTGTTCAGGTTTTCTATATCTAAATGACGGTTCTTTAATCTTCTCTAAATCTTGTTTACTTTCAGGAAACTCATCACCAAATATAACACTAGCCGCTTTAAACTCATCTTGGTTATCAATTTTACTTACAAATTCTTCCCATGTTGGTGGTTCAAGTTGGCCAGTATATTCCGCAAAGGCTTTCATATGTTCCAATCCACTAATAGGTAATAAAGTAGGATTATCACTTGTAATAGTTCTTCTTGCTGCATTTTGTTCTTCATTGGTTCCGACGGTTCTTAATCTACCATGTTTCCACCATTTCTTCAAAGAATGTCTATGTGTTTCATCTAATAGATTATTTATGTAACTTAAATATCTACCAACTAAAGGTAATGGATGCCCACCAATTAATTGCCCATCAACTCTTTCAGACCCTTGTGAAAAAGGTTGAACTTGAGGCATCTTCAAAACATCATTCCACATTTTTATCACCTCGAAATTCAGTAATATTAGGAATTGGAATTTGCTTACCTTCAAAAACCACTTGTTGGACATAATCCACTAATGCTTGGTTAGCCTCTCGTCTAATTATTCCTTCATCAGCATTAGGATTATCTTCTTTTAATGCTTGTATGAACATTTCTTTCATTTCTTCAATGTAATTATCAATATATTGTTTAGCAGATTGGGTTTTAAGCACCATTTCCCAATTTAACATAATTACACCTTCCATCTATAAATGGGGAGTTGCCGCCCTATTCTTTGAATCTGCGCGTGTTTATCTAAATAACTCTTAAATCTAGATGTTGATGGGAAATCCATTGAACCTTCTGGTCGTAATTTAAAAATCATACTTATTAGTTCATTCAAATTATGAGATTCACCATCCGACATAATTTCGTTAATTGCATCTTTAACCCAAACCGGCATAGGACTATGGGCTTTTAATAAAATTTCCCAATTCATTTTATAGACACCTCTCTCCAATATAAATAACTCTTTCTTGCCCTAATACCTTCAATCCGTTCTTTTTTAATACCTGGAAAAATACGTGCTTTACTAGATGTCATTTTTTGCATTATATGATATACCTTACTATTACCCAAATCATTCATTTTAGCAATTTCAAAAGCGGTTCTCTTTTTACCATCTATCAAAGAATCATAAACTTTATTATACTCATGCATTCTTATTTTATCTTTAAGAATATCTTCCCACATAAAAAATATCTCCGAAAATTTTGGGGCAAATTTTTTAATGACCAATTTCCCTTTCATTTAATAATCGCTTCATACCTTCAAAATTCTCAGCTTTTAAAAGTTGCATTAATATTGCTTTTGCAACATCTTTAGGTATGGCTAATTTGTCTTGTTTAAGTATATCGTTCCAATTCGTCATTTTAAAACACTTTCTCCATTTTTGGGCTGTAATTTATGAGGCACTAGCAAAATTTTTTTTAGTTAATTGATTCTATTTCCAGAATAAGAATGCATTGATTAGTTTATTATCTATTTGATTAGACTTAACTGTTATAATGAGTTTAATAGAGAGCAAAAAAATGTTATTAATTTAAAAGCTTTTATAACACACTCTTTAGATTGTATTGGGCTCTATGGCCTAACTTGGGTTTAAAGGGTGTTATAGAACTGTTAATGATGATAATACATTTAGTAGTTTGCTATAATTCACATTGGCCCTTGACCCACCAAGTAACCGTTCACATATTAAAGTCGCGGTTGTGCGGTTAAAGGTTCTTTAGCACATATTAACATTTGGCCTATTTAGCCTATTAATTAGATTTAATTAAAAAATTGGTGCAAAGCATATGGTTGTGGTAATAATGTAATTATACCTTGACTGAAAGGAATCCCTAATGGGGAAGTCGTTGTTAAACGTTGATTCTATTCGCATCAGCCTAGGTTTAACAACTCTACCATATGATAGGAATTAGTAGTTAATTTGGAAGTATCTCAATGAATTAAGTTTCCGGGCGTGTATTAACTAAACCTATTGTGCTATTCGCACTAATTGGCATCAATAGATGCCATTTACTTAATACCCTACACAAACATATGGAGAGGTAATAACGAACAATAGCGCGTTTAGCGCGTGAGATTATAATCGGAAGCATAGCGGCCTTATAGGGTATTTAGTCTAAAGGTCTTAAACTAACGTTTAATGACACCTAAAACCATATGATAGGAGCCGTTAATGGTTTCAGTAAGGATTAAAAAGCGTTTAGCGTTTCAGCCGCCGCATTGGGATTTGGTGGCTGAATTTCTTTTTAATCCGACTTTCAGGGAAATGAAGCCTTTACGTGTGAACTACTCTTAAAAAGAAGAAAAGCGCGGGGTATCTTTGCCTAATGTTAATACGGTGCTATTCGCACAAAACGTATTAACCGACAACAGTATAAAGAGGAGATAAATCTCCTTCTTTAAACTATCGAACCATATGGTAATGTAACTTTGGGGTATTACCTGATATAACTGTCACAAAAACGTCTTATTGAGGTGAATCAAAGATATGGTATCTGAAAGACACATAGCACGACAGAAATTGATTTTGGAATGGGTGGAAACCGATGAATGTCCAAAAGAATTGAAAGACCCAATACGGGCAGCATGGAAAATGGTTCCGGCATTCCCATCAATGGAGAAAGCAATTTGGGACTCAACACGAGTGGAATTGAAGGATTTTGACATCCTGACTTCTATGAAAAACATTGATGCAGTCCGTCTTGAAATGGGTGAATCTGTGGCAGAATTGGAAACGGCATTTATTGCCATCCATGATGAACACGGCGAACATCTGCTACAACGCGGAAAGAATGGTGTATATGCACCCTACGACTCTAGCATACATTACGCTGAAGTCATGGTCAATGAAATCATCAACCGAAAGCGCAAGGCTTGAACACAAATGGGCCATGAGGGGGATTTCCCCCTTATGGTCCTATTTGGGGATTACGTTTTCAATTCTCAAAGTTTGAAAACAACCATATGGTAACGGATGTATTTAAGTTGGCAATAAATATAAGACGTCAGTTTTAATTGGAAGATTTATCTTCCTTTAATACTGTTGGAAGTAGAGAGTATTTATGCGAATAGCATTGCTCTCTACGAACCAAAGGTAAAACGAATCTTATATTTATTGACTCATTAAAGGAAATTGGGCTGGCTGTGGGCTGTAAGGCACGTTACCTTATTTTTGCGGGGTCACAAGTTTAATCGTCGGTATTTGTGCATTTCTAAAGTGAATGCAGAAATGCTACTGCATACCTTGTTAAATCAAGGACCATATGGTTTTAGGTTTTATAAACAGGATAAAGAACGGTAGTTCTCCTGTGGTATGCGAATAGCATAGCTGTTTTATAAAGCCATAATGACCCTAAAAGAAAATTTCTACTTTTTATGGTATATGTATCAACAGTGCTTTTATACTACACCTAACTATCTAAAACAATTGTCCCGTATAAAAACACGTTTTACTATTACCATATGGTAGGTAATCACTTTGGGACTTACAGGCCCCGAAGGGCAAAAAAACTCAAATTTTGAGTTTTCTCCATATCCGAGGCCACTTCTTTTTAGCCTCTTCAATGCTTTTTCGTCTTTTTTGGGCATTCTTCTTCTTTCCCTCAAACCACAGCTTTCTACGCTTTTGGTCTTTTAGCCGCTTACCCATTTTAATTCCTGATATTCCACCTGCTCCTCTCATTCTTCTTCCTCCAGTATTTTCATAATATTGTTAATCGCTTTATTTACAGGAATCCGCATTCTGCTCAAATTATCTAACTCATCAGCGATTGCTTGTTTTGCTTCTTGTCGTCGCATTTGCCTATCTTCATTTTTGATTTCTGCTCTTGGAACAAATCGCCCTTTTCCTGTTTTCTTTGTGCTTCCCATTATTCTTCCTCCTCTCTAAATGACTCATAATCTGACAATCCCACTCTAAACGCTATTGGGTCCACTCTTTTCAAAACAAGCGAAGCAGGCCATTTCATCCCACAAACATCAATATCACCATAGCAGTCATTTAACATATCTTCGTATTCTTCCTCAATTGTCATTCTTCATCCCCCTGATGGTCTAAATCATTCACTACGGCATATCCTAAGTCCTTTACTTGCTCAACACCCAATACCGCATCTTCTTCACAGTCTAAAGCAATAAATTCTAATTTACCCGTTTCCGCATTTCTCTCAAACGTGTATAATCCTTCCTTTACTGCTTTACGGATTTTTATAATAGTAGTCTTGTAAACACTATCTTGATAATAGTCTAAAGTCATTTTGTTGCATCCGGCTTTTGGATGACTCAATAGGAAATCTCCTAAAATGTCCCATGTTGCTTTAGCCGCAGCATAACACATATCTTTCAAATCCTCCAAATCCATATCTAATTGTGAACGTGGTCTGCGTGGCATAGCGTGTGGGCGCATAAGATTAATAACGGTTTGATAAATCATCTTTTTACCGTAATAATCCATAGTTTCCCATGTTTTGATAAAGGCTTCAAGAATTTGAGCATCTTCATCTAAATTCATTTCAATGCAATAATTCAAACATCTAGTTACCCCTTCAAACATACTTTCGGTTGTTTTCATTCATCCACCTTCTTGAATATTTCATGCACGGCAGACAATCGCCCATTTTTAGAAAGTATTGTAGGTTCAAATTCTCCGGTTTCAGGATTTAGCACTAAACCCGCTAAAGCGGCAATAATGCAAATTGCGTTTTCTTCGGGTGTTAGACGTTCAGACATCAATACACCCCCAAGTTTGAAAATTCCCAAACTCGCCCGCATCCTGAATTACATTGAACCCAAACGCGGAACTCCACGTTACAAGTAACAGGGTTCCAAATTCTCTCGCTATCAATTTCCGTATAACTATCGCATTTGCACATTTTTTCACTCTCCTAACATTTGTTCAGTTTTCATGGCGTTGAACTCTTCTAAAGCCGCCTTTGTCTTTTCAATCAATTCATCAACACTATCAGCTTTTACTGATAATTCTTTAATAATCAAGTTGTTGTATCTATCGTGCCCGACCTTCAAAGTGAATTTTGATTCACTGTTCATCATTATTTGTTTTCTCCCAAAGAACATATTTAATTTCTCCTTCATAACTACGATTTGTCATTTCTTATATTAGGGATTCTGCCCAAAGTGCGAACCATATGGTAGTGGCGAATAGACACCGCCCCATTGAGGATATAAAAAGAAGAACCTTTCAGAACCATAGATTCTACAAAGTGCGCCACACCATGTAGAATCATTCTTATTATTACCATATGATAGGAGATGATAATAAGGCAGCGAAAAATGTATATGGAATTAATTGCCGCCGCAGTATTGTTGGTGGCATTAATTCTTTTTTCGCTAAAGCCTTTACATTGAACTAGTCCTAAGACGCGCCGCGCCGCGGGGTAGCCCTCGTTGGCGAATTTCATGTTCTATCGTGAAGATAGTGCTATTCGCACATTTATCTTCAACGGAACCCTTATTCTGCAAAATAAAGCGGAGATAAATCTCCGTCTTTAAATTATCACTCACCCTACCATATGGTGTGCTTTGCAACCTCATAGATATAAAAAACACAAATCTGTATTATTGTAGGAAGGCATTCCTACCGTCGTGGCTGAATAATGGTCTAATCAACCATAAGGCACACCTGCGAGATTTCCTAGCGGAAACGAATTGAGCCAATCTGGGGAGATTCAAGAAAAGATTCGTCTTTTCACCATTTAGCGATGGTCAGTGCTAACATGAGAGTAACTACTTGTGGGGTGGTTTGAGTATCCGTCGGCATCCTAAGCGCAATCTTAAGAAGCGGAGATTCGGAGAAAATTACGGAGAAGGCACTTATCCGGTGTAATCCCGTCGACACCTTTTATATTCCATTTGGGAATGAAGCAGTCTAAAGGTCAATTACTGATAGCAAATTGAGTCAGACATCGAAACACGAAATCGGCCGATAATCGTGTGAAGTGGTGGAGAACACATATACGCACTGATTGACAAACCTGCGGAATTCTCTTTTTTTTTATGGTTCCGATTTACACAAAGTTTAAATCTTAGAACCATATGGTATGACTTCTGGATGGCAAAGGCGGATTTGTCCGCCAATGCTTATGCATGTTTTGTCTCCAGAGTTAAATACCTTAAGGACAATTTATTGGGTTACATCTACGACACTGTTATTCACAGTTGTCTTCTATTCCACCCATAAATATTTGATAAATCAAACCATATGGTCCCCCCTTTAGGGGTAATATGCGAATAGCATATTATTAGCACCTTAATGAATAAGGCCTTCTCGCTCCGGTAATTAAAATGCCTTCCTTCTATCTATTCTATAATCTTAATGCCTGGCGAAGAAAGCCATTTTATTTATCCTCACTCCTACACCCATATGGTTGCGTAAGCAATATTTACGGGATAGAAATTAATGATATGCGAATAGCATATTTATAATTTCCGCGTTAAATTGTCCTTAAGGTTTGCCTACAATGGCGACAAAGTAGTCTATACAAGTCTAACCTACTTTGTTACGTTACACCGCCATAAGAATTCAAACCATATGATAGCACTTTGGGATAAAGTATGATTCCCAAACTCAATAACTCAACAAAAGTTAATTCGCTGAATTATTGAATTTGGGTGAGGGCGAGTCAATTATCCTCATTCTTCTTCGTCTCCTCCGTTATCGTCGGAAACGACCGGTGCGTGAATCACCGGAATATGCCCATTCATTTCTCCATCCCAATAAACGGTGTTTTCTGAGGTTACTTCAGTATTCGCCTCATCTGCCACCTTTAGGGAATTTCGGTAATAGCCCGTTAAGCGTGACTTCATGCTTTTGAGAAGAGTTGCCTCGTATTCCTCAACTGTTGCATATGAGCCACCGCCGGACTTTCCGTGCTTCCGAACAATTTCACCATAAAGAGGGTCCGTCACAAAAGGCGCAGAAAACGCTTCTGCGTATTGTGCAGCAATTGACTGAATCGCCTGTTGCACTTCTTCTGGGAGGTTGCTCTCTCGACCGCGTGAAATCGGGCTGTTCGGAAGCATTGCGAAAAGATTCGTAATGTTCGTCCAAAACCGTTTGCGGTTTGCCGCGTCACTTCTGCCTTGATTGAGGTTCCACTCAATTACGGCTTTCATGTCGCCTACGTCGTTGTTCTCTAGATAGGTGAGAACCTTGCTTTCATTCTTAGACCATTTTTGGTCATCCATGTGATAATCTGCCATTTTTTTTCACTTCCTGTTTTTTTTCTCCACAATGAGGATTTGACTCGCCCTTATAAACACATTTTTCCTTTTTTTATATCTTGAGATTGACCCAAAGTGCAACCATATGGTTCAATAAATCTGCGTAGCAGGTTTATGTTAAATGACTGTGAATAACAGTCTGTCCCCAATTAGGGACCAATGGCGACTAAACAATATATGTAAAAAACTATTATCGTTTACTCGACCATACTACCATATGGTGTTAGGTAGATGATAGTTATCATCTCCATATACCTTATTAGGGTTTAAATTATTACGCATCAAGCCCATAAAGGGTTTTTAGTCCGCATTCGCCTCGCTCGTCTATCCCTGCTATTCACAGTTCCTATCCTCACTCCCTAAAAAATCCGTATTTAATACCATATGGATGGAATGATGTATTAAATCATTTTGATTTAATTGTATTGTTCGTGTAAGAGGTGGCTCTTTTGCGTGGGTCGCTGCTAACCTATATTAAAGGACTACTGCAAGCCACCAAAGAATATTCATCTGAAGAATTGAGGGTGTTCTTTTGGGTGCATTCCAATTGACAATATACCATATAGTATAGAATATAGTATAGAGTATAAATATAGAATATCCAATATATCATATTACATAAACGCACACGCTTAGTATTGGGAAGTTCCGGTGTAACCCCATCATGGAAATCTGTTAAAATGAAAGTAAAGAATGTATTGGGGCAAACTGAACAACCTTGAAAGATAGCGGCGATTCTACATTGGTTTCCCTGTAAAATCATAGCGAATCAGCCCCCACTTTCATTTCAAACCTAAACAATATAATCTAACATATATCATTCGTATCAAGTGTATCAAAGCGATATTAATTTCACAGGGTTTATATGGTGAACTTTACTAGACCAATTTGCCCTATGGGGCTAAACGTGATTTATGATAGATTGAAGAAATCACATCCAACAAAAAGGTGAAAAAGATGACAATGGACGGTTGGCAAGCAAGAACTGAAGAAGTAGCGGAATTTATCGCAGTAGATGGATTTGACGCACAATTAAGGCAAGTTGTTCAGTTCCAAATTAATTTTGGAAATGAGAACGCAGAACAGCAAGAGCGAGTTTGGGACTCAATTAAGAGTATGATTCGTGGATTAGACGGTAGCCCCGTCCGACGTGGAAAGAAGAGTAATCTACCTGCAAGTGTAAATGTTGCAATTGCACAGATTACTAGTGAAGTTGCTTCATTAGCAGCAGATTGGTATGATGCCAATTCACTACTTGGGCTAGTATTGCTCAAACACGCAAAATCCGGTGGCGGTGCTTATGATGATGGAACCGAATATGGTGAAGCATTGGGTGGTAAAATTGGAACACGATTGAAAAAGATGTATAAGGATGGTTCATGGGATGGAACACCTGAAGGTCTTTCTTCAACTTCAGCCGCACCTGCGGTTGAAACATCCTATGATGAAGAAGAGTGAATTAACTCTTTAACATAAACTAGAATGACACAAACGGAGGTAATCGGGTGGAATCGGTCTTAGGGCCAAATCCATCCGGTTGCCTCCTATTTTTTATTAATGAATTTGAAGATACCTTATTCATTAAAATGATATAAAGGTAGTTTAAAAAGTAACATTTGAAGGGGTCTGCTTTATGGGTATAGTATGGGTGAAAAGGTATATTGTAGGTGAAAGTAATGAATAGTTCGGTGTATCAATGTATATCAATGATGATACTTAAAACAAAGACGAACAGGGTTCTAGTTTGGACTTATTATTTTAATTATATCAATATATCATTAATATCAATCATATATTCACACAGACCTTCTCCTTCTCTCTATGGGTGCGCCCCCGCTTGATACTGATATACATGATATTCTTGAAGTGATACATATGATATTCATAGCAAAGTGGCCCCCGATTCATACTCAAAATAAGAAATATCAACATGATATTCATGCGTGATATTCTTGATTAGACAAAAGGTGATTGATAATGACAAGAAAACATTGGATAACAAAAAAAGAAATAAAAGAACTGTATGGTTTGAGTGATAACAAAATCGCTCTAATGAAGAAACTGAATCTAGTAACAACTAAACTTGGTGTAAATGAAGGTAAAGGGCGTAAGCCACTACTTTTCAAGAAAGCGATGGTTAATGCTCTAAAGACTCACACGCCAAAAGAATTGAATGAATTGGCTGATGTTGTTGATGATACGAGAGAACAATTCAAAAAGCAATTTGACGCACTTAAGGATTCCAAACCAACCACAAAGCGGGCTTCAGAATATCGTGCAGACTTTATTAAAAACGCACCTAAAAACTGGGCAGACTTAAAGCATAAGAATGATAATTTCAGGCATAAGAATGATATTGAAGCCGTTGTTGAAGAAGATTGTCAGAAATATGGATTTACTTATGAACAATCAGTTAATCATCCATCACATTATAACAAGACTAGTCTTGAAGTAATTGATGCAATAGACGCATGGGATTTAGATTTTAGCGAAGGTAATATAGTTAAATATCTTCTCCGTGCAAAACACAAGAACAATGCTAAAGAGGACTTAGAAAAGTGCCTTTGGTATGTTCAACGTTTGTTAGAAAACTGTTAGTTTTCTGACGAAACATTCAGAATGTTCCACGACGATTTGTTGAAAGAAGCGAATGCTTGAAGGTCTTATTCCTTGTGATAGTGTAAGTAGTTTTGGACAGCATTGGTTAAAAAGCAATTGGAGGATTGTATAATTATGGAAGTCGCCTCAATGGTAGAGATACCAACACGACGGAAATACGCGGAACATTCTTTTTATGGGTCATTGGCGCAGACAGGTAGCGCGACGGGCTTTTATGGGGTTTACCAAATAATAAGGGAAAAATTTCTCCTCAATTGGTATAGTAGTTTTTTTCTTTGATGTGTTCTATGAATCCCTTTCCTCAAAGAAACCCGTTGGTCAAGGGTTCGAATCCCTTATGACCCGCCATATTCAAAAGATATATCTGCCAGATATACAATAGTCCTGAGCAAGACTTGAAAAGGCTCATTCCTATTCAGATTCAAAAAGCCAGTTATAGAGGGAATGAACTATAATTGGTTGTCACCACGCCACAGACAGAAAGAAAAGGTAGTTAGTTTATTAACCGGTCTTTTTGATGCAGGTTCATATAAATAAAAAAGCCCATCTTGAGAGTAATTATACTGTTGTATAAGACGATGTAAAAAATTCTTAAAAAGCGGGGTTTCCGAGCGGCCAAAGGAGCCAGACTTAAGATTTGGTGCGAAATTGCTTCGTGGGTTCAAATCCCACCCCCGCTACCTATTCACAAATAAAGGAGAAATAAAATGCGAAGAAATCAAAGAATGTTTGATATTATATTGAATCATATTTGGGCTACTAACCCATATGATTTTAGATTAGTATTGATAATAAGTTGGAGTAGATAATATGGCAGAAGATGATGTAAAGAAAGAAATGATAAAGGAATTTGAAGAACTATTAAGTTGGTATGGTGGCGTTCAAGAATATGAATTCAACATGGGAACTTTTTGGTGGACAAATAAATATGGAAAGACATTTACTATGATAGTGCAGGGGTTAGAATAATGGGTGAATTAAGTGACCATCAAGATAGTGACCTGTTTACTTATGATAGGTCATGGGGTGAAATAGAATTGATGTTAGATGAAGCGGAAAAGAAACGAAATCAACATCAAACATTAGCCCATTCTGCAATAGATAAAACTACTCGAATATATCATATGAGAAATTTCAAAGCCCTAGAAGGTGTGACTAAAGCACTTCGATGGGTATTAGGGGATATTAAGATACAAGACCCCCTAGAATAAACGTGGTGACAAAAATGGAAATGAATGATGTAACAACAATAACAGCGATGGTAATGTCTGTATTACCAGTATTGTGGATTAGTTATCTATATTATAGATTGCAGATTCACAAACTTAAGATAGGTGCGATTGAGCATTTTAGAACAGACGAAAACAAAAAGCCCGTGCTACTCCCTAAAAAGGAGTAGTGCGGCACTTATATTTAAAGAGGAATAAAAATGAAAATAAAGACGAAAGAGAAGATAGATGAGATGCTTATTAGCGTAGAAAAGAAAATCCATGCAGGTGAATGGGTTAGAATAGAAGTAGTAAGAAGGCTACTAAATGAACTTGTAGTATGGATGAATGAAATGTATTATTTGGAAACGATTAAGAAACTTCAACAAGAAAGACATTCTATAAATAAGGAGGAAGAAGAATGAGCAAATTTCAAAAGAGACATTATGAAGCAATTGCTGAAGCATTAGGTTACGGTAATGCTAATAAAAGAACGATTGAACAAGTAACAAGAATGTTCAAGCGGGATAATTCTAATTTCAAGGAATATATGTTCCGTGAAAGAGTTGAACAATATAAATTGGGTGTGTGTCAAAGATGAGTGAGAAGTCACTACAATTCAAATGTTATAGAGTATATGATATGAAAAGATATACAGGTAACTCTGAAACTGACGCATTTGTTGTTGGATATCATCTTCAAAAAATGAATGATACACACACATTATGTGGATATAAAACAGACACATGGAAACTTAGAGGAAGATGGTCTAATGCTTCACAATCGTATTATGCAGATTCTTTGGGAGAAAGAGACACTATGTGTTTTAGATGCCTAAGAGTGTGGGCAATTAAGAACCAAATTCAATATCCTAGACAATGGATGATTGATAGAACAACTGTTGCTGAAAGAGCAGAAAGAAAATTGAAAATGAGAAACGGTGATGATGAGAGATGAGTAAAATGCCAGTAGAATTTAGAATAATTGATGATGCGGAGATGCCTCCAATTGTAATAACAATGAACGAAAATGATGAGACAAAAGTAGTATTGAATCAATTCCATAAACTATGGCTTTCATTGAATCGTAAGATTATCGGTGGGTGTGCAGAAGCATTATACGATAAAATTGATATGATGTTATCGGCTTATTTGGAGCAACAATATGTATATGAACTACAAGATAGAGATGATTTAGATGAAATGCAAGGCGTGTAAAGGAACAGGTAGAATAGAAATTCATGAAAAGAATGTTGAATATGTGAATACTTGTTATCTTTGTGACGGGATTGGAGAAATAACAATTTGTAAACCTTGTAACGGAAAGGGTGAAATTGTTTCTAACAATAGATTCACACCTTGTATGATGTGTAGAGGAAATGGATATAGTCCTAAAGTCACTTATGATTGTAAAGTATGTGCAGGTGATGGGATAATAGAAAGTATTACACCAAGTGGTTTTGAGGATTTTGATGTGATTAAAGAACCATGTGATTGTGCTATTCAAGAATTAATGATTAACGAACAAGGAAATAAAACAACGTATTTTTACGAAATACATAATGTAAGGAGGAAGTATAATGGACTTTGAAGAAGTAATGCCTAGACGTAGTTTAGGGGCCGGTCATTGGGACCAACGATTAAAGAAAAGAATGGTGGAATTATCAGTAGCAGATAACTATGATGATTGTAAACATGAATGGATTGTAACGGGCGAAACTTGGTATATCCCATTTGGTGATGATGCAGAAATTATTTTGCCTAATTGTCACCATGACCATCCACATGAATGTTTGTGTGGTCATCCAATTGTTTGGCATTTTGAAATTGAAAACAGTGAAAATGGTGAGAAGCAAGTTGTGGGTTCAGAACATATTGAATCTTACATGGTTATTCGTCATTTGGTTGAAGAGAAAGGATATGACCCTGAAACTATCACTGAAGATATGATTGATGCGTGGGTTGGTGAAAGAATTAAAGCCCTTAAATCAAAATGGTGGTGGGATTTACACGGTGAACAATTTGAAGAATGGTTTGCGGCTTGTGCTGATTTAGATTTGAGAGTTAATGTCCGTAAGAAGGGTAGCCAATATGATAGCCAAACTAGAAGGTATGAACCACAATATGTAATTCGCAAAAGAGCAGAAGGAACATTTGGAATGCCGGGTTATAAAATGGCATCAATTACTTGGAGATGGAATAATCCAAATAATAGCCGGAGACAAATTGATACTCGTGGTTATCCTAATGAAAGATTGTGGAATGATTTGCAGATTTTCTATGTTATGATGCAACAACATCAAATGCATATTGATGCTGAAGATGTTAGAAGAAATACACGATTGAATGAATTAGCGGCACAAGATAGAGAAGCGGAAGAACGTCGTCAAAAACGTCAAGCGGAACGGGATGAAGAAAGGAAACAACTCCGTATTAAAGAGGAAAATCAGCGTATGGCAGGTGCAGAACTAGACGGTGTTCAAGAGCAAAAGAGATTAAATCGAGCAATTGCTGCAAGAATGAATCAAGATACTGCTAGTGAAGCATTTATTGAGGCGTGTGAATATTATGACATTCCTGTATTTACTCCACAAATGTCTGCAAGTAGTTGGGAAAGAAGTTTCTTATCTGATTTGATTAGGATTATGTCTGAAGGGCGAGATTTGAGTGAAAGGCAATTAGAGCGTTTACGTAACATTGTTGTTGATGAACCATTACCTGCTACTGATAGACAGAAGTGGTATCTTAGAAAGTTAGATGCGAATGTGACTATTCCTGATAATATGACTAGAGTTGAAGCGAGCAAGTTAATTGAATTATTAAAAGAAAGGAATGAAGGGGGTGAGTGAAAATGTTTGGAATATGGACAATGATTAAAGCAATATTGAGTGTAATGGATGACACAATTGGAGAGTGAGTAAAATGCTATATTATTATGTATGGAAATGTATGAAAGTAAAAGGTGCTAAAGATGGTAGTCGTGAAGGTTGCGGTAAATATAACGCTGCAACTGCAAGAGACAATCCATTATTTAGAAAAGGAAGGCATCTTAAACGATGTGAGTGCGGTAAGAAAACAACATTGAATATTGAACGGGGTAGTTTAATACCAATTTGGTTTAAGACTTTAACTCAAGCAAGTAGATGGGCTAGAGATAAAAATAACAATAGAGAGCCTGAAGAAATAGAACTGGTTAAGTTGGAAGAAATGGAAGAAGAAATTGAATTAGATGAACCTCACGGCAATTCTAATATTTATCAATCTAAAAAAATAGTTGCTGCATTTGCTAGAGCAAACAAAGATGCGGAAGGTTGGGCTAAAAAGTCTGATGTTCTAGATTTAGCATTTATCCATGAGGATATGGCTTATCCTACTTTTTATAGAGTATGGAAAATTGTAGCAAATCAATATGAAGTGAGAAAGGAAGGTAGGGTAGTTTTTATTAGAGATAAACGCGAAGATTGGTCTAAAGCACACCCTGAAAAAAGTATTGAAAAGGTAGAAAAGAATCTTGTAGATTCTAAGGTTACAGAAACTAAGGTGCATTATATCCCTTCATCAAAGGGAATAGAACTGAATAATAAAATAAAGAAACTTCAGAAAGACCGTGAAAATGCAAGATATGAAAATGGTGTATTACAAGAGGAAAACCTTAAGTTGGCTGAAAAGGTTGCTTCTCTTGAAAACAGTAATGAAACGATGTTACTGTTACAGAATAATCGTAATCTCCAATCTAGAGTAAATGAGTATGAAGCGTTGATTAAACACTATGAACTCACAATTGCTCTCTTAATTGGCAGATTAAAAGACACACAGATGGCTTTAAGTAGCCATTCGCTCAACGACCCCTCGCGGCCAAACGGGGGTATTCGTGGGGCAAACAACAAACAAAAAGGTGAATAAAATGAAATTGAGAATTTTGAATGAAACTGGACATACTGAATTAGAAGTTAGCGCAAGCGAAGTGATTGACCAAATTAACGACCACCCCACACATTGGGTATTTGTTGATGGTGAAATGGTTAGCCGTGAAGAAATTAACACGGTTAATTGGGATACTGTTGAATCGGTTGATTTAACCCCCGCTATTGTTGGTGGAAATCAGTAAATCTATATTTAGGGGGAGGGGCAGAATTATCTGCCTTTCCCTCTATCTAACGGTTCTTCGGAACTAGGGAGAAACTTACTATGTCAACATATAATTATATTTCAACAACCGCATTAGGAATGATATTAGAACAATTAGGATGGGATTATGAGAATCATTTAATTGATTATGTTAATGAACATCCTAACTATAATATAGACGGCATTCCTTTTAGAGCGGATTTTTATCCAGAAGGTGTTAGATTAGCATCTTCTAAAAAAGCTTACATAATTACCGATGGTAAAACTACCATTGAATACAAAGGAACTTTGTATTTTTCACCGTGGATGATATTTGAATGTCATGGTGAAGAAGGATTAAAAGATATTGACAATTGGAAATTCAAAGAAGAAAGACAATGGTTAATTAAAAAGAAAAATGGAGATTGGGTGAAACCATTCACGTTATTAACGGAATGCCCTTTCAGAAAAAGTATTAGGTGTTAAAATGAAGAAATTACCACATGAAAAAGAATGGGTTCAAAACCTATTAGAACAAAGATACTATCAAGTAGATGAAACAACATGGCCTCAAGTATGCCAAAGAGTTGCGGATTTAGGAGAAACACCTGAAGATAAAGCAGCATTCTTTAATTACTTATTGAACTGTGATTTCCTACCGAATAGTCCTACATTATTTAATGCGGGAACAGGCAAAGGAAATCTATCAGCATGTTATGTGTTACCAATGAAAGATAGTTTAAATGAGATTTTTGATACTGCTAAGAACACAGCATTAATTCATAAATTTGGTGGAGGAACTGGATTTGATTTCAGTAGACTTCGACCAGAAAATGCTGCTGTTGGTGGAACAAATCAAGTAGCATCAGGACCACTTTCATTTATGAGAGTTATTGATGCGAACACACAAGAAATCAAACAGGGCGGAAAACGTCGTGGGGCTAATATGGCTGAACTGCGAATAGACCATCCTGATATTGTAAAGTTTATCAAGATGAAAACGCAAGATGATGGGACATTAACTAACTTTAATATTAGTGTTAGTGTTACTAATAGTTTTATGGAAAATCTTCAGAAATATCCAGACGATGTTTGTCTATTTTCTTTTGAACAAACACAGTATGTTATTGATATAAATACTGACGAAGTTAAAGAAGACACACGAACAGAACCAAATGAAGAATTGTATACTTATCGTCAGGTTTGGGATTTAATCGCTCAATCAGCATGGGAATGTGCAGACCCCGGAATTGTATTCATTGATAGAATTAATGAACAAATGCCAGCGAACTATTTAGCGCATGAAGAATACCTAAATGAAACAGGAGATGATTTGACTATACGTGCAACTAATCCCTGTGGTGAACAACCACTTCCTGATTATGGTTCATGTAATCTTGTTGCTTTAAACTTAGGTAATTTCGTATCTAAGGGTAAAATGGATTGGAATAAACTTCAAGAAGCAATTAAGTATGCTTATCGTTTAGGAGAGGCTGTAATTGATAAGAATGTTTATCCTATTCCTGAAATCGAAAAGCATAGTCGAGCGTATAGAAACATTGGTATTGGTGTAATGGGATATGCAGATGCTTGTATTCTATTGGGTATGCGTTATGGTGAAGAAGATGCTTTAGCCTTTGGTGAAGAAGTGATGAAGTTTATCTACAAATGGACGTTTGTTGAATCGGTAGAGTATGCTGAAAAGAAAGGTTCATTCAAAGGTTGGGAATATGGTGACTATAAACCATTGATTGATGGTCGTCAATTACCACCAGAAACTCGTAAGAAGTATAAAGTAACAGGGATTAGAAACATTTGTTTAACTACTATTGCCCCAACAGGCTCTATCGGGTATATTGCAGATTGTTCCACAGGAATTGAGCCGTATTTTGCGGCGAAGGTATTCCGAATAGACCAATCAAATCCTGAAGGCACATGGATTACTACCCCTCTCGCGGGTAAATATCCTGAAGTATTCGTATCAGCACCAGAATTGGCTATTGATGCTCATATTGGTGTTCAAGGTGCATTTCAGAAGTGGGTTGATTCAGGAATAAGTAAGACAATTAACATGAATAACGATGTTAGTGTTGAAGATGTTAAAAGGGCGTATATGCTCGCTTGGGAGAATAACTGTAAAGGTGTAACGATTTATAGAGATGGCTCAAAGTCTATACAGGTTCTGAATACTTCAGACTCATCTAATTTGAAACCAAAAGATTTAGATGATATTAGTGAGGCGGTTAGATTTAGACTACCGGCTGAAGGGCTTGATGATGAATTTATCTATATTACTGTATCACACTATGAGAATACGCCCATTGAAATGTTCGTGAACTATCCGTATTTGAATCGCCCAACGATTGAACACACTCAAAGACGTGAGCAATTGGATAGTATTTCTAGACTTATTTCAGTGGGCTTGAGGTATCACATTCCACTTGATAAGTTGATTGAGCAGTTAGAGAAGTCTAAAGGTTCTATGCGTGGAACAGTGGCACAGATTTCAAATGTGTTAAAAGAATTTGCATCGAGAAGTGATGACCCTTATACTGAATTATGTCATTCATGTAATGATGGTAATATGGTATTCCAAGGTGGTTGTGCTACCTGTGATAAATGCGGTCATTCGGAATGTGGATGATATGTGGTGGAAGAATAGATTTAAAGATTGGGAGATGTTTGTGAGTATAATATCAGAAATGGTAGAACAAGATATGTTCACAGATAAACTATATGTAGCGGAAGTTATTACTGACGCTTATGAATTTACAAATATTACTAGGGACCGTGTAGATTTTACACTAACTAGAATACTTGATGGGTTTAAGTTCCCATCGAATAAATTTGCTTATACGTATTTCTTGGCGTTAGCAAAAAAGATAGAAGATAGGTTAGACTATTATAACAAGAATCCGGAGGAAGAAGAATGATGTTTGAAGGTTATGAAGAATTAAAAAATATGAATAAAGGACAGTTAATTGATTTGTTAAAAGATTGCGTATGCCCAAATAGGACACGCGGTTCAATTAAGAATGAAACTGAAACTAGAATGGTGCAAAGAAATATTAATGGTGAGTGGGTTGATTATGAATTAACTTCTTACTATTCTAAAGAAATGAGTGGAACTGATATGTCAAGTTATAGACCTATAATTGGAGATACTGAATATACATGGGGTGAATTAAAACGTCACCCTGCACCATTATTGCGAGTTATGGTTTATGAATATCTAAGACCAAAAAATATAGGTGAAGAAGAATGAGCAGTAATCCAGAATATGTTTCTAGTAGGCGTTCTTATATGAAAAGGATTGCTACTAGATGTAGAATTTGTGGTGGACAATTACTTGACCCTGCAGAATCAAAGAAAGAAATGCACACTAATTGTGAAAAGATGCACAAAAGAAAAACTTACGGGATGCGATAAAATGGAAGTATTACACATATCAACAGCAGATGATTCGGATAAGAAATATACTTGTTCATTTGAAGTTGAAGGAACTAATATGATTTGGACCGACCCCGATAGTTATGGTAACTATTATAGTAGGAGTAGATGGTCTTCTTCTAATAATGTAATTAGACCTAGCCATTATAGAAATAAAAATGAGCCCACGATTGCAGGTATTAAATATTATTTAAATGATTACTTGAGTTGGGGTAAAAAGGGTAGACCTAATTTTAGTGGGCAATTTATTATCCACAAGGGGGCAAATAAAGCCAGAATTCATTGTGCTAAAACTAATAATAAATATATGGTTCAGGGTATGGTTACAAATAAAGATACCGCACTGACAGCATTGGCTAGAACAATATATCGTTCATGTTTTGATTCTGATGTTGAGGCTTTAGAAAAGTATTGTTTTAACCATATTCTTTTACCAGAAAATGTATCATATGCTTTAGAAAATCGCGCACCTTATCATTGGTATTTGAAAGGGGTAAAGGTTGAAGTTAGATTTAATGTTAAAATGATTGGACCTGATGAATGTGCTATGGAGATTTCGGATGGAATTTGGGCTCCAATTTCTGTAAAGAGAATGAATACGTATATGAATTATTATTGGAAGGGGCAAAAATCATCATCATGGTTTAAGGCCAGATTAACGCCTAAGAAATTGTGGCAAAGATTACTTGGTGATAAGCCAAGCCTTGCTCAAGAAAATATGATGATTGCGTTTTTGCAACAAAATAGAACTGATGAGTTGGTTCAAAAGAGAGCATACCAATTAGTGAAAGATATGGCTAAACAATATGAAGGAAGATTGAAGGTGTTTTGGGATAATGAAAGTGTAAAGGCTATTCTTGTAAGAGGCAAACTTGCAGATTGGGTTATCACCGACAATCAATTTAAATCTGAGATTCAGGCTGTATCTACTTTTGTATATCAAAATACTACTGGAGAATTATCTAGTAGGCAGGGTATGGAATTTGATAATGGTAATTTGAAGGGTCCAATCTGTATTGATAATATGCAGAAGAATTCTTCAGTTGGTGACCAATTTGCGGCTAGAGCATTTGCTTTATTGAATGATAAAATGACAATTGAAATTGTTAGCACGATTAAGCATTATTTGACAGAAGACCATTATGATGGTCAAACGCACAATAGGTTACATTTCCCTAATATTACAATAAATGATTTGGAGGGATTTTGTTGAAATTACCACAAGGGTTAGACCCGACTAAAGTTAGAAGAATGATAAAAGCGATTGTAATTTGTGAAGATGAAGATACATGGGAAGAAACTGAGAAGGATATTAACGAGTTGATTAATATGTTATGTAATATAAAAAGACAAGTAAAAATTATTGAAGTGGAGGTGATAGAATGATAGAAGTTGATGAAATTGTAAAATGTGATGAATGTGGTTCTAGGAAAATTAAGTTTGACGAATTTCGTGGAGAACGATTTTGTGAAGAATGTGGATTAGTTTTAGAAGAAGAACTTATTGAAGATACGTCTTCTGGAAGAGAAAAATCTGGCGACCCACAAAGCGTTCAAACACATTCTGCGAATAAACAAGGTTTCGTTTTAGGAAGCGAAGTTGGAATGAGAAATGTGGATGGTTCAATAGACCATTCAAAATTAGGAAGAAGTCTAAGAAAATGGAATAGTAGGACTAAATTAAATAGTATTGAAAAGAACAGATTGAAAGGTATTGTTAATATCAATATGTTACTATCCGAATTTGGTGTGGCTGACGGGTTAAAACAACAAGCAATTTGGAATTATAAAAAATTGCATGAAAATAATATTATGTCGGGAATGTCTTTAGAAGTTAGAGCAAGCGCGGTAACATATTATACTTTCAAAGACAATGGAATTTGTAGGACTATCCATGAAGTATGTTCTAAAAATAGCGCACATCCTAGACAAGTAGCAAAGTTAGCAAGAAAAATTGCGGCTTTCTTTAGAAAACCTTGGGTTCTTTCACAACGAAATATTACCCAAGAAGTTGAAAAGTATTGTTCACAATTAGGTGTGCAAAGAGCCTTTACTACATCAGCAATTGAAATAAGCACGATAATGAATGCTATGGCTGAAGAAAGGTTTATTACTGCGAATAAAGGGTTTTTAGCAGCCTGTCTATATTTGACAGGGAGATTACTACCCAACACTTCTTATAGAACACAGTTGGAAATATCCGATGTGTGTAATATTACAGAAGTAACACTTAGAAATAATTTAATTAATTTATTGAAAATGATTGATATGACTAGAGAAGATATTGCTATATTAACATATGATGAATTTATAGAAGGAGTGAGAAATATATGGCCAAGCGAAGAGTGATGATAATTGGAGCAGGTGGAATTGGGAGTTATTTGATTCCGCTTTTAGATAAAACGAAACTGTATGATATGATAGTGGCTGACCCTGATAGTGTTGAAAAGAAAAATTTAACCTATCAGAATTTTAAGCCAAAAGAAAATACCATGAATAAAGCATCGGTAATGAATTGGAATTATGATAGTGTTAGCCAACATATTTCATATCCAGTCTTAACTGATAAACAAATTAAAGGATATGATTTAGTAGTATGTTGTGCAGATAATTTAGATGTGCGAAGATTACTTTATCGCTCAAATGTAGCATGGTTAGATTTGAGGGCGCAAGGTAGAAATTGTGCATATATTTCATATCGTGCAGATAAGAATAAACATGATACTTTGTTAGCAGGGCCAGATGGTTCATTTAGTTGTCAAGGTAATTCATGGGATGGTTCAACAGCCGCACAACATTTTTCCCATGTAATTGCTTCAGGTATGGGTGCTGAATGGATTCATAGATATTTTGCAAAAGATGATGTAAGTGATTTTAAGGTCGTGAATGTTTGAAAGATTGGGAAGAAAGATTAGAGCGGATTCAAAAGGCGAATAGGAAAAAAAGTAATGCTCATCGAGTTTTTACTGGTGCAAATAGAAATCCCAATAAGACTCATAAAAGTCCGAAAACTTCAGATAGAGGTAGTGTAAAGTGTGACTATTGTGGATGTAAAGTTTCTAATCGAAATAAACAAGTTTCTGAATACGGACAAGTGTTTTGTAAAAATTGTGCAAAATGGAAAACAGGGAGGCAACGTGTATGAGTATGATGGATGAAACAAATGTTCTATTGGAAAAGTTAAATGTTCTGATAGAGAAAACAAATAGAATTATTATTACAGTCAATGTGGTGAATGTAATCACATTGTGTGTATTATTGATGGTGGTATTAAAATGACATTAAAAGGAAAAGGAAGAATGAAAAAATTAACTAAATATGTTTGCGCTAAGTGTGAGAAACTTTGGGGATTGACACCTAACGCAATTTATGTGAATAGTGGTGGCCCTAAGTTTTGTGGCTATGACAGGCAAGGAAGAAAAAAATGGAGAAAACAAGGACATTGTGAATGTGGAAAAGCATTCGATTATCCGGTGGTGTATGTAGATGAATAATAAAGAAGTGTTTATAGCGAAGAATGGAAGACCTTATGTGAAAGACGATAACGGGAAAGTTAAGTTTATCAGTAGTGCTGAATGGGAACAGTATAAAAGAACAAAAGAAGATAGAACCGTAATGAAATGGCTAGTTGCTGGAATTATTAGTGTTCTAACATTGTATGTCGTTTATAATGGAGGGTTGGTATAATGTTATCAAGTAAAAATATTGAAGTAGTGATTGAAGATTGGGAACAACGAATTAGGGACGCTTGGATTTATGGGGAACTTGATTTTGTAAATGAACATTTCCTTGATACTATTTGGGAAATGAGTTTAACAGCATTTGATATTGGCCGTGAAGTTCAAGTGGTTATTGATGGAAGAATGAATCTATTTATTTCTGCGGGTGACCCCGGATTTGTTTGGTTTTCTGAAATGCCAACACTTGAAAGTGGTGTTAAAATGAAGTTACCTATTGAATGTTGGATTCATACTCATCCATTCGGACAAGCATATTTTTCAGGAACGGATTGGAATACAATTAGAACTTGGGAACCTGTTATGAATTATGCTATTGTTCTTGGTGATAACCAATCTATGGAATGGCGTAAGGGTGAAGAACATACTGTGTTTTATCAACGAGTAGGTGTTCCAGATTTTGATGAAATGCAAAGTAAATTGCAAGACCATTTTGAAATTTTTATTGATGTAGGTGAAGAAGAATGAGATGTCCTATGTGTGGAAGTGTAATGCGAGAAGAACATGATAGAAGTTATGATGGTAGACAAGTCCAATTTGTATATTTTTGGAAATGTAAGTCATGTGGATATACCCATAATGAAAGTGGTGGTTTTGAATGAATTACTATTATTGTGATTTGGATTACGATATTTGGTATAACCAAGGAGAGATTTATAATGAATAGAGATTTAGTAGTAGCAGTAGCAAATAAAGTAAGTGATGAGGATTCTGTAAAGTTGTGGGATATTATGCGAAAAGTTCGACAACGAGGTTATTGGG
>Ga0098041_1000100_pt1 | contig 34731 bp, 45 predicted proteins | sample 8_EtaG_FD_77066 | JGI IMG/M metagenome (GOLD analysis project Ga0098041, IMG submission 77066) | Marine viral communities from the Subarctic Pacific Ocean - 8_ETSP_OMZ_AT15162 metaG | ecosystem: Environmental > Aquatic > Marine > Oceanic | place: Pacific Ocean | collected 2015-01-08
GTTTGATGGTATCGTTAAGTTTACTAATAGTAATAACTCTATAGCTTCAACTTCCGGTGGTTCTACAACAACTGTGTTCTTTCCAAAAGTATTTAGGCAATCAGGTATACCTACTTCATTAGCGAAGAATGATGTGTGGATTGATACTGATGATAACCAAATGTATATTGCACAAATAGCTGGAGCTGATGCAGTTACTACAGGTGAATGGGAAAGATCGGTAGACGCAACTGCTCAGTCTGCTGCAAACACTGCTCAGTCTGCTGCAAACACTGCTACCACTAATGCAGCTACAGCTCAAGGTGAACTAGATGATATAAGTGCAGACGATAAAGTAACTCATGTAGAAAAACTTCAAACAAAAACTATATGGGATGCTATACGTGGAGAACAAGCAGGTATTAAAGCATCAGCAGTTGATGCAGGAATTGCTACAACCCATGCTAAATATACAGCTTATAATGGTGCGTACAATAATTTATATACCTATCTTGTTGCTGGTAGTGGTAGTACAAACATATTTCAAGGTGCGGCTCATGGTGGTACAGAAGGTCAGATTAATTCTACAAACACTACTACAATAACTAGAGCTACATGGGATACTAGATTTGAGTCTTATTATACTACAAGACAAGAGTTATTAGATTTTATAGCTGCAACTTTAAAAGATGTAGGAGATGCTGCACAGACTACTGCAGATAATAAATCAAAAACATTTAAGCAAGATACTATGCCGAGCGCGACAGCAGTAGGTGATATATGGATTGATACTAACGATAGTAATAAAATGTATTTTGCTACTAATGCTAATGCTGGTCCGTCTAGCGCTGGTGGAACTCTATCTAATTGGATACTAGAAGACTTTGCTTCAGTTATTAATGCGAATACTACAACTATTGATGGCGGTAAAATTACTGCAAACTCTGTCACTGCAACCCAAATAACTGCAAATACTATTACAGCAAATCAAATAGCTACAAATGCAATAACTGCAGACGAAATAAATGCAGGTGCTATTACAGCTGCTAAGTTAGATGCAGATGCAATAACAGGTAAGAATATTCTTATAGGTGATCTTGCAGTAAACACAAGCACAGGAGCTGTAACTGGCGGTGAAGGGTTTAAAGCTATAGGCACTGGAACTGGTGCTGGTATAGTCGCTATGGGTGATAGTACAACTAATATAAGTGTGCATCCTAGCTCTGGATTATTAACATTAAACGGTGATATTGTTGCAACTGGAAATTTAAATGCAAACTCAGTAACAACTAGTGCTACTTTGTTTCCATCAGCTTTAGTTATAACGAGTAACACCTATCAAGATTTAGGTACTATTACATTATCAGTAACTGAGGGTATGACAGGAGCTTTTTGGTTTTCAGGATTTATTAGTTTTCCTTCAGAAGCTGGTAATGGATCAATATATCCGGGTCCAATGGCTGTACGTTTATTATATCCAGATGGATCTATAGCGTATCAATTTACAGAAAATGTAAATGGTCGAGGTGGACAAGCTGTAAGAATTGACGGTCTTGCTTTGTTTACAGCTGTATCAGGAGCAACTTCTATGCCTGTTAAACTTCAAGGTGCTATAGCTTCTGCAGATACAAATATAAGAGATACAACATTATCTGGGTTTGCACTACTAGGAATAGGATTAAAACGATGAGTGATTATACAATTTATAATACTTCAACTGGAGTAATAATAGCTAACTTACAAGCTGATTCTGATTCTTTAGCAGATCTTAATACACCTACTGGACATCAGTGGATTAAACAAAAGTCTGACTCTGAAACACAAAGAGTTGTAGATGGTAGTATAGTATCTAAAACAAGTACAGACTTAGCAGCTGCTACGTTATTAACTGATACATACAATGCAGAATCTAAACGATTAGAGTTATTAGCTAAGTCTGATTATGTGCAAACTGTAGACTTTAATGCGAAGCTATCAGATTCTGCTAGAACTAATTGGCAGAATTATAGACAAGCATTACGAGATGTTCCAGATCAATCTGGTTATCCATCTAGTATCACATGGCCTACAAAGCCAACATAAGGAAAACACATGAGGATGTTAGGACACGAGGAGTTAACCCTTAGATGGGGAGAGATAGCTCCTGAAGTAGAGAAATCATTAGCGCATGGACTAGGAGATATAACTTCCTATGACTTGTTCATTGAAAATCTCAAGGGAATCGCACAGTGTTGGGTTCTCGAAGAAGAGGGCAAACTAAAAGCTGTAGCTATAACAAGGATACTTGAGTACACTAAGTACAAAGAGTTTGTTATAGTTACTACAACTGGTAAAGGTTGGTTCAAGTATGGACCACCTATACTAGAGAAGTTTGAAGAATTTGCAAAAGAGATGGGATGTAAGTATGCATCTATCTATGGTAGAAAAGGTTGGGCAAGAGCCTTGCCAAAAGAATATAAACAACCTTTTACGGTTTTAATGAAGGAGTTATAATATGTATTTTAACCCACTAAGTCCAACGAAATGGACACAACATCCTCATACACAAGTACGATGGGGAGGAGGTGGAGGATCATCAACTACAACAGGTGTACCTGATTGGTTACGTCCTCAAGTAGAGAAAGCTGCAAACGATGCTACAGCATTGTATGATGAAGGTGCTTTAAGTAATGTAGCTGGATTAACACCAGAGCAAATGGATGCATACAATAGAAAACTAGAGCTTGGTAAACAAGGTGGTATGTTGGATCAACTAGCAGCTGATTCTTATGGAGCTGCAGGAGCTTATAGAGATGCTGCACAAGGCACTGGTCTGTTTGGATCTGATGCTTTGGGTCAACAGATCACGGCAATGAAAGATACTATTGGTGATGCACAGATGGCTCAGTTAGGTCAACTACAAGGTAATGCATCTTTTGGTGGTAATTTAGGATCTGCAAGATCAGAGGCTATGAATGCTGCAGCTTTATCTAAGACTGCTGGTGAAATGGGAGCAGCTGAACTTGCTAACAGACGTAACGCTTCTTTAAGTGGAGCGCAAGGTGTTATTGGATCTGGTTCTACTATTGGTCAACAAATGGGTCAAGGTGTATCAGCTACAGAAGGTGTAGGGTCTGCAATACAACAACAGAATCAAAACGAAGCTGACGCTGGATATCAAGGTATACAAAGATTGTTTGGTCTTTATGGATCTCCTGCTGTTGGTCAGAAAACTGTTTCGTCTGGAGGTGGTAAATAATGGCTGGTATGTTACAAGGAATGGGAGGTAGTCTCTCTGAAGAAGATCTAAAAAAGTTTGGACCTATAATAGCATCACAAGGACCAATGCCAACACCGTCTTTAGATGGTAACTTAATACAAGCTGGTTCTACAGGTAATGCAGCTGCACCGTTAGCTGGGTATTTAAACAAAACAAGTACAGGTAATCCTGTTATATCATATGTGCCACCACATTTAAGACCTGAAGATGATGCACCTGAAGATGGAGAGGGATCTCCTAACGATGGTATCACAGATGGTGAAGATCCTATAGACTCTGATGGTGATGGTATACCAGATACAATTCTTCCACCCGGAGGCTTCTACGATGTCGGAGGGGGAGGAGACAATCCTGATGGTATGGGTGGTCAAGTTGGAGATGTATCTTATTACGGTGGTGGATATAATTCTTTTACAGATATGATTGATGGTGGTGGACCGGGAATGTTTGGTGGTCAACATCAAGGTATGTTTAGTAATGTAGGTAATGCTATATCAGGTGTATTAGGACAAGATAACATAGCTAATACAGGTAATATCTCTTATGCATATAACCCTGCAAGTAATAATTCTGTTAATACAGCACCACATCCCGGAATACAATACACAGCACCTGCTGCTGCAGTACTAGGTCTAGCAGATCAAACAGTTGATAACTGGAGTGCTGGTCAAGAAGATGGTGGTGATGCTAGTAGTGGTGGTAGTCCAAGTAGTGATGGGAGTGGTCAGGCTGGTGACGTAAATAATGATCCTAATTCTATGAGTATGGGTGGCCCTGTAGAATACTATGCTAAAGGATCAATGTGTCCTAAGTGTGGTAAATCAAACTGTGGATGTGGTTATAATCAAGGTGGTCCTGTCCAATACAAAAAGTATGGTGGATCTATATGGGATACTGAGAACCAATTAAGAATACAACAACCTGCATTAGATCAGAAACGTAGACAAGCACCGATGGCTCAGAAGAGTTCTGGTGGACTCCTTGGGACTATCATGGGAATCGGTAAGATGGCGTCTGTATTAACTGGTAATCCGTTGATGGCTATGTTTGGTGAGGGTGGTTCTGTAAAAAATACACCTGTATTAGGACCATTAAGTAGTAGACAGATGAAGATGGAATCTCACATGAAGAATGAAGCTCGTAAAGATATGAAGTTTGCTATTGATGAGAAGCGTAAACAAGAATTACATATGAATAAACTTAGATCATAATATAGGAGAAGTAATATGCCTAAACATCCCGGACGTCCGAAGGGATCGGATACAGTTCCTGCTTGGTTAACACCCGGAGAATTTGTTATGAACGCTGAAGCTGCTCGTATGTTTGCTCCTCAGATACAAGCTATGAATGATCGTGGGAGAGCCGTACAAAAGGCTCAAGGGGGTACAATACCTGAGATGGGAACAGTACCTATTCCAACGACACCTAACCCCAGTGCTGCTTATCACGAAGGTGGTGCAGTTACAAAGTCTATTGTACCAAAAGCTAGGAAACAACCTCCAGCTTGGATGAATCAAATAGAGATGAGAGAGGGTGGATTAAAAAGAGAAATCTATATAGACTCTGAAGGGTATCCTACAGTAGGTATAGGTCATAGATTACCTGACGAATATAAAAGTAAAAAAGGTCAAGTGTTATTCTCTGATGATCAATTAAATAAATGGTTTACTGAAGACATTGCAAAAGCTACTACTAATGCTTCTGACAACATATCTAATTTTGATTCTTTAGATAGTAATGTACAAGGTGCATTAATTAATCAAGCTTTTCAATTAGGTGGAACTGGTCAGAAAGGTTTTGAAAAAATGATTAAAGCTATTGAAGATGGAGATATGAATAAAGCAGCTTCTGAAGCTTTAGATTCAAACTGGTTTAGTCAAACTCCAAAGAGAGCATTAGATTTAGCTAGTATACTTAGAGGTGAGGAACCCAAAATGGAATATAATAAAGGTGGACCAGTACCAAGATACTATGGATTAGGAAGTTTTGTACGATCATTGTTTGGTACAGATGATGATGATGATAGGTTTACTATGCCAGATGCAACTGCTTTGTCAGGTACTCCTAACTATATGTTCAGTAATAAAAATGATATTGTAGTACCTCCAAATGTACAAACTAAAATAAACACCGATGGTAGTTGGTTTAATTCAGAATATGCTGGAGAGCCATTACATATGGGAGATTCAAATTTTGATGTACCAGAACCTCCTAAGTTTTCTGATCAAGATTTAATTCAGAACTCTTCAAATGCTTTAAAAGATGTACCACTTATATCCTTAAAGGACGATGACTTAGGTGCATTAAAAGAGTTAGGTAATGATGACGCAGAAGATATTCTTAAACAAAGAAGAATAGCAAATGAGTATGGATCATACGTACCAACTAATTTTAATCCTGAAAGAAGAAGATTAGAAGATGAAGCATATAATAGATTTGGTATGAATCTAAATGATGATAATACTTTATCTCCTGTAGAAAAACCAGTAAATCTTGATCCAAGGATAGGTGTATCTGAATACTATGGAGTTCCTAAAGACTATGGAAGTGGTATGAGTTTGAATGAAGATGCACGAGCATCATTACCACCTAGGTTTATGGACCCACGTACAAGAAAAATACCAACTGGTCCTGCAAGTTATGATCAAATGCCACCAAGAAGAACGGCAGATATAGATATAGGTGAAGGTTCATTTGGTTATGGACAATTTAAAAGACCTGACGATCCTACTTTTAAACAGTTAATACGAGATGGTGAAGGTAATAATGTTTTAAGAGGAGACTTAGGGATGCCTATGGACCCTGTTAATGTAGATTCAAATGACCCAAGGGTAGGTGTACCTGAATACTATGGAGTTCCTAAAGTAAACGAATCAAAAAGGGGTCGTATAGGAGAAAAAGTTGAACCTGTAGTTGAATCAACATTCTTAGCTAATGCTACACCAGAGCAAATAGATCAGTATAATACTGAAAAGGAAAGACGTGAACTAGAAAAGAAAACTATTGGTAAAACAGGGTTGAATGTTAATGAAGCAGAAAGACAAGAAATCTATAAACAGAAAGTTCTAGAAGCAGAAGAATTTATTGAAACTGGATCTGAAGAAGCGTTTGCTAAAGCAAAGAATGAAAAAGAAAGATTAGAAGTTGTTGAGAAAATAAAAAAGGCTAATGCATTAATTGCAAACTCTAAAACTAAAGCTAGAATAGAAGCTAATAAAGATAAGTTATTAAAGAGAGGTCAAGCTACACAAATTAATCAAGAATTAGATAGTAAAATATCTGCTCTTCAAAAGGAATTAGGAACAGCTACAGATCCTAATCATAAAGCATTTTTAGAAAAAGAAATAGATAGGTTACAAGGTAATAAAGTTGATACTACTACAGATGTATTAAGTAAAGATGATTCTAGTAGTGATGGTGGTAATGTAAGCCCTAAGAATTCTCCAGAAGTTAACTTAGATAATTCAGAAAAATCTAACAATCAGCAATTAGAAAATGATCCTACTATTGAAGATAAAGGGAAGAACGCTCCACCAGAAGTTAAAGCAGCTGCAGTAGATGAAATAAAAAGTGTCTTTGGTGAGATGTTTGATGTTGAAGAACTTACACGAATGGCTATACTATATCTAGGTGCTAGGGCAACTGGTGCATCTGGATCACAAGCTATGGCATTTGCTGGTAAGAGTTACCTATCTCGATTAGATAATAAGTATAAACAGAATAAGTTTAATGAACATTACAATTCATTACTTAAAGGTAATAATTTTACAAGGGATTCTATGGAACTTTATAAGTATACTAAAGATCCTAATGTCTTAGTTACTAAATCATCTTTACGAAAAGGAAGTGTATCAGGAGATCCTAAAGGTGAAGTGTTTTACACAAAAGCTAATGTAAGAGGTGTAAGAGGTCAGAAATTAAGATTGTTTAAAAATGATGAAGTAGATTCAACTGGTAAGAAAACAGGTAATACATTTTATACAACATCTGATGGAACACCTATAAGTCAACAACAGTTAGAGATGTATTTTACTACTGATGAATCTACTATACCGGAAACTGATGCGTACATAAAATCAAGAAATGAAGTTGCAACAGGGATACGTCCTGTGATAAAAGAAAAGATTGATATGTTTAAACCTACTGATACTAATGAAGGTAATCCTGCAATGTATAAGATTGTAGGTAATCATAAAGAAAAAATTACAATGGAAGTAGCTAAATTTTCTAAAGATCTTCAATTAAAAGAAGGTCAAATGGTGACTGCAAATATTATTGAGAATGCTTTTGGTAAACTACAAGATGATATTGATGATGGTTTTTATGATGATGTTAGCACTATAACATTTACTGATTACTTAGATCGAGCTTATATAGGTACGAAGGTAGGTAATGAGAAATACTTTACATATGAGACTTCAAATGGTAAATCAAAAACAGACTCAGCTAAAGATGTTGATATTGCACTTGATGGATTAACTAGAGGTGTTAAGTCAAAGGGTGGTGGTAAATGGATAAATACTCCTCCTATTGTCATTAATGATTTGTTATTAAGACAAGCTAAAATTAAACTTGGAAATGGTGAAGGTAGTATGAATGATGCAGAAAGAGCTAAATTTAATGCAGCTTATGAAAAGTCAATTAAAACTAAACCACAATCAAAAATGTTATTCTATTTAGAAACTGAAATTAATGAATTAAATTATGATGATTATTTTAAAAGATAAACATAAACTCTTAAGGAGAGATATATGGGATTAATAAATGATGTAGTCCAACAAGACAACAGGCAGTTAGGGCAGACTGGATTTTCATTCCTTGATGCTGATACTCTCCAAAAAGGTCAAGGTGAAAACGCTAAAAAGTATAGGCTTATGGGGTATGATTCTCCAGAAGTTGCAAAGATAATAGGTGGTAAGTTCAAAGCTGGCACAGCTGGTGGAGAACAAGCCACTCAGACTATCTGGGAATTAGCAAACAAATTTGGATATACAAACATAAAGCCACAAGTTGATGATAAAGGTAATGAAGTATTAGATTCAACTGGTACTCGTACTATGGCTGATTTGTATAATGAAAATGGTGAATCTTTTAAAGATAAACTTTTACAAGAAGGTATATTTAATCCAACAAGAAGGTTTGCTACTGATCGAGATAGGATGATATCTTCTCTTGGAGATATAGATAGGTCATACAATGCTTTAAATAATGTTAAGCTTACTGGTGATGATGAGGTTTGGGATAAAGCTGCAAGCGTCTTAAGGAAAGCAGAGCATGATGAAGGTGAGAAAAGGTTAGGCTTAAAAGGTGTAGCTCCTACAGAAGCTGCACTAGAAGCTGCCAATGCGTTAGGGTATGGTGATTACTTTTTACAAAACACTGTAGCTACTAGACGTAGAGATAGAAACTTAAACAATGAATCACTCAATCCTCTATCGGATTCGTGGGAGAAGGGGTGGTTAAGTGTATTAGAATCATCATACGGATTCCTTGAGATGGCAGGTGATACTTTAGGATCTGAATATGTATCTGAGATAGGTGAAGAAGGAGTTCAAAGAGCCAGAGAAAATATGGCTTACTATGGTACTGCTCTTACAGATTACAGAGATGTTAATGGTGTAATGGATGCTATATCCTTTGTCAGTAATAACATGGCTCTATCATTACCATACATGGCTGTTACAGTAGGTGGTATGATGGCTGGTAATCTTGCAACACCGGGCATAGCTGCATTAGGTTTAGGAGCTAAAGGATTTCAAGCTGCAAAGTATGGAGCGCAAACCCTTGCACCTTCTTCTGTTTATGCAGGTATGACTTGGAACGAGATGGAAGGAGAGAAGAGTGCTGCTATTGCTTTTGGATCTGGTATTGCTCAAGCAACATTAGATAGGCTAGGTATCTTTGGAATATCTAGAGTTGGTAAAGCACCTAAGAAACTGTTTAATGAAGCCAGTGAACAACTAACAAACCTTCAGAAAACAATTAGGTTAGGTAAAACTAAAAACGGAACATACAAAAAGAACAAACTTGGTAAAGCAGCTGAAGAAGCTGAGACTATATTTAATAGATTAGCAGGTAGTTCTTTAGGTGTACAGTTTGGTCTAACTGCTGCGAAAGAGCTGACTAGGGAACAAGCTGAACAAGTAGTTGCTTCTGCTTCTCGTAGAGAAATAGCTAATATGTTTAAAGATGGTGCTAAGATTGCTAAAGAACAGTATGCTGGTAAGAAAGTTATAATGGATCTTGTAGGTAATACAGGACGAGCTGGATTATCAGAAGGTATTACTGAACTTGGGCAAGAAGTAACTGGTTATGTATCTGCTGTTATCGGATCAGATAAACTATTTGATATGAATGAACTTAAGCATCGTGCAATTACAGCAGCTATCGTGGGTACTGCAGTAGGTGGTCCATTAGGCGCACCGGGAACTGTAGTGAATGCAGCAGCTTGGCACAATGTAGATAGACTGATAGGTAATGCAGAGCTAAATGAAGCATCTGAAAGCTATCAGTTTGCTGAACAAGAATCAGATTTAAAAACTAATTTACAGAATGCTAAAGATACTAGACAAGAAATAGAAGTAAACAAATCTAAAAAAAATACTATACCAATAACATCTCTTGATGAGAAAGCAACTAGAGAAGAATCAAGACAGAAAGATGAGAATATTGAAGATAGAGTTTTAAATGCATTAAAGAAATTTCCTAATTTATTTAAAGGAGCAACTGCTGCAATCTTTGATAAGACATTAATGAGAGATTCTGCTATTGCTAGAAAGATGGGTTCCCAATTTGGAGCATTTCTTCAAAAAATAAATCCGGGATCTACTTATGAATCTAGTAAATTATTAAATAGATCTTTCTTAAGAAATATAGTTGAAGATCCTGATGTTTATTATAATGCTGTTATGGGTAATAACAAGAACACAAGAGCTAACAGACGATCAGCTAGTGAACGTATGTATAAACTATGGGAACTTAGTCAAGATAAAAACGGTAACTTTAATAAAAATAAATCTAGAAAACAAGCAAAGCAATTAAACATGACTGACGCTGAAGCGAATGCTCATATTGGACTTATTGAAAGTTTACAAAGATTATCTGATGAAGGTTTGAAACAATCTAGAGCAAGTGGATTATCTCTTAAAAAACTTAGAAGTTATATGTCAAAGTATAGATCTATAAGTGTTAAAGCTATAGCTAAAAACAGACCAAAGTTTGAAGCAGCTTTAATGTCTGAATATAAAATATCTCAGAACGAAGCAAAAGAAATAACAGATCGTATCCTTAGTAATAATATAACTAATATAGATGAAGCATTTACTGTTGCAAAAGGGGAACTAACTCCGGGATTTGCACATGAACGTACAATGAAACTCTCTGAAAAAGAAAGTATGAAAGAGTTTTTAGAACAAGATGTGTTTGCTAACGTCGCTTCTTACACGCATAGTTTATCTAGACATGTAGCACATCATCAATTTGTTGGTAAGGATGGAGAAGTATTAGCTTGGGAACTTAAAAAGATGGAGCTAGAGCTAACTCCTAAATATGGTGCTGAAAAAGCTAGACAGATAACTGACAAGGTTGCTCTTGGGATGAAGAACTATCTTGACGCAGAGTCAGGTAACTACAAACGAGCTACTAGTGATGCAGGTAAAAAGTTAGAATCAATTCAAAGAAGCTTTATGTTGTTTACAACACTGGCTGGATTACCTCTTGCTACTATATCTTCTTTTGTTGAATTAGCTTTAACAGGTAGATCATTAACAGCAAGTCAATTAAATGGTTTATTTAAAGCACAGGGTAAAGAACTTGCTAATACATTATATAGAGGTATGATTGATATAGCTAATAAAGCACCTGCCGTAAATGTAAGTGAAGCTAATACAATGAGTGAAGCTCAAATTGTATTAAAGAATTTAGGGTATCATGAGTATGATGTAGGTGCTGCTACAACTGTAGGTGCTACTGAGATCAATGCTTGGCAACAAGATATAATGAAGTCATTCTTTAAATGGAATGGTCTTCAAGGTTGGACTAACTACACTCGTGCTGTAAGAGCATCTATCGCTGTTGATTTTATAAATGATAAATTAAAAATAATTCATACATATAATATACAGAATGTAGATGGTAAAGCACCTATGACTAGGGAAGTTCAATTAGCTAGAGAGTCTTTACGAAATCTAGGTATGGATGTTGACTTCATGGTTGACTTATTTGAACGATTTGAAAACAATGGTGATGGTCAATCTGCTAATCAAGTATTTAAAATGGATGCAACTATACCAGATGCTCATGTACCAGAAGGTGAATTACCATTACGTACAAGTATACTATCTAAACAAGAAGAACAGATGCGTAACGAAAACATCAATGAAGCTATGTTTAATTTTATTAATGAAGCAGTTGCATTACCTATGTCTTCAAACAGACCATTGATCTATCAAGATCCTAGGTTTGCTTTATTCTTTCAGTTCCAAGGTTTCATGGCAACATTCACAGCTAATCATATTCCTCGTATGTGGGGTGAGTACGTTAAACGTGGTTCACCTGAGATGAAGTATAGTGCATTTGCTACAATGGCAACTATGATCCTGTTAGGGTTCACTTCACAAGCATTGAAAGATATGATTAAATATGAAGAAGGTGAGAATGAATACTTAGACACACCAAGATATATTAGAAGGGGTATTACTTCGTCTGGATTACTTGGTACATATGAACGTGTTCTTGATCAGTTCTTTCCAATGTACACTACCACTGCACCTAAAGATGAAGCGAATGGTAGATGGATGCTTCGTACAATAGCGAGTGAATCTCCTGCTGCAAGTAACCTTAAGAGACTTGTAGATGGATTTGGTAATATAATAGAAGGTGAAGTTGGATCTGGTGTTAGAAAGATTGCAAAGTCTACACCTTTTATAGGCTCAGTTAATAGAGCAACTAATCAAATCGGTGAAGCTGCAGGTAAGTTAGATTTTAAAGATCAAGAATAGGAGAGTACTATGGTAGTAAATGTTCAAAGCAGTTTTGATTTTGGCAAAGACCAGAAGGAAGACATTGTAAAAGAACAAACTAGTGCAGAAGCATTAAAGAAATCTTCTAATATTGCTTTAGAAAACTTACAAGAAGATAAAAAAGTAACCCTTCCTGTTGAACAGGTGGGGTCTACTTCTAACCTTATAGATTTTGAAAGTGTTAGAAATCCTAATTACACTCAGTCATCTGGAGCTAATCTTATTGATTATGTTATTAATAAACCAGATGCTATTGATGAGTATCAAGATAATACTATAGGTGCAAAAGAAGGTGTTGAATCTGATTTACCTATGGGATTTAATGCATTATCAAATGAAGCTCAAGAAGAACTTAAAAGATTTAATCGTGTAGGTGATACGATAGTAGATAGGTATAATAAAGTACCTAATACTAATGAACAGGCTGATGGTAATATGTTACCAAGAATAACAAGTATAATCGATCATACTAGAGCTGGTTTTGATATACCTACTCAAATTGAGCCTGATCCTAAAGCACTAAACATGACTCATGGAGAGCTTAGAGCATCGTTAGAACCACAGAATCAATCTATAGAAGGTACTGCAAGAGCTAATGCAACAGCGCAACCTTTAGGTAAGATACTAAATAGGTTTGATTCTATAGAAAGAATACCTGTTGCTAATAAATATAAGACTGTAATAAAACCTGATATGCTTGCTATTGGATTAGCATTAACAGAAAAAAGTTTTGCTGAAGGAATGTATTCAGATCCTAAAGCTTACAAAGAAGCTATGTTAGAAGAGGCATCTAATCAAGAATTAGACTCTGAACAAAAGGCAGAAGTCTATAAAAAGATAAAAGACTTTGAAGATAAGATGGCAAGTGGTGACACTACTGCACCAATGGTAGCAAAGAACCAAGGATTAGAAGTGTTAGGTCGTGAGATTGCTCAAGAGTATCTTATAAAAACAGGTAGGCAAGATAGGATTGGTGAGATAGATTCTATAGAAGCTCAACATCTTGCAGGTTATTTTAAAGAACTATGGTCTAAGAATCATTCTGTAGATGGTGATAATATATTTAGAGATGGTACTGGACTTGTTACTCGACAAGACTCTACACAAGATGGTACTCAAATTAATTATCAGTTAACTCCATTAGGGGTTGAATATCTAACAGGAAGATCGGGTGGAAGTAGAGATGTATTAAACATATTATTCCCACCTAAAAATGTAAGACCTTCTAAACGTCCTCTACCACAAGGAAGACTTCCCGGTGCTGTAGGTGAGATGGTTAGAGATATGTCTGGTATCTTAGGTACAAATAAAAAATCATTTCCTAAAGATGAATATCTTCAAGAAGCTATGAATAATTTATCTACTATAGGACACGTTGTTAATAAGAGAAGAAATAAACTTCTATTAATAACAGCACTACCTTCTATTGCACAATTAAACCCTGCGACAACAGAGGGTTCTAGGAATCCTGAAATGTGGATGGCTGAAATAAACAGCCTAGGCACTAAGAAGTACGAAGGGATTATGGCTGAGAAGATAGCTCAAGATAGGAGAAGACAAGCTGCTAAAGATAGGGATGAAGAGTTTACAGAAGTTGCAATCAATCCTGCAGAAGAGTTTGCTAGGTTAAAGATAAAAGCTTCTAGAACTTTACAATCTATTCAGATGGAAAGAGAGGGTGAAAACTTTTTAACTTATTCTTTGCAAGGTTACTCAGGCAGAATTGCACCACAACAAACTTTATTTAATCCAACGTCTAATAAAGATGTTAGATTTGTAACAACATCAGGTGCAGCTGTTCAAGTAACTAAAGGTAGTAAGAAAGAAAAAGTATTAAGACAGATGTATGCTTTAATGTTGTTACCATCTATATCAAAAGGTGTAGCAGATGCTGAAGGACAAGGTACAGCTCGTGGAGCTGATATGTTATTGCCAGAGGCAAGAGAGTTTCAACTCGAAGCTAATACTCGTCAGTTATATGAGTGGGGTCAGAGGTTAAGTACAGCTTTAGACAATACTATGTCTGATACATTATATGAGACTATAGCTAACGAAGTAGTTGGAGATGTAGATTACCAGCAATCTACTGCTGCTAAATCAAATTTAAGTCTTGGGTTAGATCCCTCTATAAGAGAAGATAAAGAACTTATAGATGCTATTGCAAAAAGAGGTGAAGATGGGTTAGCATTTATGGATGGTGTTATTGATTTCTATAATTATAAAAATGCTATGGATAAAGGTATACCATTTCGTACATTCTTTAATGCTTATATAGATGGTAAGACTAATGGTCTTGCAACTAATGGGTTTCAACATGGACATTTACCAACAGGTTTTGCAACTGGTGTTATACGTAATGGAAATATATCTTTATTAGATGGAGATAAAGATCTTAGAGATTATCTTCAAGAGATTAACTTACAAATATTAGAAAATGATATAGGTGGATCTGCTACTGGTAATTTTAATAAAGTACTTGATGATTTTATGGTTGTATCTCGTGTTGTATTTTCAGATAGAGAACTTAACAAACAAACTACTATGACTTGGGGATATGGTGCAGAGCTTGCTACATTTAAAAAATCTATTGATGATGTAATAGATAAGTTTGTTGCTAAATATCAATTTGAAAGTCAGAAAGGTCAATTATCACCAGAAGGTTTAACATTTTTACAATCACTAGATAAAGTGATGGGAGTTGGAACAGTTACGACTAGAACTGGAGATAGTAGTCTACCTTCAGATATAAGAGAAGCGTTTGTAGAAAATATACATGCTTTATATGTTAAAGGTTTACAACAAACCCTATCACCTGATGTTATTAAAGCTAGAACTTTATTAAGAGGAGCTGCTATGGCTCATACTTTTCTAGATGAGCTTATGGTTTTTAAAACTCACAGTGGATATGAACTTAATGTAGGTGGTAAAGTATCTAAAGGATTAACAGCTGATACTAAATCAGGTAAATATGGATTTGATACTGTTGATGGTAAAGGTAATACAATAACTCAATATAATTATGAGACTGCACAAACACCACAAGCAAAGACATCTCAAAAAGATGCAGGAGAAGTCACTTGGGGTGGAGCATTACCAGCACCTATACAATCTATTGATGGATCTGTTGTTGCTATGACTGTAGCAGGTGATAGTTGGAAAAGATTAAGTACTAACGCTAAGAAACCATATGTGCATACAATATATGATGCATTTAAAATGGATGTAGATAGTTATGAAACTGTTTTAGCTGAGTCTAATAAGAATTGGATGAAGATAAATGAAGATTGGAACTACATGCAACAAGCTCTTGAGTCTTTAGAAAATGCAATGGGTAAGTTTAAAAAGAAACTTAATACTAACCCTGATGCACCAATACCTAAACATACTGTTGATTATATAATGCATTTGTTTAGTCCTGTAAGAGAAGGTAGTAAAACTACTAATTTAAAATATAAATTAATTAAGCTAGATGATGAGCTACGTTTTATAAGTGCAGCAACTTCAAAACAAAGAAATAAAATAGCTTCTCTTATTGAGAGAGATCTTTACAATATTTTAACAAGGTCAGGTAAAGAACTTAAAGATGTAACTATGAGAGAGTATTCAATGTTTGTATCTAAATTTGCTTCAAGATTAAACTTAAGAAATCAAATGAGATCTCACATAGGTCTTATGAATAAAAATAAAAAAATCCTTCTAAAGAAAATAAAAGAAGAAGGACTAGGCTTTGACTTTAATGGTGAGTTTATACCATTACAGTACTACGCCCACTAAAAAAAATACCCCACTAGGAATCCGTAATGGAAACTTAGTGGGGTTTTTTATTTTATTTAAGCATACCTTTCTTCGCCAACATTATTTTAATGTCTCGTTCAGCTTTAGATCTATTCTCTTTAGCTTGTTTCTCTGGTATACCTGCATCAATGTTTTCTTGATAGACAATATCTAACATGGCATCATTGATCTTCGGTGTGTTTGCAATTTCAGGATCTAGATTGTATTTCTCTACATACTCCTCGTCCTTTATTCCTGCACCTCGGAGTGCTAAATAATTGTAATCTTTCTTAGTCATAATTCCTCCTATGCAAAGAAGTAGTCAGAGTCTTGGATATCGTTGATATCTAATTCACCTAACTGTGGTTGTTGTACATCTAGACCCTCATGGTCTTCAGATATTAGCTCTTGTTCGAGCCAGTTGTAGAAGTTATCTACATCGTACATGTCTATAAAGACTCTCTTGGTTATCCCAATGAGATGCTCTACGTCACATGCATGGGTTGAGAAGCTGTCATGTACTGCACCAAACTCTCCATGCCACTGATCTACTACGAGAGCCATGTGACTTGCGTCGAGTGAGTGTATTACATTAGGTGATATGCCACACAAGAAACCTTGTATGTCAGGATAGTCAGTTGCTGTTTGAGCAACATGGTTTATCCCTTGATGACCACCAGTAGCTTTCTTGAATCCTGCAATAGTACCTCTACCTTTCTTACGTTCCATTCTAAACTTTGTGTATTCAACATCAAAGCCAGATGGCGTAGTCCATTTAACTCTATCAGCACCATTACCATGTACAAGAATTGATTTGTATTTAGATGTAAACTTAACAAGATCATCTAACTCTTCAATCTCTTTATCAGTTATGTCCTTTGTCTTGAACAACTCTGATCTTCTTTCTACAGCTTCTTTGTATTCTTCTCCTGCTGGATTACCTTCTTGATCAACTTTCTTGAAGGAACCAAGCTCATACTTTGCAAGCTCCTGAAGGTAACTCATAGTTTGTAGGGGTCCGGGACATACATTATTGATTGCTTTGATTAGTATCTTAGCAAACTTATTGCAGTCATCCTGAGTAATCCCATACTCTGTATGATAGTCTTCAGCTTTACAATCGAAGAACATGTTCTCAGCTATCTTCTTAGCACCTGCTGAGTATGCACGAGTCATACTACCACGTTTAGTAATACCTTTACGTATACTTTTCATTGGCATACGACTGAGTATATCAACTAATCGTTCATCATCTGTTAAGTTGATTAGTTCTTTTGCAGTTTGTACATAGAAGTCTTTCTGGATTTCCCTAGGAATAAGACCTACCAGATCACCTGTTCGGTTATCTTTAGAGATAGCACCTAAGTGCTGCCATCCATTGTTAGACCCATCAATAGGTATTGGAAGATTCGTCATGAATATTCTTTTATCTTTGAGAGCTTTGTGATAATCAGACCACTCGATACAACAAGCTAAGAATGTTACTATCTTTTCTGCTGTTGTATCAATCACACCATCAGTACCTAAGTCAATAAGACTATCCATGTTCTCATTGACCCATCGTACCCTATCGTCCAGAGTCATCTTATCCACTGAGATATTATCTAGACCTTCTTCTTCTAGGTATGATTTGTAGTCTGCTTCGCACCACTCTGGTATCTCATCGATTCCATAGCTTGCATTAAAGCTTGTAGCTGTATGTACTGCTAACCAATACAAACCTTCTTGTGTCATAGGTTTAGCTCTTGCGAACTTCAACATGCCACGAGAGATGTCTGATCCCTGATAGTTTAGGAATGGTTCTTTGTAGTACAATCGTCCTCTATAGTCAGCATCTAAGTACTGATAGAATACATCTTCATCTTTTAGTATGTTAGCTTTAGCTATAATAAAGCTCCATTCAAGTGCTTGACTACGACGCTTTAGTTCTTTTGCATCGTTGTCAGTGAATGGTACAGAGCTAGAGAATATTTCTCTGTTCTTTTCTATAACTTCTAACACTCTTCTATTGATTCTCCATCCAGAGTTTTGCAGTTTATCTATTGACCGAATGTATGGTCTGTCTAGTTCTAGATAATCCTTACCAGTTCTACCTTTTATCACAGGGAATTGTACTGATCCAGACTTCTGCATCATACTGTTGATCTTCCTTGGTGGTGTGACTGTTGTGTGTAATAGATTAACTCTAGAGAACATACCCGGTATGTCTGCCAGTTCTACCCATCGAGCTGTTGCAGATATTATATAACTAGTATTCCTAGTCTTAGGATAATAGATATCTACAAAGCCACATTGAAAGAATGCTTCAATGAATAGATCACCTAATCTTATTTGATTAAGCCAAGTCAGTTCCCTTCCTACTGATCTACTCACTTCTCTTCCTATCTTGGAAGATGCATTCGTTAAGCTAGCTGTTCCTACAGGATTAGAACTACTGCTTGTTGTAAACAATATTTGTATAATCTGAAGGGAGTTCTTTACGAACCCCTCCATGTTTACTTCATACTCTTTATCGTATTGCAGAACAACTGCACCTGTATTTGCTTTTGGATTTTTAGTGTTGACAGTCCTCACTTTATCAATGAGGTAGTCGATCACCTCATAAATAGGCTGCATATATTATTCTCCTGTTGCTACAAAATCAAAATCAAATCCTCCTGTAGCAGTTAATCGGCTTGTATTGTGGTCATAGATTGCCGAACCTGCATTACCAGTTAGTCCAGTGAACCTAGATTTCAATACTCTAAACTTTATAACATTTCTCTCAGCATCTGATTCTGATACCAGATTTCTAGCGAAACTTATAATGTCAAACGAGATCTGTTTGATAGAACCAGATCCCTTGATGTCATCGATAGAGGCTAGCTTACCCTCTTCGAAACTCTTAGTGCCACCTTGTGCTTTACGTAGGTGGGATATAAGACCCAACCATATGTTGTGTCTCTTAACAATCTTAAGTAAGTCAGACATAATCTTATCAACTGCTTCATTACCTGAGAGGCCTTCAGATCCCTCAGAAACAGCGATAGTGATGTGATCTAGTACCAAGTACTTACAACCCATTAATGCCATGTATTCGATCTTCTCAATGAGACTGGAGTCGCTTACAGATCCTGCATGATCTAGTAGTATCAATCTCTCATCACCAAAGACTCTCTTGAAGCCATGTCTAGCTTCGTCTGGTGTTATTGGAGTGGGGTTCATTGTACCTCTACGAAGTTGCATAGATATAAACTTCTCTGCAGTATCTCCAATGCTTTCCTCAAGAGATATCAAACCTATCTTATCTTCTGTTTTATCTAGAAGATCTAAGATAACTTCTTTAATCACAGTACTCTTACCACTACCAGTACCACTAGTGAATAGGGTAATTTCACCATGTCTAATACCTTTAACTTTCTTATTTAGTCCTTCTAAACAGTCAGGGTAAGGGATAGATTCTACGTTTTGTCTTTCAACAAACTGTTTCCATATCTGTTCTCCTGTTACAATACCTGCAGGTGACCAAGGTTGGGCATCCCATATGCATCTTTGTAATACTTCTGGACCCAGATCCTTTAAGACGTCACAGGCGTCCTTTCTAGGTAGGGAAGCGACTTTTACCTTACCCACCCCTATCATCTTAGCTACAGCCGCTGTACAGGCTTCTCCTGCCTCGTCCTGATCAAACGCTAGTACAACAGTTTCAAACCTGTTGATCCAATCTCTTTGTTCAAGCACTACTTTTGTAGCAGATGCAGAGGGTATAGACACACAAGAATAGAATCTTTTGTATCTTCTATAGAATGCTTCAGCGACTGCCATAGCATCTAGCTCACCTTCAGTGATGACTAACATCTTATTTGTATTCGATACATTCTGACCGAATAACTCTACGTTTGAAAAGTTACCATGTATTCTAAAATCTTTTGGTAACATTCTTTCTTTATAAGCTACTATCTTACCCTTTCGAGTGTATGGATAGTAGTGTGACCCCGGTTTTCCATCTGGGGTTGTTGACATTTTTACACCATAGTGATCTGTTACTTCCTTAGAGATGTTACGACTAGGTATAGGATAACTAGTATAACTAGTAATGTCGGTGACGATATCATAATTTGTATGGGTGATTGGTTCATCCCTTTCCTCAGTTACATTTAATTTCTTTGATCGATTACAACTAAAACAGGTTCCAACTCCATCGTCATAGGATGCAAATGCATCTGATGATCCACAGAAGTCGCATGGACCCATTGTATATCTACTCATTGGTACTCTCTTTCTGCCTTTAGCTTTCTATTCTTTGATCTATTCATCTTCGTTTTCATTTTACGTAGATTACTCTTCTTGTTCTTGCTCTTTATAAACTCTGACTCGAATATATTCTTCTCCTTTTGGGACGATTCGTTTTCTGAGTTTGATTTTGTATACTTTGTTATCATTGAAGTCCTCGAATATTCCTTGATACGTATCTAATATTGGTTTAATTATATTGTCGAGATCAGCTCCTCTATTTGAGAAGCCACCCTCAACCTCGAATGTTACTTGGTTAATTCCAAAAGGCCACTCTACTTCCTTGAGGAACTCACCGATATCCTCTTGGTACTTAACATACTCAGGACTCTTGAAGGATCTTTTCCCCCTCGCTCCCAGCATCTTGTTTGCACTCAGGGGTTTTATCTTGAATAGATGACTTAACATCTTCATATTCCTCCCATGTTTTCAACATAGATAATAATCTTAGAGATATCTTAGGATCACCTGCGTCATGATCAACCCATGCTTTCTTTACATATCTCCACATTACATCAGTACCTACACCTTCTAAGATCTTTTCAGCTTTCTTAGGTCCAATCCCTTTGATTCCGGGGATGTTATCTGTACGATCACCAGTTAGACATTGGATCATAAGAAGTTTGTGAGCTTCATCATCATCAATAAATGTATGTGTTTTCTTATTAAAGTTGTAATGATTTCCGGGGATCTGTAACAAGTCTTTATCTATACCTGCGATTATGTATTGATCATCTACCTCACGAGCTTCGTAAGCCCATATAGAAACTAAGTCATCAGCTTCCATACCATGTGCAGGTATTGCTCCCCATCTTTTAATGATGTGATCATGACCATAGTACAAGAAGCTTTTAAGTTCTTCCTTAAGGTCTGGTCTGTTTTGTTTGTATGGTTTATAAATTTCTCTTCTAAAGTTACCTTTACCTTTAATGGCAACCTTTAGTTCACCACCGAAACAATTACCTTCAATCTCAAGCATGAGTGAATCAATGTTTTTCTTTACGTGTATTTTAGTTTTTGCTATACAAGCTGCTTTGAAATAAACAGAATCAGCATCAACTAACACGAGTGGTATTTCATTGTGCATACTTACTCCTTTCTTTATAAGTATCTTGGTTTACATATGTCTTTACTGCATGGCAGTTTTTACATAGCACTCTACATTTAGAGAGTTCTTTCTTTACTGTAGTCCATCTCTTAGATGAGATAGTTCTACCCTCACTGACAGTGAAAGCTTTCTTTCCGGGTTCTATATGGTCAAGGTCAAGAGCTACACCATTAGCATTGTAGCCACATCGTTCGCAACCCTTCATCCTTTTCCATCTATGTATTATATCTTTACGATATCTTTGTCTTACCCATCTAGAAGTATACTTACAGCCATTATAGTTTCTACCCTTCGGTATTCCTTTACTCGCCATTAGTGTACATCTGCGTAGCTTGTGCCAACAACATAGTTACCACCATCCATACATTCAACACCAAAAGTCTTAGGTGCTTCTCTGAAGGATTCCTGTAGTATCTCACCCACACGATTAGCATCTTTCTTTGATGCAACGTATGCAATTTCGTCATGGTAGAACAATCTAGGTTCAGCTTTTAGTCCTTCCTCTTTAATCTTCTTCATAGAATAAGATAAGGCAGCTTTACATGTGATACCTTCAGTCGTTTGAAGTAGGTAGTTTAAGCATTGATGTTCTGAGTTAGCAAATACAGGTCTGCCATCTAGTGCAGGGAACCATCCAGCTCCTTGACTGTGGAAAGTATTTGTCCATGTCTCACTCACCCACTTACGTAGATCATCTAATCCTTTGATACCTTTTGCAAACTTAGCTCTAGATTCTTTACCTACTTTAGCATTTGATTTACCAGTAAGTACTTGACCAAGTTTAGCATCACCAGCTCCGAAGAGATAGGCATACAGGTAGCTCTTCGCTATACCTCTTGAGCATCCTAGGGAGTCGGCATTTCTTTGGTGTTGATCACCATAACATACCTCATGTGTGAAGTCTTCGTTACCAACGTAGTGACATAGACCACGTAATTGATTACCTGAACTATCTGCACCTACGACAACCATATCATCGTCTGCTACAAATAATTCTCTTAGTTCTTTACCCCAAGGTGCATTCACACTAGGTAAGTTAACGATGATTTCATGTCTTGCTCTGAACGTAGGAGTACCTATGACCCACATGTTACCATGAATACGTCCATCCTTTACCTGCTCCAACCAGCCTCGTATAACAGAGGAACGATTTCGTAAGGTATAGTACTCGTCAATCATTTCTCCTAGCTCACCGAGCTTTAAAAGCGATGTAGTGGTAAGTTTAGGTGTAGTAGTTACCCAAGACCCATCTGGCATACGTTTCTTAATGAACTCGTCTGGTTTCCAACCTTTCTTCGTTAGTAACCACTCTTTGACAAGATCTAGTTGCCCTAATGTCACACCATTTACAGTGAACCTTTGGAACTCTGTACCTGCTGGCATTACGTGTGTATCTTCACACTTCACTTCATATCCTAGGTACTCTGAAAGAATTCGTGCAGTTACAATAGTGTAATCACCATTCTTTTTGTACTTAGGTGTCTTAGGTATTTTATCGATGTAGGTTTTATGTTCACCTAGTTCAGGCTCTATGGTACTACATATAGTATCCATCTTATCTTCCATCTTTTTAAGGTTTTTGTGTGCAAGTTCTACATCAAACTTCCAACCCTTTTCTCTAGCCATTACATTGAATACAGCTGCATCATGTTCTATTCGTAATCCCTTTCCGATTAAGGGGTTCTTAGAACTGATTTTATTGTATTCTTCTATTAGGTTATTGAAGACATCAACATTAAGTTTAACATCTTGGACACAGTATCGAAGCATCTCTCTACTGTAGGCACTCCAATCATCGTAGTGGATCTTAGAGTTGTTTAGGTGTTCTCCCCATCCTGCAAGACCTTGCTTGTGGGTACGTCTGTATCGTAGGACTTGTGACATGATCCATGTGTCGTAACATTTCTTTGAGTTAAGATCGGTTCCATACAGTTTGTCGACTTGTACGTTGTCAAATCCGATGATGTTATGCCCGATAAGTACTTGGGCGTTGTTGAGAAGCGATACCCCATCTTTGATAGGAGGGAGTTTATCGTCGTGGTCAGAGTATCTATATACATTTCCAGTCTCCATGTTCTGTGCAACCAAACACCATATTACAGTTGCGTCAAATCCATCTGTTTCTATGTCATAACATAGTCTCATATTATTCACTTTCTTTGTTTGTACACTTTGGACAAATTCTTAGTTTGTCAAAGTTCATTCTGTTATATTTTACTTTACATCTCATACATGTGTATTCAGCTTGAAGCTTTTCAGCTATGAAATCCCAATAACCTAAGCCATCTAAGTCTTTATCATATGTCATTTGCTTCCTTTCCTTCAAGTTGATTGATACGCATTTCAGCATATCGTATGACTTTTCGTAAATCTGTTATCTCTGATGTTATCTCATCTTGACCATCATATAATTTGAAACCAGCTCTCATGGCATACTTTACAATATTACCACGCCAGAACTCTGCACCATTTTGCATAATGAAAACAATAGGTTCTATCGTCCATCTCGTATAGTGGTTTGGTCTTTCTACAACATCTTGTGTCATAACATATCCTTTCTTTTTATAATTTCTATATACCCCTTAAAGAGAATACTCTCTATTATCACGTTAAGCCAAGAGGAGTTTACATGGCTCATAAAATACATCCAAATAGTTTAAAGAATCTCAAGCCATTGCTCACTACTGAGAATGCGAGAGAGTATCAGTTAAAATCTGCAGCTAGTCGTAAAGCTAATAACCTTGCGAGAGAGCAGTTGAAGTTAACAGTTAAACAATTTAAGGAATTCAAAGAATCTTTTGAAGAGAATCCTGTAGGTGCAATAGATATTCTTCGGATACTAATGGTTAAAGCATTAGATGAAGATGATCTAGTACAAGCTGCAGACCTTGCGAAGTCTCTTGCAGAGTTTGAATCGCCTAAATTGTCTAGGATTGATCAGACAAACACAGAGATATCTGTAGATGAACTGTCAGATGAAGAGTTAGAACAAAAATTACTGGACGCAACAAATAGAATATAGCGCGCGCGATGTCGGGTATGAATAAAATATCAAAATAAGTATGAGCGACAGCGAATACGATGCCGGGCGTCCAAAAAACAATCGTAAAGAACCCTAAGTACTATTACAGTACCTAGGGTTTTTTTATTTTAACATAAGTTTTTTATATCTTCTAACAATAGTTTACCTATTTCAGATTCTTTTCCGAATTGATCTTTGATATAGTCTAAGACAAGATGTTTGAATTCAATCCAACCTTCATTAAACTCTTGATGTTTTAGTTCATCAAGTTCTATTGCAAGTTTATCTAGATCAATCATTAGTATCCTCCAAAGATTCTAGTTCTGAACCGATAGCCCATAGGTTTTTAACACCCCAATGAGCTGATTCTAATTCTTTTAGATCACTTAACCATAAATCACTACAATCTTGTATTGTAAATAGAGCATTTTCTACGACGTTATATAATTTTAATATAGCATCTCGTTCTTCTGGATTAAGCTTATGGAAATTATCCCATTTCATTTGTTTTATCGTATTTCGTTTATTTATATTTTCTTTACTTAAGTAATTGAAAGCCATTAGTCTATCCATTCTATTAAGCTGATACATTCTTGAAGAGTGTCAAATTCTTTTACATCTCTTTTGTAATAATTTCCTTGATCTTTTAACATACAGATTACGTCTTTTTTGAAATCATCACGACCATCTACGAAACCCATTTCATAGGATTCTGACATTGCTTCATGTCTTTCTAGTTGGTGTAGCATTTTTATCTCTTTCTTTAGGTAGTTTGGTTATATCATCAGACCAATCGTCTGTTGGATCATTTGGAACTTCGGGTTCTTCTCCGAAGTCTTCTTTTTCTACACTCATATTACACCTCTCGGTTAGTTATTGAGTGTCCTCAAATTATGTAGTTTAAAGCGTCGTAAACTTCTTTACTTATCTCTGTAAGTTCACCTGTTTTTATTCCAGTGAACTCACACCAGTAATGACCTAGTTGCTCATCCCATTCATGACCATCCTCATCTCTCCAAGTTCGAGCAATTTCATCATGTTTTTCATTAGGGTCTTTATCTGTTTTAAATCTGAATGGTGTTGAATACTCAAAATCTCCATTTTGTTCTTCAATATCTCCGATGTAATATTTCATTGTGTTTCCCTTTCTTTGTATTTGCAGATTAAATCAAATACTACTTTTACAGTACCTCTTTTTGCTGCACCTTCCATATCTAATACTAGGAAATCTAATGGACATGTTCTTAACCATAGATATAATTCTTTTGCATTCTCTTGTGTATTAGTCATATACTGGCTCCACTATTGGATCGGATAAAAACTCCCAATTATTGTAATCATTTCCTAGAGCTATCAGTGCTTCTTTAGGATCACTAGCTTCTACTTCTTCTTCGTACGCAAATATTATTCTATATTTCATGGTTCATCTTTCACTGGTTCTATGACAAGCACTTCTTCTTCTACAGTTTCTGACCAGTCATCTGGTGCAACTTGGAAAGCCATACGTGCAAGTGCGTCTGCTACGTCATAGTCATTGTCCATGTCTTCATCAACTTGTAGTTGGAACTCGTATTTGCCACTAGGTTTACGATATACTTCTACAGTAAAGAACCATTCTGGTTCAGGCTCTTTACGTTTTCTAGCAGGGAAGTCTATGATGTTCTCATCATCTACATAACCATTATTTTCTGGTTTGTTTGGATAGCTCATTACTTATCCCTTTCTTCTCTATGAACTTTAAGAACTTCGGTAGCAATACTTATTATTTGAGATCTATGTATTCCAATATCTGCTAGTTCTCTATCAGTTAGTCTATTTAGTGCATTGATAGTACATCTGGTGTTATATCTTTGACGCATTCGTTCTATCATACTTCTAAAGTTTATTTGCATTTTTATTTCTCCTGATTTTTTCTAGAGCATGATATAAGTCATCAAGCATTGTTTTCTTCATGATAATGAGGTCTACTCTAGATTCATCGTGTGGATCTTGTTGTCGTATCCAGTATGAGTCATTTGTTTGAGATACTTCTATATCATAATCTTGACCACTTGGGTCTAGTAATGTGATGATAGGAGAATCGTAATCGTATTCAATTGTGAATGTCATGAGTAGACCTCTTTTTATGTTTAGATTTTCTAATTAGTTTCTTAGTTTTATCAGCGATAATCCGTAGCCTGAACTTTGGATTACGCAAAGCTTTAGCTACAGGATTACGCTTTTTCATATTAGTCTGAAGCCTCTGCTGGTGGTTCAGGTGTAGGTGGTACATATGTTGCATCACCCATTAGTAAAAGTATAAATAATATTTGGAATAGAGCCATCATATTGATTACCTCATCTGTTATCGCCAGAGCCACCCAGCACATTTCTAGTCTTACGGTTGGCAAGTTTCCATAAGTTTTTATCAGCTACAGTATCTAATGAGTAGCCAAGTTCTGTGGATAGCATTGCTAAGTACCACATTACATCACCAAGTTCATGTATAATGTTGTCTGGTGATGATCCGTCACGTATTACTTTCTTAACTTTATTAGCTACTTCTCCAGCTTCTCCAGTTAACCCCAGAGCAAGATACTCTAGGGCTTTATCTTCAGGATATATTGCTGTTTCTTTAGCTTTAGCTTGATATTGACTAAGGTACATCATTGCATACTACCTTGTTCTATATCCATATCTTGTAGTACATGACCAAGCTGTACAAATATTCTTTCAGCTTCTTTTCTATTTAGTTCTACTGCATGATCTCCAAGGACAATGAGTATACTTGTAATTATACCAAGCTCATCACGAGAGATTGATACATCTACAGTATCTTCATCTCCCGGTGATACTGATCGTGTCTGCATGTTATACCTCCATTTGTGAAATAGATGTAATGAAATTAAAGGTAGATTCAACTTGCTCTTTAGCATCTTGGATTACCTCATTGATGTAGTCTTCATGGTCTGATGCATTTACATGATACAATGACATCTCTTCTGTCAATGCGTCGAATGTTTCGCCAGCATCCATACCACGTTTGTAACATGCAATTGCCATATCTTGCAATGCCATGTCGAGTTCGCTGAATTTACCCATTGTTTAGTCCTTTTCTTTTATTTCTTTTTCTAATACTTTTAGATCTTGTAGTGTTAAAGAATCTAGTCGTTCATCCCAACCATCTTGATACCCTTCATCATAATCTTGCATTGAACCATCAGCAAGAGCAACACATAATCTGTTGTGTCTTATTACAACATCATTGTAGTCTTTGATTAGGAAGTTTTGAGCCATAGCAACAATCATCATGGTTTCGGGATTTGATTCTTTGACAATCTTTTGCATCTCCTCTAGAGTATCAGGAGTTCTGAAGAAATTGTTAGGTTTCTCTAGAGGAATCTTTTTCTCGATCCAGTAGTTTGCGTTTACTTCTCTGTCAGTCTCACTCATAGTAGTTCACGAGATACAAACTGACCTGTAGTTGCATCACGAGCTACTGACAAGTAACCTTGGTTAGAACTGAAAGTACCCTTGGCAAAACCATATCGTCTTGTGGTACGTCTAAAGATTAATCGTTGACGCCCGATAGGATTGATTGCTGATACTTTAACTTTTGATTTAAGTCTACGGCTAATAAATGGTACATCTTTAATATTCATAATATTTCTTTCTATGTTAATATTTCTTTACTTTTTCAACGATTACTGTGGTGTCATTTTTAGTATAACACAACAGACAATCTTTACACTTTTGTCCTGTACAGTTCTGCAGTTCTACATGTTCATGCTCTAGTACATTATTGAATGTCTTATCAAAGTACTTGGGTATTTTACCCATGACTGTAGAGATCATTGGATTACTGTATATTAGGACGAGGTTATCTGGTTTCTCATGTTCCTTAAAATATTTTACAACCAGATCATTTCGTTTAGTCCACAAGACACATCGGCAATGTGGATTCTTCTTGGCAATATTTACGTAGTTGATTAAATTGTTAAGGTTTATTAATTCACCATGTGCATCGAACCTGATGAATGCGTCTAGTAAAACAGGTAGATATTCCATATCATGTACTTTACTTGATAGGAAATCACTGTTGTGTTGCAATGCTGGTTGCATATTTTTACGATATGATTTTAGCATTGTATGTGAGTAACAAACAGTACAGATGTTGTTCTTCTTAGCTGTTGTATTCTGTTTGATACAATATTCATTTGTTGCAGTATTTGTAGATATTGCACGTAAACCTTCAAGTTTACCTGTCATCTTACTGATGTGTACTCCAGATCTTTCTACCATGTTTTACCCTTTCGTGGTAATTAGTTGATTATGTTGATATCTTATGTATCTCTAGAAATCTTTGGTAGATGTCATCGAATAACTCCACAGATTCTCTGTGTATTTTGATAGCTTCTGCCATTGATTCTTCATATTTTAATACAAGATCTGTTGATCTGATTACAGACTTGATAGCTCTTGCCATTTCGTCTTGACTTATTTCTAATTCACCACACATTGACATAATTATTTCCTTCTCTGTTTAATATCAATTATGAAACCACATACACACAAGAATATAACAATGTATATTAGTGTGCTTGGAATCATGTTTGCTCATCAGTATCAAACTTAGATACTTCATATTCTACTTGAAATACTAATGAGTTCAACCATAGTAAAGACATTGCAGCGTACTCTAGTGGTGCTGCTAGTAAGTCTTTCAATTAATTAGTCTCCTGTTAATAGGTTAAGTGCATAGGCAGGACTTATTGTGTTACCTGCATGGGCCTAAATAGAACTGGCTAAGATACCCAACCTGACTATTGCTGCGAAGCGTGGTAGCTACTCCTAGTCAGTACATTATGTCGTTCTAAACATTATTCTGTCACTATGCGATATCACCGTCGTGATAGGTTTCCAACTCCTTCACTACACAACGTACAGTCCTAGGACATATAGAGTGTAGTTGGTTGTAAGATCACTACAAGCTTGCGAACAAGTTACCTTACTGCTGTGATCTATTCGTTAGGCGATGTCGGGCCGCCTTAAATCATGGTGATTCGTGTGTACAACGTACATCTCGAATCACCTTAGTATAGCTTTCATCGCTTTAGCGATGCAATTTTAAAAAGAACCAACTACCCGAAGGTAGCTGGAACTTTTATTCTTTTTAGAAGTCAACAAGATCGTTAGGAAGTGATGCATCATTTGCAGAGATTGCATTTGTTACATCAGAACCGGGAACAATGTCGAAGTCAGAAGTTGCGGCATCAGCTTTAGGTCTAAGACCAGATACTTGAACTGCTTGAACGTCTGATGTGATACCAGATTTGCCAGCATATGTCCAATGATACTGATACATAGTGATACTACCAGTGCTTCCGTTGCCAATACTATTGACTAGCTCAGAAGACATAGGTTGTGTCTGACTATCTACAACAACTGCTGGTTTCTTCTCAGTTCCATCACGAAGCTTTGCTTTACGTTTGAGGGAAGCTGTATAGAATCCAGTTGGCTTACCATATTGTTTAGTTCCATCAGGTAATTTGGTTACCTCGATTTCTTCTTTAACAACAAGGTTAGCCTGATGCCAGTGTGCGGCTTCTTCCAGACTGTCAGTCATAACTTGAAGTTCCCATTGTTCATTACCAGAACCTTGAGGGAATTCAACTTTATCAACTAACTTGACCCAGTTAAAGGTGCAGTTGTTAATCCTGAAGTTACGTCCACCACCTGCTGTAACAGGTTGAAGATCTACAGGTTTTCCACCTCTACCAGTGATAGTAAGTGGAACATTTTGTGGAAGAGCCAATAACTCTTCAAAGGTTTTGACAGTACTCATAATAATATTTCCTTTCATTAGAGTAATAATCTACAACAGTGGCGAGCGTCAGCGAGACACCATCGTATGGTTATTGTTTGGTTACGTGTTGATACACAGCAAAACAAACAAAGAAGGTTGCAATTACAATAAAGAATCCAACAGTTGGACTCCCAGTAGATGCAATGATTGTAGCGAATATCGTAAAGACTATTACGATAAACGCTGATGCAAACAGAAGTTGTAGGTAGAACATTATGAATGCTCCGAATAACCTAGGACTTCAACAACGTAGTAAGTTGCACTTGCAACAGACATCATTGGATACTTATTTAAAGTAGCTTTTATAGCTTGATCTTTACTTGGAATATCATATTTGGATATTCTGTGACCATGCGCTATTACTGTGTGATCGTATTCATCTTGATAGAATTCCTCTTCAAATTGATCACGGTGAGATCCTGTACTATGAAAGTAATCATATAATTCATCACGGTTATCGTGACACCATAGATCATAATCAAGCAGGTTATTGTTGTTGTAAGACATAGTGTACTCCTTTCAAGAGTAGTGAAATATAATTAAATTAATAGCAAAGAATGCTACGACTAAGGCAAATCCAATTGCCATACCAAGGTACTCATCACGACTAAACATTATAGTATGACTCCTTCTAATTCATAATGAACTGAATCCTGAGAGCAATGGCTATTCTTTTTGATAGCCCATTGTCTCATAGGTTTAGCAGTATCTGCACAGATGTTAGTTACAACTCTGTAAGTAGCATTGATGATTGATTTGTAATCATCTGTTGTGAGATACTTAGAGACAGCATCATAGTTTGTACAATGATGCCTGATGTCTGCTGCAAGAGTTGTAGTGTTGAACTCATGACCTAGACGTTTGATCCTTGTGTAAGATGATTTAACATCCCAAGGTTTAGTTTGTTTAACTGTAGGTATCATTGTGTTTCCTTTCTAATACCAAATGATTTCGTTGAGAGTTATCCTGCCAAGGATAACCTGTACAGACTCGTTAGGATATCGTACAGAGTATATATAATATATATATATCCCCCCTTGGAAGTCTCTCCCTTTAAGGGGTATATACAATTTTGCATAGGTAATCGTGTGAGTTATGTGTGTATTGCATAGATCCCCTTCGGGTACTTCTATAGAACTCTTACGATCCTTACGATCTCCCTAGATCTCCCTTAGATTCCCACGATTCCCCATATACCCCTTAAAGAGATTCCACAGGTATCGTAAGAGTTCTATAGAACGAATGACTGTCAAGGAATTCGTAAAGAGTCGTAAGAACATCGAGGGGGTATCAAAAATAATAAAGGGTATAATAAAAATAATTAGTATCTTTTACTCTCTTTCACACGAGGGGGTACTGAAACCTATGAGGACAAAATGAATAAACAAGAAATAGCTAAATTATTAGCTGAGAAAGAAAAGAGAGATGCTCTGAAAGAGTACTCACACGACTTCGCTAAGTTTGCTGAAGAACAGATACAGATCATCACTAAGGATGCCTCACAGGGCTTTGTTCCCTTCAAGCTTAACAAATGTCAAAAGATCATAACAGAGGCACTCAGGAAGCAACTGGAGGAGACTGGTAAGGTCAGAGCGATTATCCTTAAGGCTAGACAGCAAGGTATAAGTACCTACTGCTCTGGACGAGTCTTTTGGAAGTCTTACTTTACTGCTTATGCTAGATCTGTTGTTATGGCACATGACTCAGCTACATCAGATGCTTTGTTTGCTATGTCAAAGAACCTCATACGTAATATGAGTGGTGAGTTAGCACCTAAAGAAATTAGATCTAATGCTAAAGAGATTATTATTAATAGTCCTTCTATGCCTGACAAGGATGCTACGGCATCGTACAGACTGTACACAGCTGGTAGTCCTGAAGCAGGTAGAGGTACTACACCTACTATTGCACACTTGTCTGAGGTTGCCTTCTGGCAGCATGATGAGAAGATACTTGCTGGTTTGTTTCAGGGTATCTCACAAGCTGCAGGTACTGAGGTAATTGTAGAATCTACAGCTAATGGCTCTCAGGGGGAGTTCTACAGGCTCTGGAAGGGTGCTGTGGCAGGAGAGAACGAGTATATTCCTATATTCCTACCTTGGTATATTACTGATGAGTACCGTAGAGAAGCTCCAGAGGGTATGGAATTATCTACAGAAGAAGAAACTCTACAAGAAAAATACGGATTAGACAATGACCAACTATATTGGAGAAGACTTAAGATTGCCGAAGGTGGGGAACTCAAGTTTAAACAGGAATACCCAGCAACAGCTGACGAAGCATTTATCACAAGTGGATCTAACGTGTTCAACGTGGAGCGTTTGGACGCCCTCGTACCCCAACCACACCAGCGAAGATCCGAATGGGACCCTCACAGCAAGATGTTTGACGAACACAGAGAAGGAACCCTCTACATATACGACTTTCCACAGTGGGAAGAACCCTATGTAATAGGAGCTGATGTGTCATTAGGTGTTGGACAGGACTATTCAGCCTGTACGGTCATGAATAATGAGCGAGAAGTCGTAGCAATGTACAGGAATAACCGTATAGATCCTGCGATGTGGGGAGAATTACTGTTTTATCTAGGAAGATACTACAATAATGCGCTACTTGCAGTAGAATCTAACTCTATGGGTATTGCAACACTGCAGAAACTGGAGTCAATGGACTACATTAACCTGTATCGTCAGACTAAAATTGCAAATGTTAGTAATGAAGAGGGAATGCGCCTAGGATTTAGAACAACTGCAGCTACAAAACCTGCAATTATAGGGAATCTTAAGAATCTTATAGAAAATGAAGAGATAATGATACCTTCTCCTGTTATGATACAGGAATTAAAGGATTATATCTCTACAGAAACTGGGAAAACGGAGGCAGCTCCGGGATGTTACGACGATACTGTAATATCTTTAGCGATATGTGCAGAAGTTTTACGAACTCACTGGGATAAACTACAAACATCAAACGTAAGTTGGAAGCAGAGGACGAATGAATGGAACCAAGACGAGACGAACTGGTTATAGATGAGAAAGAATACTCAATGGTAGATATATTACTAGATAAATTCTTTCAAGGTTATGTACCAGCAGAATGTATATACGTAACAGAGAGAAATGGACATCCACATATAGAAATAAACTGGTGTTCTTGTTAATTGTATATACCCCTTAAAGAGAATACTAGATATAGGAGGACATAATGTATTTTGTATTAGCATTACTATGTATCGCAAACGAAGAATGCATGGTAAAAGCATACCCTCATCTATTACCTACACATGAAGCCTGTATGGTAGTAAAACAAGATGTACATAGGAAGTTATGGGAGTTCGCTCCTGATAATGCAGAGTCAGTAGAGACATGGTGTTTCTCTATACCAACAGAAATATAGGAGGACATAATATGCCCAGTAAAACTAAATCAAAAGTAAACGCAGCAGGTAACTACACAAAGCCTACTATGAGAGCTAACCTATTTAGGTCTATTAAAGCTGGTGGTAAAGGTGGTAAACCCGGACAGTGGTCAGCACGAAAAGCCCAGATGCTTGCTAAAAGATATAAAGAGAAGGGTGGGGGATATAAATAATGGCCCTAGCGAAATCGCAAAGATCATTAAAGTCTTGGACTAAACAGAAGTGGCGTACTAAATCTGGTAAGCCATCGACGCAAGGTAGTAAAGCTACTGGTGAAAGGTACTTACCCTCTAGTGCTATTAAGTCTATGTCTAGTTCAGAGTATGCAGCTACAACTCGTAAGAAACGAGCAGATACAAAGAAAGGAAAACAATTTAGCAAACAACCAAAGAAGATTGCTAAGAAGACAAAAGGACACAGGAGAGTATCGTGAAAATATTATTTACAGTTCTTTTGTTTTTGTTAGTATCAAGTGTAGCGTACGCAGAGGGATGTGATAGTAGTACGAATGCTAACTGTATTGAGACTAATAGTACTACGAACTCTAATGTTAACTCTACTATGTCATCAGAGACTACAGTAAAGTCTCCTCCTCCATCAGCAATGTCACCTACGATTAATAATTCTAATAGTGACTTGTGTACCGTTGGAGTTGCAGGAGCCGTACAGACCCAGATACTAGGTATATCTGCAGGAGCTACAGTTAGAGATATGAACTGTGAGAGACTAAAGAATGCAAAGGTTCTGTATGACATGGGGATGAAGGTGGCAGCCGTATCGGTAATGTGCCAAGACAAAAGAATATTTCAATCCATGATGAATGCTGGTACGCCTTGTCCATTCGACGGACTCGTAGGTAGTCCAGCAAAAGAAGCATGGAAAAACAATCCACATTTAGTACCGGGTGCTAAGACAGGAAAGAATAAGGAGTGGTCAGATGAAGATAAGAATACTGCCAAAGGTGCTGCTGGCGTCGGTGGTTTGCTTGCTCTCCTCCTACTGCTTATCTGATGTTATATATGAAAGAACGAATAA
>Ga0098041_1000105_pt1 | contig 33966 bp, 44 predicted proteins | sample 8_EtaG_FD_77066 | JGI IMG/M metagenome (GOLD analysis project Ga0098041, IMG submission 77066) | Marine viral communities from the Subarctic Pacific Ocean - 8_ETSP_OMZ_AT15162 metaG | ecosystem: Environmental > Aquatic > Marine > Oceanic | place: Pacific Ocean | collected 2015-01-08
CTGAAATGGCACAATATTTTAAAGATACAAATAACCCTGGTGATGTGCAAGATTTATTAATAGCACATATTAAACCAGATGGTATTATGAGGGAAGAAGGTATAGCAAAAGCCGGTGGGGTTAATATTGATATTATAATAGGACATTTACAAGTTGAAGAAAAAAAATCTGGAATAAAAGGGACATCAACACTTCATTTACAAAATACCGTAACCCCCACTGATGCAAACCATAGAGGAAGATTAAATCGAGAGTGGGCAGTAGGAGATATTGGCGTATTAGATTATACAGTAGAAGGAAAATCATTTGAAAGAATATTATTGAATAGAAGAACAATAAGATTTCAAGAAATGTCTGATATAGCTAAGCCTGGGGGAAAAACAACAAAATACCCTAGAAATGACGGGGAAGAAGTTGAGGTACAAGATTTTACAGCTGCAAGATTATATACAGATAATAGAGATATTAAAGTATATGCTCAATACGGCAAAACAGATGGGGTAACTGATAAAAAAATTATTATATTAGAGGAGTATTTAGTCATTCCAAAAGGAGGAGGAATAGATCCTATGGTTAATAATAACTATAATGTATATTTGCTCCCTAGAGTTATTAATAAGCCCCCAAAACAAATAAAATCGTGGACTGTTGATACATCCCCTGTAGGTGAAAAAGTATCAAATAGAAAATTGACAATTATTGGCGATCCTGGCGCTAGGTTTATTTGGACATTTTCTCCAGCCAGCGAGACTTATACACCTACTAGCGGAATTAAGCTTATGCCTAAAACTGGGCGTATGGAATTTTATATTGGTTTTAATGCGGCCCCGCCATATACAGCGACTTGGACATTAAGCTTACAGGTTATTAGCAAAGGGCCTCAATCACCTAATTATAATACTATTTTTAGTCCTAATTTTAAAGGTAATAACACGGCTAATCCTTCAATAAAAACATTAACATTTTCTAGAAATACTCTTACAGAATATACTAAAATATTTATTATTAAAAACGCAGGAGTTGCAGTTGAAACAATAACTAAGAAAGGTAATAAAACTACTGGAGGGGATGTAAAATTTAAAACTAGCACAAGCTTAGCTTCCCCCTCTGGAACATATTCTATAGTAAAACAGCCAACCCATATGGACGTAACCGGTGGTGAGAGTTTAATAACCCCTCCTTCTGGCAGCAGAATAAAGCGTAGTTCGCCTATTTATTTTAAGTTTAATACATTAACGTACAATGCAAGTGGTCACGTAGTGGCTTTAGATGGAATAATGCAAATTAATAAATTTACAGAATCCCATGAAGTATTTGAACTAGAATTAACCGATTTTGTAACGGAGGACGGCACAATTACATTTAATTATTCTACAACAATGCAAGCTGGCACTAGTACTGCTAATTATGCTATTACAGCTAATAGTGGATCTCCTACCTCATATGCTTTATCTTATAGAAAAGGGGCGACTATATTTCCGTCATGGAAAATCTTTCCAACAGGACAATACCATAGAAATGGAAATGCAATATTTACTTTTAATCTAAGCAGTGGCTATTTAGTTAATCCTGCCGCAGAATTTGCATTATATGATTCTGGAGGAAATAATGTTACTACCACTTATGCTGAAACTGTAACTACTAATAGCGGGCCTGAAAATAAAATAACATCCCCTTATATCAGTACAAGAACTACAGGGGGGAACAACTCGTTTTCTATTATTGTTAATTTAAAGAAAATGAGAATTCCTACAACAAATGCAACTTTTACTTTAAAGCCTCTTACACAGCCGGCAATTGCAATACCAACAAGTAATTATTCAGAATGTTTACTTTTTGTATACCCAAAACTTACATTAAATCCAAGAGGGTTTAATAGGTATAATGGAGGGCATGCTAACGACCCTCAAAAATCTAACGCAAAAATTTATGCTCAAAATACAAAAATAGATCCAAATAATTTTGGGGGGGAGTTGAATTCATTAGGGGCAAGAAAAGATGCTAATGGGTCTTGGAAATCTCTTGGGGTTAAAGCTATGAGAGCCTCTGCTCCGTATCGAAGTAATAATAAAGATGATAGTAAATATAACGAGATTAGGCACTGGGGACTAAAGGATGATCTACCTAGAGATTTTGGTGTTTCAGGGACTATTGCTACTCCTCGAATAATAACAAATGGAGGTAGAACTAATTTATTAATTCAGTGGAAATTTGGAATTGGTGACAGAGTTAATTATTGGTGGGATTCTGAAAATATAAGCAGCGCTTCTCATTTTGCTATTAATAATACTTATACAGCCGGTCATTCTCATTGGCTAACTCTTAGTGGTAGTTCATTAGGTATAGTGCCTGCAACATCTGGGTCATATACTGATCTATGGGGAGATACTGTAACTGTTGGTGGTGCATTTTCTGTTTCTACAGACAAGAAAACTCTTACTGTAAATTGTTTATGTAATTTAAGTAATACAACAATTAAAGGTAAATGGGTAATGTTAGATATTAAAACAGCTATTGTAAATGATGATGGCAATTACCAAAAATTAGAGTATTCTTCTACATTAGATGAAAAAGGGCAAGAAATTTATGATAATGAATGTGAAATTGTATTTGATCAAAATAAAACAATAAAAGATTTTTATGTTTATAACAGCAATAAAATACAAAATGGGAATTTATTTTATAGCAAAGAAGCAGATGAAGATGATATATTCGGTAATACTTCTTATAACTGGGTTGCACCTGGAAATGATTACCTTCCAAGCAAAGCCAGAAGAGATCGCGGTGTATTAAAATTTAATAATAATAAGTATTTTTCTAAAAATAACGAAATATTATACACACAAACAGGGCCTCACACTTTTGCTGCTCGTGAAAGTGGGTCTATGTCAGTAAAATCCCACTACATAGACACCCAGTATAAAATGAAATTGACTGACACTGTTTGTCCTATAAATCCAACTAGCGATGGAACTATTGAGCTTACTAAGGTAAGAGTAGATTTGCATAGACCTTCTCATTATATTGATTTATATGCAACTCACTTACGCGGACAAACTGTTAAAATAGAAGGAACTTATATAGATGTTAGAAATATAAATACTAAAATTTATCCAGATGGGTGGAGTTATATTCAAGAAACACATGTGGTCCCCGGTTATGGGACTCGCCATGTTGGTAGCGGTGATGTTGCTATCCTTATGACAAATGGGTATCCATTAGGTGTACCACCTGAAATAGTATTTGAATCATTAAATTATGTTATAAGTGAAAAAGAAAATGATATAAAAATAAATGATAAAACAAAAAATACTTGGGAAGCTACTGTAACTTTTGATTCAGACGGCAGAGGCACAATTAATTTAAAACTTGCAGAATTTAGAAATTTAATTTTGCCATATATTGTATTACAATCCCCTCAATTTACTGGAGTATGGGATAGAAATTTAGGTAGTTTGAATAATTCACATTATCATCCTGATAAATGGGGTGGAGTATTAGTTAAACAATATTGGGGAAATTCGAGAGGTACAGAGGACTGGAGGTATAATCAAACTGCATGGGGAACAAATACGCCTACTTACTTTAGTAAAGACACTGGTATATGGCCAGATGGAAATTATGGGACTATTCAGCTGCCGGGATTTGGCACAGGAAGTTATCCAAATTCATTGTCTCATATGTCACATTTAGCATCCTCTCCGGAATATTGTAAAGATAATTGGAGAATGTATTGTATTGGAACATCTGCTGAACAAATGGGTAAAAGCACATTCTCAGAGTCAACAGCCGCATTAACCGGGCCAACAATATCTCTTTATCCTCACGGATCAGCTGACCATTTTGCAGCAACTCTTAGCTGGGAAGATGGTATTACGCTTGAAGGAGAAAAGAAAGATATACAACAACCCGCTTTAGCCGTTATGCAAGGCGTTAAATCTACGTTTAAGGACGTGGATGGGAATGAATTAAAAATTAGTAATATAAACTATACTACTAATTACATGGATGGCTCCGGTGTTGAATCTACTACTTTATCTGTATATGATAATAAAACAGATGAAATTAAAGTACTAAGCGAAAGTTTAGAAGATAATTATATTTGGACAGGTGGGCAAGATCCTTCTGTTTTTGAATTAACTTCTAATTTTTCTATTCATGTACCCCCTGGATATAAAAATTCATGTGAAAAAATTGATATTACAAAAACTACCGCCATCCCTGTATACACTAAAAGATGGTTGGTAGATTTTCAAGCGTACACAGTAACAGTAACACACCCTAGCGTTAACCAGTGGAAATCAACCCAGTCTATGACGGCTTCTTATAGTTCACCTACAGGCTCGGGCACTACAAATTCTTATTTACCTACTACATATAGAATATGGGATATAAATGGGGCTAGTAAAGATATAAAAGGAGTGATAGGACAAGTTTATCTGTGGTCTAGTATAAAACCAAAATTAATATCCGGTAGAACTTCTTCTGGTATAAAACTGGTATCTAGTCATCCTTGGACTCCATGGGATAAAAAATACGGAGGAGATTATAATCAAACAATGTGGTTTGGTATGGATGATCCTAATGTTGGTACTAATTGGAAATATTTTGGAACAGCTTCTAGCAATATTTCTAGTAATACTTATGTTAATCCAGATTCTTCTATTTATACTATGGCTGGAAATGGTAACTTAACTTATAATAGTGCTGCTACAATTGGGCTTCCTGGTAGTAAAGCTAAAATTAGCCCTTCAGGATTAAATTGGAATGTTGATAACTGGTTTTTACAAAAACAAGCTCTTCCAGAATCTGATCTTAAAATACAATCGGTTACGGGGACTGGAAAAGTTGTTAAATGGGCAAGAGAAGAATGGATTTATCAGCATATGCTGCTTGGCACTGGCATGAATACCTCCCAGGGCAACTTTGCCGCTACAGGAAACAGAATGCAATTTGTTAAAAGAGGACCTATATCATATATGTTATTTGGAAATCACTGTTTTGAAAAAGATAGATATAATGATAAGTCTGGATGGACAGGGTGGATTAAATATTGGCCTGAATTTTTAGCGTATGGTGCACCAAAGCCAGATGGATCTTACAGAACACAACTTGCCCAAGGACTTTATAAATATAACGATTATTTTGCACCTCGCGCATGGATATGGGATCCGGAGCTTGCCCACGGTGATAAGGGAGGGCGCCTTCACACTTCGCCTACCGGAATGGGTCTGTCAGGTGGAGCTTCTGCTCAATCTTCACGCGAAAGAGGTTTAAATGGATTAAATCTTGTCAGGCACTCGTTTGACAATGGGCTATCCCAACTCCCTGAGTTTTATACAAGAATTAAAGGGAAAAATTCAAGAGATCCTAAAGCAGAATACTTCCCACCACTTAGATACTCAGCTGGGAGATGGAAATTTGATATTGCTAACGCAACGCAAGAAGTATATGTTAATCCAAAACCTACAGCAGTACCATTAAGGTATCAACATAATAATAAATATACATATCATCCTCATTCATTGAATGAATCTAAAATGTTTAAAAGTAAATTATCAAAATTAGAAAGAGCATTTCAACTTACTAATTATGTTCTTGGGATGGGTGTATTTAAACAGCCTTCTACAGGGTTTAATTATAAAAAACAAATAGGTACAGTAGCTTCATTAACTGATTCAAATTTATATATGCCAGATGGCTGGTATATTATATACTCTATTAATAATACGCCAATTAGAGTAGCAAATGGAGTTATTGCACAAATTGGAACATCATAAAATATAATTATGGCAAAAGCAACAATAAAATTTCAAAAGAAATTAAATGTCTCTCTTCAACCAGGAGATATTATATATATGCGTATAGCACAGACTACTCCAATTAATCCGGAGTTGGAAGTAGTTGGTGAAAGTAGCCCTCAAATAGTTACTTTAGGAACATGTTTTAGCGTTGCAAGCGATAGATTATCTTTAGTTGTAGATACACTACCTACCAGCCCGAGACCGGAAATCGGTAATTACTTTATGTTTGGCAAAAATAATGTAATAAATAGTAGTAGTGTTATTGGTTATCATGCAAATATAGAATTCGAGAATACTTCTACGGATTTTTGTGAATTATACGCTGTAAACAGCGAAATAAGTTATAGTAGTAATTAAAAAAATATTAAATTATGGGTAACGGAATTGGTAATTATGGGACAAACCCAAACGAACTTGAAAAAACTTTAGCGGCTGGATTTAGTTCTAAAGTAGATCCTTCGGTAAATATTGGAGATGGCAAAACAAGTATAATTGGTGGCGCACAACCACAAGGTTGGGAAGGCGGATTTGGTAGTGGTTTAAAACAAGCTGCAAAAACCGATGCCGGTGCTTTTGGACAAATTGCCCAAGGTCTTGCTGGTATTGCCGGTGGTATTATTGGTGGTGGAAAAAGAAGAAGAGAACAAAGGGCAGCAACGAAAGAATTAGCCGCTAGAAAACAAGCTTATGAGAATTTTGAGTTTGAAGATCATTCAAGAAATTTAACAAACACTTATGAAGATTTAACTGTTAACCAACAACAATCTCAATTCTTAGCTCAACAACAGCAACAAGGCTTAGCGAACACCATGTCTGGCCTATCCGCTGCTGCAGGTGGGTCGGGTATAGCTGCTATGGCACAAGCAATGGCGCAAACACAAGCTCAAAACCTACAGGCAGCTTCTGCATCAATTGGAATGCAAGAACAAAGAAATCAAGCATTAAGAGCGCAAGGGCAACAAGCTTTAGAAATGGGTAGAATGCAAGGTGGAATGGCACAAGAGAAAAATGAATTTGGAAGAACTAGCACTTTACTTGGTATGGCACAACAAAGAAAATCCGCTGCAGATGAAGCAAGAAAACAAGCAACTGAAGGTTTAGTTGGCGGCGTGGCTAATTTAGGAGTTGGAGCAGCAAGAGTTGCATTTGCCGGAGGAGCATAATATAAAAATTTTTAAATAATAAAATAATATGAGTACAAACGTAGATTTAGCATTGGTAAAAGGCGCGAGAGACGCAGCCCCAAAATTCGCTGACATTGGAGGCGCAGTAGGTAAAGCTGTAGCTACAGGTGAAGCGGCATTTTCAGCAATACGCCAAGAACAAAGACTTCAAAGATTTGAGCAAGAGAGAGAAGCAGCAATAGCTAGAAATGCAGATAAGCTTATTGGGGAGATAGAAGTAGGCGGTTTACCTGAAGAATATGCACCATGGGGCGAAGAGCAAGCAGAATGGTTTGCTAATGAAAAAGCTTGGCTTGTACAAAATAGAAAAAGATTAGATCCTTCTGAATATTTAAAGAAGGAAAGAGCTCTCCAAAAACAATTGGGCACTTTACAAAAAGGTATAAATAATCTTTCAGAATATAAAGCTAACTGGCTAGATATACAAAACAATGAAAAGCTATCAGCTGCTTTAACAGGAGAACAAAGGAAATTAATAAATGACATTGTAACAAATGAAATGGGTACACCTATTTTTGAAGATGGGCAAATGTTCTTAACAACAAAAAGTGGAGAAAAGATTAATGTAAATGAACTCCCAGAAATAAGGAGTCAAGCGGCCCCTGAGCACAATGATATGGAGCTTACCGCGGGGACACAATTAAATAACTATGCAAAAATGAATCCCGCAGCAATTAAAGACTCTCCGACTATGACTGATGATTTTAGAAAAAGTCTTACAGCTAGCCTTCTTGGTAAGGAGATAGGTATTAAGGAGCTTGAATCTATGATGATAGATTTTATTGGTCTTGGCGGTAAATATGGCGAGGTTACTTCAATATATAATGATTTAAAGCAAGGGGTAAAAGGTGCTTTAGATGTTGAAACATTTGATAAAGATGGGGAAGAGGGCCTTAGTGATCGTGAATACACTACTGCTATGAAAGATTTATTTTCTAAAATAAGTGATGATGAAGATGGGTTTTCTAAAGATGAATTTATAAAACAAGCAAAAATGCAATATGTAGGTGTTGCTGAAAAAGCATGGGAAATTATGCATAATAATGCTAAGCGCCAGGAAGAGGCAGCTGCTAAAGCGGCAAGAGCGCAAGGGGGCGGGAATGCTGCATTAATGAAACTTCAACAAGCTAACCAACAAGGAATTAATATTGCAGATTCAATAAACGAGAACTTATCTTCAATTATAGAATTTGAACGCGCAAATCCTTTCTCTCCCTCCATGCCAGAAATTGATAAAACTATGTGGGAAGTAAAAAAGATGTTACAAGGTATAAGGGGTATACCCGGAGGAATGATTGAAACTGAAAAGGTATACGAAGACGGAACAAAAGAAAACCCTGGGATTTATATTAGAGATATTGATAAAGATGTCTATACTGTTGAATGGACCCCTGAAATGGGTATGAAATCATTAATTAATCAAATACAGAACTATATAATAAGGCATCACGAGGGCAACGAGGAAAATACGGTTTTAAATGCTATGTATGGTCGCCTTGATAAATATGAAGATTTAAAAAAATCCCTGATAAAGCGTACGTCAGGAAAATCTAATCTTGCGCAAAAAACTATTGCTGCTATTACGGGGGAATAAACTAATAAATTAAATGGAAGAATTAGAAAAAATATTAATTGCTCTTGAAGAAGAAGGTGGTACTGAAGCAGACATGTTTCATGTAGCTAATGCTTATCTTGATAAAATATCAAAAGACACCCAAGCTGACCCTAATAATATAGACAAATATTTTAAATATTCTTTAAATGGCGAAAGCATTAAAAGATCAGCTCTTCTTGATTCTATTGAAACTAGTAAATCTGTAGCTGATTTAAAATCTATTAAAATTGATCCTTTAGACAAAGGGCTGAAATCATATGTAAATAAAGTTATAAAATATCATTCAGATATAGAGCATGCACAAACTATTGGGCCTAAAGATTTAGATAGGCTTAAAGAAGAATTTGATACTTGGGGATTAGATGATATTAAAGTAGGGGTTCATAGCACAAGGTTATTTGGTAATGAAAGAATAGAGGCTATAAGGGCTAAATATAATGAAGGGATGGGAATAGAAGAGGCTGTTAAAGCTGTTATTCCTGATATGGATATTAAAAAATTAGGGACTGCTGTAATTGATCCTAGAACTGGCTTAAGAGAAGAAAGAGGTGCTTGGAGTAATTTTACCCCATCAATGAGAAGCGCTGCTATAAGAGCACATACTTGGGCCTCTACCGCGGCAATGAACACAATTGCAGAAATAGCGGGTAAGGAATGGAGTGATCATTTTTTTGGAGGAGTAGGGATGGCACCGGGTATTAAACTAGCCGATGCATTTGATATTGGTATTAAAGACAGCACAGGGAAAGTTTTTAATGAGGGAGATGAAGGTTTTGAAAAAATAGCTGATATTTATAATAAGATAGAACAATATAACGACGAAATTGAAAAAGGGAAGTTAATAACTTCTCCATCCGCATCAAGAGGAGTTGTAGGGCGATATATTCCGTTTACAGAGGAAGAAAAAAATAAGTTAGCTAAAGATTATGGTATAACCGAATATTTAAAAGAAGGTCAAAAACCTACACGTGTTTATAATAATAAATTTATTAGTAAAGACGGGAAAGCAACTAATTTACCTGTTGGATTTGCTCAAAGAAATTTAGTTTATAATAATCAAAAAGCAATTCAAGATCTTGAAAATTCAATGGCCTATGTACCTACTTGGGAAGAGGCCTGGAAGAGTGGTAATGCTGGGCAAATTGGAAATTGGTTTGCGGGTGCCTCAAATATGGTTCTTAGTAGCGTAGTGCCTGGAATGGTAGCTGGTTTGGGTACAATGGTACTCACCCGAAATCCTGCAGCGGCTATGCGCGCTGGGCAAGGGGCAATGAGCAGCCAAATTGTAGGGGAGATGTCTCAAAGTTTTAATGAGGCAAAAGCAGAGGCATTATACGGAGAAGTAACTCCGGAAACTATGGCTAAGCTACAAGAAGAAGGGAAATGGGAGTTTGCTAGGCCAACTGCATTGGCTATTCCTGCTATGTATATGGAAAATCTTGGGTTTAAAGGTATTGCTAACGCTCTTCTAAAAAAGAATTTTGCCGCAAAAGATTTTGTTTCTACAATGTTTAGCTTAGGCGGGGCCGCTCCTAAAGAAACTATAACAGAATTAGGTCAATTAGGTTTAGAAATTTATGGGCAAGGACTTGCAAAAAACTTAAAGGGTCAGGAACTAGCCGATTTTGTTGCAGAACATTGGGTTGAAGAAGCTCCTGAAGTAGCATTACAATCATTTTTTGGAACTCTACAACTTGCTGGTGCCGGGAGAGCGAGCAGAGGTGTTCTAAAAGCTATACTTAATCATTCCCCCGCCCATACCCGAGGCGTAGCCGGAAATGCACTAGTTTCATTAAGTGGTTTGCATCAAGCACTATTTGATTCAAAAGATCCTAATGAAAGGGCTGCGCTAAAAGAAGAAATTAAAAGGAAGGAAAAAATAGTAAAAGAAAACGTTGATAAAGGGGAAAATATATTTTTAAGAACCACTAAAACACAAGACACCGCAATAAAAGCTATAATTAAGAAAAAAGAAAAAATTGAAAAACAAATTGAGGAGCTTGAGCAAGGTATGATGGATGGTGTAGGGGTGATAAAAGGCGGGAGCGAGCAACAAAGAGCAATTAATCTTCATCGTAAAACACTTAAAGAACAAGATGCAAAATTAAGGAAAATTATTGAAAATGCTGAGAACCAGCAAATAGCAAAAAATAAGTTAGGTGAATTTAAAATTCCCGATAAAGATTATAGTAAAATATCTGAAAAGAATTTAGCTTCTTCTACAAAATTACAAAAACTTTTTGATGAAGGTATTAATAGCGGATTAATAAAACAATCTAAAAAGGACGGTAAAGTAGAAAATACTTTTGTTGGTTTGAAAGGTAGCCAGTTGTTTGAAAAAATAGTTGAAACGCAAAGAGCATTAATTGAAAAAGAAGGCAATAAAAATTATTCTAAAATACCCAAAGATCTTAGAATTGGAGAAATAGGAGATTATAAGAAAAATTTAGAGGCAGAATTAAGTAAGATTATAAGAAACTATGATCCTTCTACAAAAGTACCATTAGGCGCTAGGATACAATCCTTATTCCCTAAGAGGGCAAAGAGTCAAGATGCGTTTGAAAGTATTTCTAAACAAGAATATATAGATAAGATTGAAGCAGCTTCAAATAAAATAGTTAGCGAATTAGGTGTTGAAAAAGATATAGATTCTTCAAGGCTTCCTGGATTTGAAGTATCGCAAGAAAAAAGGCAACAAATACAAGACAAAATAAAAACTATTTTAACCACTACAGTTATTGATTCTAAAAATTCAGGTACAAAGTTAGCTAAGGGGTTCAAAGACACATTATATAATTGGGTAAAAGATAATATTGTTCCGAAAAATACCAAAAATAATAATGCGGCTTTTGTTAAAATGATAAAAGATAATGCTGAGCAAATTTATGATACCTATACCTTAGATAGCATGTTACAGTCTACTAAAGAATATGCTGCTGCTGGATTTATAAAGAAAGATAAAAATGGTAATTGGGGTAAAGTTGCTTTTGATCCAAATTCAACTCCAGATAAATTATTAGATTGGCTTGGAGCAGTTGGAGAAACTAAGCAAGCTAAAAGTAATAGAGGAAAAGTATTTAGAGAAAATTTAGCTAAATCTATTGCTGCTAGGGAGGCTATAGAATTATTAGAATCAGATGTAGACTTTATAAATAAGTTTACAGAAGCACAAAAAGAAATTAGTGATAATAAAGTAATTCAAGAAATTGCTAAGACAATAGACAGTAAACAAAGTTTTATTCAAAAAGTTGGTCAAAAAGCATACGAACAATTACAAGCATTATCTGGTGCTAGAGATATTCATAGCGCAACAAAAATTTTAGGTCTTCTTGAAAAAATAACCCCAACTGATGAAACTAGAGAAGCATTCCAAAAAGCTGTTTTAAAAGCTATTAAAGATGCGAAAATTCCTTCTTTTGTTTTTATTGGAGCTAATTTTGCAAACTTTGGTAGAAGAAAAGTTGATGGGAAATATGTTGATTTACCTTTAAGAGGTAGCGGATTATACTATGGGACTAAAGACCCTGCGTTTTTAGAGGCATTAGCTGCTGCTCAAAAAAATGATAAAGATTTAAATATAAAGCCCGGTATGAGGGTTAGGCCTCCAAAAGACGGAAAAATAACTAAAGAATTTTTAGAAAAGCATAATGAAAGAATGGCAAATAACATGGATGCTCTGGAAATGTTTACAACTATTTTGCAAGATGCAGTTCATAAGCATGGCGTTCCTTTAAATATCGCTTTACTTTTTCCATTTTCTAGTTATCAGGCTACAGAAGGTTTAATAAAAGCAGCGGCTCCATTTAAATATATATCTAAAATATTTGAATATGATCTAGATGGAAAACAAAGTGATAGAACTGGGGCGAAATATAGAGAAGAACATAACCCACCCGCCTCTGTTATAGGGGCTACAATAATGTGGGCTATAGCTAACAATCAAACTAAAGCCATTTTCCCTTTTATTAGAAAAAATTATTATCAAACTGTATTATCTAAAAAAGATGATGGTAAAATAGACGCATCTGGATTAGATGCAACTTTGCCTGAAGGTTCTACTATTTTAGATAATCCTGTTATAAGACTGTCTAAAGCTGGAATAGATTTAAATAGTATTATAAACATAATAACCGGCCAAACTTTAGCACAAGAGAATAATGTAGAATCATCTTCAAATCCAGATGGGGTTAAAACTTCAAATGATGCTGTTGTAGAGCAACATGACAAATTTGAATTTATTATAGATAGAGCTATTGCTACTTTAGCTGAACTAACAGGAAGCAAAGGAACCTTACAAATGAATTTAGGGGCTGTGCCTGTAAGCATTATTATTGGTGGCCTACAAACTGTAAAGCTAGCATATCAAGCAGGAAAAGGAATGGTAGCTGCTATAGAGGCTGGTTATAAAAAAGTTAAGAACTATATGTCTATAGAAGAATGGACAGATTTAGTTAGCAAAGCATCTTATGAAGTAAGAAATACTAAAACACCTTCTCAGGTTAAATTAGCTATAATGAACGAGAAAAGTGTTATGATAATGCAAGAACAAGCTAGGCGGGCAAGTGAGAAATTATTAAATGATCTTGGAATACAAACAGAAGGATTAACAACTGAGGAAATAAATAATAAATTAGATGTATTAAGAAAGGCTAAAGTCGTTTCTTCTAATAAAAAAGCACCAAAAAAGAAGGCTAGAGTATTTGATTTTGACGATACACTAGCTAAAACGGATTCTAAGGTACTTTATAAGCTCCCAGACGGAACCGAAGGAAGTTTAGATGCTAATCAATTTGCCGAACAATATAACTCCTTAAAAGACGCCGGTGCAACTTTTGATTATTCTGAGTTTAATCAAGTTAAAGAGGGGGAAAAAGGGCCTTTGGCATTATTAGCTAAAAAAATGGCTGATTCAAAAGGAGAAAGAGATATATTTGTATTAACTGCTAGACCCGGAGAATCTGCTGAAGCTATAAAAACATTTTTAAGAGCTGTATTAGGTATTAGTATTCCTTTAAAAAATATTACTGGACTTGCAGATGGTAGCCCTAGTGCTAAAGCGTTCTGGGTAGCAGAAAAAGTTTCTGAAGGATATAATGATATTTTCTTTGCTGATGATTCTAAAGCTAATGTTGATGCTGTTAATAATATGCTTAACTCTTTAGAAGTAACAAATAAAACACAAGTAGCTAAAGAACCAGAAACAAAATCCTTAGAGGATCAAATGGATACAATAATAAGGGACAAAGAAGAAGGCCCTATTAAAAAGTTTTTAGCAAAACTAAATCCTTATGTTCCGCCAGGAGCTGATGATTTTGTTGGATTGTTATATAAATTTTTAGGAAAAGGAAAAATTGGAGAAGCAACAATGCAGTTTTTCAATAGAACTCTTTTAGACCCCTACGCTAAAGCTATTGCCGCTTATGAAGCCGCTAAAGTTAGCATAGCTCAAGATTATAAAACCTTAAAGAAAAGATATAAAAACAAAAGATTATTAGCAGAAAAGATTTTAGATGGTATATATACTAAAGAACAGGCGGTAAGGGCGTACTTATATGATAAAGCTGGATATGATTTAGGGATAAATGAAACTGATGCTGCAGAATTAATTGCTGTTGTAAATAGTGATCCAAATTTAAAAGCATTTGCTGATGATTTAAGCATGTTAACTAAATTACAAAAAGGTTATCCAGAAATTCATTCTGATTGGCTTGGAGGCAATATACAAACTGATTTAGCAAATATAAACACTAAAGACTTAAGAAAACTGTTTTTAGCGCAATGGATTAATAATAAAAATCAAGTTTTTTCTGAACAAAATTTAAAATTAATAAAAGCAAAATTTGGAAATGATTTTACAGATGCTTTATTAAATGTTTTAGAAAGAATGGAAACCGGTATAAACCGTAAAAAAGGAAAAGATAAAGAATTCAACTCTGTAATGAATTGGATTAATAACTCTGTTGGCGCGATCATGGCTCTTAATATGAGGTCTGCTGTATTACAGCAATTATCTATTGTTAACTTTACAAATTGGAATTTTAATAATCCATTTATGATGGCTAAAGCAATGTTTAATATTCCTCAGTTCTCTTCAGATTTTATAAATTTATGGAATTCTTCATTTTTAGTTGATCGTAGAGGCGGTTTGAAAATTGAAATAAACACAGCTGATATAGCTGATTCCAATCCCGGCAATCTATTCTTTAGAATAAATAAAAAAATATTATCTCTTGGTTTTAAACCCACTCAATGGGGTGATAGCTTTGCGATTGCATTTGGTGGGGCAAGTTGGTTTAGGAATAGAGTAGACCAACTTCTTAAAAAAGATAAACCTACTAAACCACAAGTGATATTTTTAACAGGCGCGGCAGGTAGTGGTAAATCAACAGTTGCTAAAAAATTTGGGAAAGATTATGTTGTATTAGACAAAGATGTAGAGCTCCAAAGGCTAATGGAAGAAGCTGGCTTGCCCGCGGATACAAATCAGCACACCCCTGAACAACGTGACCAATGGAGAGATTTACAATCAAAAGCTAGCGCTAATATTTTTGCTCAAATAGAAAAGTTAAAAAAGCAAGGTAAAAATATTGTTATAGATGACACTGGATCTAGTAAGCCGGCTATATTAAGATTAAAAAGAGAACTAGGCCAGGCTGGGTATGAATCTAAAATGCTTTTAGTTGATGGGACCCTCGAAAAATCTCTTGAGAGAAATAAAAATAGAAAAGAAAAAGTATTAACCGATACAATGGTTAAAAATAGTTTTGAAGCTATTGGGAAAAATAAAAAAGGATATCGAGAAGCTTTTGGGGATAATTTTACTGAAACTACTAGTGACGAAGCATCAGATAATTTAATAAGTAAATTAACAGGGGTAATGACCTTAAAGGCGGCAGAGGCACAAGCGATGTTAGAATTTCAAGAGATTGCAGAGGAAACACAGCAGTCATCTAGGCCTGATAGAATATCTAGGCAACAAGCTTCGGACATTGGAAGATTAATATTAGCTTTTGCTAATACACCTATGCAGTATGCTAGGTTAACTAAAAAATCTTTTCTTGATTTAGTAAATGGTAGAGGTAATCCGGTTAAGAATGTATCCAAGATACTTTGGTATGGTGGTATACAAAATATTATATTTACCACTTTACAACAAGGATTATTCTCATTAATGTTATCTGACGATGAAGATGATGAAAAAGAAGAAAAGAAAATTACATACGCTTTAAACGGTGCTTTAGATGGTGCGTTAAGAGGTATGGGATATTATGGCGCTACTATTGCTGCAGCTAAAAATTTAGCTATGGAGTATTGGGATCAATATGAAAAAAGGCAAAGAGGGGAATATGTTAGAGACGGCTCATTACGCTTAATAAGACAAGGAACTTCAATATCGCCTCCTATAAGTAAAAAAATAGGTGATATTATTGAAGCACAAAAGTTTGAGAGTTGGAAGCAATACAAACATGATCCCTTCTACCAAGGGTTTGCTAAAGCAAATTATTTTTCCGCTTTAACAAATATACCTCTGGATAGGGCGTTTAAAAAAATAGAAAATTTAAAAGCTATGAATACAGCTCAAAACGAAACATGGCAAAATGTATTTTTAGCTTTAGGATGGTCTCCTTATAATTTAGATGTGGAAATTGACTATCCTTATATGCCTAAAAAGAAAGTTAAATCTAATTCTAAAAAAGTAGTTAAACGAAAAACTATAAAAAGATAACTTTTAAAACAAAAAAAATATGAAAATTCCCGCAAACGGTGTAGCGAAAGAAATTCGCCATTATACTGGATCATTATTTATTTTCCTTTTTGTTATAGGAATTATTATAACATTATTGCAGTTCCCTGTTTTAGATAGCAACAAAGAAGTTGTTATGATGTTAATAGGTACTATTGCTGCTTCTATTCCTATTATAATTTCAAGTATTACAGGAACAAAGCCGGATGATATAAATGCTTTAAAAACAGCCTTAGAAAAAAAAGAACATCAAATTGAGATTTTGAATAAACATAAAGATGAATACGAAAAGCTAATTATTAATTTACAAGAGAAAATGCTAAAAAATCAAATTGATTTAATTGATCAATTTATGTTAAAATCTGCGATGGATTTCGACGATAAAAATTATGCGAAAAACAATATAAAAGATATATAATGAAAGAACTAAGTGAAGAAACAAATTTCCAAGTAAGTGCAAAAACATTAATAATGCTTGGCGTTGGCCTATCAACTTTAATAGGGATGTGGTTTGCTTTACAAGCAGATATTGAAGAGGCAAAAGAATTACCAATTCCTCCAGTATCGCGCACCGAATATGATCTAAAAGATCAATTAATTCGAGAAACCATTATGAATACGCAGGAGAAAGTAAATGAGAATGGTGACAAATTAGATATAATTGAAGATAGATTATATGAAATAAACACTAACACAAAAAAGAAAAGATAATGAAATATTTATTTACTTTAATACTTACTTTAATATTAACTTCAAGCACAACTCAAAACCCACCAGTTGAAATATTACAAATAAATGCTAAATGGAATCAGCACAATGATGTACATTTAGACAAAGTACCTAAAAATTATAGGGGCTATATTGTTACTGTAAAGTATGCCTTGTTAGAAGAACAGGGCCCATCTTTTAAGAAGAGCTTTGCTGGCAAACCATTACCTATTGTCGTTTTAAGGATAGGTGGTCAAACAAAATACCAATGGACTGCTGATCTCTCTTTTAGATTAAAGCTAGGTGCACACGATGTTTTAGGCACTATAGATAAAGTCGCTGGATTAAAATAATTAATTATGGGGTTTTTATTATACGTACTAGTGCTAATAATTCTAGGAGGATTATGTGTATTAAGTGCAAAACACGCAGAATAAAAAAAGGGATACTACTTAATTGTAATATCCCTTAATTATTTAGTATAAATAGGTTATGCTAATATCATAATCATAATTCCTATTACAATCCCTACTGCTGGGCCTACAAAAGCCCAAGCTTGGTACCATTGAATTAAATTAATTTCCTTCTTAGTGAATATATTATCACTAGTATCTATCGAGTATTTTGATTTCTTTTTTGCCATAATTATTTTAATTATCCATCACAACTTAAACAATCAGGATTCATAGCCTTTGCGGCTATATCTCCCCGTAATACGGATTCAGTCCGCATATAATATAAAGTCTTAATTCCTCTTTTCCAAGCCTCTACGTGTACTTGGTTGATCCACCTTGGTGGTGCCTCAGAGGGGAATGCTAAGTTAAGACTTACTGCTTGGTCTATATAATCTTGCCTTATGCCAGCTTGATTAACTAATTCTAGTTGATTAATTTCCTTAAACGTTTTAAATACATTTTTTACGGTTTCATTTTCATGATCTTCGGTTAGCCTTCCTTTGTGATCGTAAAACCATCCATCTAATTCTTTTATATCTTGAACCGAACCACCATCTTTAAGAATTTTGTCCCATATTTTAGGAGTATCTAGTTTAAGTTTCTTTAATATTTTTTGTAATTCTTTGTTCTTCCTTATAAAAGTTCCTTTAGCTGTTTGTTCAGTAAATACATTTGCCGCCCAAGGTTCAATTCCTGGGGATATATTTCCGCTTAATTTACTATTTGATACGGTGGGCGCTATCGCTCTTAAATGTGTATTTCGCATTCCAGTACCAACACACCATAAAGGCTCACCATATGTCTCCGCAAGAGCCCTAGAGGCCCTTTCTGTTTCTATTTTAATCTTAGAAAATATTTCCCTAGTTTTAAACTGTGCTAAAAGACCCTCAAACCCAATTCCGTTTTTTTGTAACAAAGTATGCCATCCTACTACTCCAAGGCCTAGCGCCCTCCCTTTTTCTGCCGATCTTACTGAATTTTCAAAACCAACTCTTCCTTTAGCTTTTTGTATAAATTCAGATAATACTCCATCTAAAAACCAAATTGAATCATAAACAAGGTTAGTATTTTTCCATTCATCATATTTATCTAAATTAACAGAAGATAAACAACAAACAAAGCTATGTGATTCATCTGTATGCAAAACAATTTCGCTACAGATGTTAGTCATATGAACTTTTAAGCTGTTCGCTTTATAAGCTGTTGGGTTAGCCTTGTTCGTATTTCCTTTAAAGAGGATATACGGTTCCCCAGTAGCTTTACGCTTTTGGAGCAATCTTCCCCATTTTTTTCTTGCTTCCGCATCACCGCTCTCAAGTTTTCGCATAAACTTATCACCAACGACAGCACACTGATGTAGGTTAAGAGATTGTCTATTGACGTCCCCTTTAGGTTCTCTGATTTCCAACCATTCATCAAAATCAGAGTGTTCGATATTGATATTAACGGATGCAGCCCCTCTACGTACTGATCCTTGATTGGTTGCGAGTATAGTCGAGTCATAGATCTTGCAAAACGGTACAACTCCATCTGATGTTCCATTACCTGTAATATTAGCTCCGGCAGGACGAATCATATTAACTCCGATACCTACTCCCCCGCCGTGTTTAGCAAGTAACATCATTTCTAAATTTTTATTACCTATATCCATTATGCTATCTTCAACATCGATACCAAAGCATGATATAGGCAACCCTCTATCTGACCCCGTGTTAGAAAGAACAGGAGACGCTAAGCAAAGCCAGCCTTTCCAGATATGTTCAAAAAATCTTTTTTCTAACTCTGGTTTATATAATCTGCGGGCGACAGTCCTAGCAACTCTTTGATATGCTTCCCTTGGAGATTCTCCATTTATTAAGTATCCGCCTGATATAGTTTTTTTATATACTTCCGTATCACCCCAATTTGGGTAATCTTTTCCTTTTACCCAATTATTGTTCCAACTTTGCTGCATCTTCTTTTTCTTTTTTATCTTTTTCTTTTAATAAATCTTTTTTTAGTTCTTCTATAATTTGTTTATATTTAGGCATTTTTTTTACAACCTCTAAAGTGCCTATGCTTAAGTCTTTAAGATTGTGCAGCTCGTTTATCATTTGTTGGACAACGTTGCCTAAAGTTTCTACTTTATTATGTATTTGAATTAATTTGCTTTCTTTCATTTTGAAATTTTTGAGATAATAAAAATATAATTATTTTGAAAATAGTACCGAATAAAATACCCGTTACTAAATCAAATGTAGGTATTCCTAATATATAATAAGGATATATTATAATACCGTCGATTAAAAACATTAATGGCATTAATAAAACAGATAAGTGTTTATTTATATAATCTTTAATTAAAAAAATTATATAACCACTTAATGCCATTAAAATAGAAATAATTAAAATGTTCATTGTATACTAATTAAATATATTAAATAACCTATTGTTACGTTTATGTTTACAAGTACTAAATTCCACTGTTTAGCAACAAATACCTGAGGAATTGATACTATCCCTCCTATTATATAGGTAATAGCGCCGATATTCCCATACGGCAATAAATATGGTGACATCATTATAAATGCTGTTCCCATATAACCTAATCTATTTGCTATTCTTTCTTTAGCACTTAGCCTTCTGTCGTGTACTAGTAATCTTAAAAAGCTTCTTTTCCATCTAAATTCGCAACTTTTGCAAGTTTTCTTTCCTGCGTGTTTGAATTTCCCATCTCTTTTTTTCTTGCCACAAATATTACAAACTCTACTATGCATAATTACCAAGGGGTTATTTTATACCAAAATGGATTAAAAATTAAATTTAATAACCAAAAAATAAATAAATAAAATATTAATTCAACTAAAAATTGAATCCAAATAGGCTGAGTTAATTTCCATTTTTTAAATCTGTTAGGCTTATCAGCCCCTGTCCATTTAATTAATTTATTTTGCAACCACTTTTTCATTACCAAATATCTTCAAAATCTTCTCCTTCATTTGCTTTAGAATAATCGGTTGGTCTAACAGCAAAGAAGTCAGTGTGAGTGTGCCCACCAGTAAGATGATAAAACCAATCGAGATTGGAGGCGGCTGCTCTATCAAATTTAAAGTATTCCCGTTTGTCTGCGTAACCAAGCTCAACGAGCTTTTCGTTAAGTCGTTTTGATATAAACTGTTTAAGATCATATGCTTTTAAATTTTCTATATCGCCTAGTTCAAACATTTTGTCAATATAATTGTGCTCTGCTTTTAACATTATTTCAGCGGCTTTAATTATATCTTTTTCACATTTTTGTTTTAAAGATTCATCTTCTTGACACATATGCCTAAAAAGCTGACATCCCATTTTAGAATGAAGAGATTCATCTCTTACACTCCATTTCATTTGTTGTCCCACTCCTTTTAAAAGATTTCTCATTTGAAAACTATAAAGGATAGCAAAAGCAGAATAAAGACTAACCCCTTCAGCAAATGCGCTAAAGATCGCAAGGCTTCTCCCAATTCCACTGGGTTTATTTCCATCATAACTAACTAAATTATCGAAGCGCTCCATTGTTGCCTTGTCTTGAAGAAACGCTTCAAAATCTTCTAAGCCAAGTGTTTCATTTAAATAAGAGTACGCAACAGCATGAATAGTTTCTTGTGAACCAAACATCATTGCCATTTGCTGTATTTCATGTTTAGGAAACCATGATACAACTTTTTGCGTCCAATAATCAGATACCGCACATTCTGTTTGTGCAAATCCCAAAAGTATATTTCCAACCAAGTTCTTCTCCGCTTTGGTAAGCTTCTCATTCCAATCTTTGACGTCACCTGACATCGGAATCTCCGTATGAAGCCAAAAAGCCTGAGCTTGTTTAAGCCAACCCTCTGTATAATAGTCCGGGTATTCAAAGGGTTTGTATGGTATTCTTTCATCAAAAAGTCCCATTAGTCGTTAAAAACTGTTAAGCATATATCTACAAAAGGTAGATATAATACATGCTCACTAAAGTTGGATTCGTTGTAACTGCGTATGCCTACTAATATACCCGGATATAAGCCCACAGATAATTCCCAGTTCCAATTTTTCATCGTCCTTGTCCTTTATAAGGTTTACAATAATTTTTACTTTGCTTAACGCGAGATGTTTTTGTCTTCGCGTGTATCCCAGGGCGTCTCTTTTTAGGCCTTTCTACTTGTGTAAATGCTGTTAGTCTTCTTTTAGCCATAAACTTTAATATTATATTTATCGTGTATTTCTACTAATTCTTTCCATTTTACATATCCCCTATTATCAATCGCCCATTTAATCCACTTCTCAATTTGGCGTTCTTTATATTTATGCCTCGCTATCCTTTTTTCTGTTTCAATATCTCTATTACTTTTTCGCATTCTTTTTGATTTTGAGGTTTAAATATAATATATCCCGGAAATTGTTTTGTAACTAATTGTTTAAATAATTTCCATCTTATAGGAAAAGATTCGTTGGGCCTCCCCTTGCATTCTATTATAAATCCTTTTCCAATAAAATCTGGCGTATATTTAATAGGCAGAATTCTTTTACTCCCCCTATTCTGAAAATCGCCTTTTGAGTTAGCTTGTCTTTCGTATACTTCGTTTTCAAAATGAAAACCATTAATTAATACAAAAGTCTCGCCCTCATATTTTGCTTTTATTTTAGCTTTCTTTAAACACATATGCATATGCTTTTCAAGCCCTGAAGCAAAATTTATCCCATCATATTTAATTTTCTTAGATATGACCGGGCCTCTTTTTCTTCTAATTCTCCCTTTTCGCATCTCTTATATAACATTCTTCTACCTCATCTCTTAATACTGATCTAGCTTTTTCAATATAATTTACGGCATCCATTAATTCTTCTTGAATATGTTGCAACCATACATCTAAAGGTTGATTATCATCAGCTAATGTAACACCATATTTTTTATAGCCTACATCAGAGCGGGATTGAATTTTATCGATTACTTGCTTTATTATTAGGTCTCTAGTCATTTTTTACAAATGTTCCGTTAATCATTCTGCCAGTTCGATTAGAAATTTCATTGAAAGCAGTATCAATACAAGTTTCAATATCGGTATCGGCAAATTTTGCGAGGTTAGTAAGAACAACAACGCTATCACCAATAGCATCAATAATATCTTTTTTATTATTTTCAAGTACCGCTTTGGCAAGTTCTCCAGTTTCTTCATATAACTTAATTAATTGTGTTTTTATATCACCTTTAGCATAAATAGCTCTTTCTTCTGCCCATTCTCTAATAGCGTCAAATCTTTTATCAGGGCTAGCTTGAAATTTTAATGCACTTTGTTTATTAGCCTCATAAAAAGCTTTATTATAAACATATGTTCTATCTTCATTATACATTGATGTTTTAGCATTAGCTAATATCCACTCTATAGACTCATCTGTTAATTCAAATTCGCCTAAAGATGTTTCCCATTTTAAACCTTTATTAGCTAATAAATTATCTGCTAAAGTAGCCCTAGGGCATGGGAATGTTGATGTTTGCTCTGTTGGGTTAATTCTCATTTTATTTGATTTAAAAAGATTTTTATATAATTTTCTATCTACTTTGTAACCATAAAGTTTTTGTAATTCTAATTCTTTTTCAGATATGTAGTTTATATCTTTAGAAGATTCTAATACTTCATACTCATTTTCTTTATAGCCTTGAATTAACGTAACACGTTTATTAAGATTACGCGTTACGCCAATTTTTTTACCGGGGATATGATAAATGTGATACATACTAGTTGTTAAAATGTTTGTCATATACAGCCACAATAAAGATATGTGTATTATTTTCAGCTTTTCCAAACCCAAGATATTCACAATCAACACATAATACTTGTTTAACCGTGCTGTAATCAGCGTTTAGTGGCAACATCCAATACATGCTTGCATCTGTATAGAAATTCGGAGGCACTATAGCATTTCCATTCTTATTAAACCAATAAACGTTTTCACTATATTCATTTTCAAGGTTAGCTGTGAACACCTCATGCTTAGCCATATAATCCGCCCATAGTTGAGCTTCTAATGCTAAGGATTCTGATAGCGCTAATGGTTTAACACTTATTGCTGTTCTTGCTAAATTTTGTACATATAAAGCCTCTGTAACTTGAGCTGACAATATATTTGTTAATAGTAATAAAAGTAAAATTAAATTTTTCATATGTTATTTTTTTTGTTTAATTTGATTAATAATTTGTCTTGATTTTTCACTTAACCACTCACCCGGATAATTACTTTTTTGGAACCAAAGTTTATTGTCCGACTGAGAGTTTTGCTTTAATTGGGTCATGGTGTTTATAGTTTTTTATATTAATATCGTTTTTAGATGGTATAGATAAAAAATTATTAGCGCCTGCAATTATTTCTAAACCTTTATTTAGCTCTAAAGTAGGCAACAAATTAGGCTCCCGACTTAATTGTAATTTTGCTTGATCAATATGATTATTATATAAATGGCAATCTCCTAAACTACAAATTAATTTGCCCGCTTTCATATTAGCCCCCTTTGCTAACATTTCTAATAATAAACCATACATTACTATATCATATGGCACTCCTAAAAATAGATCTGCAGATCTTTGCTGCCACATTAAGTCTATTTGGCCATCTCTACAATAGACTTGAAAGCCGTAATGGCAAGGAGGAAGTACCATATCAGGCAGCTCAACCGGGTTCCAAGATGTAACCATAATACGTCTAGAGGCTGGGTTATCTCTAATCTCCATGACAGCATTTCTAAGTTGATCAACGCCACTAAAATTCCTCCACTGCTTACCGTATACAGGACCCAATGTCCCATCTCTCCTTTTTGATCTATTATAATCGTCATTCCAGTAATTAACCCCGTTATCAACAAGGTAAGCGAGATCGGTCCTACCGGATAGTATCCATAAAAGCTCTGTAATAGCGTTTTTAACATATATTTTTTTTGTTGTTATTACCGGAAATCCTAGAGCCATATCGTGTCTTAACATTCTGCCAAATACTGATCTAGTTCCCGTTCCTGTTCTATCTTCTTTATTTTTTCCGCCGTATAATACTCCGGCTAATAATCCTAAATATTCAATTTCTATGTTTCTCATAATAATATTTACACATTAAATAGAATTCCTCCCATATATTATCTCTTGTATATACAGAGGGTGATTTATGTATTTTTTTATAGTTATTACCAAAAGAAATTCCAATATACCATTCATTATTACCCATTCCTTTTTCTTTAGCGATTGGTGATATTCTTATATTATTTTCAACACAATACATATACCATTTTGTTTCTTCTAAGGATGGCGTATAATTACCTAATCCTTTAATTACTTTTTTTGCCATTATTCCCAAGGCATTTTTTCTTGTGCTACATCTATTTGTTCATTAGGTATAAAGCAACCAGATTTAGGTTCCCATTTAAAATGAGCTTCTGCTCCGTTTTCTCCAAGATTTTGAAATTTTACTTTTAAAACTTTGGCTTTAACGGTTTTATTTTCATAATCTCTATGGACTAGCAACCCATGGTAAGACGCATCGTACCACTCTCCTCCTCCTTTTATATTATACATATTAGGCTCTTCAATTTTCCCGTTTGCATCTTTATACATTTTTGTGGGATGCGCTACTACTATAACAAGAACATCATATTTTTTTGCAAATATTTCAATTTTTGTTAAATATTCTAGTGTATAAGCATTAACATCTTTTGAGCCAGCCCCATCATCTCTTACTTTATTAAATGGATCTATAACTAAACATTTAATACCTTTTCTTTTAACTAATTCTGCGCCCTTTTTTAGAACTGAATCTAACGAATAATGATCCATATCAATAAAGAAGAAGTTGTCGTTTACATGGCCCGCTAGCCTTTTCCATTTATCATTATCTATATCGTTTCTCGTTGGCATTCCTTCCCATACTTTTCTTAATAATTTATGTGCATGTAAATACGTTGGGGCATTTTCAGGTGAAGCAAATGCTGTTTTCCAATTATATAAATTATTATAACCCACAACCATTTGATCAACGAAATCAGATTTTCCACTAGATGGTATACCTGTAACTGTTATAAACTGGCTAGTATAAGTACTAAAAATACTATCAAAATTAGATAATCCAATTTGATAACCCGGTTTAAAGCCATTTTTAACAAAATCAGTAATATCGTTTTCGATGTCATTAAAGGTAGTAACGTTCTCCAAGGGAACTGGTGATGCCGCGAAGAATGCTTCTTGTAATTTTTCTTTTCCATATTTTATTAAATATTCATTTGCGTCTTTACAATCATCAAAGTTAACTAAATAACATACCTCTGCACCTAATCTTCTTATTAATTCTTGCTGTAATGATTGTCCAGCAGAATCATTATCTACTGCTAAAATTATTTTATTTTTATCTTCAAAATAATCTATACAATTATCTAAATAATCTAAATTATTAGAATTAATAGTGGCTCCATTTGGGACAGAAATAACATTTTGTATTCCTGCCTCGTGAAAACTTAATACATCAATTTCACCTTCTACAATAATACAAGTATCATAACCAATAATACTATTTATATTATAAAATACTTTTTCTGCTCCTTTATATAATTTAAAATTCTTTTTTCCGTCTCTATATTTTATATTAATGAGCTCATCACCCATCATATAATTGAACTTAATAGTATTTTCTGTTTTACTTGTTTGTGGCATAAACTCAGGACCCTCGGAAACATTTAAGTCCTCAAGGGTCTTCTGAGATATACCTCTCTCTTCAAACCATTTGACTACTTTAGAACTTACGGGTTTATGGGTTTTAGTGGAAAAATCCGGACGGATATAATCCTTCTCGCTACTTCCTTTTCTTTCATAAGAATGCAATTGAAAAGTAGTATTGCAATTATGACAAGTTCCTAACCCTCTTTCCCAGTCGTAGGAAGCACATTTTTTCTTCCTATTTTCAGGCCTCCTATTAATAGAACAAAGGGGACAAATCCCCTCTGCTTTGCCTGCTGGAAGATCATGCTGGTTAAATTTGTCAATTTTAAACCCATTGATTTCCGTAGTGTTCATATTATATTAAATTAAAATGGTAAATCGTCTTCTTGCTCTTGTAATGATTCAGTTTTTACTGGTTGTGCCTTTTGGTCTCTTGGAGCTGGTTGAGCTATTTGCCCATTAGTCCAAACTATTTGAACATTTCCTAAATAAGTTTTTGCTTCTTTAGCTTCTCTTTCTTCTTTAGTTTGTGAGACTACAACTGGTCCGTGATTCCCAAATTGGTCAACTTCATCGTTAATAGTTACTGTTATAGGTAAATACTTACCCTTTTTTCCTTGTATTATTCTGTCCTTTGGTATTTGGTCCAAATTAATACTAGTTGTTAAAATTACTGCCATATTAATAAGTGTTTAATTGGTTAAAAAGATGTCGTAGCTGAGTTTTAGAAGCGCCAGTTGTTCTGCGCAAGTTATCAACTGCTTTGACGTGACTTTGATTTGAATAGAAGTTTCTAGTAGTTGTTGAAATTCCTGTAACATCGCATGTTCTTGTTTTTGTTCGTGCCATAATAAATTAAATTAAAGTGTTTGTGTTAAAAAAAATTGTGTAGCGTCAAACTCCGGTGTTTTATAAAACAAATTATAAGTCTCCGTTGCTTCTTCTACTTTTGCTTTGCCCGATTCTAAAAAATCTGGGGAGCAGTCTGCTATCTTTATTCGATGCGTATTTTTATCTACTACAATAAATAGGAACTCATATCCGAATATTTTACTATAAATATAAGCTTGACTATCGTAATTATATCTGAAAGCGCTCGACCTAAAAGAATCTACATCACTTGTAGTTTTTAAGTCTATAATTAATTTTTCATCATGATTAACTATATCTGCTTTTCCTTTCCAAAAATTACCTTCTAGCTCTACTATACCCGGTTTTTCGAATTCATTGTTTTCATTTTGAATAAAATCTTTACAAATTTTATTTTTCATAACTTTATCTCGCATTAACTCTATCCTATCAACCTCTTGTTGAAGTAAGCATAACTCGCCTCCAGAAAGTTCTTTATATATTTTAGTATTTCTAGTAGTTGATTCTATTATTTTATATTTTTTCAACTTATTAGGTTCTAAAATACACGTATGAAAATAACTTCCTATTAAGAAATTAGTTGTTTGTTTACTAGGTTCTTTTAACCTTAATGGATCTTTTTTTAATACGGCAATATCAGAATTACTTAAATAATTCCTACCAAAAGCTCCATAATAATCTTCATCATTACGAAGCTTTTCAATAATCTCCTCTTTTTGCATTTACACTATTTCCTCTAGTTGTTTTAAAATACTTGGTTCAATATTATATTTGCTTTTTAGTGTGGCCATGTTCCCTCCATTAGATAAGAAGCTTTTAGCTTTATCTAAATTATTTGTATTTAGTGAGGGTCTTGATTGGCTTACATTAGATTTCCCATGCGTATTTACGGCATCTGAATCTGCTGTATCATCAATTAGTAATAAATTGCCTAATGCATATTTCTTACCATAAGAAGATGCACTCCCATATTGTTGTGGAGTTTGCATACCCTTTTGGTTAAGATCAACACCTACAATTGCTGTGGCTTCAATAGAATCTTTTGATTCTGTGTCATACATTGTTGCAGTTGATTTTATTACTGGTCCAGTCTCTAGGTTCTCTAGGGTTTCTGTAACTATGAAATAAATTTTATACTTGTTATTAATTGGCTTAAGGGCCTCAAGTATATCTTCGGCAGATCTGAAGTTATATTTACCGAAGGAGTTATATCTAGACTTTTTTGTCTTAAACTCTTGTTGAATTAAACTTAATTTTTGATGTGCTGTCATACTATATATATTACGCGTGAATTAATAAATTTAAATTTATAACTTATAGATAATCAGCCACTTGTGAAGGATCTACATTATCTACAAGCTTTTGTATTGCTTCCTTTTTTATCTGGGAAACACGTACATGAGCTGACTTTTCTTTCATGCTTAATTTCTCTGCTATATCCTTAGCAGACATCTTATCGCAATCAAGTCCATAGCTCATTCTCAGTATATCAAATTCTTTTATATTAAGATGAATTTCCATTATACTTAAAATATATTTATTTAATATATCTGTGTTATATTCTTCGCTTTTATCTGGTATTTCAAATACTGGATTATCTTCTCGAAGATTATTATCTATACTTAAAAATATGCTATTGAAAAACATTTCAACAACTTTTTTATCTTGATTTGTATTTTTTCGTATTTCATTTAATTTATATTCTGGGATACGCATGTTGCCCCTGTGAATATCTATTCCTCTCCTTATTGCTCCTTTTATTCTTTTAGTTAGGAAGGATTCTAAAGAAGCATTCGGATTTGGCGCTTTATTAACTAGTTCCCAATCAATTTTATCTACTCCTTTTATAAGACCTATAGTTCCTTCTTGGATAAAATCATCAATACTTAATACGCCAGATGCTTCTTGCCTAGTAGAGAATCTTCTAGCAACTTTTTCTACAAGTGGAGTATATTTAATTATTAAATTGTCTCTGTTACTGTAAAAATTTTTGTCTACTTTTTCTAAAGCAGTACTTAAATCATTTTTATATTTAATATAATTATCAATGTTATATTTCTTCATTTAATGTAAGTTTTTCTTTGTTAATTGTTTTATTAATATTCCTGTAAATAGTTCTAGTTGATACGTTTAAAATTGAGGCAACTTTAGTTATAGTTATTTTCTCAGATAAATCATTAATGTGTAACATAGCATCATATATTAATTCTGGGGATGCTTTTTTATTTCTACCGATTAAGCTACCTACAATTTTAAGTTTTTCAATTTTATCTAATCCACAATTATCATTAAATATTATTTTCCTTAATTTATTTTTAGGAGGTTTATCTATATCTATTTTATCTAATTCTATAATTATTTTTTTAATATTATATTTATTAATATTAAATGATATAAATCCATTATCCTTATTACAAATAAAATACATTAATTCAGTAAATTTATTTATTGATAATTTGGGGTTTAAATGCCATAATACTAAACCATGCCATTTCAGTGATCTATAAGTTGTTATTTTCGCTTTACTTTGAAAGAGTGTATAGCAGTTATAAGTCCCTCCTTTATAAAATTTACCCCAACTAAAAATATCAGTCGGGGTATCATTTATAGGATCTCGTCTGTAAATTATACGGTTTTGTGTTAAATAATTTAATTTTCTCTGCATGACATTAGCCTGCTATTAATATATTATAATTTACTATTGTCACCCTCGTTTTGAGCCTCCTTTAAAAGCTCCTGCGGAGTTAATAATTCATATATTATTTCTTTATCTTTTTTAATTTTATCTATAAATTTCATTAAAGTTCTATTTGTCTTAAATACCTTTGGTATTTTTTCATCCTAACGGATTTTTGTTTTATTGTTCTTACTTTATTATCTAATTTTAAGCCAGTTAACTTATCTAGCTTAAGCGCATCGTTTAAGAGGCTATATTTTAAATCATATACAGCTTCATATATAAAGTCAATGTGCTTTCTTTTTCTGCTTTTTGGATATAGGTTTAACATATTTAGCGATTTTAGTTCGAATACCTCTATAATCAGTTCTCATAAAATGTTTATATAATTTAATTTGTGTCATTTTTAATTACTTTAGTTTTAATTTTTGTTTATTTATAATAGTTTATTCATAATCCCTGACTATTTTAAATTGAGGGTGTCTATAAGAGCCAGCAGGCGTTCTTTGAAAATAAGTAAAAGTACAAATTTTACCTATATACCAATCTGCCATCTCATACATTTTTCTCATAGTTGAGAAATCTTCCATAACAGGACAACCAAAATTGTTGCCGTTAGAATCCCTAACAAAGAATTTCCCAATAGTACCGATTCTTTTACCTTGGCCCTCAACCCAGCCGGTAATTGTTCCTTCAGCGTCTTGGAAATCTTTGAATTTTTGTAAATTGTAACTTCTTTTTTGTTCATATGGTTCATTTAATCTGATTATACTTCCCTCGTATCCTAATTTTAGGAAATCTTTATGCCATAGTTTTGCCGATTCAAGTAATGAAACATCGTATGTTGGCACTTCTACAATATAACTAGATCCTAAATCTTCAATTTTACTTTTAATGTTATCATTTCTTCTACTAAAAGTATAGTTTCTATCTTCATGGTAATAATCATACCAATGAAACTGAATATAACGAATTGCCTCCTCCGTTTCTTTATCAGTAGGCTTTTGTTTTCTCACAAGGGAAATAATTTTATTGAAATCATCTTTAAAATGATGGTTGTATAATTCACCATCTACCACAAGATTTGGGTTTGTTCTAAATAAAGGCTTAAATGCTCGTCTTATATGATCTACAGTTTTAAACTCTTTATGGTTGCGGCTGAAAGCGCCGTCTTTTGTTATATAGCATCTAACCCCGTCAAGTTTTGGCTGAATGAAAGAATCTATTTCAAATTCTTTTTTGCCAACGGGATGTGCTAGCATTACATTAAATTTACTCATAATTTACTAATTTTTAATCTTATTTGCTTAATTTTATTTTGTATAATAGCTGCTTTTTCATATTCTTCTTCCGCAACGTACTTATCCTCAAGGTCATACAGCCTTTCTAACTCCATTAATAAATATTCGTGTTCAGATATATTTTTATGTTCCCCTAATTCATCTTGTATAATAAATCTAGGTTGTGGAGGTGGTAATGGATCTTTCTCAAACTGAGACATTAGCTTCTTAATTAATTTTTCAGCTAATTTTTCTATTTCGTCATCGGTCATATTAATCTATTTTAGATATTATGTATTCCCACATTTTTAATTCTCTTTGTAAAGAATAAATTCTTATATCAACTAATTCCTGAGTGGTTGTCCAGTCCCCATCCCAGTTTTTTAATTTAAGTATATCTTCTTTAAGATAAAATACTTTAGTTTTAGCATGAATCAATGCTTTTCCTTCTATAGAATTAGGATTTTTTATATTTTTTAATTCATCTAAAGCTTTTATTGTTTCTTCTTGCTTCATTTTCTAACTTTTTTTAGTTCTTTAATACACCATTTAGATACTTCGTAATTATGCTTATGGTATTCTATAAAAGCATCAACGTGAGCCTCTTCTTCGAACCATGTAAAAGTTCTACTATCTCCTTCCGCACAAACAACTTTCCATTTATGTTTATCTGTCCATGACGTTTTATACCAAAATCCACTATCAAAGCTAATAGTAGTATTAGTTTTAGTTATTATATTTTGCATTTAATTTATTTTATAGTATTATATACTAGATTCGTGTTAAAGTGTCTTAAAAGCCTCCTTATAAGCTTCTATTAGACTGTTACAATTATAATCAGAGAACTGTTCTTCAATATTCTCACAATATATAATTATTTCTTCATTTTCGTTAAGTAAAGGATTTTCCCTCACTTCTTTTATTCTATGTAAAACTTCCTGCCATGGAATTTGATAATAAAAGAAATCTAAATCTGGTTCCACTTGGTCCCATCTAATAGGTATTTTATTAACAGAATTTTGAATAATGTTAATTAAATAACCATCAGCGGTTTCCAGTGTATAAATAGATATTTTTTCAAATCCATCATTTAATGAATTATGTTTTTTGTCTACTACTTTAACATTATAAAGTCTTTGAAATTTTTTTAAAGGTTTCATATTACTTAAAATTTTTGTTATATTCTTTATTATAAGTATCAATAAAATATTTTCTATTAAATTCTAGCTTTTCTTCCTCAAATAAAGGATGATATACTAAATATCCTTTACTATTATTAAGAAGAGTTGCAATAGCATCTTGTTTAAAAATTACACATAATTTTCTAATATTTTCTAATATTGCTTCTTTTTCAAGAGTTGTTGAAGCTAATACAAGTATAACCGCAGTATCTTCTTTCTTCCCTTTCCATTCTCCAGCGTATTTATTAACAGAATGGATTCTATCAAACATCATTTCACAAAAATATTTAATAGAAGTTAAATCAGGCCACGGATTATTTTCTAAACCTATATTTAATTCTATTTGATTAATTTTTACCCCACTCCATCCAGTTATTGGATTCCCAGTGTTTGGGTTTCTTTTATTTGTCATTTTATTGTATTTTATTATTAGTTTTTAATATTGAGTCAATTTCTTTTTGAGTCAAATTTAATTTTTTTTCATTTTCAAGGTAATAAAAAAAAGCTTTAGTTATATTATTATAATCAGACTGAGTTAATTTAATTATTTTCACTTATTATTTTTTTAATTGTTATTCCTTTTTTACCAAAAAATTCTTTATAACCAAATTCATAACCTTTTTCTAATTCAAATTTAATATTTTTAGCAGGTGGATTATTAGCCGGACCTCCCATATATTTGGTTATTAAATAGTTATCAATTTCTTTTTTTGTTGGTTTTTTAATATTTTTCATATCCCAACATAGAATTAGCACTTGCTTTATTGAAAGCATGTACATTATTTCTATACTTTTCGCTAGTACAATACTTTTTCATTGCTCTAGTTCGAGTATTTTCGCCCCATTTTGCTTCAAATTCTGCTATTTGTAGCAATTTAGCATCCATCATTTTTTTTGTTATATTCATAATTTTAAATTTAGTTGCGAGGGGAGGATTCGAACCTCCGACCTTTGGGTTATGAGCCCAACGAGCTGGCCACTGCTCTACCTCGCTAAAAGTTAGGGAACGAGTGAAACTGGAATGTTAATCTGTTTATATCACCTTTCTACCTTTCGGCTTCCAGACTTTTCCCTAATTAGTGGACGTGGGAGGAATCGAACCTCCGTTGAGATAAAATCTCCTTATCCAATTTCACGCCCTATATTCGATATTATATTCTATCATCTCTTTAATATCTTCTCTATTAAAATCTATTTCGTCTTCTAACCAATCCAATGCACTTTCCATATCATAATTATGGATATTAGCATATTGATCAAAAACATATTCCATTATTGTTTCAGTGTAACTCATGCTTTATTATATTTTTTCCAATATTCTCTTTCAAAAGCTTCAAATTCCGCCCTTGAAAACTTAAATACAGTAATTCTTTTCTTATTCTGTTCTGTTTTTCTTTCTTTCATTTTTGATTCTTATGAATTCAGTAATTAATTCACCATAGAAAATAGCTTCAATTTTTTCACATACTTCAACTCTTTCGTCAAAATGAAGTGGCGGAAATCTTTTTCCAACTAAAACCATTAATTTATTTCTATTTATAGTAGAGTTTTCAAAGTATAACTCCATTGCTAAATCCATAAGGTGAAATTTGTTTCTTTTACTCATTTATAAATTATTTTTATAAAGATTATCTAATTTTTCAATTTCTATCATTCTTTTCAACACTTCTTCAATGTCTATTAAAGAATAATAAACATTTAATTTGTGCTTTTCTGTAACTTTATTTGTTACTTTTATCAATTGCTCTTCGATAA
>Ga0098041_1000108_pt1 | contig 33627 bp, 38 predicted proteins | sample 8_EtaG_FD_77066 | JGI IMG/M metagenome (GOLD analysis project Ga0098041, IMG submission 77066) | Marine viral communities from the Subarctic Pacific Ocean - 8_ETSP_OMZ_AT15162 metaG | ecosystem: Environmental > Aquatic > Marine > Oceanic | place: Pacific Ocean | collected 2015-01-08
AATATGATAGTAACAGGTCGTGGTTCAGACCACCCTGTTTATAAATATTTATTGTCAGAATATGTCAATCGAGACCCTAGAGAAGACCGTAATTACGACTATGTATTAGAGGATAAAAGGTAAACAGATTGATTGTTATTTTTATCTAAAGTAAATTAAAACATCACTTTGGACGGTGATACAAACGCAATTAAACGAGGCAGCACATGATAAAGTATAAAGTATACGATGTCGTTAAAGACATCCTCACCCAAATGAAATCAACAAGAGATAGTGACTATAAATTGTCTTTTGTTTATTACAGACTAGTCAAACCATCATTTGTAGAAAATGATATCACAGCATTGTTTGCAGACTGGGAAAATGGAGAATTACCCAGTATGTCTTCAATAGGTAGAGCTAGAAGACTTGTTCAAGAAGAATATCCACATCTTCGTGGCTATAAATATAAATCTAGAACAAAAATAGCAACTAAAAAGGTCAAGAACACGATTTTAGACATAAAACACAGTTCTGTACCTGATAGTTTATAGTTTTTTACCAAAAAACCCCGAAATACCCATAAACCCATAAAAAAAGGACTAAGAATGAAATATATCTGCGATATTAGTGGCCAACCCATCCCTGAAGGCAAAAATGTCACTATTCACACCTCACCAAAGAGAGAAAGTAACAATATAAGTGATTTTAGCAAAGAAAGAGAATATGTGAGCCAGGAATTCATGGTAAATGAAGAAATTGTAGCACAATTAATAAAATTAATCAAATCGGGTGAATTATTTACAATTTTAAATGTTTGGCCTCCTGATAATAATGGAAATATTAAAAGTTTAAGTACTCCTCTCTATTATAAGAAACTAGATGACCCAAATGACCATATGAACCACAGATTTCCTGTTGGTGACTGTATATCTTGCGAAACAGAACAATACGATGATGTAACTGCTGATGATTTCGATGAAAATGGCGAAATGATACCAGATCCAAATGGCACAATCGAAAAATTCACTGAAATTTTTGGAGAAATAGAAAAATGATAATTGATGAACATTATGTGAAGAAAGCACAAGATGAAATACGAAGAGCAATCCGTATTGAAAATATACTAACAGAGAAACAAGATGTCATTAACAAGCTTGGTGCAATAATCACAAGCACTGAAGAAGAGTTAATAGAAGAGCATGAAATGGACGATTTAACAAGTTGGGATACTGAAAATGAAGAAGCAATCATAGCTTATGATATAGGTTATATAAATGCTTGTAAAAACGCTATTAAAATAATTAATGGGGATAAATAATGACAACAGAAGAAGATTTAATCTTTGATGAATTGTATCCAATGGTAAAAGAAGACTTTCACACTGCCCTTGATTCTGAATTAGATAATGTAATTGAAGAATATGGTTTAAGTACAAGTATGGCAATAAAAATGATCGAAACATTTTATTCTGAAAGTTACATGGGATACCCAGAAATACATAAAACCCTAAAAAAAGAGGATGAAAATGCCAAAAAAAAAGCAAGTTGAAACTACATCAATAGCAGAATTCAAAGAGCTACCTGCCAACATTGAAGAATTTCAAGTATCTGATGATTTCAGAAGAAACGCAGCTCAATTGAGATCGGACCTCCAAACCCCTGATCGTTATATAAAGAATAGACCAGATGGATTTGATTATGTGGATGAAGCTTATATGCGTACTCAATTAGATAAACACTTCCCTAATTGGTCTTGGACATCAACAGGAGACAATCCTTGTCAATTCTTAGGATCAGAATGGTGTATCGTTACAGGTACACTTGTCATATGGGATCATGGCATCAAAAGAGAATTCTTCAGCCCTGGTGGTGCTAGAATACAATTCAAGAAAAATCAACCTCATACCTCTGAAAATGTCATAGATATTGATAAAAACATTGCTTCTGCCAATACCAATGGATTTAAAAGATGTGTGAATCGTCTTACTAGGATAGCAGATGATGTTTACAAGAAACAAGATACTGAATTGTCCAAAGAACAATTGGAAAAGATACATTTACTTGTGAATGAACATAATGTTCCTGATGAGATGAAGAGACAGATCAATATCCTATTACAAAGAGGAGAGATAAACCGAGTCAACTTCAATATGCAATTTGAACAACTAAAAAACGAAATAGAAACCAAAATACCGAAATAAAGGAGTAAATAAATGGGACTGTTAGATGGAAAAAAAACATACTACGATGGTAGTACCTCAACAATGGACAAAAGGCCAGTACCTGAAGGAAAGTATAAAGCCTACATTACTGATGCAAAGAAAAAGTTCACAGATAAGACCGTGAACAGTAGGAACGACCAAGGTGTGAAGCACCAGTGCGATTTACTTGAATTCACTTATGAGATAGCTGAAGGTGAATATGCAAAAAGAAAAATATGGTCTAATGCCATTTGGATATTCAAAGAGCCTGAAGATGGGGTACACGCACCTAATCCTGGGGGAAATCAACGATATTCAAGTGTTCTTGAAACCATCAAGTATCCTTGCAAGGATATTGAGATAGAAGATAGCAATGGGGATAAGAAGAAAGTCAAGGAATTACCCATTGACATTGATATCAATGAAGTCATTGGTAAACCAGTGATGATAGAAGTAAAACATCGCACCTACACAGGAGGCGATGGAGAAGAAAAGACAGCTTCAAACGAATCTGGACTTTTTGAATGGCCAAATGGAAAAATAATGGAAGACGATGACTTACCTTTCTAGGTGTTAATATTTAACTCCATTTGTATTGATACCTAACAGGGGGAGAAGAGATCTACATGGCGACCACAACTACAATTCAATTGCCTACTCTTCTCCCCTTTTATTTTGAGTAATAAATGAAAAAAGACAAAACCCACATCGAACTTAGAATGGAAATGTCAAGAAGAAGTCATAACTATGCAGTTTTTGATCAACTCCTTAAAGATGAATATGGAGGAGACATAACCGATATGTATACAGACATTTATGAATCCGATGATCAATTCCAAACCAAGTTTGAACACGACCAATTCTTGAATGATTTCATTAATTGGATGAAAAACAGAAAAATAACCCTACATGACTAAAAGGAGTTCACATGAACCAACCAATAACATCATTCGTATCCGAAGGCAATGTACGTGCAAATAGCGTAAAGAAAAGCCACGAATACAAATTATTAAAAGAAAATATCAAGAAGATTGGTATTAAAACACCTATTACCTATCGTGTTAACGATAAAGGTCAAAATGTCATCATTAATGGACACCAACGATTTGAAATTGCTAAATCCTTGAAATTTGAGGATATACCTGCATTTGAAATGAATGGAGTTGATGATGTAACTGCTCAAATTGCTACAAACCTATTTACTGTACCTATGAATCATATGGATGGTGCAAAAGCAATAATGGATTTGTATAAAAGTGGCTCAACACCAACAAGAAAAGACTTATCTACTATGTTCGGCAAGAACAATAACTGGATTAATGTCTCTTTGGCAATGACTAACACATCTCCTTTACTAAATAATTATATAAAGATAGAGCGTGAAGGATTTGCTAATGGTGTATCAGAAGAACTAGAAGTTATATCTAGATCCAATATTGATATGCAAGAAAGAACAATGTTTGATATGTTACACCCCAAAGACGAAATTGAGTTATCTAACTATAAAGATATGAATCAAGATTGGTTCAATGAAAGAGTTGACAATTACGGTTGGGGCAATGATACCTTTGTCAATTTTGTCAATAAACTTGCAAATAACCTGATGGACGATGATAATAGGTTTTTAGAAATCTGTGAGATTGTTGGAAAAGACAATTTCAGAGAGTTTGAAAAAACAATGAATGTAGAATATGAGTATCAAGACGGTCTTTTTCAAGAATACAACGATAATCAATGGTGTAAAGATGAAGGATTCTTACAAAATCTGTTCTATACCTATACAGAAATTGGTACTTATCTATTCAATCTTGAAGTAGAAACACAAAATAAAGATTGGTGGGAAGTGAAAAATAAAGTTCCTTTCAATTTCAAGAACAAACTAACATCTTTTAAAAGGAATATTGCCAGTGATGCTGGTGTCAAGTTCACACAAGTTGAATTAGTTGCTTGGGATGGAAGTATTCTTAATCCTTTTGTTGAATACAGAATACTGAAAGATAATGAAAAAACTAAAGAACCATCTAAAAAGACAATAAAAGAGCCAAACTACTCCTTATTGTACAATAAGTTGAATAAGGTGGTCGCTCCTATGGTCAATGAGTATATCAGTGAAAATGTATCTCATTTTATTGATATTAAAAACGATGAAGACAGAAACAAAACATTGGATTGGTTGACAGATACAATAGGAAATATGACCTTCAGACCAGGATATGCAAAAAAAGGAATGAGCAATGATGATGTTATTACTTATTTTGTAAAAAAGAAATTCCAAGAACATTACAAAGAGGCTGATTTTATAGAATTAGATAAGCTTTGTAAAGCTCTAGGACAAACTGGTCTAAGTCAAATTGTAACAGACAAATGGGAAAGTAATACAGAGTTTAGATCAAAGTATCTATCCTGTTTCCCTGTAGCCGTTCTAAAAGAAGAATTGCCTGAATCCAAAGGTACAAAATCTGAACTAGTTGAAGAGCTATCTAATGATCCATCAATAGGTCAAGTAGACCTACAAGCGGATAAACCTCTTTTGTTTAGCTACTGTATGACAAACGAAGGAAGCGGTGGAAATAGTCTAGGCACTTATTTATCTAAAGAAGAAGAATAACGCCATGAAATGTCCAGCTTGTGGTTACACAGACAATCCAATCAAAGCGTCCAATGAGGCGAAAGCCATCTTTAGAGAGTTTCCCGAGTATATCCAAACCCCTCTAAAAGAGATATACCATTATCTTAACAAACGCATTCCTAAGACATATGGTAGATTGAACAAAGATTGGAACAAGTTGGTCTTTGTAATAGATGGAGCGGATCACGATGTGGTTCGCTCCTCTTTACATACCTACATGAACAACCATTACTATATGGAGGGCAAGGACTTCAATTATTTGAGGGTAATGATCGTAAATGGAATGAATACCTACAAGATAAAAAAAGAGGCTGAATTGCTCAAATATGGAGCAAACCCACCAGAAATAATAAACGAAGAGGAAGAATAATGAATTTTAAACTACCAAAAGAATACAAAAAGAAATGGATTGAAGCTTTAGAATCTGAAAAATATGAACAAGATAAGGGATGTTTATATAATGATTGTGGTTTTTTCTGTGCATTAGGAGTTGCATTAAAAGCAGTAAGTGAAATACCACTGATTCATTTAGAAAATATTGGCATACTAGATGATGTGCAATACGAATACAAGGAAAAAATACCTAGTGAATTAACTAAAGATATATGCTTTGAAGGTGAATTCACAAATTTAGCTGATGAAATAATGCATTTAAACGACTCTGGAAATCGTTCTTTTAAAGAAATAGCAATTTGGATAGACAATAAAGTGGAGGAAGTATAATGGGTAGATATGTATATGGAGATTTTGAACACAAATTCTGGTTTGCCATACAAGAATCTGACGTTATTGAAACATTTGGTGGTTGCCAAGGAAATATGATACACTGGTATTGGAATAAAAGAGATCTACCAGTAGTTGAATCAAGATTGAAAGACATTTGGAAAGAATGTATAAAAAGAACAGGAAATTCACCAAGGTATTGGTTATCCAGAGCAAATAAACATGGAGTAAGTCTTTCACCTAATAATTCTGAAATATATAAATGGGCTGCCGACTTTGAATTAGGAATAAGGATAAGAAGAGCTATAAAAGACTTAGGCGATGTTTATGTAGAGGCGGAATACGAATGAAAAGCACTTGTTGTGATGCACCTATTTTTATTTCAATTGAAACACCAATTTGTACACAATGCAAAGAACATTGCGACATAAAGGAAGAAAAAGAGGAAGTAATCGTTATAAACGATGATGGACAAATCTACGATCCAACAAATATCCAAAGGGGGAAAAATGAGAAAAATGCAAAGTAAAAGTGGTAAAACTATTGTAAAAGTAACCAAACACATCATTTTAAATAATTTATGGGAATATTACATCATTGATGACCCAGAAATGGAATTTCCAGAGGATAGTGATGTTCAATTTGCTTATGCAATAGGTGTTGCACAAGAATTTGGCACTATTTCAATGTCAGAATTAAAACCATACATATTTACATACACAACAGAGATGGATGCAGTTGATCCTGCACCAAATTGGGAGTGGGTTGATGAGTAAAGGAGCAGTAATGAAAAATAAAAAAAAGGAGACAAGTAAATGAAACAGTTATTTGATTGGGACGTAATAACCAAACCCGCATATGATTCGTTTGGCAACAAGATACAAGGGTATAATCGCATTGTCAGAAATGATACGAATGCGACCCTAAATATCGCCAAGAAAGGCTATAATGCGATACCCAACGAAGCATTTGAAGAATGTGTCAGAGGGTTCGTTGATGGCCTTGGTTGCAAACTCATAAAACATGGTACTTATCAAAAAGGTAAGAAGTTATTTGCACAGGTCGATCATTCTGAATTTGCAAGTGCAGTTATTGAAAATGATTCCTATGGTGCGATAAAGAACTATGCAACTCTGGTCAACTCCCACGATGGCAGTACTGCATTCAAGATATTCATCACATCTGTAAGAATGTATTGTATGAATCAGTATCACGCTATTAGAAGGCGTGGAGATGTCAAGAATGGTGTATCCATCAAGCACACGACAAACTACGATGTTAGATTGAATGATTTCATCAATTCAATGGATGACATCATTGTCGCTCAAAAGGATATCGTGAATCGTATGAATGAAATGGCAAACACATCAAGTTTTGACAACATTACAGAATATGCGATAGAGTTGAACAAACTTGAGGAAAAACCAAGACCTATCAATCGAAAGAATGAAAAAACAGGTCAATTTGAAAGAATAGGTTGGACTCCTCCTCAATTTAGTACAAGAGGCGTAAACATCATCAAGAACTATGAAAGCATTTGGGATTCTTATTCCAAGGAAATGAAATATAGTGATTGGGGATTGTTCAATACGACCACTCATTATGTAGATCACGAATTGGATATGTCAGGTGGCAATGGATACGGTCTTTTTGGTAGAGGTTTAGAGCTAAAAAGTCGTGCTTTTAATCTTTTGCAGGCCTAATATAACCCTCCCCCAAATAAGGTTTTGGACGACCTTTCGGGCAGCACATTAATCTAATAAGCATAAGAAAAAGCCCATAGGCTATGTAGTCCTGTGGGCTTTTTCCGTTAATTGAAAAGGAATACTAATGCGGAAAATAGAATCGCTCAAAGAAGTAAATAACGAATACAAATATATTATAGGTCTCACCCCCCAAGATGCACGAGTTCTCAACACATCCCTAAAACTCCTCCCCCCTGTTGCATTAAACCAAGAAGAAATACAAACATTGATCAAAGCAGTAAGCGATGTAGCGAATGCTGATAAGAATGGAGCTGTTACTTTCAAAGAATCTTTGAACCCAGTTCCTGGAACGGATACAATAGTCGATGAAATGTTCAACTCAAACCCTACTTGCGATGTCTGCGAAGATTAAGGAAGTACCTCGCTCAATTGAGGCTGAGAGAGCCTTATTAGGATGTTTGCTTAGGGATGATACATATTTTGGCCTTTCAAAAAAACACATAACCAATGCCAAATTATTTTACCCTGCAATGCATAGAAGAATATGGAACATTATGAGCAAGCTAATGGCAGACGATAAGGGCATAGATACCGTTTCTGTTTGTTCAATGATAACAAGTAATGATAAGAAAATGTACCCTGATTTAAATAGTTATTATGTAACAGGACTACTAGACGATGGCATAGATGCCAAGTGGGAAAGTTATGCTCGTATTGTTGCTGAAAAATACTATCAAAGAGAATTGATAAAGGAAGCCTCTGAGATAAGGAATCTATGTTTTGACAATAATAGAAAATATGAGGATATCATCGAAAAGGTAACAAAGGTTACAAGCAATCTTCATTCTATAAGTACAGGTAAGGACTTCGATCTAAAGGCATTGGTCAAATCAACGAACAAGGCGATTGAAGAACCATTGGATCTGATCAAATATGGGTTTAGTGGTCTCAACTCACTTGCAGGTGGTATGACCAGAGGTGAGATAACTGTCGTAGCTGGAAGACCAGGGCATGGCAAAACAACCTTTATCATCAACATGACCTATAAGTTATTAGAACAAGGTCATAAGGTAATGGTCATCAATCGTGAAATGAATAATATTGAAATGATGAAGAAGCTATTGGTAATAGCCAGTGGCAATCTAAGTCATTCAATGCTCAGGTCTGGTAAGATAGATAGTGGAACTCAAAAAGAGGTAGATAAGACACTTGATGATATAGCAAAGAAGTATGAAAAGAATCTTATCATGTTCGATGATGTCTTCTCTCTAAAGGAATCCACTCAAGTGATTGAAAAGTTCAAACCTGATATTGTCATAGATGATTTCATTCAATTGATTCGTGTTGATTCAAGACTTGATGGTAGAAGATTCGAGATAGAGCAAATAATGACAGAATACAAGATGTTATCCAAGAAATTGAATATGGTCACAATACTTGTAAGCCAATTGAATAGGAACATCGAACAACGTGTAGACCCTATCCCTAAGATGAGTGACCTAGCAGAATCAGGCTCCATTGAGCAAACTGCGGAGAATATCATCTTTGTCTACTACGACTACAAGGTCAGATTTGAGCAAAGTGATTATGGGCCAAATAGAAATCAACTCATAGCTGCAAAAGTTAGGTATGGAACAAGTGGTTCCATCACGATGGGATTCAATGGAGATAAATGCTTGTTCTATGAGAACATCATATCCAAACCCATAATAAAGGATGATGTTGTTCATCTTCCAAAACAATACAGCATGAAAGACACTAAAGATTTCTTTAAGACTTTAGCAGAGAAGGCATGAAGCCATGTCTATTAAATACAAACAGTATTTAAAGGCAAAGCAGAACAGTTGGAAAACAGACGCAAAGAGAACGGATGAGAACATAAAGTATTGTAAGGAATGTAGACAGTGTTATGAAGTGTTTGACGGACAGAATTGGCATAGTAAGAAGTATCGCTACTTGCCAGATTTTCCATCTTATAAAAAACAAAGACAAACTTGTCCAGTTTGTAAAAAGGGAGAAGCATGATAATAGTAGACATACCAACTTGGTTAATATACATAGGCTGGTTCTTCAGCCAAGTTTTCAAAGTAACAATTGCTTTGTTCTTGCTTGTTTGGAGTCTTAATAAACTAGATGAAAGGTTTAGTTTAAAAAAGAATTAGTCTCCTTAGACGAAAGGGGAAGTGTTTATGATAGATGTAACCTTCCCCTAATTATTTAACCTTGGGAAAAGATGTTAATCAGACATTTGAAATATCAAAAAAGGATTTCTGATTAAAGCGTATAGCAATGTTGGCACATGATCTTTTCCCAAAAATTCAGGAAGTAAAATGAGTGATTGGTTTTTTAAACCACAAAAAGAGATATACGGTGGTAAGAAACACAGAAAGATATATAAGACAGATTCACGCCGTTTGAAATTCTGTACCACTTGTAAAAGAGTCTATGAATGGCTCTATAGCACTAACAATATTGCCCACTATGAGGATTTTCCCACATATGGCTTAAGAAGAAAAGAATGCAAGGAATGCATAAAGAAAGGAGTTAAAAAATGAATGAATACCTATGGGAAGAGTTAATTAATCACAGACATGATATAATGATACCTATATTAATAATACAAACTCAATTATTATACTTTCTAAACAAGAGAGGCAGATCAATTGAAAATGGAACATATAAACCTTCTTGGTTAACAAGAAAGCTAATGGAGTTATTAAATGCTATTGATAAAAAATAAATGGAATGTTAAACCTATACTTTTATCTGTCGCTAAACCATTTGTAGAAAAATACCATTATGCTCATGGAGCATCAAAAATAGCAGTATCTTGTTTTGGATTATATTATAACGAAGATAAAAAGAATCTTCATGGAGTATCGTGGTGGATGCCTCCTCCTTTTGGTGCCTCTAAATCAGTTTCACCCAATAATCCTAATGGTGTTTTATCTTTACATAGATTTTGTCTTGTTGACGATAGACCAGAAAATGCTGGTTCATTTTTAATATCAAAAAGTATAAAAATGTTATGTAAAAAAAGATGGTCAACATTAGTTACATATGCTGACATAGCTTTAAAACATAATGGAGGATTATATAAAGCTTCTAATTGGTTGTATAGCGGTGTTACAAAAAAGAACCCTTTATTTTGGGATAAAAAAAACAACAAAATGACATCTCGAAAAAAAGGTTCTATTACATATAACATAAAACAGATGATTGAAATGGGCTTTGAACATAAGGGGAATTTTGCAAAACATAAATTTATCTATCCTTTATTCAATCGAAATAAATACAACTTAATACAAAAAGAGTTATTTTTTACAAAAAAAGGAAATATAATAAATGCCAAGTAAATCAAAAGCCAAAGGCAATCGATTTGAACGATTGGTTGTAGATATGTCAGAAGATATGGGCGTTCCTGCTAAAAGAGCTTGGGGTTCCAATGGAGCTTCTTTAGGAATGCATGAAGAAGTTGACGTTCTTTTAAATAAAAAGATAAAAGTTCAATGCAAAGTCCGTAAGAACATCGCTCAATGGATGTTGCCTAACGAAAATGTCGACATCCAGGTCATTAAAGAAGATCGTGGAGAGCCATTGGCCGTTCTGCCATTCGATACTTACTTAGAAATGATAAAAAAGATAGATAAGCTAGAATAAGTTTATTTACTACTATATAAACTATAAATCCTTCCGAACTAAAAAATCGATGAACTTAGGTTCACGTTTTTTATCCATATTTTTAACCCAAAAACCTAACTTTTGAATGAACGGTCATTTTTCTCCACTCAACTTTATTATAACAAACTGCTTTAAAGATTTTACCATTTTTAGCAATATAACTTATATCAAAAGGAATATAATGTTTTCCTATTATTGCTTTCATTGTCTCAAATATTGAAGGAAAATTAATAACATATTCTCTTAATTTTTCTTTACTAGAGTTATCAATTATCAAATCAATAGGATGGTTATTATTAGAAAAAACAAAAGTTTCATTTTCACAAAATATATCTTCTCTTAATTCTTTTTCAGTGTATCCTAATAATTCTTCCATACGACTTAAGTCCTCCCCTACTGTTAAAATAGTTCTAGCTAATTTTGTTTTTTGCCAACTTAATTGAACTATTGTTGTCATATCGCATTCTAAAACATTCCATGTATCCTCACCTGCTTGTTGATCTGCTTCAATAGCAGAAGTAGATTTTTGTTTTTGGTTAAACAGATCTTGTTTTTCTTCTAACATCTTTATCTTTTCTTTTTGCAATTGGATAACATAATCTTTATCGACAATCCCATTAGAATCAACTTTAATAGACCTAGCTAAACTCAAGTTCTCATAATAATCTACAAGCTTAGTCAATAATCTTGGAGAAGGAACAAAACCCTCTTTCCAATTGTGCAATGTTTTTCTGGCTATACCAGTTTTTTTAGATATTTTAGATAATTGTATATCAGTTTCCCTTAGCCATTCAATAATAGCTTTAGGTTGATGCTTTATTACTTTCATTTTTTTTTACCCTCCCATTGGTAATTATTACTCATTACTAGGTAATTTACTCACTAGTGGGTAAAAATATATTAAAAAATTATAAAATAGTCTATAAAAAAATACAATATAAGCTAAAGTGACACTTTTAATAAGGTAGTTTATTTATTAATTTTTGATACGGAATGCGTTTGGCGTTTTGTGGGGTTTGGAAGGGCTGACTTCACACTTGCGTGTTGGACAGAAGTCAGTCCCTCCATTTAGTAACCCTACTCTGAGCAGCACATGCTCGAGTTCTTACAATATAAAATCTTCTATTTGAGTCGGAACCAATGGTAAATAGTGTTTCTCAGCCACTTTTACACTAATACCCATTAATTTAGCAACAGTTAATATATCTTTGCTACTATAAAGTACATTGTACCCAAATGTCCTTCTGAGGTCATGAAAACATACACCCTTCACGTTTGCTTTCCTAGCATAGCGTTTAAATCCCCTGGTCAACCATTGTTTCCTAAAGCTCCAAAACTCAAAATCCCTTCTTTTCAATACCTCCAATGCTTGACTATTGACTCTAACTATTCTTTTATACCCTCCCTTTTTGATCACTTGAAGATAATACACTCCATTATTTGTCTTTCTTAACCACTCTGCCCTAGGCTTATTGACCTCTTTCCTTCTTGCTCCAGTATAATATGTAAATTCTACCATATCACGAAAGTCTTTCTCTGGTATACATTCCAATACTCTATGTAATTCACTTTCATTCAATATCCTCATCCTACCTTCAGCAGATGTACTACCTTTTAAAACCTTCATATCGTATCCTTGTCGAATACACCACCTAGTAAATATATTAAAATCCCTACGCACTGCGTTCTGATAACTCTTGGACCAGTCCTTTGAAATTCCTTTTTTTAAATATGCACTGATATTTGAATCATAGGTTCTAATGGTATGAAGTGATAGATGAGATTTAGTTTTAAGCCACTTATCTTTTAATACATTATAGCGTATTTGTTTTTTCTTTACATCTGGCTTTACTAATTGGAAATGTTCATTGATGAACTTAATTGAAAGGTCTGTGGCAAGTTTATTTACTTCATACGGGTCTGTAAGACCTGTTCTACAGCTTATCAATTCACCCCTTATCATCTTTCTAAATTGAATCGAGCCCGATTTACTGTAATAAAAGTTCTTTGCTAGTTTAACGCTTTTCTTGGCCATTTTTTGTAACGCATTTGTAACGCTACAAATTCAATGACCAAGCAAAGCACATAGTACCCGAGGGGGGACTCGAACCCCCACGTCCATTCGGACAACAGATTTTAAGTCTGCAGTGTCTACCAATTCCACCACCCATTCAGCCGTGAGTAGTAAGTATTTTTGTTCAGTTACTCAGTTATTTAATTTGTAACGTAATTGTAACGGTATAATATAATCAATTTTCGTATAATGGTTTTCTAAAAGGCCTAGTTCCCCAATCATATAAATCTTCTGCACCTTCACCTGATTTTTTTAATATTTCTTTATGGTCAAAAAGAGGCAACTGTTCAAGAGCTTCAATTTGCAACATATCTACAATATCGTCTTTTGGCCCATCAGTTCTCTTTTTTCCTTTGGTTGGTAGTTTTTGATTTTCGCCTTTATCTAAAAAGGCCATTAATACAGTTAACATAAAAGCCCCACCTAAACCAGTTAAGTTAGACACAACTCTCATCCAATCTTTATATCTGTCATTTTTTGATTCTTCTTCATCGTCTAACGCCCTAGCTGCTACTATTAAAAGAGAAATCATTGTATTATATAAAGGACTAGCCAAAGCACCAACAAAAGAACCAGCATTTGTTCTATAGCTTGTACTTCTCATAGCTGCTAATATGCCCATTGCAACGCCTGAAGTAGCCCAACCAGACGCTATACTACTAAACAATATTAATTGGCTTATTGTAGACATACCCATATGAAGCCAAAATTCTTTTAATCCTTTAGAACCTTTAGGATTTGCCAATCTTAACATTTCTCTTTGATTTGTACCTATTCCCATCCATTGTTGAGCTGTCCAACCTGCGGTCATCCCGCCACCTATCAATGCCAAACCAAATAAACTGTTTAAACTAGAAGGATTTAATACACCTGTTGCAACAGCTCCTGCCCCACCAAGTAATATTGAAGCAGGGCCAGCCATAGTTAACATAGAATATTTCATCATATTATACATAGCTATACCAACTCTTTCAGGTTTTCCTTTTCCCGTTACTGGGTCAGGCGTAAATGACCTAAACATATGTTTTAAAGATCTCCAATCATAAGCCATCTTTTGAGTTTTCCATATGCTAACTAAATTAAAAAACTGCATTAAATCGTTACCAAATCTGTCTCCCACTCCTTCAGCACCTAAATACATATCAGTCTGATTCATAAACCAAATACCTAAATCATGTGCTTGCTTACTATTACGATCATAACCAAAAGAAACTGCACCATTTATTCCAATCATATAAGTAGTACCTCTAAGATTTCTTTCTGTTACAGATAATGAAAAAGGGTTCATAGCTCTCATTGCTGTTTTAAATGCTTTTAATGGGGTACTGTCTGTTTTATATCCTGGAACTTGACCAGTAATTGCCCATTGAGCAAATTTTTGCAATAAAGTGACTTGAGGAATTTGCTTTATCTTTTTTAATCTATTTTGTAAAGCATATTTATCTTCACCGCTATTAGCTTTTTTAATATCTTGTTCTAAATCTCTAATAACTTTTTTTGTAGCTTCAGTAGCTGCATCATCCGATTGGTTTAACATCATATTTTCAATTACTTCCTCAAATGAAAACACTCCTCTATCATACATTAACTTAATATTTTCTGCTTTTTGACTATCTACATAAGCATTAAGCCAGTTATCGTATCCTACATTGGTAATTTTATTTATATGAGAAGGTAGCTGTTGCGCTCCTTGTAAAAACCCTGAAAGGTTTGCACCAATCATATAACGCTTGCTCTGTAAAAAAAACTTCCTAACTGCATAAGGATTTATATTACTTTTACCAAAAATCTTTCCTAAACCAACTCCCATTTCTCTTGTAGACCACCTATAGCCCATAAAAGAACCTTTAGCATCGATACTTCCAGTTGCTTTTCGATATTGATTAACCATATGATCTTTAAATAATTCGCTTGGTTCAGCTAAATAAGCCTCAAGTAAGTCTACCATTAATTCAGTATTGGTTAAGTTATGTACTAACGATTTTATATACTGAGGCCATACGTTTTTATCTCTTCTTATATATTTAGCAGGGATAAAATCTTTTACAGTTTTAAAATGCTTTTCAAAAGGCATCATAAATACTTCATGCTCTTCATGTATATCATCTATTAAATCTGAATGTTCAAATTTATCCAACGCTCTTTGTATTCCTGCTTTAGCTTCCATTAAAGTTTGAGTTCTTTTTAACAAACCCATTTTTTCTTGTTTAGTATCAGCAGATTCAACGGCTATTGTTAATCCATCAATTTCTCTATCTAAGTTTTCTAAGGCTCCTAAAATGGCATTGGGTATTTCTGCCATATGATACTGAGTTGGATTGTATCTTCTATATTGTCTTACTTCTACAGAATCTCCATTAGCATCAAACAATGTTCTATTTGGTTGAGACGTTCCATCAATACCAATTTCAACCGCCATCCCTCTTTGTATCTTTCCATGTTGTTGAATTAAATCTTTTATTTCAACTTGTTCATTTGGGTCTGCTACTTGATTTATGGAATCCACCCTCATAATAAGACTTTTTAACATATCTGGAAAATTTGGGTCTTTTAATAATTTTCTATCAGTAGAATCAACAAGTTTTTGTAATCGTGTTGCAATTCTTGACCAGGAATCATCCATAACATCATATATTTCATCAAACATTTCATCTAGTTGCTGATTTAAAGCATCAAACATTTGAGCGTGTTTTTTAGTAAGTTTTACGTGTTGCCCTGTAGATGAGCGATAAGGAGTAATATGCCAACTATAAGGAATATTCTTTTTATTTCTTTTATTCTCTTCTTGTTGTTCCATCGTATAAGATTGACCAACCCAATCTCTCATTATGTCTCCATTGGGATATCGTTTAAAATCTCCATTCTTATTGGTCTTTGGAGATGGCTTGTCTCTACCAATAAAGTTTTCTCCTGATTCATCTCTGGAACCATATGCCCACATTTCACCAAAATGGTCTTTATCGGTTCTAAAGAATATTTGACCACGCCTATAATCATTTATGATCTCCCACATTTCCACCGAATCTCTTATTTGACCACTGTCCAATGAATTAAATATTGGATAAAAATTGTCAAGGAATTCTACAAATTGATTCATTCCTGCTTTATGACGTTTTAATCCTTCAAATTTTTTAATGCCAGTTTCACTGTGAACAATGGTTTGGCCTGCTGGTTTATCAGTAGATAAAGGTTCTGTAAATGTATTGTTTAATGCTTTTTCACGATTCCTAACGCTCTGTAACCTTTTATGAAAGTTATAATAAGCAGGAGAACCCGATAGTTTGACTATAGTATCTGGAAGTAACCATTCAAGTTTTAACCTAGTTGACAAACTTGTCATCATATCGTTGCTCATGCTACCACGAAAAGATTCACGAACTTCTCCCATCATTACTCTTAATGACTCTAAAGGAAGTGTTGAAATGTCTATATTGCCAGTTAGGTTGTCTTTTTTTACTGGTTCACCAATTGATGTTAACGCTTCTTGGTCTGGGCCCACTAAACTTTGTAGTGCAAGTCCATTAATAAACATTTCATCAAATTGATGATCGGCCATTAACCCCTTTAATTGCTCAACCAATAATGCTTTTTCTCTGTTTCTTTCGTTTCTTTTTCTACTGCTTCCTTTAAAATGTTTTTTTAATAAAGACCTGATCTCATCTTGGTTCATAATGTATTGTTCTCTATTTGTTAAAGAACTCATAAAAGAACTTTGAGCCATTTTTGTTGTTTTTGCGTTGATCTTATCACGCAATGCTTGAGACCACCTACCAGCTTCTTCATTTTGGTCATACCAACCACCATGTTCTTCGGCAACTCTTTCTATTTCTGCATCAAAGTCTTTTTGACCTTCTGCTAATCCATCAAATAACTTATCTAAATCACCGCATTTATCTTTGTCGCTCATTTACAGTACCTTTTCTTTAATACTTGAATTGCATTTACTGGCTTTACTTTTGACAACTCATTCTTATATGTCTTGTCATTAGCATTCTTTTTATACTCTTTATTAAATCGTTTAAAATATTCACGAACTATTTCAGGATGCATGGTTGTTGATTCCATTTTTGTACTTACTGGAGGTAATTGACTTAATGATTTACGAACTTGTTTTTGACCAGTTGCGCTATTATTTATTACTGTTCCATAAAAATAATAAGCTGTTGCAATTTGTTGTTGAAACTCGGAAAGCTTATTAAATGAATTTGACCACGCCCTTTGAAAGTTTATAAAGTCATCATTGTGATCCCAAGCCTTAGGAGTAACTATATCTATAAAAGCTGGTTCACTTGCAGTGCCTACATTCTCAATCTTATTGATCATGCTATGAAGAGAATTAGACATTGACTGAGAATACTTATACGCTTGATTCATTTCATCTTGAGGATTCTTTTCTGCTTCCGCAGTTATTAATCCACCCGCCTCTATTTCATTGAACATATCACGAACTACCTTGTTATGTATTCTTTTTACAAGGCCTTCACTAATGTTATAAAAGTTGTCTAAAGATTTACCACTAGCATTTAATAACCTTGAAAACCATGAGGTCACTACTTCTTGCAATGAAGCAGGATTTTCATCTGCGATAACAGAAACATCTGTTAACACCGCATATGGAGCTTCGTCAAACCCATCACTTTCAGCAAGGACTTGCATTGACTTCATAATAGAACCTTCTCTGTCTTTCATAAAGTTGTGATAACGAGTTGATGCATCAAATACATCATTGAATTTTACAGAACCAGCTCCTGCTTCTTGCATATTATCTACTATATTATTTAAACTTAAAATTGGTTGAATAATTGTATCTCTTATTGTGTTAAAAACTTCATCGCTAATTGTTCCACTCATATTATCAGGGTCATAAAAGATCATTTTTCTTAATTCACGAACATCATAATTCCATCTGTTAAGCAATAGCAACTGAGGATGGTCTAATGCTGCTTGGGTATAACGACCTAACATTTGTCCTAACGTACCACTCCAACCACCGCTTTCTGTTTGCATCAATGGATTGTTAACCTTGTCGGTCATATTCCTTATCTTAATTCTAACTTCTGTTCCTTTGTCGTTAAAGACCATAAACCCAGCATCTGTAAACATTTGAGACATAGAAGCTGCGATCCTTGTTGTATTTACAATTTCACCAATAGCAGTTTCACCATAGGTCATTGAACCCATCATTCTTGTTTGGTCTGATAAGAACCTTACGCTATTTTGACCTTCCATTTCCCCTTTTAAAAACTCACCCATATTCAATGGATCAGCACCTACTATATAAGGTCTTAATAGGTCAGCAACATCTTTTGGCAATCTTGCAATATGTCCGTGATCGTTATCATGGTCGCCATTGTGTCGTTCTTTTACTTCTTTTGGATGAACAATGAAGGTATCGCCTATATCGGTTCTAAGTTCTTTTAATTCATACATTCCATAACCACTTTTAGAGACCAATGGAGACCTACCTACAATCATACTTATTTCAAAAGAATTTCTACTTAACCAATTGTTTATATCGTCCAACATATCTTCAAACGAATTGTAGTCCCCTTTTGATTTTCCCATTTTTTCTAAAACGCCTTTAGCATCTTTTGGATTGTAAGGCATGATGATTTCATTTTCTTTTACATTGCCTTCATAATCTGCTCTAAAATCAAGATAACTACCATCCGTTCTAAAATCTGCAATGTTCTTTAAGTATTTATTTTTTAATACTTCTCTTAAAAAAGTTAATCCACTTGGAAAGTAACCAACTCCCAATTCTCCTAAATTAGTTATGTTGTCAGGCATAACATCTATATAGTCACTAGAGAACTTTAAAATAAGGTCGTTTATTGTCTCAGGTGACTCCTGTCCATCAATTAGTTTTTGAGTAAGATTTCGAGGCGAAAATGGACTACTATCGTCATTTACATAGTGATTGATCATTTGCTTTTGAAACTCTGGGTCGTCAATATAATAAGATATTTGAGTAGAAAGCATTCCAGTATTCTTTATTTGTTCTCCAGTATACCGAATCATTCCTATAGCATTGGATGGTAGCTCAAGAACTACATTGTCCTCTTTATAAACACCAGTTCTTATTTTTGCTTCATCGTTGGTCGCAACATAATGTATGTGACTTCCATCAACGGCATTTCCAGGCTCATAAAGATTTACATATCCTTTTCTATCCCTACGAACTGTAAATATTGGATTGCCCGAAGCATCAACAACCATTGCATATCTATTGCTATCTAATGTAAGTGCTTTCTCATCCATCTTTGATAGGTCAATATTGTAATCTTGGTTGGTGTAATGAATTGTTTTAGCCCTTACAGAATCTTTAGAATTGCCAAGTTTTGTATAATCTTCTTTAAATACAACCTCAGAAGTAAGCAACTGCCCATCCCCTATATATTGCAATTCTCCATCAAGTGTTTTTGTTAGATCGTTGGATGATATTAACTCATTTGTTAATTCATTGTACACTTGATACTTTGCACCTTTAGGGTTGAAATACAGTTTTCTTCTTGGACCTAATTCTTCCGATGTAAATACAGGAGTAAATGGCACCTTGATACGTCTTGCTAATTTTTCAAGACTCATTGTAATGTATTCAGGGCTAAAAAGTTCCTTTAATACATCATGCCTTGTGATCCAATGAGTTTTATATTTTGTGTAATTACCATTAAACGCATAGGTTAAGAATTGTTTTTCTTGTTCACTCAAGTACTCAGTACCTGCCAATGGTGAAAAGTGAGTTTTAACTACATCAATATCAATGTCATAATCGTTGTATTCTGCTATAGACTCGTTTAAATAGTCTTGAAGTAGATTTACATCTTTTGCTATATCCATTGCATACTTAGGCTGGTCAACCATAATCAACCTACCTTGTTCTCCACGAGTAGAAATAGGAACCAAACCTTTAGGAACCAATTGTTCTTGATACAATCGAACTATTTCTCTTGGATGTAAAAATTTATATCTTTTTTGATTCCATTTCATGTGGACTAGATCAGAACCAGATAGTATGGAATACTTAAACCCTGATTGATTATGTCTTGAGATCATTCTTTTAGTAGCAACAGTAGCATGAGGATTTTTATTTAAAGAAGGTATTTTAATATTGGTCGGTCTAAAAATAAAAAAGCCAGGCTTATCTGAATTCATGGTCATAGAATGGTCGCCTTCTCTTCCAGAACCGTTTACCTTTGCTTCCCACTGAACAATATCACCATTCCTACCTCTATGAATGGTTCCAGTGTTGTCAGGATGCAACATTGTCCAATATTTCCTTAATGCTTGTTCTGCCGTATTGCTTTTAGAGAGCAATTCTTCAATTGTCCAATCGTTGCGATTTGCTAAATTATCCGCATCGCTAATATTTGTTACCCATTGTTGAAAAGGATTGTCTACCCCATCCCGTATCAACTTTAAAGCGTGTCTATTTATTTTTTGTATCTTAGCATTAGACAGGTCTCTAAATCCATACTTAACAAAAAATGTATTTGCTATCTTTCTAAACTCTTTTACTGATATAGCAGTATCTTCAGGTTCTGACCATTCTGTATAAGACTCTGATTCTTTATCAACCAAATATGGAAGTTCTTCCATGAACTGTTCCATTAATTGATTTGTAAATGACTCATTTCCAGTTCTTTGAACCGATGCAACTACTCTTTTAACAAATCCTTTGTTCTTTCTTTTTTCAGACCAAAGTCTAAAGTTCTCAGTATAGGGAAATCTTTCCATAAACTTGCCCATACTATTTGCCCAAGCTTCAAATTGAGCTTCTGTATAATTATGCTTTCGTTTGAATGCAGACCACAATGTTTCAAAATGTGATTCTATCTTTTTTAAAGCTTTGCCTTTGTATTCAATTTTTGGCCCTTGGCCTTCTTCTCTTTTCTCGCTAACAACGTCATCATCCATTGTAGGGTCATTCATATCATTTGATATTTTACCTATCGCATTTCTACCAGTCTTAGCAATGTCGCTTTTATCAATATCTTTTTCAGTTACATCTGTGCGCATAGATTCTTTATTGCGTTGCAGTATGCTTTTACCTTTACCTTTTTTACCTTTACCCTTGAATGCCCCAAGGTCTAAACTAATTGCCTTAACTGTTTCCCCATCTTGCTCTTCAAACAATTCTACTTGGTCTTCAGTCTCTCTTTTTTGCAAAACTTTTAAAGTTTTTTCTTGAGCAAGTTTATATTTTTCTTTTGCGTTTTGTTCTTTTTCAATAGCAGCATCCCATTCTGCGTCGCCCATATCATAACCAACTTCCCTTCCTTCAGCACTAGCCTTATCATCTATTTGGTGTCTTTCTTCACGAGCATCTCTCCATTCTTTTTTAGCCTGATCTTCTTTTTTTATTGCTTTTTTAATTTCTGGAGATGATTCACCAATTTCAATTTCTGCTATATCACCTGCAACAGCTCTATCTTCTAATCTTTTTTGTTTTACAATTTCGCCAAAATTATCACCATCTGTATCAACGACGTAGCCCATTGGTGCATAATTCGATTCTCCTGTTTTATCTTTTATTTCATAAATCAAATCATTTTCCAATAATCGGTCTATATGGAAATCAATTTTATCTCTTGGAAAATCAAGAGCATCAGCTAATTCATTAGCATTCATCGTTGCGTCTTCTAAAGTTTTAATTATTCTTTTATTAAACGGTTTAAGTGCTTGTGCTTTGCTTTCTGATATTTTTGCTTTTAAAGATAAAATTGCCGACTCATCAGATAATTCTTTCCTAACTTCGTCTTCTATTTCAAACATTTCTTCAACGCCAGGAGAATATCCCTCTAATGTTTTTATTTTTAATATACGCCTATCAACTTCTTCATAAACCATAAGATCATCAAATTTTTCGTCAAGTGTTTTATCTTTCTTCTTTAATAATTTCTTATTGTTTTCTTCTTGAACTTTAGCAGGAATTCCTTTTTTCTCTTGCTTTGGAAGGAGCATAGCACCCAGTCTAGTGCTATAAGGATCAGACGCATTCCCAAGATACGCTTTAGCTTCTTCTTCTAAATCTTTCATTGGTAATTGCTTTAACATTCCTGCATCTGCTGTATCGTCAATTTCTAAAATACCTTTAATAAGATTGCTTTTTTTATCGTTAGCCTTTATTGTTTGTTGTCTTTTAACATTGGTATTTCGTTTTGTTTTTAACGCAGTTGGGCCAGAACTTCTTTTCTTAGTTAGGTTTTCTAATTGAGCATCAATATCTTTTAACTGAGATTTTTTTTCTTGTGGAGATAAAATAGACACATCGGTTTCATCTTCAATTTCTTTTCTTTTTAACTTTAATTCTTCTATTTCATACCCAAGTGTGGCATCCTCATTCATACCTCCAGAAAGGTCTAACCCATCATTAACAGTAGGGTCGTAATCATTATCGGGATCCCAATCTGTTGTTGTAGGATCATCCCCTGTTTCATCAATTATATTTACTTCTTCTTCATCAAAAACCGTATCAGTATTGTCATCTAAAAGGTTTGGGAATATTTGTTTAAGGTTGTTATCTCTTTTAAAGTACCTTTTTGCAGTAGATAGACTTATATCGGTCTTGTCATCCAACATCATTGCATCCCATCGAGCGTTTACTTCAGTCTCTGGGACTTCCCAGGCATTGGCCACTTTATTAATAAACGTAGAAGGGTCAGAAAAATAACCAACAATTAAGGCATTGTCATATCCACCCTTTGTTGTTATAATATCAGAATCAGGGTCTTGAACTACAGAACCTAGTTGCGGTTTTAATGGAGAACCATCTCTTGTCATCCTAGCTACTTTAATTCTTTCTTGAGCATCACCAGACATTTCTGTTAAACCAAATTCTTGTCTGCTTTTTGCATAACCAGTCATTGAACCAATGCCCATACCAAATGCAGAACCTAATACACCGCTTTCAGCTACTTGCAAGAAATCAATTTGATGGTTAGGGAGTGTATAGCTTTTAATAAACTCAGAACCTAATTCCTGTAATACCTCCTCACCACCCTGAGAAATGCCACCTCTTATAATATCATTTACCCAAATCCTAGCTGCGGTGCTTTTGTTGCTTGATAACCATTTATTCCACTTAGTATTAAATACTCCAATTTTTCCTGCAAATGAAAACTCACCCAATTCAACTGCAGTAGAAAACAATCCATAAGTTCTAGCAGCTTCATCAGCCAATGACCGAACCTCATCGTCAGATAATAAATCAGCAGTTTTTCCTAATGGCGTCATAAATTTTCTATTAAAATCTTTAGTTGCCATTTTTGATTCTTCTGAATCATCACCTTCAGACTCACCAACAAATGGTCTCAATCCTTTTGCTCTACTTCTTAGGTCTTGAAATTCACCAAACATTTCTTGAGCCATGCCACCAGTTTCAGCAAGGCCACCTAATGTTAAAGCAGTTCCTCCTAGTGCAAGTTTCGTTGTTAAACCAAGAGGAGACATAGCAACGCCTGTAGCCACTAAAGAAGGAGCTTGTTGTGGTAATGATTGCATTCCATGACCAACAGTCGCTATCACTATATCTTTAGCTTGCTCTATTGCGCTTTCATAATCACTTGCGGCTATATCTGCCCAAGACATCCCATAAACACCAGAAGCACTTCTTTGCTTATCTGCATAAGCTTTCATAGAATTGGATACGTTTTCTAATCCTTTCTCAACTCCAGTATCGTCTAACCCAGTCCAAGGACTTGTAGCTAATGACCTCATCCCCTCTACATAGTTGATAGGGGCATTGACCAGTCCTTGATAAAAACCCATATGAGGGTCTCTAAATTCATTTAATTGCATTCTTGCAGATTGCTTTATAGTTGGAGCCATTACTTTATTAAAATAAATATCAGTAAGATTGTCAATGTCTTCAATAGCTTCCTGAGACATATCTTCAAGTGGCAATCGGTCAAATACATTTTTTTGAACTCCATATAGCCTATCAGCCCAACCAATAACTAAATCTTCCCTTGCTTTACTAGGAACGTCTTTTCCCCAAGCAAGTTCATCACTAGCAACCTCATTTACAAAATCATGAACTTGATTATATTGACTTAATTCTCTACTGTCGTCTTTTTTGTTTATATAATAATTAGTTTTATCAAAAGACATATTAGGTAAACCGTCATTTTCTAAAATGTTATTAACCTCATTTGTATAGTCTTTATACAAGTATTGTTTATTTGATTCGTCTCCTAAAGTGAACTCTGGATCAAATATTAATCCATACTCTTCTGTTCGCTCACTTGCATCAACAAACTCTTGTTGTTTATCCGCTAATAAACTCAGGTTTAATAATGAGGTAGGTCTGATTGCCATTTTTTAATTCCTTCTCCATTGCTGAACTTTTGGTGCTGATCTTTTTTTACCTTGGTCAAACCGTGCTTTCTTCTCATCTATTGGCTCTATTGACCTTTGAAAATCCATATTCCAATTTTTACTATTTATATCCCATTGGGAAAACAAATCGCTTTGGCCTGAACTTAATCCCATTTCTTGTGACGTTTGCAGTTGGTCAACAGTTACATGAAACAATCTTCGATAAACCGCTTCGGTATCATCGTCATCAATGTCTTTTATAGAAGCATCAATTGCTCTAATAAAATCATTCATTGCCTCAGGATGCCCTGGTTCATTTGGATTAAGTATTTTAGTAGCTTTTTCTTCATCCTCTAACATCATCATAAAATCTCTAGGGCTTGACGCTGAATCTGTTTTTTCAAATAACTTTGCAAATTGATGTATTGCTCCTACCCTATCTCTATAGTAATTATCGATTGGCCACACTTTAATTGCACCTTTTTCTGTTTTACCATATTCAGATACTGATTTAGTTAATATTGGGCCTATTACATCATATATAGGTGAAGCCTTTTTATAAGCTTCCTCATTAAACTTAGGTACAGCTTGATTTATCAATTGAGTAGCATTATTTTCTTTAGATTTTAAATCATTGATATTACCTACTCTAGCTAAATAATCTTTTTCTTCAGCTTCTTCAGTATAACTTTCCATGTTTTTTGCCATAGCAGTTGAATAAGTCTTATTTCTATCTTCTGCTTTTGTAAGATAACTTCTTGCTTCATCAGCTGTTAATTCAGGAATAGCAGTTTCATTCACTATTTTATCTCGATTCACAGAACTCATTAAAGCATTATTTAATTCTTCTAGATTATACATTGGAGTTACATTACCTTCTTTGTCTTTTATTTTGTAATCATCGCTAGTTAAAAATCCGTATTCTGAATCGTGTCCTAGATTATATACATCGTCTTCTCTTGTTTTTTCTAAATTTGCATTTATATATTTTGCAAAATTCATTGACTCACTTACCGATTGCAAATGAACGGCATTATCTTTGTTAGTAAACTCATCCATCCAACTAGTAATAGTTTCCTGATCTACAAATGGCATTTTTGCTATTTTTCTATAAGTATCTTGATTCTTATCAAATCTAATTTTTACACTATTTAGTTGGTCCAATATCCCACTTCTTAATTCATCTTGTTTTGGGTTAAGAAAATCAATTTGATTTATTTTTCCTATAGCATCATTGTAAGCTTCATCAGTTGGATTTTCTGTGTAAGATTTTACAAGAGCTTCCATCGCATTTAACCCAATCCTATCATAACCTTTTACGCTTTCAATCATTTGAGCAGGAGTTAAGTCAATTCCTTGGTCTTTTTCTTTTTGAAGAGCTGCGATTTCTCTCTCTTCTTGATATATTAATCTGTCAAACTTTCCCATCGTATCACCTATGTATATTCATTTTCTTGTTTTAAAGCACCTAACGCAGTTCCTGCTACCATACCACCAACCCCTGGAAGAGCAAGATTTGCACCCGCACTTGCAACATCAACTACTGTATTCCATTTATTCATTTTTTGGGCTTTTTCCATTTCACTTTTTTGTTTTTCCAAACCCTCAATGCTTGTTTGTATTTTTTGTACACTGCTATCAGCACTGCTTTTCATTGCTTCAGCCATATCTTCTGCCTTAGAAGATGTAGACTCAAATAATATTTCTAATTTTTGATTAATTGCATCACGGTTATTTCGTGCTATTTCAGCAGATTTTCCTGTAGACAAGTTTGATACTGGCTCATTGTTTTCTTTTGATTTTTGGAGCAATTCTAAGGCATTTAACTGCATACTTTCGCTTAATTCAGAACCCAATTCTCTACTATCATCAGCAAATTCGCCTGATATATCATATTTTGTATCTCTAAGCGTATCTATGCTCTTATTAACATCGCCAATTGCACCATCTAATGCTTTATTTTTTTGTACAGTACTAATAGCAGATGTGCCAGCTTGTAATCCTGCCATTGCAACATTTGATTTATTTTTAGATAACCAACTACCTTCAGCGTTATTTGCAGTATTTTTAGCCAAAGTATTTACAGATTGTCCATCAGTAGCATTTACAGTAATTGGATTACTAGCTGTTGTTGCATCTGTTGTTGGTACAGTATTATTGTCTCGTTTAAATACATCGCCAATTCCTTTAATAGTATTGCCAATTAAATTATCGGCTTGAGTTCTCAATTTAGAAAGAAAATTGTCTGAACCACTCTGATCTACGAATAACTTGTCTCCAACCTGATCGCTAAATCCAAATGATTTTTGAGCATCTTTATAGTCTACATTACTCATCTTTTGACTCCTTTAACGAGTTTCCAATTATTTCATTTATCATACTTATACTACCAGAATTACCACTTTTAAAATATTTACTTACTGCTATCATATTAGATATATCATCTATTCCTAAAAAACTTTTATCATTTCCTTCACCATACTCAAACATGGATCCTTTTGCATAGGCTTCATAAGAATCGGGTGCTAAAACGCTTAATGCAGAAAACATTGGGTCAGATACAATTGATTCATACTTTTCTTGTTTTAATTTTTTCTTTTTGTTTTTTAGGTGAGACAACCACGCTACATCTCCTAATTCATTACTAATTACTTTATTTCTGTAGTCAATTTTTTTAACTGTGCTTTTTACTCCAGATGCACTTTGAGCTTGTGTACTCGCTTTGGACATACCAATATTTGCCATTTCTTTATATTTCTTTGCCATAATTATTCCTTTTCCATTCCAATGGCATATTTGACACCATTGTACATCACCTTTTTCTTCAGTCCTGTTTTTGTTTGTTCAAATACTTCTTTTTTATTCTGCAACAATTCACCCAGATTCCCATCCACGGTTTTAGGTTGCGATAGATGCCTTTGCGCTCTTATTGCTTTTTTATTGCTCATTTCACTTTCCTTGCCCTATAAACGATAGAGATATCGTGTAATTCAAAATTCATTCCTACATTAGTCGCACCTGAATCGTTGAACAATAACTTGACGCTATGAACATCTTTGGCCTCTGATTTAGTAGCGGGAACGAATTGAACTGTGTTGAGATTACTTCCCGCTGCTCCCCAAGCATTATAATTGGAACCAAAGTTTCGAGATGTGGTCTGACCATTGGTTCTATATCTAATATCCATGTCCCCAGGAGTTCCTGAGTAAGTAACGTATACCTTTTTCAAATCTACTCTCTGACCAGAAGAATCAAAGATAATATCCTTTGTATTGAATTTTATAATAGGATTGCCACTAACCGTAGCAGTCTTGTCAAAACTTATTTTTTTAAAATACAACACATGAGCGGTCCCACCACCACCATCACCATCATGGTCTCCAAATACACCATACTGAATTAAGTCATCATAGATAACCATATTGGTAGAGTCATTGGTCTTATATCCCACTAGCTTTGCCCAACTAACTTTATCTAGGTCACAAATCCACCCATTGCTTGTATTATTAGAACTAGAAACGATCAAATGTCTATTCTTGGGTTCATAGAGAACAAAAGGCTTGGTAGAGATTGCCGTATTCCATTCACCTTGGTCTATCTTCTTATAACTCAATTCAACTACTTTTTCGCCATCATAGAAATAAGCACCATTCTCATTTGCCCAAGCGATACCATTGTCGGTCTTCTCTACCGCAGAATAACCCCATACTCCCTTATGAATATAGGTATCCTCCAAATATTCAACATCACGAGTAGCATTGACCAATAACATACTATCGTTCTTAAAGACCAATAGCCTATCAGCATATGTTTCCAATGCAGTGATCTCGTCCCCATCATTGGTGATCACATCAATATAATTTGTAGAAGGAATGATATCAGGTTTATTGACCAAACTCTTATAGACCCTATCTTGATGCAGTTGTCGTAAAGGATAAGTTTCGCCCTCTTGTTTCTCGTATAGTAATTCTACATTCCCATAATAGATACGCCTATTCATTACCACAGCATCTCTGAACTTTATCTTTCCTATATGATCCAAAGAATTGTAAGAGTAACCAGAGTTCAAACTAAAGGAAGAAACATAAGGAGGATCCATATATTCAATAGCATCATGTGTCTTATGATCTCCAGAATCAGACCATGTATTCAAAATATTTCCATTGGGGTGGGAGATACCACGCTCTAAGTCTACTTTCATTAGAAAGAAAGGATCATCGTATTTCAAGGCTTGCGTTGTTTTATCATATTCAGCAAAATAGACATTGGCTCCAGTAATACGTTTAGAGCCATTACTGAATCCACCTGTAGATAATTCTCTGATAAAGGCTTGACCTGTTATCTTCTTAGACGACAATGATACCCCACTGCCTTGGTTGGCAAACTCAAAGAACCCACTCTCTTGAGACCTGTCGTATATCCAAGAATAAAAGAATTTATAATTCCCATCCCAAGTGCCTCGTTCATCCTTAACAACCTTCACGTGATCGTAAAAAACCTTTGCGGTAGAATTATTACTTGCACTTATTAGACTCAATCTTAAATGATTACAGCTTGAAAGGGTTGGGCTACCATCATCGACAAGCATTTCAGAAAGAGGAATAAGGACTTCTTGCCATCCCTTGTTTCTGTTTTCTGTTACCCAAGTATTGCTCAAAGTATAAATGAATGCATCATCAAGATTACTTGAAGATTGACTCAATCGTATCCTTATCTCTTTTGTATTTGGAAAATTATGAGGAACTGCAATTTTTAGACTTAACAGATTTCCATCAACAAGACTATCTGATGATATAGCAGAGTTAAACTTTCTTTGGTCGTAGTCTACGGAGGTTGAAGTTAGTTTACTTTGAACATGGAAATTGCTATCTCCACTATCTGCAAATAAATGAGCCTGTAAAAACGAAGCAGTTACTTGAACTTTTACTTTAATATATCCTGTGTTAAAACTCGCAAGTTTAATTTTCATTCTAAACTTTGAATCGGTAGCATTTTCAACTAAAAATTGTTTTTGACCGCCACTACCTGCATTACTAATTGTAGAAGATATATCCGTCCATGTAGAAGTTGATTCATCGTATTTTTGAGCTTGATAAGTAAACGTGGTTCCAAGACCTGCCCAATTATTAGCTAAATTAACCCAACTACCACTACTTGTTGCATATTGTTCAATATTTGCCGTAGCTACCATATAAAATTTTCTAGTACTTGAAGAACCATAATTGGAAGTTTGAAAATCCTCTCCTATTGAAAGTGGTATATAGAATCCTTCGTTGGCATTATCCAACTCTATTGTCCATGTATTTCCAGAGATAGTTGACGTAGAGGCATTGGTCCCACCAAACAACAATTCAGAAGAGCTTGGCGAGTAAGATTTGTCGTATGTGTCTATTATCAATCCATTATCAATGGATATTGAAGCAAGTTCCATTTCAAATTCTGAAACGGTTAGATCTCCATAGGTTCCCGTACCTTCCGTACCATCAACAGCAGAGCTAGAAACATCAAGAGTTTGTCTAACAAGATCTTCTTTTTTATTGATTCTCAATCCAAGATACCCTCTTAATGAACTGGTGACATCTATGGTAGAATCAAAAGCAACTTGACCATTATCTGGTTTGATGATCGATGCAGAGACATCATTACCTAATTCAGAAATGGTCAAAGAGTTTGCATTGAAATATTTACGGTCAAATTGATAATATAATTGTGTTTCCGTAATAGGTTGACTGTTGGAATCTATGGTAAATGCCCCATTGCAAAATCTTATTTGGCCATCGTAAGCAACAAGATTCACATGGTCAGTTGCAGGAGCAGAACTAGGAAGTTCTATAAGTGTACTAAAAGAACTACCCTCTAGTCTTTTCACATATCTATGATGCCCTACCAATAAATGCTCTGTAGCGACTTGAGTATTATCATACTTGTAATCACTTTTAATTACCCACATACAAGAACCGTCAGGAGGGTCAAGGGTTATATTGGTATTCAAACCAGAAGATTCCTTATAGCCAGTACGAATCATACCTTTATTAGTCACTACACCATTCTCTAATAAAGATAGTTCATTTTCCTCAAGGTCACGAGGATTGTTGTGATTATTCATACCACCATCATACTGACTTACATCAAAAATCGCTTTAGGCATCTTTTTTTACCTTTTTCTTAGGAGCCTCTACCAAACCTCTTAACACTCGTTCACGTTGCCATGTATCCATTTGATACACTTTGTCCCAATCAATGACCTCATTGAAATCTTGAGCTTCTTCGTAATGAGTCGGTTTATTGTCTTTTTGAGCAAATCCGACACCTAGTGAATGATCGTGAACTTCTTTATCCATTACTTCCTACTCCTTTTCCATGTCAAGTAATCTGCTGCCTCAAATGGATCAAAGATCGTAGTAATCAATCTTGAATCATTATCATCATATTGAGGGTCTATTATCGTAACAGGACATTCAAAGATATTTTGATCAGCAAGACCTAATTGTTCAGCGTATCTATCGTAGGTCTTATAACTAGCACATCGTATGGCGTGACTAATTAGTCCTGTCATTGGGTCTTTCAATACTTGATACCCACTGACATGAGTATGACCTGCAGTAAGGACATGGTCTCTCCAACCCAGCATGGCCGCCTTGGTGATGCCATGAGCTGTATTGTATTGACTATGCCCTTTGAAATTATGTCTGCAGTTCACTCTGACTTCTTTCTTATTGGGAAAAATGAGATTCAATCGCACTTGATGATTCTGATAGACAGTAGGTTGGCCGATCATATACTCCAATGGGTCGCCTGCACCACTCCAAGCATCGTGATTTCCACCACATAGATACAACCAGGGAACCATTGAAATGAAATGCTCAGTGAGTTTCCAACTCTCAACCGCAGAAGTGGATTGTTCACCATAAAGCCTTCCTAGTCTACCTACCCAGTTATTCTGAACATCGCCCACATTACCACCAAACATACCATCGGTCTTTGCAACGAGTTCAGCGTGTTTTAACAATAAGCCAAGATTCGTACCATCATCATCAACGTGAGGGTCTCCAAAATGAGCTATGGCTATTGGACCATCTTTCAATACTTCTATTGGAAAACATTTCTCTGCTTCCTTGCGAATGGTCTTTCTCTCAAACTTCCGTACTCTTTCTACAACTAACTCATCTATGTCGATCTCATCAGGCATTTCCACCTTTCTTTGAAATCCAACATCATCCCTTATCGTCTTCTTCCATTTCCGTATGGTTCGTTTACCTACTCCAAACATAGAAGATAGATCGCTAGGAGATAAGCTCTCATCCGTATAGCAACTAAAAAAAGTAGGCGGTATATTGCTTAAATGCACTGTACTTGTATTGTACTTATTCTTTGTTCTGCTTTCTGTTTCTTTCAAGGTTCCCATCACACTTCCATTGTCCTTCTAAACCATCCATAGTAGTATTTCATCAGCCTTTTGTTCGCAATGCATAATTTCACATAATGCATCACTCTAAATGCTTTGAGTCTATCTTTTTCCAAAGATTGTGCTGCTCTTAAAGTATTCGGGCCAATTCGTCCATCTACTACTAATTTTGATTTCTTATGATTACAAGCTTCTTGTAAGACCTTTACTCCCTTGTGTTGCCCCATATTGACCACCATATCAAAATAGAGGTCTTGGAGATGATAAGGGAGGTCTGATGCTCTAGAGGGTTTCCAATAATCATCAAGATAGATGCGTATTGCATCATCTAGAGTCAAATTGGCAATATCCTCATCTGGATGAGCCTTTTTTGATATCCCCCACTTAGTTAAACCACCAGGGTCATCGGGGTCATTGACCAATCGTTCACCACCTTCTCGATCGATCACATTGGATATCATTTCATAGTTAGTTAGTTTTTCCATTATTTGGTTATTTTAATTGAACCAATTAGTCCGACCATTAAATTCTGAATTAAATCAGCTAATGCACGAAACATCTTTTCTTCTTTTTGATCTGAGGTCCAAGGAATGTCAACTGCCTTGTCCATTTTTTCGGCTAATTTTATTTCGAATTCATCACTCTTTAAATATTCAACCACACCGACCTGAACTGCATCGGCTTGCTTTTCTGCAAGTTCCATTGCATATTTAACAGCTTCCTCTTTCATTTTTTCTATTACGGCTTTCATATTATCCTCATTATTGTGTTTACGATTATTGGTATACTAATCACTGCTACTGCACCAACTGTTTGTAACTTGGTTAAAGCAGTTTCGTGATCGGCTACCTTCCCATTAAGTCTTTCTAAATGCTTCTCTACTCGAGCAAGCATATTGAATATGGTCTTCTGTCTCTCATCAAGCTTCACCATCATTGCAAATAAGTCGTCATTATGTGGCATTAGTTCTTTCCATTGATTCGACTTAAACTGCCATCTATCCGAGAGACCTGATTATCTAAATCATTGATACTCTTGGTCATTGCATCAAACTTCCTATCAAGCTTGTCATCTGACTGATTCCATCTTCCAATAAGCTTTATGATCATACCCTCCATATTTTCAAGAGTTTCTGACTGGCCTCTGTTTTCTACTTTCAATTTTTCTAATGCTTGTTGCTGTGCTTCACTTTTCTTTGATAGAGACATTACTAGGTAGACGAACATCACACCTACCACTCCTATCATTCCTGCTTCTCCGTATACCGCCATAAAATCCATAATTATTTCCGCTTTTTCTTACCCCAACTGAATGGGTTTAGATTTAATTCTTTTTCGTAAAAGGCAACTTTTTCTGCCAACTCTTGTCTTTCAGACCTCTCTTCCACGATGTGTTTACTAAGTAAATCCCCAATCTGTTCATCTGCAGTAGCCACTTTAGTTTCCAATGCTTTAATCCTACTTTCAATTTGCCAATATCCATAAACCAACACCGCAACAAGAACACATCCTTGAGCAAGCCACTTAAGATTAATACTAACAATGGCATTATCATCAAGCACAGTAGCCCGATAACTTCTAGCGGTATCTGGTTTCTCACTCATCTACCTTCTTCACATCTTCGTATTTTTCATGAATCCAGCACCAATTCGTTTCATAAATACCATCGTAATAGTAGTGAACAACTGAATCCGTATCCATTATCTCCATGAACACTGTATTATTCGTAGTGTCGGCAGGGGTGAGTTCATACCCACCCACTGACCAACCACCACTGCAACTGACGTTAATCAGATTCAACAGTAGCAACTTCCTCATCTTCTTCTAACTCCAACTCTAACTTCTTCATGAAGAATTCACGTCCACCTTGCAACTGGTCAAGATTGAATTGACTACTTGCAAGCTTCCT
>Ga0098041_1000112_pt1 | contig 32997 bp, 30 predicted proteins | sample 8_EtaG_FD_77066 | JGI IMG/M metagenome (GOLD analysis project Ga0098041, IMG submission 77066) | Marine viral communities from the Subarctic Pacific Ocean - 8_ETSP_OMZ_AT15162 metaG | ecosystem: Environmental > Aquatic > Marine > Oceanic | place: Pacific Ocean | collected 2015-01-08
CAGGACCCGCACCTCTGGAGGAACTGTTTGACTTCACCATTCAGACGTTTAGAAAAGCCAAGGGTAGAAAGCTTACCTCCATAGAGTGCCACGATATCATGTGCAAGGTGGGCCAAGTGGTGGTGGTAGGAGGGGTCAGAAGGTCTGCCTTGATCTCACTCTCTAACCTCACTGATGAACGTATGCGTATGGCTAAGTCAGGTGAATGGTGGGTGGACAACCAACAGCGCGCCCTCTCCAACAACTCTGTCTGCTACACAGAGCGCCCTGACATGGGTATCTTTATGAAGGAATGGCTCTCCCTCTACGAGAGCAAGAGCGGAGAGCGTGGCATCTTCAACCGTGCCTCTGCACAGGCGAAGGCAGCTTCCAACGGTAGGCGTGATGGCTCCATAGAGTTTGGAACCAACCCCTGTTGTGAGATTATACTCAGACCTTACCAGTTCTGTAACCTGTCAGAGGTTATCTGCAGGGCAGACGATACCATGGTGACGCTGAAGAACAAGATCAAGCTGGCCACTATGCTGGGTACGTTCCAGTCTACGCTGACAGACTTTGGCTACCTGCGTAAACGTTGGAAGGATACCACAGAGGAGGAGAGACTACTAGGTGTATCTCTGACAGGTATCATGGACTGCCCCGCTGTGTACGATGCCTCTCCAGAGGCTCTACAACAACTGAGAGACGTGGCTATTAAGACTAACAAGAAGCTGGCAGAGAAGCTGGGCATCAACCAGAGCACCGCTGTCACCTGTGTCAAACCTTCTGGCACTGTGTCTCAACTTGTTGACGCTGCCTCTGGTATCCATGCAAGGCACAACCCCTACTATATCAGGACAGTCAGAGGAGATAACAAGGACCCCTTGACCCAGTTCCTGAAGGAAAAGGGTGTACCCTCAGAGCCTGACTTCACAGCGCCTGACAATGTAACCGTGTTCTCTTTCCCCATGAAGAGTCCAAAGGGTGCCATCTGCAGGTATGACATGGGAGCACTGGAACAGCTAGAACTCTGGCTCAAGATTGCAGACAACTACTGTGAGCACAAGCCCTCTGTCACCATCTCTGTCAAGGAACATGAGTGGCTAGAGGTAGGGGCATGGTGCTGGGAACATTTTGATTCTCTCTCTGGTATTTCATTCCTCCCGTTCTCTGATCATTCTTATAAGCAGGCCCCTTACCAAGACATAGACAAGGAAGAGTTTAAAGACTTGACAGGGAAGATGCCTCCTGCTATAGACTGGTACGAGTTACAGAACTATGAGAAGGAAGATACCACCACTGGATCACAAGAGCTTGCCTGTGCAGGTGGAGTGTGTGAGATAGTAGACATAGGAGCCTAGTGTAGATGACATATACAATTGATATGAGCGAAGAGATGGCAGAGAGAATTGCCTCTGCTGTCCTGAGACAGATCAGGAAGGAGACCACTTCCGGTGGAGTGATGGAAGCCTGTGCCATTGTTCTTACTCACCTTGAACCTGTTCTTATGAAAAAGTTTGATGAACGCTTAAACGATTACACTGAGGAGTTTCCTGACTCTGGATTTACAGATGACTTTGGAGTGGGCATACCGCGTTTGGTGCGTGGCGAATGAAAGGTAAAAGTTTCAAAGAATATGTCAGAGGTGTTATGGACAAAGTAATGCTTTTCTTTTTAAAGTTTTATTAGAAGGAACTATTTTAAATGGAAGTGACACTTATAAATCACATGGGTTCAGACCTCTCAGTGGTGAACGCTGCCAGAGTTTCCTTCTCCAAGGAATCTGAATGGGAGAGCGTCACCCCTGCTGGCCCTGTTAGTAACCTGCTAAAAGAATCAGACGAGAAGCTTATCAAGTACCTTGCCAAGCACAATCACTGGACTCCCTTTGGCCACTGCTCTGTCTCCTTCAGGATCAAGGCACCTATCTTTGTGGCCAGACAACTGGGCAAACATCAGGTGGGTCTGGTATGGAACGAGGTGAGTAGGAGATACGTGGATAGTCAACCTGAGTTCTATTACCCTGAGTACTGGAGAGGTAGACCCACTGATAAGAAGCAGGGAAGTTCTGAAGAGGAGGTGGACATAAACCCTTCCACAGGCACAGGTCCTTCTCTTCTGAGTGACTATGAACAAGCCATAAGGAGGTGCATGTGGACCTACGATGAACTACTTAGGAAGGGGGTAGCACCGGAGATGGCACGTATGGTGCTACCCCAGAGCATGTTTACTGAGTGGTACTGGACAGGTAGTCTTATGGCCTTCAGCAGGGTGTGTTCTCTTAGGATTAAGGAAGATGTACAAGAGGAGACCAGAGACATTGCATCTTTGATAGACGTAGAGTGTGAGAAGCTTTTCCCCGTGTCTTGGGAACAACTGATGAAGCTTCCGTAGCTCAATTGGATAGAGCAACAGACTTCTAATCTGTAGGTTGCAGGTTCGAGTCCTGCCGGGAGCGCCAACTTTAAGTGTTGAAGTTATTGAGATAATATGTTATACTAACCACCGAGGTGCCGTTCTTGGGCCTCTTAACAACTTGCTGAAAGGAGTTTACATTATGAATGATGAACATTATCGTATGACCACTGAGGTACCCTTTACCGTCTCCACTTCTATGTTCAACAGGATGCTAGGCATGAACAACCTAGTCGCTGCTCTTAACAACATCAGTTATGAAGATAACAAGTATCCCCCTCACAACGTATACAAAGACGGTGATAACTATGTAGTGGAGATTGCTCTTGCTGGATGGGAAGAGGATGATATCTCTGTCATTGTAGAGAACCTTGAACTTACCGTCAAGGGTGAGAAGCAAGACTCATCTAGAACTGAAAAACAAATGTCTCACAAGGGTATATCTACCAAGAACTTTAATAAGAAGTTTGTTCTTGCTCCTCACTACGTGGTGACAGACGCTACATTTAAGAATGGGCTACTGACCATTGAAGTCAAGCACTTTCTCCCAGAAGAACTAAAGCCTAGAGAGATTAAAATCTCTACTTAGTGCATACCTCTTCCCATGTTTCATTATGGGTGAGGATAGTTCTAGCTGTGGTTGGCGTGAGCCTGTCTTCTTTTTCTATAAGAATAGGCTTCACCCAACTACAGTTATTCTGACTTGCCCCAACGCTTACGCAACTGCTCATTAACAGCGTCACTAGTAATACGCTCAATCCTTCTTTCAACTTCATTGGCTCTCTCCACCATCTTTGATTCATTCTCTAGTACATCCACCTGTGCAGATTTCTTCCCTGCTCTGTAGGCAAAGAGCATAGGCAGGAGCTTACCCAGAAAGCCTATTACATTTCCTACGATGGAAAGCACTGGCTCAGACCTTAGTCAGTTGGGTGAGGACCATCAAGAGGGTGTTCATTTTTTGGCTTCATCTACCTTTTCCACGGTACCTTTAACCGTCTCCACTTCTACTTTCTCAGGCACAACCACACCGCTTTCCTTGGCCTTTCCAAAGGTAAGCGAAGCCCACTCTACTAATTTATAAATCTTACCTAGCACAGTGTCAGGATCAGGAGTCTTGGTACCTGCTACAATTAAAGACGCAACCACTACAACGCCCATCACTGCTTCAATAATCTCAGCTTGGTTACTTAAAAGAGTTTCAATCATCCTCTGTTACCTCCTCTGTAAAACTTTCAGCCCCGTTTAGTATCTGATATTTTATATATTCTAGAACAAAAACCAAAGACGTAGACCTTATGTTACCTGCCATAATATCTTCCACTAACTCACCGTCCTTGAACAAGAGCGTAAGCGTACCATCTATCTCATCATTGTCTAATCTTTTCTGAATAATATTAACACACTTGTCTAGATGCTGCAACGCTTGCTCTTTCCCCACAGCGTTAAGCGTCCCGTCATTGTTAATCATTGTAGAATTTGTAAAATTAATTACATCCCCCATGAAGAATAACCTTTCATCTCTACTGGTTTCTCTATCTCCCAGAGCTTTGCGCCCATGCCTTTCCCCTTGAACTGGAGGATCAGGTCCATCTCGTTGGCAGTTTTAAACAGCTTCTCTAGGTCTTGCCCACCTGCCAGTAGTTCTCCCGTGGTCCAGTAGTTCTCGTCTCCCACAGATACATTGAGAAACTTAGGCTTACCTTCTTCGTCCATTCCCTTCTGTAACTCTTCACTAGGTTCTCCTGCTAGGCTCATGTCAAAGCCGTAGAGGTGGAACTCTCTGAAGCCTAGGGTATGTCCAATGCCAATGGTCCTGAGACCAGCGTTGGTACCCCCGGTGATCATCAGTGCTTCCTCTCCTGATCCTTCTATTCCTCCCTTCACTGCCTCTGAGAAAGCGTGCCAGCCAATGATACTGGCTCCCTTCTCCTGTAGTAGGTCCACCACAGAGGGATCAGTCATGGAAGCCACCAAGAAATTTGTCCTAGGATTAATAGAATCAAACAGAGTGCTCCTGACTATCCCGTGAGTAGAGACACCTTCAATAGGTCTGGGGTCCAGAAGGGTACATGCCCAAGGAATCAGGCCCTTCTCCATCAGCATGGGCAGTGCATGTTTGACACAGACAATCTTTACAACCTTGTTAGCTTCCTCTAGCATCTCCTTATCTTCTTTGATCTTGTCAATGTCAAGAGATGGACCAGCAGAGACAACAAAGATAATCTCGTCATTGATCCTGCACCGTGAGTTAATCCATTTATCAATCTTGGGCAGGTTAGCCTTGATGTTATTCTGAATATCATCAGAGGGCATACAATCCTTGGGGTGTACAATGATAGGAACTCTGGCCTTGTACTTGGGCAGAGACAGGTCCACCACCACGCCTAGGTGAGTGATGCCCCCGCCCATGACAGGATCATTGGAGGGAATGACATAGACATAGGCGTCCTCTCTGTTCTTGATCTGCTCTGTCCACAGTTTATTGACGCCCCTGTGCTCCTCCTCTGGTTCCCTGTCGTGCTCATCCTTGGAGAAGTAGTCGTCCAGCACCACTATCTTGTTATGCTTCAGCTGCTTGTAATCGTGTGACACAGTGTCATAGGAGTGACCTCCGTCAATGAACACAAAGTCAGCTGTGGGTTTACCTTTCAGAGTCTGGTTGGTGTTACCTTCAACCAGTTTAAACTCAAAGGTCTTACCTTCTTTGGCCTTCTCCATGGCATACTCTGTTAGTCTTTCAACCACAGCTTCAGTTGTATTGGTTGCCTTGGAGTTAAACTCTAGCTTGTTAAGCTCTGGGGTAGTGGTGCCAAAGAGATCATACCCTGTGTAGGTAACCTTATCAGTGTGTTCAAAGGCAGCGTCTGCCATCTGAATAGCCCTGCCCCCGTTGTATGTGCCTGTCTCTAGGAAGCTCTCGCACTTGTAGAAGGAGATCATCTCACTGATCTGCTTGTATCTCTTGTGGTGCTCAAGGCTTACGTCTTTTGTTTTGAGATTGCCCTTAAAGTGTTGCATCTTTGTAGACAGGACAGAGGTTGCAAAGGCATTCAGATCAGGTACATCTGGTGTAAGGTTCAGAGCTTTCAGCCCGTGGTACTGGTGGAGCTTCAGTAGCCTGTCAAAGATAAACCCATCGTGCCACTCTCTGTAGGCAGTGACTTCTCTGTTGTCATAGGTTTCTCTAAAGTCAGAGAGAAAGTCTACAGCGGGGCGGCGCTTCAGGTTAAAAGCAATAAAAGAAGTTTCACTATAGTCCACAGCAGTTCTGCCAAGGTGTACAATGTCATAGGAATCATCACAGATACCGTCCAGAAACTCAGAGTCTACATCTGCAAAGGTCACAGTGTCAGCGTCTAACCAGATGAGCCAGTTTTTATCCTGTATCAGGTGAGGATCAGATGCTGTCTCTGTCAGTGCGTAGATTTTGTGACACCACTTGATAGCATCTAATCTCCAGTTGTATTGTATCTTCTTACCTTCAGTACCATTGTGAACCTTCATAGATTCTCTGTAGTCTAACATGTCCTGAATGTTATTCAGGTTAGAATACTTGATACCCTTGGAGGGAACATCTAACTCTTTAAAGTTACGGTAGAACGCTGCCTCTTCAAAGTCATGGTACCAAGCGTGTAGCTGGATATCTTTATCCCAGTGCTTGTCAAAACTATTGAGCATGTTACGCGCATAGACTTCTAACCCTTCAGGATTAAAAGAAGTTACAATGTCATATTTATTTTTCATTACTTAGACTATCTCCACTATTTTTCTAAAACTGCTCTGACTAAATTCGTAGTGGTCAAGTTCTCTTTCCCACTCTTCAGCAAACTCACTGTCTTCGTAGTTATCAAGCCAAGGACCGCCAAGACTAAAATGCACAGCGTTGATATTATTAATCCCGTGGCTAACACCGGGAATAAAATTCCAACTATTAGGTAAGCTACCAATCTGTTCATCACTGTCAAGCCAGCAGAAGTTGTGTAAGTTTGTACCTGTTTCACTGTTTACCATTACCTCGTCTAATCTATCATTAGCTGGGTGGTCCAAGTTGTAGAGTACAAAGGATGACCACAGCTTCTTGTTGTAGTTCTGTTGTAGCATCCCATCCATCTTGATGGTTTCTTCAGGATCATAATTATGTTTAACACACATGACAGCATACTTATCATCGCAGTAATTGAATACCTCGCATACATCAGAGAGAAAAAGAAAGTCGCAGTCACAGAAGAGCACCCAGCCAGAGAGATTATTTCTTCTGGCTATTTCAGGTACAAGAAATCTAGTATGAGAAAATTCTGTGGAGAAAGGTCTGTTGTCTACATCGTCCCAGTACTGACCGTCCTCGTCTATCTGCCAAGCACGGTAGAACATCTTGGCATGTCGAAGGGTCCTGTGATAGACAGGTGTAATCTCCACAGGGGTGGAGGACCTACGAGTGATGGAGTGAGAACAGACCTTGAAAGGAATGTGTTCCCTTGAGTCATACCCTAGGAAAACGTGCTTGGCTTTATCTCTGAGTTCATTCTGCATACCCTACATTAGCAGGGAGATCAAGCTTATAAAATAAAAAAATTATTATCTACCAAAGTTACCACCTAAAATTTCTTCGCTTATTCTTGTTGACTTAGCAGTTCCTGTTGGAACACCGCTTTGTCTTCCTAGTTTATCGTCCATATATCTTTTGTTTACATTTTGAGATAAGGTAAAGTTAGGATCAATCTTATCTTCAAGATCAGCTTTTAAATCATGCTCATAAACTTCCATGTACAGGTCTTGGAGTTCGTCATAGAGTTCTCCTTTTTCCTCTGCACTCTCTGTCATGTCTATCTGACTTCTTAGCCTCACTGCTCTGTTTACATATGCCTTTCTTACGCCACTGTTCTTGTAGTTAAGGTACCTTTCTCTGTACATTCTATCTCTGTCCTCGTACACAGGTCTAGGGGCAAAGCCCATGGACATCATCAAGAGATTTTGAGAGGTCATGCCACCTCCTATGACTCTTCCAGCACCTGTCTGTACCCCTGCTTCACTGGCATCCACAGCCTTCAAAACATTTTGAAGACCTGCAAAGGGTAGAAGTTTAAGCGCGGCCATTGCATAGTCACCTCTTTTAAAAGCATCTGCGCTGCCTTTAATAGATTGTCCTATGTAAGCAGTGGCAGGACCACCCAAAAGTTCTCCCAAACTTTTGTCATCTGTAAATATGGGGAGAATACTACCTTTCAAAGGAGAAAGGGAAACTCTCTGTGAAATGTCATATCCAAGATAAGTTTTAAAAGCTCCTCTGCCAAAGAACTCTGCTGTCTGGTAGGCATCAGGTCCTCCTATGCTGGTGATGGCTTCGTAGAACATTATCTCAACGTCTGAGTCTTGTAGGTTAAGCGTTTGTGCAACAAGCTTATATACTTCTTTCAGATCATCTACAAAAGGAAGACCAAAGAGACCACCCATCATAAGCTGTGGAACCAGTAGGTACACCAGTGTCCTCTTTCCTTGAGGGGTCATGTCTCTGGGGTCTATGCTATATTCTTTACCACCACTGAGCCTAGATTGTATTCCTTTTATAGGTCTAAAGTTAGACCCTCCGTACCTTCCAATGGCATTGGCATATACCTCTATCATCATGGTGACAAAGGGAAGGAACTGGAGAGTGATAGCACCTAGACCTTTGCCCATGAATGCTATCTGTGGCCTGTTAAAAGCATCTAGATTAAACTGGCTCTGATTAACCACAAAGGTAGCGGCACTCACCTTGTCTGTGATCTGCCCCTCACTGGTGGTACCTTTGGCAAAGCCCACAAGACCACCAGAAGTCTTACCTGTTCTGGGGTTGACAGTTCCCTCCAGACCAAACTCTTCCACTGCGTTAAAGGTGGCAAGAGCAGCGTTAATCCTGTTACCTATCTCACTAAAAGCATAGACAGAGTCTAGTAGTCTTTTGGAAACACCTGCAGATTTAATCAAATTTCTATACTGTTTATCAGACAACCTTTTCTCTAGTGCTCCTGCTTTTCCTCCAAATATTTTCTGAACCATCTGAGAAGAAGTGATATCTGCGTTAGAAGACATGGCCTCTGTGTTGATCTTACCTACTATGCCTCTCTCCTGTAGCTCCAGAAGCATATCAAACATCTCTCTTCCCTTCTCTATGGAAGAAGCTGCTCTGAGCCTGTGCAAAGTTTTGGCAATGGCCTCTCTATCTTTTGCTTGAAAGCCTATGTCACTTCCCATTAAATACTGAGTGGTAAGTACACCTGCTGCAGCGGCAGACTTACTTGTTTTTAATTTATGTAGCTTACCATAGGCACCGTATAGGATAGAGGCAGTGACAAAGTTCTGAGTCAGGTTAAGAAGAGAAGAAGAAATGTTACCAGCTAAAAAACCTAGGAAGGCCACTGACTTCAGAGCAGAGGCCATGCCCTGCGGAGACTTGGTGTTCTCCCACAGTTCTTTGCCTTGCTTTTGAACATTGTTACCTTCCTTAGAAAGATTGTTAATTATTTGTTGGGCCTGCTCCTCTGTTCTTTCTCTGGCCACAAACCTACCCAGCGTTGCCACGTACTGCGCCCAAGCAGTGTTGTGATAGCTCCTCTCATTGGTAGGAGTGATAGCCCCCGGAATGTTTCTTCTGTGTCGCATGTGCCTTGAAAAACCCTTGGCACTCTTCTCTGCTCTTATTCTTTCAGCTATCAGTTTAAATATTTTTTTACTTTCTTGTTTAACTTCCTCACTCAGTTTCTTTGAGTGATCTAGCTCACTCATCATCACAGCTTCTAGTACAAAGAAGTTATCCATCTCAGAAGCTTTCATTAAATTTTCATTGTTCCTGAGTTCCACTTTTACTTTATCAGTGGCAGGATTAAAACCGTCTGTAGTTGCTATTAGTTTTTCTAGTTCTTTACCACGGGTCTTTGTTATTTTGTTTCTCTTTTTGTCATCAGTATCCTGACGGAAAGAAGTTATGTGGTCCTCTCTGTGTATTACATCTTCTACATTTTTATCAGCCACGGGATCATAAGTAGTTCTGATAATGCGTACAATTACATCTCCTGTTCTGGATCGTGGGAAGTAACCTGCTCTCCTCCCCTCTTCAAGCTTACCAATGGTCTCTATGTAATTTTCTAAGTCCTTGGCATCTCTTACATTCTGTGCAGTATCTCGACCTGTCTGACCCGTCATAGCAGTCCTCTGGTCTAACCCTTCTTTAACTCTTTCCATTGCCGCCATGGCAAGCCCAGCCTCAGTAAGTGGGTCCTGACCTGCAGTCTGCCTCTCTTGCACAATGGCTTGCCCTGCACTCTCCACCAAAGTTTTAATAGAGTTCATGCCTGTGTCAGCTGTTTTAAAACTATTAAGAGTTCTATTGATAACAGCACTTATGGCCTGCTTGTACAAACTTTTAACGGTCTCCTGTTCTTGCTCCATGGCATCAATCAGCAGCTGTGTTTGTTTATTCTGTTCTGGAGAACCCTCTATGTTCTCTAAGACAAGCTCCCCTGTGGGGTAGTCCCTGTTGTACTGCTCCTCTGTCAGGGTGGTGATACCGTAGATATCTTTGTACTTGAACAGAGCAGGTATCTTTTTATCTTTCCCTTCTTCAATTATTGTAAACTCCCCTGTGCGTTCTCCAGTAAGAGGATTTAATTCTCCAAACAACTGAGTACGTGCATCCTTTTTTAATTTTGGATCGTACAAGTTAAGAACAAGTTTTTTCTCACCGTCTATACCTGATACGCTTATGTCTTGATTAACAGTATTCTTTAGCTCTGTGATGCGCCTGTACACTGCAGTGTTCTCAGCGCCTAGTGCATAGACCAGCGACCTTCCCATAAAAGCATTGTTCATTATGGAGCGCCACACTGTGTTGTATTCTTCCATGGTTCTGACAAGAGGCTTCAGAGCAGGGTACTTGTTAGCCTGTTGATAAGAAGAAGCCATAAACCTAGACCACAGACTAAGTTTTTTTGTCAGGGAATCAACGTCATTTCTAGATTTATCAACAGCATTTTTAAACTCTCTTCCCACTACTTGAGCAAGAGAATCAACACCTTCTTTTACTTCTGGATCAACAGATACTTTAAGTATAGGTTTCTGAACAGGTTCTGTATCCACAGCTTCCATGAGCTTGGGAAATTTTCTTTGAAAAGTTTGTTGAAAGCTTTCAAGATTATCAACAGTCATTGAGTCATCAAACGACAACCCTGAAGACAATCGGTCTCTACCAGCTTTTAATTTATTTAAAACACTTGACCCACTTTCTTCTTCTAGATTGACAATTTCTCCTACTTTATCTAAAGACTCTTGTATCTTTAACTCCGAAGGTAAATAAGAAGCAGGTTCAGTACCAAACATAAGACCCTGTTCAAGACCTCCTTCAAGTCCTGCTATGGTAGCTTCTACGTCAGATAAGTAAGTAAGGTCTAGTTCTAATTCCTGATCTAAAGCTTCTAGTAACTTTTTGTTATCTCCTGTGATACTCTTGTAAGCATCCTTGTATTTTAGTTTATTATTATTAGAATTTAAAAATGTTCTGTACTGTTCTAACTTTGCTTTCCTCTGTTCAATAAGCTCAGTGATATTAATATCTTTATCTAGTTCTAATTGTTGAAAGTCTGCATCCGGGTCCACATTTCTAGCACGTAGCTGTCTCATCCTTTCAAGGATAGTAATTTCTGATCTAAGGTCAGTGATCTCTTGGTCTAGATTACTAGCTTTATCCTTTTGCTGCTCTACATCTGTGTCTACATCCTCTAGATTAAAAGCTAGACCTTCTCTGTTTAGTACCCCTGCATTGTTAAGATCAGTACCTTCAGAAGGTTCACCCTTATTTTCTTTTTCTTCTGCCACTTCTTGCACTGCCGTTGCCACTGCAGCTTCTTCTTGTTCTACCTTGGCAAGGTCATTGACGTTTATTCTCTGAGTTCTAACTCTACTTTCAGAGTCTTGTTCAACCACTTCTATAAAGGTATCATTACCCACAGTTTTTTCTTCTGTGCTTACAACAGTACTGGTCTGTTCGTCAAAGTCAGGAGAAGAGTTAGCCTCGTCAATGGTTAGAGACTCTTGTAACCTGTCCTGTCTTTCTTGTTCCACCTCTGCATCAGCTTTGGAACGGCCTGTAAGAGCACCTACCATAGCGCCCGGAGCAGACCCTGCAATACCACCTCGGACAGCGGCGTCCAGAAGATTGTAACCGTAGTCTTCTACTTCTTCTCCCGTGGCAGTCTCTGCTGCAAAGGTTGTTATGGCCTGCTGTCCAGCCTCTGTTGCACCTTCTATAAATGCTTGGTTTCGCGCACCTGCTCCTGCTCTTCTAAGAGTGCCACGCCCCCTGATAGCTTTGTTATCTGCTAACTTTTTAATAGCATCTCTGCCCTCTAGGACAAGATTTTGAGCAGCTAGATCAGGGTTATCACCTGCCTCCTTTAGAGCCTGTCTACCTTTCTTAACCGCTTCCTCTGCTACCTCTGGGGCAACACCCTTGGAGACAAAGAACTTGGTCATTTCAGAGGTGGGGAGTATTTTTTTTCCTAGAAGTTTAGCCGTGGGAATAGCCAGAGCAATGGTATCTATGGCTCCTCCCGCTGCACCTGCCAGTAGCATGGTACCCGGAGATTCAAAGTCCTCGTCTTGAGAGAGTTGCTCCGCTGTTATCTGTGCCTCACCTGTGATGGTCAAGGCAGAAGGGAGGAAGGCAGCTATACCTGCGCCCACGGTGCCTGTGACAGCAGCGGCAGGGACCAGTGCTGCAGCTGTTGCACCTATTACTCCAGCCCCCACGGCCATACCAAAAGACGGGAGAGTTTCTCCTAGTGTTTGAATGACAAAGGTGGTAAGGTTATCCCCCGGAGATGCGTCTTCTAGTTCTATTCTGTCATATCTTTTAAGGGACTCTTCTGCTTCTTTCTCATTCTTATCCTGTAGCTCTTGTCCGTATTCCTCCAGTGTTTCTATGCCAGTGGCTTGTCCCAGTACCTTTGTACCTGCCCCTAGCATGGCCTGTAGATTGTCAGAACCATAGTCCCAAGCAGCGCCAAACCCATCGCTCTTCACTGGCTCTGGTGCAGGGAGCGGGGGAGGGGCTTCTGCCACTTCAGCTGGTTGAGAAAGAGCCTGTACTATAAAAGAAAGAACCTCTCCTTCAGACTTCCCTGCTAACTCAGGGTACTCTTCTTCAGTAAACCCGTACTTACCCATGTCAAAGGGAGCACCAGAAGCAGGCTCCATGGTAGGGATAGTAAGGTCAGCTGTAGGAATAGGTATGCTAGAAGTAGGTACCTCAGACATTTAGTATGTTACCCTTGCTTATATTGTTCTAATATATTAGCTATCATTGCTTGAGTTTCAGGAGTTCCTCCTTGTATAGCTTGTCCTGTAGCTCCTTGCCCAAGTAATCTAGATTGAGCAGTTTCTACTGCGTGACTTTCAAGTACTTTTGCAAATGCTTGTCCTCTCCTTAGAGCTTGTGCATACTGTTGTCCCAGTGGAGACTCAGGTTTATTCTGGTAAGCAAATTTACCTGACTCACCAAGAGCAACTAAAGTATCTTTAACTGAATCAATTCCTTTCTGAGCAGCTTTCATTCTTTCAATTGCTGGAGCATCTCTGTTCATGGCTATCTGTGAAAGTGTTTCTGCATCTTTAAGAGCAGCTGAACGAGTGGCTCTAGCTGTTGCAGCTTTCTTCAGGTTAGCCTCGTTGATCTTCTGACGCTGGCTCATCTCTGTATCCTTAAAGCCCTTGTAAGCTTTCAGTGCTTCAGAGATATTGGCCAGACCCACGTTCTCTCCTGCAAAGTATCTCTTGGCAGCGTTCTGTCCTGCCTGAGAATCTATCAAGCTGGCATAAGCTGCTTCTTCTGGGTCTCTGTAGAGTTTTACTTCTTCTGCTGTAGGTTTAGGCGCAGGTGTATCAGAAGCTTTAGGCTTAGAAGCAGGTGCCTTGGGAGCAGGTGCTATATCTAACTCTGCTGCTTCCGTAACCTCTGCATTGCCATCACCTAACCTAACAGATGCTTCTCCTATCTGAGCAACAGCCGGTCCTAAAGCAGGTCCTTCATCAAGGGATATTGATCTATTAGGAGACGTAGGGTCTGTAATTATGTCTAACTCTTTATTAAACATTTTGGGAACATCACCTGCAGGATTTACATGAGTTCTTCTAGGATTAAAAAATCTAGCAAAAAATCCTTCTTCCTCTGTAACATCCTGATAAGCTGCCTTACCAAACTGCACCCTGTTACTGGGCAGGTTGACCATCTGTCTCAGGCCACCACCGTGCTTAAACGGTTGCCTCACTTGGTTACCTGTCTGAGAGAACGCCTGTCCTCTGGGAGCGCCTGCAGAAGATGCCTGCTGGCCCTGTGCTGCTCTCTGTCTAAGGAAAGCATCTTTCTGTTTAGCCAGTTCTTCTGGTGAAATAACCCTAGAAGCAGCGGGAATAGCAGCAGGAGGAGGAGCATCAGAACCACCACCTCCCATTAGATTATCCAAGCCCATTGGCAGCTTTCCCTGACCCAAGGCAAAAGCAGGGCTCATATATCCCATAAGACCTTTGAGACCTCCTTTTTTAGTGGCTCTTCCCATGCCATAGGCAGGACTTAAAACACTCATTATATCTTTAAAACCACCTCCACCTGCCATTCCTATGACAGGCTGAGTATCCAGACCCTCTGTGTTATTGATCAGAGAATTAAGAGCACCTCCTCCTTGGTACTTCTTCACGGGCATACGACCCACCTGCCCACCTGCCTGACCAAAGGCACCCTTCAGAGCACCTGAAGCTCCCAGTGCTCCCAGTGCCTGCGTACCCACGCCCAGTAGCTGAGTAGACAAAGGTTGAGCAGCGGAGAACTGTTGAGAACTGGTTGATCTGGTGGGGGCCAGCGGGAAACCTCTGAGCACAGAGGAGAACTCTTGCAGGGTCTGAGAGGGGAAAGCTTCCTCTGCCTCAAACTCTTGTCTGGCAAGGTCAATACCTCTCTGGGCCTGCGTCTGTCTGGCAGCGCCCACGCCTGAGAGCGCCCCTAGTTCCTTCAACTGTTGAGCAGGTATGGCAGAACCTAGGGCAGCTAGTTGCGTGGCCCCGGAAGCTTCTCTCCCGCGCTGCTGTGCTATTCTCTGTTGAGCGTCTTGGAAAGCAGCAAGCTGTCCCTGTGATTCTATGTCACCCAGTTGTTGGTTCAGATTCCTCTGTCTCTCTGCCTCTAGTATAGCTGCTCTGGAACCTCCAAAGGCTCCTGCCTGTGCCGCTGCAGCGTCCTGCTTCTGTCCCTGTACATCTGAAACTCTCTCTGCTTCTCTCTTTTGTATGTCAATGACATTCCTGACAAAAGGATTAGAGGCAGCTTGTAGTTCTTCAGCAGTGGGGAGGGGGCCAGAAGCAGTACGTGCCAGCCTAGTGGCATCGTCAAAGAGTGGCTTAGTGGCACCTGCTAGGTTTTCTATCTCCTGAAAAGACCTAGTCTGGGCAGGGTCAAACTCTGCTTGGAGAGGACCTTGGAAAGCTTGGAATCCTTCTTCTTCCTTGCTCTCTTGAATAGCCTGTGCCTTTCCAAAGATATCCTGAATAAAAGGTTTAAGCTCTGTGGGAAACTCACTCTGTTGTACACTGGTTGAAACAGCGGGAGCAGGTGCTTGCTGACCACCTCCACCACCACCCATGAATTGAACTAGATTAGTCACAGGATTGACTGTACCTGCACCGCCCATGGCACGGAGAACCACCATCTCTTCAGGATTTACATGGGCAAGCTCAGTGTCACCACCTAGTCCTTTTCCAGATAGGTCAGTGTACAAGCAGTTGTACAGTTCAATCTTTTCCCCTATGGAAAAGTCACTGATAAGTTGTTTTACGTCCATTACTTAATATCCTTTACAATGGTAGTATAGTACTTTTCAAAGTTGTGCTGTTTAGTAAATTTTAACCAACCGTCTCTTACCGGGTGTTCTAATCTTCTGGCTCCTTGTTCTTTTGCAAACTTCTCCAGAGGAGAATCTTCACCACAAAGATAAGAATGCCATTTTTTTATAGTGTGTGGTTTGGTACCTGCCCAAGGAATCATAAACACTTTGTACTTTGGATATTCCACCACCTGTGAAATACAGGCTCCAAATATTCCATCTTCTTCACTGGTCAGAACCCACAGCTGCATCTGACCATGGAGCAGGGATAGGTAAATATCATCTAGATCACGTTCTCCTCTACTAACATCCAAAGCTTTTTTAATAAAGTCTTTTGCATAAGGCCATGTAACCTCAACACAGTTTTGCTCTATTCTTATTAGTTTCATTGTGTCCTTTTTTATGCAAGAGAACTAAGTCCTCCGCTCATCTCTGGTGGTTGCTTGGGTCTACCGTATTTATCCATTCTAAAGTTATTTATAAACTGATCCAAGTCATTTGCACCTGCAGTGCTAGAACCATTTCCTAGCATAGCCACCACGTCTGCTGGGATAACGTACTCATCAGGAGAAAGGACAGCAGGTTGCATACCCATCTGACCCCCTTCTTGTCTCCCTGCTATGACAAAGGGAATGTTATCTGACATGCCGTCCTCTGTCATGTTACCTGTGGGCATCACTCTACCTTCAAAGTAAGGAGAAGGCATACCACCCATGGCAAAGGCTGATACTAAACCACCTCTCTGAGCTTCCACAGGTAATCCTGCAAGAACCTGCTGCAGTTGTTCCAGTTCATCAACGATAGGTTCAGGCTCATCCTGAATAGGTGTATCTATTGATATAGCAGCAGGAGGAGTAGTGGGAGCAGAAGCACCGGCAGTTTGTATCATATTCATTATATTACCATCAAACATCTTTTGCATTGCAGGATTATTTAACAGTTTCATAAGATCACCACCCTGTGCCATTCCTATTGCTCCTAGGTAGCCGCCTTGTTTATAAGGATCACCTAGGGGTGTATTAATTTTTGCCAAGAGACCTCCTGTTTTATCTCCAGCAGGTCCTCCTCCTTCACCACCATCACCACTACCAGAAGAGTCATCACCACTACCATCAGGAGAATCTGATGTATCATCATCTTGGCTACCTTCTGTGCCGCCGATGTCATGCCCACCTCCAGTGGACCCACCACCACCAGAACCAGAGCCGCCACCGGGACCACCACCAGATATATCTATATCCGCTGCGTGGCCTATGGCAGCTGCTGCCGCTGCTGCTTCTTCCACTGCCTCTTGTCCAACATCTTCTGGTGCATCTTCCTCTGCCATGGCTAAAGATGCTAAACCCATAGCTGCATTAAAACTTGCCTGTGCCTCTGCTTCTTCTGCTTCTGCCAAACCAATATCTAATTCACGCTGAGTTGTTAAGTTTGTATGCTGCTCTCCAATGGTTGGCCCAAGTCCAAATAAACTTGGAACGCTAAACTGCAAAGAACCTCGCTGTGCTTCAGGTATTGAAGCATATTGTCCAGCCTGTGCTATTCCGCTGGCTACCTGCCCTAGACCCGGAACACCTAGGCCTAACCCCGCAAGACCTCCAACAGTGCCTGCTACATTGGCAGCATCTACACCAGAATTAGTTCCTTGACCTATGCCAAAACCAAAACCAGTGTCTGCTTCAGTTTCAGAGAAAGCTTCGCCTAGAGCACTTCCCGTATCCCCACCTGTTTGAAAGGGTTGAGGAGGTTGACCACCGCCCACGGCAATACCCGTGGTGGGCATACCGGGGGCAGTACCTGCTTTACCCACGGGGTACCCCTTACTGATTGACTCTTCTTCTTCATCTTCAGGCTTGACAACTGACTGTGCAGTCATGGGAAGCATAGAGGCACCACCGCCCCCTGTAAGAGCACCTATGGCCTCTTGAATGTTCCCGCCTGTTTGTAGTCTAAGAAGACCACCTTCTTTAGCTGCCTCTGTAAAGACACCGGGAGTGTAGAACCTAGAACTCTGTCCCTCTGGTAGTTCTTGTACCACCTCTAGGATATCCGCTTGTGTAACCTCCCCGTCCTCGTCTCTGTCTAGGTCTCTCCTACTCCGGGTGAAGTCAAAGTCTTTAGGAGTGAACGGTGTTCTGGGAGGACCAGAGGGAGCTTCTGGGAGAGGCTCATCTAGCTCTCCTGAGAGTGCTGCCATGCCCAGAGGCATAGCCACTCTCTTCATTGGCTCTGCTGCTAGGTAGTCAAAGGCTTCTGTGGGTGACCTAACGCTATCTAAGAAAGAAGCTTCACCAGTTCCAAATGTAGGAACTTGACTTAAAGGTACAGTTTCTGTGCCAAAAGCCGTAAGATCAGCACCATAATCTACACCTCCAAACAAGTTAGCATCTGGAGAAATTGCAGGAGAAGGTATTGCAGGAATAGCTGCTGATGCTGATTCTACCGGAACAACATTTGCAAAATCTGGTGCTCCAGCAGTATCTCCTAACGATCCTAAACCAACATCTGTTCCTGCTCCTGCAACTTCAGCAGGGTTAAACGTAAGACCAGCAGTAAGACCAGAGCCTGCACCTGCCAGTAGCGCCCTCCCAAAGTCTAGGTCTTGACCTGTGACAGCCTGACCAGCAAGGTGACCAGCACCAGCTGCCAGACCTGTGCCTACTCCCATGGCCAGTGCTCCCGGAGCAGCACCTCCTGCAAATAATCCAGCAGCAGCAGGTCCTAAGAAGGCACCAGCACCTATGGCAAGAACCGTGGGCAGCAGTTGTTTAAACAGACCCGCCTCTGGGAGACCTGTCTCTGGGTTTGTTCTCAGTGGTTCGTTAAACACCAGACCAGAAAGACCATTGAGCGCGCCTATCTCTGAGTCTGTCATGTGAATAAGCTGCGTATCAGGACCCCTGCCCATACGCTTCAGAGCCTCTGCTTGCATTCTAGGGTTTGATACTTCTTGCTGCATATTATTCATTATGAGAAAGTTCCTATTGAATTATTAAGAGAAGAAAGACCACCCTGCATAGTCTGGTTTCCCGGATTAGGTGTATTCTGAGAAAGCTGCCCCGTGGTGGTACCCGTGACCATGGACCTCTGGCTCTGGTCATAGGGAGACATGCCTTGGTTTTCTTGTATGTTCCCTAGTACATTATAACCCTCTGGTATGACATTGGCAAAACTAGCACCGGGGTAGAGAGGAGAGGGTTTAAGAGTATTCAGCGTAAAGTCATAGTCTGCTTGAGCTTGTGGAGCAGAGGGAGGAGGAACCATCCTGTCTCCTAGACTAGCAGTGGGAATAGGAGAAGCAATAATAGGTTGAAGCACCATGGAACTCTGTCCTAGTGCTCCTCCCTGTGCATAGGAAGAACCTTGACCCAGAATACTCAATAGTTGATTCATATCATACTGCATCTATCTGTGCGCCCTACTAACTAAAAGAATTAAAATCTGACCACCCAATGGTGGTACCTGCTACACTTACATAACCTCTGAACTTACCTGTCTTTCTCTCGTATACTATGTCTCCACCTTGTGCCTGTCCTAGTTCACCAGAGGATACAGCCCTGTTTATTCTAACTGTTCCTGTACGTGCACTGTCTAGGTCTCTCCCCTCTAGTTCATTTATCATAGCATCTGCCCACTGGCGTATCTCTGTATAGGTCCTGAGAAGTTCATCGTCTGTTAAACCATAGAGATCAGGAAGGGTAGGATAAACTGCTGCCATCTTCCCCTCCTACCTAAGACCATCGTCTTGTATATCTAGTCTAAGGTCACCGTATCTCCACTCTGTACCCGTGGCATTGTTCTCCAGTTTAATTCTAGCCTGTCTTCCCCTAGACCTGAACCTGACTGTCTCTGTGTTCTGCGTCACATTGAAAGGTCCCTTTGTTTTAAGCGCACCGTTTGGAAACTCTTTCGTCTGTATGGTAAAAGAAAGCTGACCATTGTTAATCTCAACATCAGGGATCAACCTGTCAACAAAGAGCATCTCGTTCCCGTCACCTATGCCAAAGTCAGCAGACTCAATAAAGGAATCTATCTTCTCTCCCTTTCCTGTGAACAGGTCTTGTATCTCATTATCGTATATTCTAGTTGTACCCACAGAGGTACCAGTGTTTACAATGTTATCATATACATCTCTGTCATCCCAAGTGGTCCAGATGGCATCACCGTATACCCAATAGTTTTCTTCCATGGACCAAGAGACATACTTGTTACACTCTGTGGAATCAGCAGAGGGGTACAGCCACGTGACTTCTTTAAACTCTGAGTTGACACCTGCGTATATCTTGTTCATCTGCTCTCTGTTTATATCAGAGAAAACATACCTCCTGACAGTGCAGTCTAGTCTCCTGACCCTCCCGTCAAAAGCAAAGAAGTTATCGTGGCCCATCCAGACAGGTGTACCGTCCATGTCTATGCCACCGTGTTGACTGACTCCACCGCACCCTGTGCCTAGTTCAGAGAAGGAAAAGATAAAAGGAGGACCAGTGAAGCGCATACCGTATAGAACATGGTCAGTAAGAACTGCAATCTGGTTTCTGCTCCTGATACCTTGTACAATCTGAGTACCACCTGTAAGCGTGTTTTCTCCCGAAGTAGAACTGATAGAAGGCGTCCAATTAGTATAATCATTTTGATCTGACCACCTGACAAGTAAAGGTTCTTTTGTCCCTGCCACGTTAGAACAACCAAAACAAACAACGTGTCTGTCATTGGGAGAAACAATAAATGTATTGACACTGACAGGTGCATTGGTCACGGCAACTGCTCTGACATCTCCTCCTGAAGTGGGAAACCACTGGTAGAGACCCCGTCCTCTTTTATTGGCCAGTAGTATTTCTCCAAAGGTATCTAGTTGCCAGTTGGCAGCTTCAAAGGTGATACCAGAAGAAACAGCAGGAGAGTTCCATGTCCTGTACCCAGCAGTGGTGCTGACATTTACAAGGAACTGTGCTACAACAGAAGTACCTGCAGCGGCACTGGTGGCAGCAGCATTCACCAAAGAATCAATTGTAAAATTGTTTGCATCACTTATAGAAACTACTTGAAAAATAGGCCCTCCAAAAGTAGGACTTGTCAAAACAATATTGCCACCCACTGGTGTAGCAGTGGTAAAGTATACAAAGTCATTCTCTTCTAACCCATGTCCTGTGCTATTGACACTAACTGCTGCTCTAGTAGCAACTACATTTATTTTTGTATTTAAGACCACAGAAGTAAAAACCTCTGCGTTATAGTTAGAAGCTCCATACCCTGTGCCTGTGATACCAACAGAAGTTCCAGAAGGTATCAGGTACCGCGCAGTGGCATGTCCCGCTGCACTCTGGTTGGAACCTGCTGTAGAAGTGTTATCAAAAGCAAAGGTGTTTATATTGATGACACTGACAGAGAATGTGTTATTAAAGGTGTAGTCTGTGGGGACAGAGGAAGACGCAAACACTGCGTAATCACCAGTGGTGAGACCATGGTTAGTATCTGATACACAGACTCTTACACTGTCCAGAGTAGTTCCAAAAGCATTGGTCAGATTTACAGAAGTTCTAACCGGGGTTATCTCATGTGTTACCCCGTTGTCATATTCATAGAGAAACTTCTCTGTTCCAGTGGCAAGGTGCTTCTGCGTGATGTTGTCCTGCCACGTAAGAATATCTCTACCAGTTCCCACCAGAGTTCCAGAAGTTTTAACCTCCCAGCCTCTGATGTTCTCTGGCTTCTTGTCTCTGAACCTAACTCTGTTCCCGTCATACCAAGAACCCTGCTCCGCGTACTGAGTAGATTCTCTGTGTATGCCTTGCCTAAAGTTAAGCTTTTTTGTTTGTGATAGTGTAGACAACTATGATTCCTCTAGGTAGCAGTGGAGAAAGCTTTGACAACAAGAGTTGAAATAGCAGAGACAGCCTGTGCATTATAAACAAGAAGATCAACTGCGTTAGCCGCTGTGCTAAGTGTAGGAGCAGTACCACTTACAAAGGTATAAGCAGTGGCAAAAGAAAGTGTTCTACTACCTGTGCCGTCCTGAACAAGATAGATATGACCTGTCTGTCCCGGTGTTACATTTGTGGGTGCTTCTAAAGTTCTATTACCTGCAAGGGTCAAAGCAAAGTTATTACCAAGGGCCATATTGACAGCAACAGATACAGCATCTGTCAAGGAGACAACAGGAGCTATAACAGGAGCAGTGAATGTTTTAGCAGCAGTGATTGTACTGGTTGCAGAGGCTCTAATATATCTAAAATCTGTAACGGATACTGGAGGAACAGAGGAGACACTAATTGTAGCAGTAAAGGTTAGCCCTGCATTATCTTCCAGAGTTACTGTAGTGCTGAGTACTATTTGAGTTGCACTATTGACAGTACTGACTGTGGTACCTTCTGGAATACCTACACCTTCTACAGTTTGTCCAACAACAATTGTACCTGATACACTATCAACATTAACAGTTGCGCTACCTGTAACCGCACCGTTTACATTTGCAGTGGCTTGAGTAGAGATATCAGAAAGATTTGCAGTTGCTGCTGTTCCTAGGTCCAAACCAGTTGCATTAGATTGATGAACAGATACCCCGTCACAAATAAACCATCCATTAGCACTGACCCCAACAGTTGCGCCTGATCCTGTAAGAGTTTTAATCTTGGTAGTCTCAGTGGCTGAACGAGTTGTCTTGTTTCTGATAAAGTAGCTTTTAGATTTTGCAGGTATAACCACATTAACATCATCTGTCAAAGCTCCTTTTAGTTCTATAAAAGCACTTCTGGCTTGATCAGCTTGACCATCAATGTTTGTCAGTGTTACATCTGCACCAGCTAATTCTATTGTGGTATAGGCGGCTATTGCATCATCAACAAGATCAATAACATTCTGATTAAGAACAGTTCCCCAAGAGTTAGGGTTAGCCCCGTCCTCTTGTTTTTCCAAACGTATTCTAGTTGTATATGTAGATGCCATCTATTTTGTTCCTTACTTTAAGACGTAAATACTTTTTGTATAATAGCAGACATTGCTGCTCCTATACCAGAGGCCACTAGAAAAACTCCTAGGATAACTCCCTTACCTTTGTCCAGTTGACTTTCAAGTTGATCAAGCCTGACAGAAAGTCTATCAACTTCAGTGCTCAACTGATCCACAGCTTGGATCATCTTCCCTAGTTCAACACCTGTCAACTGACTAGCCACTCCTAAATTCCTTTACTATCTGCTGGTGTTCCAGCAGCTACTATGTAACCTGCTACCATGTTATCAGGTGTAGATATTTTCATTACAGAAGTCTCTACCTTGTTATAATCTCTATAACTTGTAATTACTTTATCAACTATAAATAACTTAGGTTGTCCTATAAATCTAATACAATCTCTAGACAATCTCTTTCTCATAACTTCACTGGCGTATGCTTCTTTACTTGTAGAGTCTGCCAGTGCTAGGTCCATTATATCTTTCTCTTCTTTACATATAAAAAATGCAGCTACCTTATCTCCCTTGCTCCATACTTCTTGTGCTGCTGTACAAGTGGGCAGTATTGTAAAACAAGCAATAAGAAATAGTTTGGCAAGCATCTGACTATTTACTTTCTCTAGGATTAGAAGGCCAGTCATCAAACTCTGAGGCTTTCTTACCTGCATCTCTCATTTTTTCTGTAAAGATTGTCATAGCTTCAAGACCTGAAACGTCTGACTTTGCATCTATGGCAGTTTCTAGAGCAGCAGCTTTTGCTCTTAGGTCTGTACGCCACTTGGCAAGGTCTGCTGGCTTAGTAGTACCATTGTCTTGTTCTCTGATGACAATCCAATCAGTCTGCGCCAAGGTACTCTGAAGAACAGAAGATACATGGTTCTTCATTGTATCCTTAATATCTTTTATATCTCTAGGAGTTTGTGATCTGGTAACAACAACCTTGTCTGCTTGTACCGCAGGAGAAGACTCTGAAGAAGTGTAGAACATATTCTCTACGCTACTACCTTCATATACATAAGGAACAATGCCTAATGCTTTACGTTCTTCATCTGTCCATGCTCTGGTAAAAATTGAGACAGGATATTGGATATCATTAATTGTCATTGCTTTAGGGATGTTGATAATCTCTACCAACTGACTACCCATAATTCTTGCCCACATAGTCTACTTTCCTTTCTTGAATTATCTGCCATACACAGGAGGAAGTGTACCGTTTCCTCCTATGTCTGCCATTGCTACGTATATGTATGTTACTCCAGAAGCATTACCATCAATATCATCTGATCTAAATTTAAAACCATCAGATAAAATATCTAAATCTAGTGCAGCATTAAACTCTGCTCCACTGTTGCTAGGGTCAAGACGATGATCAGCCATATTTATAGGGTCACGGCTTGTATCAAAAACTACCCAATCCCTTGCAGTAGTTGCAGATTTAAGCATAATCCAAGCAGGTTTAAATCCTGTGCTAACATAAGGACCATCATCATTTAAATTACCAACGTAGCTTCCTACCTTACACACACCGGGAATTGATCTTAGTGTATAGAACACAAAACTTTCGGTATTTTCATTTAGTTCAGTATGAGTACCAATTTTAAACACATTAGCGGTTGGAAGGTCTGCATCTGATCCACCAAACTTTGTGTCATTAGCACTAAAGGCGGTATTCCTTGCAAAGTCTGCTGTATGTGTAGCACCTCCACCATCTACATGCCAAACCGCACCATATACAGCACGATCAAGGTTGTGGACTATAATCATTTCTGGACTACCGCCAAGCCCATGTCCGACTGTAGAATTGTCAGTACCATTTCCAGTGTAACTCCCCACACTGAAATGACCTGTGTCAGCTACAATAGTTGTAGATGCAATAGTTCCAGCAGGGCTAGTTGTGCTACCAGTTGTTGCGCTGTCACCAAGCAACCACTGCCAAAGCACATAGCTTTCATTAGCAGTATTTACTGTTACATCACTACCAATCTCCACACCTCTTTGTAGAAATCTCTGCACAGTATTAACATTAGTAAAAGGAGCCGCATCGCCAATGTTTGAAGCCCAAACCTTGCCTACCCCTCTAATCCTATCTACTATGACATGATTATCAGTAGCATCTCTGTTTTTAATCCATGCCCAAGCTGTAATCTTAGATGCGGTATCGTCTAGGTTGTCTTGAGTAAATGGGGTAAATCCTGTTGGTGCTGTATGTTCAAAAGCAGCAGTTGCATTACGCATTGTTAGATTAGCTGTTCTAGCATTAGAACCGTCATACGCAACAAGAGTTACGCTGTCTGTGCCGGGAATTATGAAAGCTTCATTAGTTCCCGCTGCTGGATCACCAGAAGCAAAGAAAGTTCCTTCTGAACCAAACCAAATTTTTCTTGTGGCAGCATCAAATGCCCACATTACAGTCTGACCTGCACTAATACCACTGCCATACGATACACCAGTGCTATCACCATTAATCTTATTACCGTCAGACAATTGTAGTAAAAAGTTTTCACTGTCGCTGTTAGGGACTGTCGATGGATTTGTTGTATCTTGAGATGCTATGTCTCTAGCAAACCCTATACCAACGCTATTGCCACTTACTGCATTGACAAGAAACTCACCGTAAAATTTTCCAGTACTTGAAAAATTTGCTATAGTTGGACGTAATCCATATACACTGTCGTTTAAATCTACTCTAGTATTACCTTCACTTATTGTACCAGTACCATCTGTAGCAAAAGTAAAAACATTGTTAGAAGGTGTGTCTGTAAACTGATCACCTGCCACCCAAGCACCAGCAGCTACTAGATCATTATTTTGACCAGAACTATCATTAGTTATTCCACCACCTGCTGTTTCATAAAGCTGTATTTCTCCTAACAATCTACGAAGACTTGCAGTGGTATTCATTTGAACATAGAAATACCTAAATGCTGTAGTGTTACTAGCAGCATCTATGGTGACTGCTGCTCCTTTCGTAATCCCATCTGCAACAGAGGCTGTACCTAAACTTGTTAAGGAAGAAAGATCATTATCACTTGTTGCTTGAGCAGAGTTGCTTCCATAAAGTGTCCATGTCACTGCACCAGAGACAGAGGTAAACCCAGCGGAAGAACCATCTCCTGTTTGGTTTCCAAAAATTGTAGCGGATTTGATTGTTTTGGTAACACCACTTCCAAAATCTACTCCCCACCATGATTTAGTAGTAGAATTAGAATTTTGATATACAAGGTTAGAACCTGCATTCCAAGAACCGTACTGAGTACCATCTGTTAATAAAGAAACTGCACCTACATCTAAGTCATCTGATTTTAGACCTGTCTCACTTGCTGCTATGTTTGTAGGACTATTTTCGTATTTAAGATAAAAACCATTTGTACCAAAGGTTAAACCAGAAACATCTTTAGGCACCCACCTATTTGTACTGGTATCTACTTGACCAAAACTTGAAGCTGTTAGTTGAGAACCATCTATAAGAACAGTCTCAGCTAAGTAACCTTGAAAATCATCTGCTCCATTTGGTTTTTGTCCTATTGTATGCTCTGTTGCGGTATTTAAAAGAGTATCATAATCATCTGATGGGTTATCAGAAGTGCTAAGAGTTTGTCTTACTCCACCTACATAAATTATAATTCTATCATCAGCAGAAGCAGGACCACCATTTCCATTTGATCTAGTATCAACAGCTACTACTATGTTATGCCAATTTGACATATCTTCAAAACCACCAGCAGTAACTATATCTGCATCGGTTGCAGAGCCATTATAAAAGAATACCTCTATAGAACCAGTAGGACTATTGTGTAAAAGAATTTGAACTTCTTTGCTATTTGTTACGTTTAACAAAGAATAATCAGCATTAGCTTGTGTTCTTTTAATCCATGTAGAAAACGTCCAAGTCTTTTGATTACCTGCTGATGAAGGTGTACGTCTGAATGATCTTTCATCTGCTTCATTAAACATAGCAGAGTTATTGACAGTATAAACATCAGTAAATGGTACAAAGTCACCTACTCTTTGACCTTCTCCATTGCCTTCATAGAGAGTAGGTGCAAAGTAATCTATTCCTTGATAGGAAGGTGCGTCAAAATTTTCAGACGCCCAGTTTACATATCCAGTTGGTGGCGTATGACTAAAGGAAGACTGCCCAAAATTTACTGTAACATCTGCCGCTGTGCCATCTGAGTTACCTACATGGATTCCATATGATCCATCGGAACCTAGCGCAGTAAGATCAAAACCTCCTGTTCCAGCTAGTACCTGTGCAGCAGTAAGTGTTATTGTTGGATTACGGTCCATCGAATAAAAAGTACCATTTTTTGATACCCAAAATTTATCAGCATCAACGTCAATCAAAATACCCATCACATCACCAGTGGTATAGGAAGGGCATTTATTACCAGAGGGACTACTAGAACTTACATAGATATCACCACCCTGTTGACAGGCTACTGCTCCAGTAGCTGCAAAACTTGTTGGATTAGTTCCATTAACTGCAACGCCTAAATAACTGTTACCAATTGCAGTGACTGTTATTTCTGCATACCTCTTACCAGCAGAGGCAAAAGCTGTTGAACGAATTGATGCATTTGCTTGTGCATTAACTCTTGTATTGCCTTCACTTAGAACCACAGTGGCAACATCATTAAGAGGATTCATTGTTGGGTAAACTAAACTAGGTGTATTAGTGCTTTGATTAGCACTGTCAATACTTGTCGAGGTAAAATTATTAGCGTATGTGCTTATGTCTAAGCCTAGAGCATTAGATGCAGTCGGATCAGCTGGTTCATAATTTAGAAGAAAAGAATTGTCACTTCCAGCATCTACAAGTACTTTAATATCCGAATTTGTTTTTGGAATAAACTGGCTACCATTTGTGCCAAAAGTATGAGTGTTAAGAAAATCAGTTATAGCAAAGTCACCTTGTTGAATTGACTTGGTACCAATCATAAACGACTGTGCTAAATATCCTTCAAAAGCACCATTTTCGTAACTGTCTCCAACTTCATGGACATTGGCTAAATTAAAATCATAGGCATGATTTAGAGCAGGGTATGTACCCGAAAGGGTTGCCTCTACTCCATTGATAAGCATTCTTACTCTGTTTGAGCTTATGGCTTGAGTCGTATCAACAGAAACTAAAATGTGATACCAAGCTATATCCCTAAACACGGCTGTTGTGCTTAGAATATGAGAGCCAGCTTCAGTCTGTAGGTAAATTTTATTATCTGCGGCATGGCGTAGTGATGTGTAAGTACCGCTTCCATTTCCAGCACAGAATAATGCGCCAGCAACCCCAAATTCTGTAAGCTGAAACCAAGTACCTAATGTAAATTCTTTACCATCTTCGGCATCAAAGTCACTTGCTCCCCTTGTAAAACCATCAGCAGAACCATCTAACCAGACAGATTTACCAATCACAGTAGGGTCAAAAGGGGCTTGACCTGTACTCTGTCCACCTGCACCTAGAAGAAGATTGTTACTAAATACACTCATTATGAATATGCCTTTGTTACCAGAGCTTGAACATCTGTGGATGTTTGTACAATATAATCTAGCCTATCTACTGCTGCTGCATCTGTGGAAAGAACTGGTGCAGTACCACCAGCAAAGTCCCAAGAAGAACCATAGGCCAGTGTCCTGTTACCTGTACCGTCCTGTGTAATAAAGATACTACCCACCTGTCCAGCTACACAGTTGGTAGGATTATCAAGAGTTCTGTTACCTGCCAGTGTCACGGTAAAGTTCTGTCCCACGTTAAAATCTACAGAGATATTTGTACCATCTGTTAGTGCTTGTATATCAGCAACAGCAGCTTTTTCTATGTGTATGTCTTTACCCAAGAGTGCATTTGTTCCCACTGCCAAAGCACTGACATATACATCTGTTGCGCTAAGAATGCCTGTCAGTGTACCACCTGCCAGAGGTAACCTAGTTCCAATACTAGTGGCTAAAGCAGCAGAAACATTAGCAATGCTAGTAGCCATAGTTGAAGAAACATTAGCAATGCTAGTGGCTAGAGCAGTAGAGGTAGCAACAAGACGATCAGTGGTAGATGTATGAGCAGCGTTGATAGAAGTTACAGCATTTGTAAGTGTAGTAATATTAGTATTACTATTTCCTATGCTAGTTGCCATAGCAGCGGACACATTAGCAATACTAGCGGCTAGTGCAGCAGAGGCAGCTACAAGAGCATTGTTAGTAGATGTATGAGCAGCGTTGATAGAAGTTATAGCAGCTGCATCAGGAACAGCAGTACCGCCTACAAAAATATTAGTAGAGGCATAGACATTAGCAGCGGAGACAGCCCCAGAAAACTCTGCTGCTACACCTGATACCTTGGTGGTGAAGCTGCCTGTACCTGCTACAAAGTTGGTTGCGCTGACAGAGGTGTTAAAGCTACCCGTGGCAGCGTCTACCTCTGTAAGACTAAGCGTAGGATTAACCACAACTGTGGCGCTGGTGGTGGCAGTGGATACTGAGACACCGCCTACAGTAATCTTTACAGTGTCATCACCTGCTGTCAGGGCAGTGAAGGCACCTGCTGCCAGACTATTAAGCTGATCTGCCGAGGCAGTCAAAACAGTCCCTGCCAGAGCAAACTGTCCCGTGACGTTTAACTGAGCCGTACTCATGGCAATGGGAGAAGCAGTTCCTCCTCCATCTTGAATAGTTCTTACGGTGCCGTCCAACCCTGCATTAGAAGTCTGTGCATTTACCTGTAAGAGGTCCTTATAGGTATTGGCTATCTTGGCATTTGTTAAGTCTGCCATGCTATTCTATTCCTCACTTATATAAAGTTCCACTGTGTAGTCTCTTCACTCCATCCGGTGGTCACTGCGCTCCAGCTTTGGTTTCTGTCAGAATTATCAGGTGGTCTTGCATCTTTGATAACTTCTTTATCTATTGGAAATCTTACTCTATTCTGAGGATTGGTTACAAGATTAAATATACCATCACTTTCAGACTTAGCAACTATAAAGTCTGTTCCGGGTTCTCTTACTCTTTCGTCAAGTCTGTACCTGAAGCCTGATCTATCACTGATAAAAAAACCTTTCTTAAAAGACATTTAACATTTCCACCTTTTTCTAGCCTGTCTAAGTCTTGAGTTAGGATTCTTTGCAGCTTTGGGAAACTTCTTCATTTGCCCCGCTGATCTGGCACAGTAGCTCTTACGTCTCTTTGAATCCTTACTACCCTTCTTAACACTCCCTGTCACCGCTGTCTTCAGCTTACTACCGGGGTTATCTCTTCTATACTTTGCCACACCTTTCTTGGTCATGCCAGCACCAGACTTGGTGGGTCTCTTCTGTCCACCTCTGATACTGTGACCCTTCATGCTACCTTTTTTTATAGGCATCCCTACTTCTTCCTACTTGCAAAAGTTTTAACATTGGTAGGCTTACCCCTTACACCTTGCTTAACTGCTCTCTTACGTTGAACAGCTGACTTCTTTTCAGAAGATGACATACCCTTTGCCTTGGCAAGAGGAACACACTTAGGATATTTTCTCTTTGTACCTGTAGTAGATTTTCTACCACACGGTTGATATTTTCCATTTTTCTTAGGTGCTCCTATGTCTACCCATTCTTCAGATACCCACTTCCTCAGACCACCTCCTGTCTTGGCCCCTACTACTTTTTTCTTCTTACCCTTCTTCTTACCACCGGGGGTGACCTTTCCAGAACAAACAGCAGAGGCGTACATATTGGCATAGGCAGAGGGGTATACATCAAACTTACGCTTTGCAGCTGCTTTACCTCTGGGACAAAGTTTAGCCATTTACTTAGACCACCTGTAGTCTGGGAGTGATAAAGAGACTCACTCGGTTTCTGTCTGAGTCCAGAGCACTGGTAAGAAGTTCTTCGTACTTTGCTTTAAGAACAGCTATTCTCTCTGCAGGGATACCGGCTCTCTTATAACTGAGGTAGTAGGCAAGGCCGCAGGTCAGAGCAGGCAGAAACCTGAAGGGAACATCTGCATTCTGAAGAGCACTCTTGCTAACATCTGCCAGACGTTTCATTCTATAGTTTCTAAAGGTGTAGGTATCTGCTGCGTCAGGCACAGGGAAGAAGAAAGCACTGACAGTCTCTCTTCCTCTGAGCGTGGCAAACTGTGTGGGCCTACCAGAGGTGGCTTTGTTGGTGATAGCCTCGTATTCCTCGTAGCCTATTCGGTTCATCTGAAAGTCATTGCTGTTGGAGGTCAGTCTGATATACCCAGAGAGAACGTCCACGGTCTCTGCAGGGAGCGTGTACTCTGCTGTTCCTGTGACCAGCGTGGTACTGGCTAGGTCTGTACCCCAGAGGAGGACACCACGGTTCTGCCAGTCTGTCAGCATCAGGTTGAGTGATCTTCTGGCAGTGATAGCATCATTGGCAAGCTCTGCCTGACCACCTAGCATGGCATAGGCTTCTTCTATTACCTCGTCTATAAAGAAGGTACTGTCAAAGTCTGATGTGGTTGCAATGGCCATTGTGTACTACCTGTTCCTCATGCGTGATGGATTGCCAGCCAAACCGCCTACTTTTAAATTAGTTCTAGGAGCAGTAGCCATATAATGCTTTAACTGTCTTTTATTTATTGCACTCTTGGTAGCAGCTTTAGCATCTTTTTCATAGATGTCTCTAGCTTTAGCAAAAACTTCTTTTCTAGTAAGATCAGGATTATCTTTTGCTACCATATCTATGTAAGCTTCTACTTCTTTTTTATAATCTTTTCGTTTCATTTTACCTGTTCCTCATCCAAGCTGGTTTCACAAGGGTATCCATAACTTTACCTCCTCCCTTCAGGGGAAGAGGTTTCATATAAGGTATCCTTCTACCAGAGGGAAGCTGTTGTTCTACGTTTACCTTCTTTATACCGTAGGGCTTCACTGTTAAATTATATTTTTCAAAAGCCATCAGGAACGGTACCTTTCTGTTGTTTCCTTTAGAAGAGGGTCTGAACGCTTTTGTAGAACTGTGTCCAGCTTAGAATCTAACCTCTGTACTAAAGTTTCTACTCTGTTGCTTTTATCTATCAGAGCAATTATAATATCATCTTGATTTTTAAGAGCAGATGCTACGTCTCTGAGCATAAAATGAAGAAGCTTCCAAGCTGCCGCTCCTGCTCCTATGGTGGCAACTATGGCAAGTCCGTAGTCTGATACAGCTTGAAATACACTAAAGTCTTCCACCATATATTTCCTTTCTTATCTATTCCCCTGAAGGAACTGGGTTACAAGAACAACCTCCTTCGCTGGTACAAGAACAATCTTCACAACCTGTGCACTGACAGGAAGGATTAGAACACCTCTTCTTCTCTTGTTCCTCAGACAACGTCCGGTCCTATTCTAGCTGCGCCGTAGCCCTGCCCTGTGGGTTTACCGTTGAAGGCGTTTAATTTTTCAGAGTCCACGGGAGGGTTCTGATCAGGAATAAGGTAGTCTTCTTTGTTACCTCCCTTTCCAACCTTACCTCCTTTTTTAAGTCCTCTCTTCTTGGCATTCATATAGTTCATAGGCATTGCTTAAAATCCTCTCAGTGCTGCGCCAGAGCCTCTACCAGAGAACCCAGCTTTACGTTTACCCTTCTTATTCATTCCTTGGGTCTTGAGCTTACCTCTTCCCGGCCTACCGCCTGCCTTCTCACCATCGTCCATGTTGAAGTCTTTTTCAAACTGCTTCTGAGTAGCGTATTGCATTCCATGTTTTCTAGAGAAGTCTCCTAGACCTGTGCCTTCTTTACCGTAGAACTTATAACCATCGTCTTTAGAAGCTGGTTTAGCAGCTGTTTTCTTAACTCTACCAGAAGTCACTCCTGTAGGTGTACTAAGTAATTCTGCGTCCATACCTCCTCCTGTAAGTCTACTAGGTTTAGGTCTAGGTCTAGGAGCTATCTTAGCAGCTTTTTTAGGTGCAGCTGGTTTAGGTGCAGCTGGTTTAGGCGCAGCTGGTTTAGGTTTAACTTTAGGACTGTCTGGATGAGGAGAGGGTCTAGGCGCAGCTGGTTTAGGTGCAAGTATTTTCTGTGCTTGGTCTTTTCTTTTCTGTCCTCTAGCAAGACCACCTGCTCTAATACTGTTAGCTAATTGATCTCCTTTTTGTATCAAAGTTTGTTTAGGTGCATCTGTAGGATCAACAGGTTCATAACCACCCATTTTAGTAATCTGAGGATTATCCTTATTCTGATCAATAAGTTTACCAGATTTATTACCAAGCAAAGTAGTCGCTAGGCTACGATTGATATCAGTAGCAGTGTTGTCTTCAAGCTTTAAAGGAGCAGGACTAAGATTATTATTTTTTTTCTCTCTTGTCTTAGCTCTATCAGTGACTTTCTTCATATAACTACGATTATCTACTGGAACTACCATTCTTAATCACTCCCCTTGACCAGTGTATTAGGACCACCGGCTGTACTGAAACTAGTTTGCATATCATCTTGTCTGCTTCTTCTGGCTCTGTTTCTGAGCCTGTCTATCTCACCTTGGTACTCCTGCTGCCACGCCGCTGTGGTGTTAAAGCTTTTCATAAAGAGAGAAGCCTCTATCATAGAAGCATAGAACAGTGCGTTCTCACAGTGAGTGGTGAAGTAGTTTGTGGGACTTGTAGATGTAATAGTTGTGATCTGTGCAATGAACCCTATCTCTGCGTCTAAATCAACAGCAGAGGGCGTGGGGGCCACTCTGATCTGTGTATTGGTCTTAAAGCCATAGTACCTAGGTGTACCAGTGGAAGCTGACACAGGCCAATAGTCCAGCAGGTACTCATAGGGTCTATGCTTCAG